>Ga0209515_10009868_pt1 | contig 10778 bp, 14 predicted proteins | sample Subgroupgradi54m_FD_187454 | JGI IMG/M metagenome (GOLD analysis project Ga0209515, IMG submission 187454) | Subsurface groundwater microbial communities from S. Glens Falls, New York, USA - GMW60B uncontaminated upgradient, 5.4 m (SPAdes)... ...
TATCGAAAGTGATGGAAAAATAAGAGAAAATCAAGAAATTTCCCTCCGGAAAAAACTGCCAAGGGGCAGTTTTTTTGAGAAAAAAGTTCAATTCACAAAAACAAACGGATAATCAAAACCCTCTATTCTAGATAAAATCAGCTTTTCAAAATTTGGGGCCGAGATGTGAAACTTTGTTAGGTGATATGCGCCGAACGCTCCTGTTAGCTGTGATCGATAGTATGACTCTTCTCTAAGTGCCAGTATTGTTAAAGTATCTAGTTTGTAAGTTAAATTTTGGGCTAATAGAAAAATAATTTCTTGCATTTCTTCGTCCAATTGGTCTACATTATCAAATACTAACGCGTTAGAATAATTAAGCCAACTTAAAATTGAAAAAATGCTTTTTACATATTTTTCAGGATTATTCTTATCTAAATTAATTCCCGACTTCTCGATTTGAAATTTAACTTTTTCATAATATCTAGATTCGAAATTTTTTATGATTTTGTCAAAAACATAGTCTTCAAGTTTATCCTTGTCTATTGGCGCAGTTTTAAAGTCGACATAGAACCAACTTTTTTTTACAATCTCGTCTAGTATAACGTTGAAAAACCTATGTAAAAAGGTAGTTTTTCCAGATCCAATTCCCCCTAAGAGTAAGATTAATCTTCCTTTTATGTCGCTTTTTTCTTGACTCGACCTCACATGTTCTTCAAATTTGCCGGCAGATTTTTCTGTTTCGTAAAATGATTTGATGTTGTCTTTTCCTTCATAATATGGGACTAAATCAGCAAATATTTTTCTAATCCCCTCGTGTGTCTCTTGGTCAGTTTTTTCAAAAATATAGCACTCTTTTAAGATGTTGATCTGTTTTTGCTCAATAATATCTTCAAATACAAAATCAGTAAATGGGCTAATATATTGATTTAAGTAATTTCTAGTTAATAGTGCATCTTTGTTTGGTATGCCCTCTAATGCTCTAGTATAATTAATTATGTTTGTTTTATCGCTAAGAATTTTATGTAATGACCCAGCAAGAACTGAATTTTTGTTTAAATAATTGTAAAATATGTGGTAATTTGATTGTAAATCTTTTATTCCGTTAAATATTATGCATTTTCCTTCTCTCCAAGGTTTTCCAACCTTAAACGCTTCAAAGATTACGAATTGATGGCCGTTGCTTATTATTGAAATATTGCTTCCTTTATCTATGCAATATTTTTGTGCTTGTTCAATTGCAATCATCAGATTTTTTTCTTTGGATATTATTCCATTTAGTGCAAATTTCCTATTGGTGCGTTCTTCAGGAATTTCAAAAGATTTTCCCTCCTTTTTCGCTTCAATTATAAATAGTGGTCTTATGCCATCTCTAAAAATATAATCGATAAACCCACTATCGGTATTTTCTTCTCTAGTTATGTCACTCTCATCCCATCCTAAGCAATCTTTAAAAATTGGGTCAATTATTTTTGCCCTAGTATCAGATTCTGATAGTTTTGCCCATTTTTCGCCAAGGATTTTGTTGAACTGTTCTAATGAATTATCTGCATTATTTTGCATATTTATTAAATCAGATAAAGGTTTTTTTAATGGCAGGTATATCGCGTAAATTCTATTTTTTTGAATTGTGCCACATGTTGTGTCTTGGTTTGGTAACTTAACTAGGGGCTATCAAGAAAACCCATTTAAACGGTTTCACGGTTATTAATGCATGGCCAAGAAAGCCCGCACCGGCACCGAACCCCGCAAAGCATTAAAAGGCAAAAAAGCGAAAGTTAAGAGGGGTTCAAATATGGCTAAAAAATTGAAATTTGTTGACCTATTTGCGGGCGCAGGGGGTCTCTCCTGCGGTTTGGAACAGGCTGGCATGGAGTGCGTTTTGGGCGTTGATTTTGACAAGGCTGCAATGCAGACCTTTAAAAGAAATCACAAGCACGCCGAAGTTTTTGTGGGCGACATAGGCAAGCTTTCAGACGAAATGGCAGTTGAACTCTCCGGCAACCAAAAAATCGATCTGGTTTGCGGCGGCCCGCCATGTCAGGGGCTATCAACCGTTGGAAAGGGCATTCCGAACGATCCGAGAAATTATCTTTTCCTTCAGTTCGTGCGGATTGTGAAGGCGCTCTCCCCTACCTACATTTTATTTGAAAATGTCACCGGGCTTGTGGGCAGAAAAAACGAAAGGATTCTGCAGGGCATACTTGGGGAATTCACCCGGCTCGGATACAAGCTTGACGTTCACGTCTTATCGGCGCATCATTATGGCGTTCCACAAAAAAGGAGAAGGACAATTTTCATCGGTAACAAGGTAGGTTATGAAAATATTTTCCCAAAAATAGCCTTCGATGCGGGCGAAGCAGGACTTCCACTGGCTCGTACCGTTGGAGATGCATTTGGCGATATCATGGATTCGGACGGGCAAATACACAATCACAATGTTGAAAAAGCAGCTCTACCTGCCGGCATTGACCTTGAAAGGTTGAAGAGAATCCCTGAGGGAAGATGCATCAGGTATGAAAAGGACGAGCTGGAATTTTTGCCAAAAGCGCTGAAAATGGGCGTGGACTGGGCAAAAATCGAGGAAGGGCGGTTCAGGCAGGCAAAGTACAGGCGATTGAGCCGCAATGAATCGTCGCCAACCGTAATGACCGACGGGCACAGCTATTATCATCCGGTTGAAAACAGATACATTACCGTGCGGGAAGCCGCTGCCATCCAAAGTTTTCCAAACGATTTTGTGTTTGAGGGCACCGTAACACAGCAGTGGAGGCAGATAGGCAATGCGGTGCCGCCACTTCTCGGAAAGGCTCTCGGAGAATGCATAATTACAATGGAGACAGAAAGGCCAGCGGCGAATTCAAGTAAAAACAGCATAATGCAGGTGCGGAGCCTTGCGTTCAATTACAAAAATAATCCGAAACTTGATCGGAACCAACAGACGCTTGTCAATTATAAAATTCTAAGCAAATCAATTTAGGGCGAAATTGGCGGAAACGTCTGATTTGCCCTTCTTTCAAGGTTGTAGTTGGATTTCTCGGGTTTTGCGAGTATTTTTAGCACCGCGTAAAATCCGTAGTTGGACGCCGGATTGCTGTGTATTGTTTTGCATCTTAATCTGAGCCTGAATTCAAGATCGAGCTTCTTCGCCCCCAATTGGGCGGGGTCGTCATCCAAACTGTAAAATCCAAAACCGTCGCCTATCTGCATATAATGCACGGCTCGCAGAGAATAGTAGTCAAGTAATGACTTTCCCGGCACGCTTCTGCTCCGGTCCTCAAAGGCCTTCTGATCGGCCACTTTGTCCGCCGGAGTTATGAGTTTTTTTTCAACCGTGAACCTGCGCGGAACTATGTTCTTTTTGTTCACATAATCCAGTATTCCGGCTTCGGTGTAAAATTGTGTCACTATGTCGTCGCGGCACCATGTCCATTTGTCGTCCTCGTTCCATGTGAGCATTTTTTGGCCGTAGTCCGCGCCCAAGCCGTTCTTTATCTCAAGGCTGTATTCCTTTCCATTGTGAATGAAAAGCGCGTCCTTTCCGCCGCCTGCGCCGGCACGTATGAACGTGTTCGGTAGAATCAATCTTAGCCTCATCAATTCGACAATTTTGTCCTCGTACGCGTCGCCCTTATTGTATGGCTTCTTCTTTTTCTTGCCATTGTCTTTTTTGGTCGCCATTTTTTAATCATTCTCAGCTTGTCCATGGTCGCTCCGAACTTCTTCCGGAGGTCGTGCTCCCATATGACCAATACTGTATGCCCTCGAGCCCTTAAATTCCTTTTTGTGCGCCTGTCCCGCCTCAAATTGGCCAAAATCTTTCTTTTCCAGAAGGCGCGGTTGGTTTTTGGCGCCCGATAGCATTTTTTGCAGGCGTGCCAGAAGCAGCCGTGGAGCAGAACTGCGGTGTCGGTGTCCATTATGAGGATATCGGCGCCTGATGCGGCTTTCGGGTGCATTTTGTGCCTGATTTTGTTTCCCTTAAGCCAATTGTGCACATTTCTTTCTGGGGAGGTCCACTTGTATCTGATGAGGGACATTATGTGGCTACGCTTTTTCTTGCCGAATTTGTCTGGCATTTATCAGATTAGGTGTTGCGTTAAGTTTTACTGTCAAATGGTGGGCTGTCCGTGCTGTACATATTGTTTTATAGGCTACGGTCAATATTCAAACTATGCTTGAAGGATTTTTCAGAAAACAAACGCAGAGGCAAGGCATACAATTCAAACCAGTAGGCGCTAATTCACCAAATAAAATGGTCGCAAGAAAATCACTTAGATTTTGAGTTGTAATTTATTTTTTTTACATTCCACATCCTCAAATACCTGTCCTCCTCAAACATCACCAGCACCTCGATTTTCGAAATCATCCCCCCGAAAATCTTCTTCAGCGATAGCAGCTCCCGTTCAAGTCTTTCGTGCGACTCCACCTCGTACACAATTTCAAAATTCCACGCCCCCACGGTCTCGGCGGCGAGCCAAACAGTTGGATTCTGCTGGCAGTACAAAAACAGCCGGTTCCTCTCCTTCTCGTCCATCGAATCAATGGTTAGCAGGAGGCGGTAGCTTTGCACGCCGTATTTTTGCACTTTCACAACCGTGTCATAGCCCTGGATTATGCCTTCCTGCTCGAGCTTTTTGATGCGAAAAGCCACCGTGGCGGCGGGCTTTCCTAGCAGCGAAGCAATCTCGGTTATGGGTCTGCGGCAGTTGGGCGCAATCGCCGACATTATGTCAGAATCTAGCGAATCGATTTCAAAGAGCTGCGGCTCTTTGCCAAAAAACAGGCTTGGTTTAAGCCGCATGCGCTCATCGCTAATCAGGTAGTTGCGCGTGAACTGCCGCAGTTCAGAGCGAATCGCAACCGCGGTTTCGGATAGGTGTGAGGAGTAGAGGTTTTTGAAATCGTAGTATAGCCGGTTGAATTCGAATACGCTTTTGCACATCAGGCCAAATGATATGTCAAAGCGCCCTCCGCAAATGCCTATCCAGTACACGCCGCCAAGGCTTTGGAGGTATTCTATGATTTGGGCTGTTTTTTTCTCATCCGAGTTCTCGAGCCTGCAGAAAACCGAAAAGCTGGTGTAGCCAAGCCTTGAGAAATTGATTATCGCCTTGTAGCCTGTGAGTATTCCGTTTTCCTCGAGGCGTTTTATCCTGTAGAGCACGGCTTGGCCGGAGATGCCTACTTTTTTGGCGAGTTCTTTTGGCGCCGCCTTCGCGTCGAGGTCGAGCTCTAGGAGCAGCTTTTTGTCCTTCAAATCCAGCTCAAATGCCATTTATTACTAAATTGCCAATAAACTACTTAAATCTTGTGTTTTGCCTCAAAATTGGCTAAAAAGTTAGATAAATCGCAACTAACCCAAGTATTGTGGGGTTGGCTTGCTTGGCAATAGATACGACGTTTTTTAGCGCCGCGACGGCGCTTCTTAGCCTGGATTTGGGATTTTTCGCCCGGCTGGTGCTGGACAATCTTTTGTGGGTGGCGATATTTCTGGCAATCAGCAATGCCCTCTTCAAAGGAAAGGATTTGCTGCGCAATTTTGTGATATTTTCAGCCTACGTCTGGGCCTTCCGGGCTTTTTGCTCGGTGTTTGGGCTGCAGGGGTTTGCAATTGAGCCGATAATTTTCTTCGTAGCGCTGTGCCTGCTTCAGTTTTTTATATTGGATCCAAAGGTCTTTGGCAGGCATACAAATACTGCTGATGTCCTGGGCTTCTATGGGCTCTTTTTCTGCCTGAATTTCTTTGTGAGGTGAAAGCGGATGGGTGTTTTCAGACAGTTTGTTCAGGGGTTGTATCTCGCGGCCGGGTTCGCCGGCCTTCTGTTGGTTGGCGAGGCACTGTTGCCGGGAAATCTGGACGGGTGGGCTTTCTCGGGGGTAGGTTTGTTCGCGCTCGGGGCGATGATGGTTTTAGATGCGGTGTTCAGCCTGCGGTTGGATTAAATTTCAAGATTCCAAGACCATTTCTATGTTAATTGATTGAAATTCAGTATGGGGATAAACGGTTTGGCTCACTTTTCGCAGGTCCACCAGCTTGAGATTTTTCAGGTAATGTAAATCTCTGCTGATTGCCTCTTGCTGCCTATTTAACTCAGAAGCTATTTCTCCAACACTTTTTTCGCCACCCTTTTTATTTTCTTGGATAAGATATCTAAGTAAATCCAGTTTTTTTGGGGATAGAAGATGATCCAATTGTTCGTATGAATCCAGGTAAAGTATATTGGTAGGCTGGTCTAATCCTTTGGGAGTTTCTAATAGTTCTCTTTCATCTTTATCCATATCTCCACCTATGTATATTGTTAGTTCTTTGTCTGCTTTTGGCATTAGGCATCACTCTCTTTAGTTTACTATATCTATATAACGTCAATGTTATATATCTGTTGTGTCAATTTTTAAGGTATTTTTTAACGTATCTGTCCCTGTATTCTTTCCAATTCTTTAAAATGTCTTTTTTGCAGTCTTCGTACAGCATATCTGTCAATAATTGTTCCGGGTATTCTGTGCGATCTGTCCGTTTTTCATAAAATTTGTGGGCATTGTAGCCCGTATGGGAAAAATCGTGTTTCTTTATCTCTAAAATTTCCCCGTTGTTGTCAAAAAGCTGCAAAACCGTGAAATTAGTCATTTTTCGCCTTTCGACATCTACAAGTCTTTCAGTCATTATAATGTCAGTTCCTTCATTTCCAAGAGTTTTAGTCCTGCGGAAGCTCTTAAACGTCATCCTCATCCTCCTATGCTAAAATTTACTTAATCCCTTTTGCATATTTTCCCTTCAGGTTCAAGGAATTGGCGCACAAATCACATATCTTCTATTTACGACAATCAACGTATAAATGTTTTGGTGGGTTCGGGGCCATTTTAAAAAAAGATAATGGCCAATTGTAGCGGTGGTGCTCAAATGAACCCAGTTGTACACTTTGAAATGCCGGCAGAGAACGGCAAGCGCATGTCAAAATTCTATGAAACAGCTTTTGGCTGGAAAACAAAAGAAACCGGCCCTGAGATGAGCAATTACATTGTCGTAACGACAACCGAATCGGACGAGAAGGGCCCGAAAAAGCCGGGAGCGATTAACGGCGGGTTTTACATGAAAACCGATGACAAGATGTCGCACGCGCCCTCGGTTGTAATTTCAGTTGATAGTCTCGAAGATTCAATGAAAAAAATCGAGCAGGCGGGAGGAAAACTAATTGACAAGCCCGTGGATATTCCGGGCGTTGGAAAATACATATCCTTTGTAGACACAGAAGGCAACAGGGTAAGCATTCTGCAGCCTATGATGCCGAGGTGAACTTTATGCAAAAAATTACGCCATTCCTATGGTTCGAGAACAAGGCAGAAGAGGCGGCCAGGTTTTACGTATCGGTTTTCAAAAATTCTAAAATAGGCTCGATTAGCCGCTACGATGAGGCGGGCGCAAAGGCTTCCGGCCAGCCCAAGGGCGCGGTAATGGTTGTTGCATTCAACCTCGATGGGGTGGATTTCATGGCGATAAATGGCGGGCCGGTGTTCAAGTTCTCCCCCGCGACATCCTTTGTTGTGAACTGCAACACACAGGAAGAAATTCACCACTTCTGGGGCAAGCTCTCGGAAGGCGGGAAAACCAACCAGTGCGGCTGGCTCGATGATAAGTTTGGGGTCACCTGGCAGGTTGTTCCTACAGTTTTGGGCGAACTAATGGGCGGCAAGGACCCGAAAAAATCACAAAGGGTAATGGAAGCGATGCTCAAAATGACAAAAATGGACATTGCGGCCCTGCAGAGGGCTTACGACGGGGCAAAATAAACCCTGCCAATTTTGTGAGGCAAGAAAATGGCCTATGATGAGTTGCTCGCTGAGCGAATGCGAAAAGTTCTCAAGGCCTACCGCGGCGTTGATGAGAAGAAAATGTTCGGCGGGGTTGCCTTTATGATGAAGGGCAAGATGTTTGTCGGAATTGTCAAAAACGACCTTATGGTGCGCGTTGGAAAGGAGCGCAACGATGAGGCGCTTGCAAGGCCGCACGCGCGCCCCATGGATTTTTCAGGAAGGCCAATGAAAGGGTTCATTTATGTCTCGCCCAAGGGTGTGGAAACCGAGAAAATGCTCTCTGCCTGGATAAAAATGGGCGCTGATTTCGTCTCTGCAAAGGGCGAAAAATGACCCATTGTTCACTTCCACTTTCTTCCAAGAAGCTTTGGGACCACATAGTTAGCCGGGAATGCGAGCTTGGTTTTTGAGAGGTTTGCGCGGTTCACCCAGGCCATTTTCTTGATTTCATGCCTCGGCTTTGGCACGCCGTTTTTTCTCAGGGTGGCGGTATAGACCCTGTGAAACTCCCTTGAGCTTCTCTTGCCGCCTTCAAACTTTGCCTCAAGATGGTCGGAGTGGAAGCGCAGGCGCGAGAGCTTCACCCTCTTTCCAAGCTCCTGCTTGCGCTCCCTGCCGGCCGCCTCAAGCTGGTTCTCGCCCTTTTCGGCCTTGCCGCCGGGAAGGTTGAACGCGTGCCCAGGCTTTGCGACAACCAGAATGCCTTTCGGGCCGCGGATTGCGACCCTGCCGTGCCTTTTCATGATAATATGATTTTCAAGGTGCTATTTAATTGTTTTACCGGCAGGGTTTGCGCGGGGCGGGGTTTTAATCGCTCGCAATCCCGCCGCGCTGGAAGGCATCAAGGCACTCTTCGCAGTAAACCCCGTCAGGGAGCTCTCGGAAGGCGTCGCAGCCCCTGCAGTAGTTCCTTTTTTTTTTATCATTCTCGTCCGGGGGTTTTTCGTACATTCATTCACCGTTTTCACAAAGTTTTGACTGAAAAGAGCGCAAGCTGGCTGGAAAAAAGGTCGTTTTGGGGATATTTCGGGCCGGCAATTTTTTTTGGGTGTGGTCCGTTGTAGGTTTATAAGAAATCGTGTTCATTTTCGGTTCGCTTTTTTCCAGAATAACTTTTTTTTCTTTTATATGAATGTTCACTCACATTAAAAAACTTAACGCAAAAAATCGGCGAAAAAACTTTTTCGCGGCAAATTATTTCTTTTTCCACAGCCCAAGGCCCAAAAGCATTGGCACTACCATGTCCGCCGGGGCGGCGAGCCGGATTTTTCTAAAGTTGCGGCGGTTCGCCCATTGCGCCCTCTTCACTTCGTGGCTTGGCTTTGGCTGAGCGCCCTGTTTTAGCTGGGCGGTATAAACCCTGTGGAATTCCGGGACCATTTTTCCACCCTTCTTCTTTGCCGGCTTTTTTATGAGGTGGTCGGAGTGCCATGCAAGCCCTGTGGTCTTCACTTTTTTCCCGATTTCCTGCCTTCGCTCCCGCACAGCAGCTGTTTTGAGCGCCTCGTATTTCTTGGCGGCTCCCCCGGTGAGGTTGTAGGCATGGCGCTTTTTTGCCACGACAAGAATGCCATTGTCTGGGTGTATGATTGCGACCCTTGCGTGCTGTTTCATGGTAAAATAAACCGCGACCTGGTATTTAATCCTGGGCTTTCTTTTGCCTTTTTTGCCAAACTCAACCTTTTTATTCTGGGAAACGCTACTATTTTCATATATGATTCCAATTGCAAAAAGGCGTGAGATAAGGGCTCTGCACGTGGAGCTGAAAAAAATCCATCAGCCCCTTACAATAAAAGATGCCGCAAAATTGCATAGGCTGGGAGTTAGCCAAGGCCAAATAACCACTATGACGGCGCTTAGCAGGATGCTCTCAATTGCCCAAGGGGTGCGCCAGCGGCAAAAGGCAAAGGCTAATGCAAAGCCAAGAAACGGGCCACGGAATGGCCCAGCAAACGGGCCACGTAGGCATTGACCCAGCCTTTATAAACCCATTAAGGTTAAAAGCCCCCGGCCGGCCAATTTATACTGAGGAGCAGGGCGATCGGATGTCGGTATCCCGCAAGGGAAGCTGAGGAAAGTCCGCCCACCCAGTGCAACAAAACCTGGTCCACTTCGTGGACAAGGCCTCGTACCCTCGCGGGTACAAGGACGCCGAGAGGCGGTCTGCCGGAACAGAAACGAGACCCTTTAATGGGATGAAACGGCCGGCAGTGGTGCAACTCCAAAACGGAGGCTTAGTCGAATTCCGGTAAGGCCCGCTCGCGCAAGCGAAAAAATCCCTTTATTGATGGATTTTGGGCCTTGAACAGAAGGCGGCTTATGCCCTGCACCTCAACCTTTTTCTTTCTCTTTGAAAGAGAAACAAAAAGCTTGGCCAAAAAGAAAGAGAATCCGCTTCGCTGGCGAAAAATAAATAAGGTTTGGCAAAAAAGAAAGGATTTGCGAAATCGGCAGCACCTTATTTATTTAATCGGCGTCACTTCTTTCTTTCGCCCCAGCCTGCCTTTTTCGTAAGTGAACACTCTTTGCTTGCCGCCTTCTTTTACGGTTCTTTTTGTGAGGTGTCCATCAGGGTCAAATCTGGCCCGTTCACTTGAAACTACAGTGCCGTCATCGATTCGTGAAAAGCTTGTCGCTCTTTCATAATGGCTGATGCCGCCGATTCTTTCCTTATAGTTAGCGCTAAGAGACTGGCTTCTCACTAATGTGGCGAGGTTTCTTAGCCTGAATTTTTTTTTGGTTGGAATGCTCTTGCCCTGCCTAGCCCCTGCCATTTCTTTTTTTGATAGCTTCCTCCAAAAAAGCAATGGCGCCATGAGCAATTATTGTTTTACCCCCCTTTTAAAACCCTCCTCCCATTTAAATTCCTTTTCCAATTCTCTTATTTCATGAACCGCACGATGATTGACAGCAGCCATCTCCGGGAGAAGTACCTCGGCTTTTTCCAGGGCAAGGCTCATAAGCGCCTTCCGAGCGCTGCGAAGCGC
>Ga0209515_10009869_pt1 | contig 10778 bp, 8 predicted proteins | sample Subgroupgradi54m_FD_187454 | JGI IMG/M metagenome (GOLD analysis project Ga0209515, IMG submission 187454) | Subsurface groundwater microbial communities from S. Glens Falls, New York, USA - GMW60B uncontaminated upgradient, 5.4 m (SPAdes)... ...
CGGGCGCACTCGACCAAGAAGCCGTAACCACACCCAATATCCAGCAGGGGCGGTCCTGGCGCGCAGCGCACGGCTTCTGCGAGCAGATGGCGATACTCGCGCCACGACCGCTCCGCATAGGCCGCGCGATATTCGATCCACCACTGATTGAGGTCGGACTCCGAACGGCTCATATGCTCGAGAGTCTACAGAATCCTCGCGGCGCTCGCGAGCGGCGTCCGGCCATCTGATGCTCAGGATCGGCATCGTGGGATTCGGTGGAGCGGGCCAGGCGCACCATTTCTACTGGTCGTGCGTCGCCGGCTGCCGAGTGACGAAGATCTTCGATCCGAAGCCAGCGGCGGCCAGCCGCGCGGCGGCGCGCGGGGCGGCCGACATCTTTTTCGCTGACGAAGATCGGTTCTGGCCGGCTCTCGACGCCGTCGTCGTCTGCACGCCTGACGCGACGCACGCCCGGTATGCCGTCGCGGCGATCGAACGCGGTCTGCACGTGCTCGTCGAGAAGCCGCTCACCGACTCGGTCGAGGGGCTCCGGGCGATTCGCCGCGCGTCGGCGGCCGCCCCCGCGTCCGTCGTCGCCGTCGTGCACCAAATGCGCTTCGTGCCGCTGCACCAGCGGATCAAGTCGCTCGTCGACGCGGGCACGCTCGGCGCGCTGTCGTACCTCGAGGGCTACTACGTGCACGACCTCACCGCGCGCGCGTTCGAGAACGATCGGTGGCGCGACACCGACAACGCCACGCCGCTGGTGTATTCAGGCTGCCATTTCGTCGACCTTCTGCGGTGGTTCGCCGGCGAGGAGATTGTGGAAGTGTTCGCGGCAGCCGGTCACCGCGCGTTTCCGGAATACCCGGAATCCGACCTCAACGTCGTCACGCTGCGCTTCGCATCGGGCACTATCGGCAGCGTGGTGGTCGCGTTCGGCGAACCGGGACCTCAGGATCACACGGTCCGCGTCGCCGGGCGGGCGGCGACGGTGCGCGGCAACCTGTTGTACCGGCGCGACGGCCGGCTCGGCGAAGTGCTGCACCGCCCGATGATCTTTCATCCGTCGCTGTTGCGGGGCGCCGGAAAGACGGGCGGCCAGAGCCGCTATCGTCAACTGCGGGCCAATCTGCCGCCCTACGTGATGGCGCGAATCGTTGAGGCGCTGCGCGTGCTCGCCCGGCGACCGAACGCCGAGTACGGCGCGGCTCACTACCCGATGCGACTGTACGAGCATTCGCTGGCGTGTGTCGGGGCGATCGAGGACTTCGTCGGCGCCATTCGCGACCGGCGCGCCCCCTTGTGCTCGATCGATGAAGCCGGACGCACGGTGCTGGCCTGCCTCGCGGGCGTCGAGTCGTACCGGACGAATCGTCCTGTCGCCGTGGGGACCTTCGAGTCGTGAAGCCGCGCGTCATTCACGCCGTCGAACAGTTTCTGCCGCGCAGCGAGACGTTCGTCTATACCATCGTGAACGGCCACCAGCGCTTCGAGGCGTCGGTCTTTTGTCATTCCCGTGCCCACGCGGATGAGTTTCCGTTTCCGCGCGTCGACGTGATCGCCAACCCGCTGTCGCGGCGAACGGTTGGCGGATTGCTGGCCGCGTCGATGCGGCGTGCCACCGGCCGCTCGCCGTGGGAGCGATCCGCCAGCGCGGTGCTGCAGCGGATCAAGCCGGTCGTCGTGCACGCGCACTTCGGCCCGGTCGGCTGCGAGATGATCGCGATCACCAAGGCCGCCGGCCTGCCGCTCGTCACGAGCCTGTACGGGGTCGATGCCGCGGTGCTCCCGTATCTGGCGCAGTGGCGTGACCAGTACGCGCAACTGTTTCACGAGGGCGACGTGTTCCTGGCCGAAGGCCCCAAGATGCGCGAGAAGATCATTGCGGCCGGCGCGCCTCCGGAGCGGACGTTCATCCATCCCATCTCGCTGAACCTGACGAAGTACCCGCGTTGGGCGCCCGATGGCTCCTCGACCGTGTTGTTCGCGAGTAGGTTCGTGGAGAAGAAAGGTCTGATCGACGCCATTGCGGCGTTCGGACGCGCCCGTGCACGTGTGCCGCAGGCGCGGATGACCATTGTCGGCGACGGGCCTGACAGCGAGTTGGCCCGCGCGCTGACGAAGCGGCTCGGGCTTGCGGACCGCATCGAGTTCGTGGGGATGCAGCCGCACGCCGACGTCATCCGGCGGCTGGCAGTCGCATCCGTCTTCATCCATCCCAGCGCCACAGCGACCGACGGCGATTCGGAAGGCGGCGCGCCGACCATCCTTCTGGAAGCGCAGGCGATCGGCACGCCGATCGTCTCGACGCGGCATGCGGACATCCCGCACATCGTGCACGAAGGCCCCGGCGCGGTGCTGTGCGCTGAGCACGACGTCGACGCGCTCGCCGATGCGCTCGTCGCGACGATGCTGGGCGACACGCCGTCGAGCGCATCGATCGTGATCGATCGGCACGACGTAGCACACGTCATGCCGCGCCTCGAAGACGTGTACATGCTCGCGGCCAAAGGCGTTGGGGCCGCCTCGTCCACAACCTGAGATTCGATGGGACGGCCTGCGCGAATCACCGTCGTCACGTCGGGACACCTGTCGACTTGTCCACGCATGTTGAAGAGCGCTGACGCCCTGGCCGACGCCGGATACAACGTGCGCGTCGTCGCCACGAGCAACGAGCCGTGGGCCATCGACGCGGATCGTGACGTGCGATCGCGGCGGCACTGGCCGGCGACCATCATCAACTACCGCAGGGGCGACAGTGGTCTGACCTACTGGTGGTCCGGCGTGCGCGCGCGCGCGTCGCGCGCGGCCGTCTCGCTTCTAGGCGCCGATCGGGCGCCGCTGCGCCTGGTGGCACACGCGGTCGGGCGCACGCACGCCGAACTCGTGCGCGCGGCAGCGGCCGAGCCGGCCGATCTGATCTACGGCGGCACGACCGGCGCACTGGCGGCGGTCGCTGAAGCGGCCAAACGCAGCGGGATACCGTACGCGCTGGATCTGGAAGACTTTCATAGCGCCGAATCGGATGCTCCCGACGCGTCACTCCGCTTCGAACTGGTCTCCCGAATCGAAAAGGCTGTGCTCCGGAACGCCGTCTTTTTGACGACATCGAGCGAGCACATCGCCGAGGCGTACCGGGAGCAATACGGCGTCGAGGCGGGCATCGTCCACAACACGTTTCCGTTGCCCGCGGAGCCGCCCGATTTCGTTCGGGTCGACCCGGAGAAACTGCGGGTGTATTGGTTCAGCCAGACGATCGGTCCAGGACGCGGTCTGGACGACGCCGTCGTCGCGCTGGGACGAGCGGGCGTGGCCGCGGAGCTCGCCCTGCGAGGCCGCCCGCACCTCGATTATGTCGAGCAGCTCAAGCAGCTCGCCGGCGCCAAGGCGCCGCTCCTCGAGGTCACGCACCAGCTGCCGGCGGCGCCTGACGCCATGGTGGATCTCTCCCGCGGATACGATGCCGGACTCGCGCTGGAGCGGATGGTGCCCCGCAACCGAGCGATGTCCATCTCGAACAAAGCGTTCACGTACCTCCTGGCGGGCGTCGCGGTCGTGATGACCGACACGCCCGGCCAGCACGAGCTTGGCGAGGACGTCGGGTGCGCCGCGGCCCTGGTGCCGCCCGGCGATATCGACGCCCTTGCATCGGCCTTTCGGCAGTGGGCAGACGATCCGTCCATGCTGGCGCGGGCGAAACGCGCCGCCTGGGACGCCGCCGTTCGGCGCTGGCGCTGGGATCATCCGAAGGAGCGCGGTCTGCTGCTCGATCTCGTCAGCGCGGCGTTGTCGTGAGAGTGCTCCTGGTCATGGATCCGTTCATCAAGGTGCCGCCTGACCACTACGGCGGCATCGAGCGTGTCGTGGCGGACCTTGGCGATCAGCTCGCGCGCTCCGGACACGACGTGACGCTGTGGGCCGCGCCGGGATCGCGCGTGAACGGCCGCGTCGAGGCGTTCGGGCGCGAAGGGGAGTGGACCCGCTGGAGCAACGTCCGGAACACGCTGACGCTCGCCGGCCGATTGCTCCGTCCGTTCCGCTTCGACGTGATCCACAACTTCGGCCGCCTCGCGTATCTCGCGCCGGTGCTCGCGCGCGACGTCCCGAAGGTGCAGACCTACATGCGCACGGTGGATCCCGCGAACATGGCGACGGCGCGGCGGCTGGGTGCGCACCGCCTGCACTACACCGCGGTGAGCGCGGCGATCCGCGACACCGGCCGGCCGGGGGGCGGTGACTGGTCGGTCATCTACAACTGCGCGGTGCCGGCGAGATACCCCTTCGTCGGCGGGACGGATTCGGCGACGGCGCCGCTCGTGTTTCTCGGGCGGCTCGATCGCTGCAAGGGCGTGCACCACGCGATCGCGGTCGGGCGGCGGCTCAACCGCCGCCTCATCATCGCCGGAAACATTTCTCCGCTCGCGCACGAACAGGCTTACTTCAGCGAGGAGATCGCGCCGCAGCTCGACGGCGATCGCGTGACCTATGTCGGCCCCGTCGACGACGAGCAGAAGCGGGCGCTGCTGGGGCAGTCGGCGGCCATGCTGTTACCGATCGAGTGGGAAGAGCCGTTTCCGGTCGTGTTGCCCGAGTCGATGTTGTGCGGCACGCCGCTCATCGCGTTCCGGCGGGGCGGCGTGCCCGAAGGGATCGACCACGGGCGCACGGGGTTTCTGTGCGACACAGTCGACCAGATGAGCGCGCTGGTGGCGAGGCTGCCCGAGATCGATCGCGCCGTGGTCCGCGCCGAAGCCGAACGCCGGTTTTCGGATACGGCAATCGCCACCGAGTACGAAGGGCTGTACACCCGCATGACCGCACAATGAGCAAGCCGGTCATCCCGCCCGGCCCGTGGCTGAACGTCGGGTCTGGGCCGTCGGCGCCTCCCGGCTGGACGAGCCTCGATGGATCGTGGCAGGCACGTTTCGCCGGCCGGACGTGGCTCACGCAACTCGGGCGCCTCGCACTTGGCATGGACATCGGCCACTGGCCTCGAGGCGTGCGCTATCGAGACATCCGCCGGGGACTCGGCTATCCGGACGGCTCCGTCGCGGTCGTCTATGCCTCGCACGTGCTCGAACATCTGCACCGCGGCGACTCGGTATGTTTTCTTCGGCGCGTGCGGGACGTGCTGAAGCCGGGCGGCGTCTGTCGCGTCGTCGTGCCCGATCTGTTCGCCATCGTCGGCTGGTACCTGGCGCACCGGCAGGAGCCGGCCGATCAGCGCAAGGAAAGCAGCAGCGACCTCCTGATGAACATGCTGATGCTGCGGTCTCGGGACCCTCATGCCGGCAATCGCCTGGTGGGTCTCGTGCGGCGGTCGACCGACCTGCACGAGCACAAGTGGATGTACGACGAGGCGGGCCTGGTGGCACTGTTCGAAGAAGCCGGCTTTGCGCGCCCCGCGGCGCGCCAGTACCTCGAGAGCGACATTCCCCGCGCGCCGCTTCAGCAGGTGGAGCGCGAGGATCGGCTCTGCCGCGGCGCCGGCGTCTGCGTCGAGGCGCGCACGTAGTCCGTGCGCAAGGTCCTGATGGTCAGCCCACATTTTCCGCCGGACTCGAGCGCGGCGTCGCATCGCGTCCGTCTGCTCGCGCCGCACCTGGACGCCGCGGGCTGGACGCCGACCGTGGTGACGCTCGAGCCGTCGGCGTACGAAGGGCGGCTCGATCGCGATCTCGAGTCGCTCGTGCCGCCGACGCTGCGGGTCGTGAGAGCGCACGCGTGGCGGCCTGGCTCGACCCGGTGGGCCGGGATCGGCGATCTCGGTGTTCGCGCGTTCACCGGCCTTCGTCACGCCTGCCGGACGTTGCTGTCGCGCGAGCGGTTCGACGCGCTGTTCATCACCGTGTATCCCGTCTATCCCGCGCTCCTCGGCGCCGGCCTGAAAGCCGAGTTCCGCGTGCCGTTCGTGCTCGACTACCAGGATCCCTGGGTGGGGGCGTGGGGGCAGTCGGTCGGCGGCGGACCGGGCGGCACACCCGACTGGAAAAGCCGCGCGTCGCGCCGGCTTGGCACGTGGCTCGAGCCGAAGGCCGTGAACGCGGCCGACGCGATCGTCGCGGTTTCGCAGGGGACGATCGACGGCATCGTCGAGCGCATGCCGGCGGCGGGGCGGCTGCCGCACGGCGTCATCCCGCTCGGGTTCGAACCGGGCGACTTCGAGTCGCTGCGCGCGCGAGCGCCGATGGCCTGGCCTGTCGATCCGGCCGACGGCCTCGTGCACCTGTGCTACGTCGGTACGCTGTTGCCCGCTGGCATCGACACACTGCGGCTGCTGCTGCGCGGGCTCGACCGCGCGCGGCGTGATGATCCGGCGGCCGCACGCGTGCGGCTCCACTTTTTCGGCACCAGCAATCAATCGAGTTCCCAGGCGTATCGCGTCCTGCCGATTGCGCGCGAATGCGGCGTGGCGGATGCCGTGACGGAAGTGCCGGGCCGGCTCGACTATCTCGATGCGCTGTCGGTGCTGACGCACGCGTCCGGCATCCTGCTCCTCGGCAGCTCGGAGCGGCATTACACCGCGAGCAAGCTGTACCCCGCGCTGCTCGCGAAGCGACCGGTCCTCGCGCTTTTCCACGAAGTGAGCAGCGTCGTCTCGATCCTGCGGACGGCGGCCTCCGAGCCGACCGTGCGTGTGGTCGCGTACGGCGATGGACCGCCGGCCGATGCGCGCGTCGGCGAGGTGGCGTGTCATCTTCGCGCGCTCGCCGCGGCTTGCGCGTATCGCGCCGGTGACGTCGCGCTCGAGCGCGTGGCTGATGTGTCCGCGCGTCAGCTCGCGCGGCAGCTGGCGGCGGTCTTCGATCGGGTGGCGGGATGACGCGGCCCGTCAGGCTCACCGCGGTGCTGACGCACCCGATTCAGTACTACGCGCCGTGGTTCCGTCATATCCACGCCAACGCGCCGGAGTTGGTACTGACCGTGGTTCACGCCACGCAGCCGACGCCCGAGCAGCAGGGCGTTGGTTTCGATCGCGCGTTCGAATGGGACATCCCCCTCACCGACGGGTACCGGTCGATCACCGTGAGGCCGGCGAACGCGCACGACCGGATCGACAGCGGCTCCTTCACCGGTCTCGACGTGCCGCAAATCGGCCGCGCGATCGCCGACACCACGCCGGACGTCGTGCTGATCGCCGGCTGGTACTCAGTCACGCTCGTGCGCGCGCTGTTCGCGTGCCGCCGGCTCGGCGTGCCGACGCTGTATCGGGGCGATTCGCACCTGCTCAGCGGCCCGCGCGGCTGGAGACGGCCGCTGTGGATGCTCAAGACGCGCATCCTGCTGCGGCAGTTCGACGGCTTTCTGGCGCCGGGTGCTCGCGTGAAAGAGTTTCTGCGGTGGTACGGCGTGCCCGATTATCGGATCGTCAGCGTGCCCCACGCGGTCGACAACCAGATGTTCGCGGCCGCCGCCGCGCCGTATCACGATCCCGACGTTCGCGCGACCGCGCGCCGGCGGTGGGGCATCGAGCCCGGCGCGTTCGTCACGTTGTTTGTCGGCAAGCTGGTGCGTTCCAAGCGGCCGGTGAACGTGGTGCGGGCGGTGGCGCGGCTCGCGCCCGGCGCGACGCTCATGGTCGTCGGATCGGGCCCGCTCGAGGGAGAGGTGCGCGCAGAGGCCGCGCGGCTGGGCGTCGATCTCAAGCTGGTCGGTTTCATGAACCAGAGCGAGCTCGGCGAGCCGTATGGACTCGCCGACTGCCTCACGCTGGCGAGCGACTTCGCCGAGACGTGGGGTCTGGTCGTCAACGAAGCGCTGGCCACCGGACTGCCGTGCGTGGTCAGCCATGCCGTCGGCTGCGCCCCCGATCTGATTCGCGACGGCGAAAGCGGCTACGTCGCTCCGCTCGACGATATCGATGCACTGGCGATGGCGCTCGGGAACGTCCGCCGCCGCAAAGACGCGCGGCACGACTGGGGCCCCGCGTGCCGCGCGCTCGTCAACGCGTACAGCTATGACGCGATGACGGCCGGCGTGGTGCGCGCCAGCCGCTCGGTGATGGCGCACTCGCCAGGGCCTGAGCCGATCTGGAGCGAGGCGCCCCGCCGCATCGTCGCCTGCTGCGGGCAGATGGTGATTGCCGGCGGCCTCGAGCGCATGACGTTCGAGGTCTTGAACTCGGTCCGGAACAGCGGGGTCGCTGCGCACGCCATCGTCAACAGCTGGGAAAATTTTCGGATTACACCGCTGGCGGAAGCGAGCGGTACGAGCTGGTCGATCGGGCCCTACTGGTACCCTCTGAGACGCCGGAACCTCACGCCCGCTGGGGTGTTCAAGATGCTGGTCGAGATCGGCTTGGTCAGCGCCAATTTGCTGCGCGTGTCGAGGCGCGTGCGCCCGACTCACGTGCTGTTGCCGGACTTCGAAGTGGCCTTGCGCAATCTGCCGGCGCTCGTGTGGCTGCGGGCGCGCGGGGTTCGCGTCATCGCTCGACTGGGCACGGCGCCGCCGACCGGACGGTTCTACCGCCACCTGTGGCGACGCGTGATCAATCCAGTCGTCGATCGGTTTGTCGCCAACTCCGACTTCACGCGGCGCGAGCTGATGGCGCACGGAATCGCCGGCGAGAAGATCGAAACGATCGAGAACACGGCGCCGCGCCGGCAGCGTCCGCCGGCCTCCGAGGCCTCGAGAATTCCCGGGCGTGTGATCTTCGTGGGGCAGATCATTCCGGGGAAAGGGCTGGACCTGTTGCTGGAGGCGATGGCGCGGTTGCGCGGCCGCGGTCTCGATGCGACCCTCGACGTCGTGGGATCCATCGACGGGTGGGAGGCGCCGGAGTACCAGGGTCATCGCGCCTCGTTGCGCGAGCGGGCATCGCGTCCCGACCTGAATGGCGCGGTGAATTTTCTCGGGTTCAGCGAGAACGTGCCCGCGTTGTTGAGCCGGGCCAGCGTTCACTGTTGTCCGAGTCGCCCCGATCTCCGCGAAGGCTTCGGGCTCGTGGTGCTCGAAGCGAAGCTCGCTGGCGTGCCGTCGGTCGTCACGCCGAGCGGCAACCTGCCTGAGATGATCGAGCACACGGGCGACGGCTGGCTGTGCCCGCGAGCAGACGCCGAGGCGATCGCCGAAGGGCTCGAGTTCTTCCTGACGCGACCCGAGGCGCTGGCGAGGGCGGGCCGGGCAGCGCTCGTCTCGGCCGAGCGATATAACGAAAGCCGGTTCGCGAGCGCATGGGCGCGCGTGTTCGCGGCTGGTTACCACGAGTACTCACATGCGCTTTGCTGAACTGGAGTTCGTCGGCGTCGGTATCGCGACGTTTCTGGCCTATTACCTCGCCGACGACTGGATCGCCGGGGCCGCGATCGTGGCGCTGTGGCTCTGCGTCAAGCTGGTATCGACGCACGATCGGCTGTTCGTGCTGCCGCTCGCGCTGACGTTCCAGTGGACGCAGACCGTGCTCGGGGTGTTCTACAAGGCGTTCACCGGCCGCGAAGTGCAGGCCCACTACGCCAGCGACTATCGTCCGATGGTGCTGATGGGCCTCGGGTGCTGCCTCGCGCTCGCCGGCGGCATCAAGCTGGGGCTCTCGCTGCGCAAACCGCTGGACCCGAACGTGCCCAGGCCGGACTTCGCGTTCACCTTCGGCCCGCTGCTGATCGTGTACGCGGCGAGCATCTTCATCGAGGGCTCGCTGCTGACGATTGCGCCGGACTATCCGTCGTTCCGCCAGATCATCACGACGCTCGACACGGCGCGACTCGGCGTCCTGTTCCTGATCCTGCGGCGGCTCTGCGCCCCGCCGCCGCGATGGGGCCTCATGGCCGTCGTCGTGATGGGAGAAATCGTGCTCGGCATCACCGGGTTCTTCGCGGGGTTCCGCGAGCCGCTCGTGCTCGGCGTGCTCGCGGTGCTCGAGGTGTTCGATCGCCGGAACTCGCGGCATTGGGCCGTGGTCGTCATCGGGATCGTGCTGGCCGGCACGACGGGCCTCGTGTGGATGGGTATCCGTGGCGAGTACCGGAGTGAATACGTCGCCATGGACAAGTTCGCCACGTCGCGGGGCGCGCGCGTGGAGCGCGTCCGCGATCTCACGGGCACGTTCTTCAGCGGCGGCGCGAACGACCTGTGGGCGACGACCGACGCGCTCGTCGACCGCATGTGGACCATCTACTACCCCGCGCTGGCCGTCGCGCGCGTGCCCAAGATCCTGCCGCACACCAACGGCTCGATCTTCATGGCGGCGCTCACGCACGTCGTCACGCCGCGCGTATTTTTCCCGAACAAGCCGGAGTTGATGTCCGACAGCGACCAGGTCCGCAAGTATTCGAACGTGGCCGTCGCGGGACGGGAGCACGGCACCAGCATCGCGTTCGGCTATGCGGCCGAGTCCTACATCGACTTCGGCGTGCCGCTGATGTTCGCGCCGGTTCTCGCGTTCGGCGTCTTCGTCGGCTTCTGTTACGCGATGTTCCGCCAGCTGATCTGGCATCGCGAGTTGTTCGTGGCGTTCGGCACCGTCGCGTTCTGGCTGTCGGTCTACCTCTTCGAGCGCTCGTGGGGGACGTCGCTCGGCGTCACCGTGGGGTTCATGGTGTACCTCGGCGCGCCGGTGGTCCTGCTCGATCGCTTCCTGCTGGTCCGGTTCGCGGCCCCGCGGCCCTCGGGAGAGCCGGAGCTCCTCTTTACGACCGCTCGAGAGCACTGAGCCTGACGCGTTGAGGGTGCTCCACGTTTCGGCCTACTTTGCTCCCGCGCTTCAATACGGGGGTCCACCGGCGTCCATTCTCGGCCTCTGCCAGAGCCTCCAGCGCGCGGGCGTCGAGGTCGAAGCAGTGACCACCACGGCG
>Ga0209515_10009870_pt1 | contig 10777 bp, 8 predicted proteins | sample Subgroupgradi54m_FD_187454 | JGI IMG/M metagenome (GOLD analysis project Ga0209515, IMG submission 187454) | Subsurface groundwater microbial communities from S. Glens Falls, New York, USA - GMW60B uncontaminated upgradient, 5.4 m (SPAdes)... ...
GCATCCTAGGACGGCCCGCGGGAGTTAGCGTTCGGCGCAACCGCGCGACATCTCGTGGCATGCGAGCTGCCGCGCGTCGCCAATCGCCGCGGGAGTGTCCTGTGACCAGACACTCCCGGCCGAAAGTTAAAGTGTCAACACCGTCCCCTCTGGACTGGACTGGACAGCGGACCGGAGGTCATGTAATTGGTGACCGAGGGTTCGTTATGGCGCGGCGACTCGAGAAGCTCAGGGCGAGGAGTGCGGAGGACAAGGAGTTGCGCAGGGGCGCGATCCTGGAGGCCGCGCGCAGGCAGCTGAGCAGGGTCGCCTGGGGCGAGCTCATCGTTGCGGACGTCGCGAGGGCGGCGGGGGTGGCCAAGGCGAGCGTGTTTCGTTACTTCCCGACCAAGGAAGCGCTGGTGCTCGCGGTGTTCGAGCTGGAGCTGGCGGAGCTCTTTGCGGCGCTGGCGGAGCGGGTCGGGGCCACGAGCGGACTGGATGCGGCCGGGTTCGTCAGCGCGCTGGTCGCCGAGCTGGGCGCAAGGCCGGTCTATCTGCACCTGTCGACGGTGGTGCATGGCGTGCTCGAGAGGAACATCGACGTCGAGGAGTGCGTGCGCTTCAAGAGGAGCTTGCTGGCGTATCTGACCGCCGGGGGTGCGATCGTCGAACGCAGCTTGCGGTTCGTGCGACCCGGCGAGGGCCTGCGTTTGCTCTTGCGCGTGCACGCCATGCTCATAGGATTCTGGCAGCTCACTGATCATTCGCCCGTCGTTGCCGAGGCCATCGCGCGCGGCGGGCTGGATGCGTTTCGCATCGACTTTGCAAACGAGCTCGAGGACGTGCTCGTGACTCTTCTTCGCGGGATGGAGGCAAGAACATGATCGCCAACGTTCGTACCGCGCCGGGAGCGATTCCCGTGCTCGTCAGCGGCCTGCGCAAGGCCTTCCGCACCGGACGCACGCGCCGCCGCTCGTGGCGCCTGGGGCAGCTCGACCGGCTGCTCGCCATGCTCTCCGAGCGCAAGACCGAGCTGCTCGGCGCGCTCGAGGCCGACCTGGGCAAGTCCTCGTTCGAGGGCTGGCTGGCCGAGATCGCGCTCATGGAGAAGGAGATCGGGCACACCAAGAAGCACCTGCGCAACTGGATGAAGCCGCAGAAGGTGACCACGCCCATGGCGCTGCAGCCGGGCAAGTGCCGCATCGTCAGCGAGCCGCTCGGCGTGGTGCTCATCATCGCGCCGTGGAACTACCCGCTGCAGCTGGCCATCTTGCCCCTCGTCGGCGCCATCGCCGCGGGCAACTGCGCCATCGTCAAGCCGTCGGAGGTCGCGGCCAACACCTCGCGCGTCATCGCCGAGCTCCTGCCCAAGTACCTCGACCGCGAGTTCTTCGCCGTGGTCGAGGGCGGCGTGCCCGAGACCACCGCCCTCCTGGAAGAGAAGTTCGACCACATCTTCTACACCGGCAACGGCACCGTCGGCCGCGTGGTCATGGCCGCCGCGGCCAAGCACCTGACCCCGGTCACGCTCGAGCTGGGCGGCAAGAGCCCGGTCATCGTCGACGCCTCGGCCGACCTCGACGCGACCGCGCGCCGCATCGTGTGGGGCAAGTTCTTCAACGCCGGCCAGACCTGCGTCGCGCCCGACTACGTGCTGGCGCACCGCTCGGTCGAGGAACGCCTGGTCCAGAAGATGACCGACGCCGTCCGCTCCTTCTTCGGCGAGGACCCGAAGAAGAGCAAGGACTACGCGCGCATCATCAACGAGCGCCACCACAAGCGCCTCACCAACCTGCTCGCCGACGGCCAGCCCGCCTGCGGCGGCACCGGCGACGTGGCCACCAGGTACCTGGCGCCCACCATCCTGCGCAAGGTCAGCCCCGACTCGAAGCTCATGGCCGAGGAGATCTTCGGCCCGCTCCTGCCCGTCCTGCCCGTCGACAGCGTCGACCAGGCCATCGAGTTCATCAACGACCGGCCCAAGCCGCTCGCGCTCTACGTGTTCACCCAGAGCGACGACGTGGCCACGCGCGTGCTGCGCGCGACCAGCTCGGGCGGTGCGTGCGTGAACGACACCATGATGCACCTGACCGTGCCCGACCTGCCCTTCGGCGGCGTGGGCGAGAGCGGCATGGGCGCCTACCACGGCAAGACCAGCTACGACACCTTCAGCCACCGCAAGAGCGTGCTCGACAAGTCGGTGCACCTGGACCTGCCCCTGCGCTACCCGCCTTACGACGACAACAAGGCGCAATGGCTCAAGCGGCTCATGTAGCCGTACTCGCGCTCGCGCTCGCAACGGCGGGCGCGGCCTGCAGCAAGAAGGCCGCGCCGCCTGGCCCCGACGCGCCCGTGCGCCACGCCGCCGCCGCGCGCGTGGTCGCCATCGGCGACCTGCACGGCGACCTCGACGTCACCCGCGCCGCGCTGCGCCTGGCCGGCGCCATCGACGATGCCGATCACTGGACGGGCGGCAAGCTGGTCGTGGTGCAGACCGGCGACCAGCTCGATCGGGGCGACCACGAGCGCGAGATCCTCGACCTCTTCGACCGCCTCACCGTCGAGGCCGCGCGCGCCGGCGGCGCCTTCCTGCCGCTCAACGGCAACCACGAGCTGATGAACGCGGCGGGCGACTTCCGCTACGTCACGCCCGGCGGCTTCGCCCAGTTCGGCGGCCCGGACGGCCGGCGCGCCGCGTTCGCCCCGGGCGGCCCGGTGGCGCGCCGCCTGCGCGCGCGGCCCATCTACGCCATCGTCGGCGACACCCTGTTCGTGCACGGGGGCGTCCTGCCCGCGCACGTGGACCAGCTCGAGCGCCTCGACCGCGAGGCGCGCGCCTGGCTCGCGGGCGAGCGCCCCACCGCCGACCTGCCCGTCGCGCTCAGCGATCCCGAGAGCCCGGTATGGACGCGTCGCTACGGCACGCCCGACGCCGACCAGGCGGCCGTGTGCGCCGACGCCGACGCCGTGCTCAGTCGCCTGCACCTGCGCCGCATGGTGGTCGCGCACACCGTGCGCGCGGGCGGCGTCGACTCGCTCTGCGCCGGACGGGTCTGGCGCATCGACACCGGCCTGGCCCACTTCTACGGCGGTCCACTCGAGATCCTGGAGCTGCGCGGCGACGCCGCCAGCGTGCTGCGCGCTAAACTGAAGTGAGCGCGAGCGCAGGCACTTCCGCCTGCGCGACCACCTGCAGATCCTCGGTGCCGCCCTCGATCGAGACCACCGGATGCTCGGGCGACAGCTCGGCCACCGCGCGCACCGCCGCGCCCAGCGCCAGCATCTCGGCGCGCGACGGCATCTCCAGCTTGCCCGCGCGCACGCGGTAGGCCACCGGTACCGCGCCCAGGCCGAAGGCCTCGACGATGGCCTTCACGGCGAAGCGCGGCTTGTCCTCGAGCGTCACCGCCAGGCAGTCCTCCAGGCGCGCCGACTCGATGTCCTCACGGTTCATGGCCTCGGCGACCCGGCCCATGGCGCCGCGCCGGAAGTAGAGCGCCAGGCCATACTCGTAGCCGGCGCCGCCCATGATGCTGGCCTCGAAGGTGGCGTCGAGCGCGCCCGAGACCGTCACGTGCACCGGCTCCTCGTCGGAGAAGCGCTCCCACACCCGGGTGTCGACGAAGGTCGCGCACGCGCCGATGAGCAGCTCGATGACGTCGGTGTCCTTGGCGTCGAGGCGCGAGTTGGCCAGCGATAACGCGAGCATGGCGCGCGGCTGCAGGGCGAAGTCGGGCATGGGCGCGGCCTTGAAGCCGAGCGGCCGCCCGGCGCGCACCAGGCGCTTCTCGCAGAAGAGCTCCTCGCCGTAGACGCAGCTCTTCAGCTCGGCCAGCGCCTCGCCGTCGGTCTTGCCGAAAACCGCTGGTACCACGCCTGCTTCGGTCACGCCGACGAGCACGTTGAAACGACCTTCGGTCGTCGGGACGGGGCCGAGCTTGAATGCGTAGAGCACGATCCGTCTTAGCACGAAGCCCCGGTGCGCGCCGGCCGGACCCGACGCGCCGGCCAGGCTCAGCCAGGAGGCCCGGGATAGGGGAAATCCTCACTCGCTGGCGTGGGCACGTGGTCGTGGAACTTGGTCAGGTCGAGCACCATGCGGTCGGGCGCCACGTCGTGCAGGATGTCGGCGTGGCGCGCGCCCCAGACGATGTCGCTGTACATGTAACGGTGGAGGGCATGCACCTGTTGCATCGTGGTGTCGTCGATGCCGATCAGCGTGACCATGAGCTCCGCCTCATCGGCGAGCAGATCCGCGGGCGTCTTGCCGTGCAGCGGGCTACCCGGGACGATCTGGTGCATCGCCGTCCACGAGCGGCTCAGCGCCGGCATGCGCTCGCGGGTCAGCTTCAGATCGTACATCCGGTAGAGCAGGTGGCCTTCCTTGGTGTGCTCGGTGCGCGAGAGCGTGATGTGAATGTGCGACTCGACGATGCTGTTGCCGCGCTCGTTGCCCAGGCGCAGCTGCAGCGTGGGCACGCCGTCGACGGGCGAGATGACCACCTGGCGCGAGAACACCATGCGGCTCGAGGTGCGTGCGAACTTGGAGAACACCAGCCCGGTGGCCAGCGCCGTGACCAGGAGGCCGGTGACCGATTCGGCGATGACCACGAGGTTCGCGGCGCGGCTGATCGGGTACATCGCGCCGTAGCCGATGGTGCCCATGGTCTGCACGCTGAAGTAGTAGGCGTCGACGAACGAGCCGGGGCGCGCGTTGTACACGCCGCCGGTCTCGACGTAGGCGACGGCAAACAGCGCGTTGAGCAGCAGGTAGACGGCCACGATGAGCCCGATGGCCCACCACCAGGGCATGGTCAGGAACGCGTGGTAGGCGTCGCGCAGCGGCGTGCGCGGCACGCCCACCACCTGGACCGTGTAGGGCGTGTTCTGGGGCGGGGGCGCGGCCATCGTGCTGCGCCCGAGTATCGCGTACGCTTGCCGCGAGGCAAGAAAGCGACGGACATGGCAGAGGCAACGGCATTCGATCTCGTCGGTGGCGCCGATTCGGTGCGCGCCATCGTGGAACGCTTCTACGACGCCATGAGCGAGCACGAGCCGGCGCTGGCCCGGCTGCACGCCTGCGACGCCGACGGGCGCGTCGATCGCGGCTCGCGCGATCGCTTCGCGCTCTTCCTCATCGGCTGGCTGGGCGGCCCGCAGGACTACATGGCCATCCACGGCCATCCGCGTCTGCGCATGCGCCACGCGCGCGTGCCCGTGGGCGCGGACTTCCGCGACGCCTGGCTGCGCTGCATGAAGCGCGCGCTCGACGGCGAGGGCGTCGAGGGCGAGGTGCGGATCTTTCTCGACAATCGTTTCGCAGAGGTTGCCGATTTCCTCCGCAACGTCGCGGAATGAATCGAAGCATGCTATGAGTGAGGCGCTATGACGCAGCGCGCTACGCCGGTGACCTCCTTCCCCAAGTCAGAGATCAAGGTGCTGCTGCTGGAGAACATCCACCCCAGCGCCCGTGAGCTCTTCGCCGCCGAGGGCTTCGAGGTCGAGCTGCTCTCGACCGCCCTGCCCGAGGACGACCTGGCCAAGCGCGTGCGCGACGTGCACGTGCTCGGCATCCGCTCCAAGACGCAGGTCACGCAGAAGGTCATCGACGAGGCGCGCCGCGGCCTGTCGATCGGCTGCTTCTGCATCGGCACCAACCAGGTGGCGCTGCGCCACGCGGGTTGCCACGGCCTGCCCGTGTTCAACGCGCCCTTCTCCAACACCCGCAGCGTCGCCGAGATGATCCTCGCCGAGGTGGTGATCCTGGCGCGCGAGATCGGGGACCGCTCGGGCGAGGTGCACGCCGGCCTGTGGCGCAAGGTGGCCACCGGTTGCCACGAGATCCGCGGCAAGACCCTGGGCATCATCGGTTACGGCCACATCGGCCGGCAGATCGGCGTGCTGGCCGAGTCGTTCGGCATGCGCGTGGTGTTCTTCGACGTCATGAGCAAGCTGCCCATGGGCAACAACCGCGGCGCCACGTCCATGGACGAGGTGCTCGCCAGCGCCGATTTCGTCACCCTGCACGTGCCCGAGACGCCGCAGACCAGGAACATGATCGGCAAGCACGAGCTGGCACGCATGCGCCGGGGCAGCTACTTGCTCAACGCCAGCCGCGGCACCGTGGTCGACATCGACGCGCTCGCCGCCGCCATCAAGAGCAAGCACCTGGCCGGCGCCGCCATCGACGTCTACCCCGAGGAGCCCGAGGCCAACGGCGACGGCTTCGAGTCGCCCCTGCGCGGCCTGCCCAACCTCCTGCTCACGCCGCACATCGGCGGCTCGACGGAAGAGGCGCAGGAGTCGATCGGCCGCGAGGTCGCGACCTCGCTCATCAAGTACGTCAACACCGGCGCGACCACCGGCGCGGTCAACTTCCCGCAGATCGAGCTGCCGCTCGTGCCCGAGGCGCACCGCCTGCTCAACGTGCACCGCAACGTGCCCGGCGTGCTGCGCGACATCAACCGGATCGTCTCCGACCTGAACGCGAACGTCTCGAGCCAGCTGCTGTCGACCAACCCCGACGTCGGCTACCTCATCATGGACATCGACCAGGACGTGTCGAACGACGTGAAGAAGGGCATCGCGGGGCTCGAGACCAGCATCAAGACCCGCATCCTGTACTAGCCGCGGGCGCGCCCGACGCGCCGCAGCACGACTCTCTCCATCTGTCCGCGCTGTACGTCACACGTCGCCTTACATTCCGATTGAACCGTACTCGTCACGAGAGCTAAATCTCTCCTGCGGACAAACGAGGCACCTGGTGCCTCGCTTCGGGGAGCCATGCCGGCTCCGGGCGCGGGTGGAGAGGGCACACCTGCGATGGCGACGAGGAATTCGAGTTCGAGACGGCGGATTGCGACCATTCTGGCGACGGCCGGCTTGCTGGCTGCCTTGCCCGCGAACGCGCGCCAGGCGTCGGGCGGCAGCGGCGGCGACGACGTGCGCTGGAAACACCAGCCCGCGGCGGTCGTGTCGTCGCGCGTGGCGCCGGGCGGCGCACCGACGTTCGTGTGGGCGGCGCGCAACGCCGCGTACGCGCCGTCGATCGCCAGGACACCGAGCGCGCGTGCACACTGGTTCGTGGCCAGCCACGCCGGGATTCTCGGCCTGCCCGCGGCGGCGCTGGCCACCGCCCAGGTGTCGAGCATCCACGAGCTCGGCAAGGGCGGCACCATCGTCATGTTCCGCCAGGAGGTCGAGGGCGTGCCGGTGTTCCGCACCGAGCTCAAGGTGCTGCTCGACTCGGCCGGTCGCCTGGTCGCGTTCGGCGGCAACCTCAACCCGGATGCCTCGCCGGGCACGATCGCGCGCTCGCCCGGCTGGAAGCTCGCCGCCACCGACGCGCTCGCCGCCGCCCTCGCTGACCAGACCGGGCAGCCGCTCGTGGGCTCCGACTTCGTCGAGAGCGCGCGCTCGAGCAAGCAGCTGGGCCGCTTCGGCCTGGCCGACCATCGCGCAGGCGCCGCACAGACGATCTACCTGAGCGACGACGCGACCGCGCGGCGCGTGCTCTTCCCGCTCGCGCACGGCCTCGTGCCCGCCTACCAGGTGGAGTTCTTCGTGGGCGCAAAGGGCGCCGCCGACACCTACGCCGGGCGCGTCGTGGTCGGCGCCGCCGACGGCCGCGTGCTCTACCGGCAGGACCTGACCCAGAGCGACGCCTTCCAGTACCGCGTGTGGGCCGATCCCGCCGACAAGCGTCCGCTCGACGGGCCGCAGCAGGACTTCTCGCCCCATCCGACCGGCGTCCCCGACGGCTCCAAGCCGGCGTTCATCGCGCCCAACCTCATCAGCATGGAGAGCTTCAACCACGCGCCCGCAGGCGTGGATCCCTGGCTGGCCGCGGGTGCGACCGAGAGCAATGGCAACAACGTCGACGCCTACACCGACGACAACGCTCCTGACGGCTTCAGCACCGGCGACCTGCGCGCCACGGTCACCAGCGCGAGCGTCTTCGGCCGCATCTACGACGTCCTGCTGGGCCCGCTCGTCAACGCCACCCAGGAGCAGGCCTCGATCACCCAGCTCTTCTACGAGACCAACTGGCTGCACGACTGGTGGTACGACTCCGGCTTCGACGAGGCGTCGCACAACGCGCAGGCGCTCAACTTCGGCCGCGGCGGCGTCGAGGGCGACGCGCTGCAGGCGCAGGCGCAGGACCAGGCGCGCACCATCGGCATGGTCACGGCCGCGCGCAACAACGCCAACATGTCGACGCCCTCCGACGGCGCGTCGCCGCGCATGCAGATGTACCTGTGGACCGGGCCGCAGCGCTTCGACGACGTGAGCGTGGCGCCGCTCGGCCTGACGCCCGAGCACAACAACTCCGAGTTCGGCCCCAGCGACTTCGACATCACCGCCACGGCCGTGCTCGCCTCCGACGGCACCGCGCCGCTCGGCGACGCCTGCGAGGCCATCACCACCAACCTGACGGGCAAGATCGCGCTCATCGATCGCGGCACGTGCACGTTCGCGAGCAAGACGCAGCGCGCCCAGGCCGCGGGCGCCGTCGCGGTGGTGATCATCAACAACAACACCATGGCGCCGCCCTTCATGCCCAACGAGTCGCCGCCCCTGACGGTGAACATCCCCGCGATCTCGGTGACGCAGGCCGACGGTGCCACCATCCGCAACGCCGCCGCCGCCGGTGCGGTGACCGTGCACATCCGGCGCGCCCAGGACGTCGAGCGCGACGGCAGCCTCGACGGCGGCATCGTCGCGCACGAGTGGGGCCACTACCTGCACCACCGCCTGACCCACTGCGACACCACGCAGCAGTGCGGCGCCATGAGCGAGGGCTGGGCCGACTTCACCGCGCTGCACATGCAGGTGCACGAGGGTGACGCGCTCGACGGTGTCTACAACGTGGGCGCGTACGCGACCGCGGCGATGGGCGATTACGCCTACTTCGGCATCCGTCGCTACCCGTACTCGACCAACCTGGCCAAGAACCCGCTCACGTTCCACCACATCTCCGACGGCATCGCGCTGCCCGCGGCGTCGGCCGTGCCCAACAACGACAACGGCATCGGCAACTCCGAGTCGCACAACGCCGGCGAGATCTGGGCCACGATGATGTTCGAGGCCTACATGGCGCTGGTGGCGGAGAGCCGCGGCCCCACGCCCAAGTACACCTTCGAGCAGGCGCGCCGCGCCATGTCCAACTACGTGGTCGCGGGCATGAAGCTCACGCCCACCGACGCGACTTACCTCGAGCAGCGCGACGCCATCCTGGCCGCGGCCCTGGCCGCCGACGAGCAGGACTTCGTGGTCCTGGCGCAGGCGTTCGCACGGCGCGGCGCCGGCACCGGCGCGATCGGGCCCGTGCGCGACTCGACCACCCTGGTCGGCGTGACCGAGAGCTTCGTGGTCAAGTCCGACCAGTCGTTCGGAGCCGCGTCGGTGGCCGAGGACGCGGACAGCTGCGACAACGATGGCACCCTCGACAGCGGCGAGCTGGGCACGCTGCACGTGCGCGTCATCAGCTCGGGCGTCAACCCGCTCGAGGGCTCGACCCTCGAGGTCTCGTCGGCCACGCCGGGCGTGAGCTTCCCCGAGGGCACCAGCTTCCCGGTGGCCACGCTGGCGGCGTTCCATTCGGCCGACTTCGACATCAAGGTCAAGCTGGACGCGCCCTTCGTCGGTCCGGGCAACCTGGTGCTCGACTACAAGCTGACCAACCCGAGCGCGGCCTCGACCACGGTGACCGGCAGCCTCAAGGTGCGCGCCGACTACGACAATCAGCCCGCCGCCTCGGCCACCGACGACGTCGAGAGCGACGTGGTGCTGTGGCAGGTCAACTCACTCTCGGGCAGCCTGCCCGCCGAGACCTGGTCGCGTGGCTTCTCGGGTGCCGAGAACCACGCCTGGCACGGCGTCGATCAGGGCGCCCTGGGCGACATCGCCCTCGAGTCGCCCGAGCTGAAGGTGAGCGCGAGCGAGCCGTTCAAGGTGGTGTTCAAGCACCACTACTCCTTCGAGGCCGACACGACCACCAACTGGGACGGCGGCGTGGTCGAGATCAGCGTCGACGGCGGACCCTTCCTGGACGTGACCCTGTCGCCCTCGATGCCCGCGCCCGGCTACAACGGCACGCTGGGCAACACCTCGATGAACCCGCTCAGCGACCGGCTGGCCTTCGTGCAACGGAACACCGGCTACCCGGCCGACGACACGGTGAGCCTGAGCTTCGGCAGCGACTACGCGGGCAAGACGGTCAAGCTGCGCTTCCGCATCGGCTCCGACCAGAACACCGGCGACGAGGGCTGGTTCATCGACGACATCGCCTTCAGCGGCATCACCAACAAGCCGTTCGCGGTCGTGGTGCCCAACTCGGGCGTGTGCGCGCACGGCCCGCACGCCGACGCCGGCGATGACCAGACGGTGGCCAGCGCGGCCGCCGTGACCCTCGACGGCAGCGGCTCGAGCGACGCCGACGGCCTGCCCCTGACCTACGCCTGGACGCAGACCGCGGGCACGACCGTCTCGCTCACGGGCGCCGACACGGCCACGCCGACCTTCACCGCACCGACGGTCACCGAGATCACCATGCTCGAGTTCCAGCTCAGCGTCTCCGACGGTCCTGCCGCCGACACCGACACCGTGGTGGTCCTCGTGCAGCCCGAGGCAACGCCGCCGCCGCCCAACCCGGGCGACGGCGACGGCGGCGGCTGCGGCTGCGTCGTGGGCGGACGCGGCAGCAGCCGCGGCGGTCCGGGCGCTGCCCTCGGCACCCTGCTTGCCGGCCTTGCGTTCGTCATGTTGCGACGGCGACGCAAGTAAGACCTCCGGC
>Ga0209515_10009875_pt1 | contig 10769 bp, 10 predicted proteins | sample Subgroupgradi54m_FD_187454 | JGI IMG/M metagenome (GOLD analysis project Ga0209515, IMG submission 187454) | Subsurface groundwater microbial communities from S. Glens Falls, New York, USA - GMW60B uncontaminated upgradient, 5.4 m (SPAdes)... ...
GCAACTTTTCCGGAAGCGAGTACCGTTGACGCCATTAACTGTACGTCGAATGGTCTAAGACCTGTTGTTCTCTTTGAAGCCTCCCGGACAAGAGCAAAGGCTTCGGGTAAAATTAAATCAAGAGATTCTCCTTTTTCTATTCTTTCTTTAAACTCTAAAGTTTTTTTTGGAAAGTCCTCTTCTTTTAAAGTAGTAATTTTTTCTTCCAACTTATTTATTTCAACAATAATTGGCTGGAGTTTATTTATTTCCTTTTCGTTTGAGTCAAAAAATTTTGATAAGAAATTTAGCATAGTAACATTTTATCACATACAGCAAAAACCCCTCACCGTTTAGGTGAGGGGTACCAATTGCAATTGGTAATGCTCCAAATTGCTTACCAATTTTATTTCTTCTTTTTCTTCTTCTTTTTCTTTGCCATGTAAATATTCACCTCCTCTTCAATATTTTTTAAGTACTCAAAAATATTTGTTGTGAATAATAATGTTATGAAACATTTTTGTTATTTTGTCAAGATTTATTGCTAGCTTCAAAAGTATTTGTTTAGATTGATATAACAATTAAAATCACAATGGATATTTTTTAACATTTTTTTTAGTTTCTTACGCAATTTTTAAAAAAATTACATTTATGTAATAATTATTACTTTTTTGAAGAAATTTTTTTGAAATTTAAATATTTATGCAAAACTTTTGGAATATTTATCGAACCGTCTTCATTTTGATTATTTTCTAAAATAGCAACCAATGTTCTCCCAATCGCAAACGCCGTCCCGTTTAAGATGTGAACTAATTTTTTTTCATTTCCATCTAAGTATTTAATATTTAATCTTCTCGCTTGAAAATCTGTAGTTGTTGAAACGCTGGTTACTTCTCTATATTTTCTTTCCGAAGGAATCCATGCTTCCAAATCATATTTTCTCGCTGCTGGAAATCCTAAGTCTCCAGTACACATTTTTACAACCCTATATGGAATTTCCAGAGATTTAAATAATTTTTCCTGTAAAGATAAAAGATATTCATGTTCACGATCGTCCTCTTCTCCTGTTGTAAATGAGACCATTTCTACTTTGTCGAATTGATGAACTCTTAGAATTCCTCTTGTATCTTTTCCATAGCTCCCCGCTTCTCGTCTAAAAGAAGTTGAAAAACCGACATATCTTAGAGGCATTTCTTTCTTATTAAATAATTCGTCTGCATGCATTGGAACGATCGCGTGTTCTGCTGTTGCTATTAAAAATAAATCTTCGTCTTTTGTTTTAAACATCTCATCTTCTCCCAATGCTAGATAACCCATATCTTCCATCATTTTTCTTTTAATAAGAACTGGAGGAACAATTGGAATAAATCCTTCTTTAACTAAAAAGTCTATCGCATATTGAATTAATGCAAATTCCAAAAGAGCTCCTTGATTTTTAAGATACGCGAATCTTGAACCGGAAACTTTTGCCGCTGATTTAACATCAATAATATTAAATGACTCACCAAGTTCTAAATGATCTTTCGGAGTAAATAAAAATTTAGAAATCGTACCATATTTTCTAATTTCTTTATTCTGAGTCTCATCACGGCCAGCATGGACATCTTTCGCGGGAAGATTTGGAATTTTTAAAAGCTCATTATTTAGTTCTTCGGAAACAGCTTTTAATGCATTTTCTTCTTTTCCAAGTTTTGTTTTTAATTCTTTTCCTTTTTCTATGTTTTTTTCTTTGGAGATCTTGTTTCTTTCTTCTCGAAGTTTTTGAACAATTAGCTCTAATCCTCGAACTTTATTATCAAGTTCTAAAATATGTTCTGCGTTTATCTCAACACCTTTATCTTTCGCAGCTTTTTGAATTACTTGAGGGTTTTCCCGCAATAACTTAATATCAATCATTTCACTGAAATTATATATCTTTTTATTTCTTTTGACTATCTAAAAACTTTTTAAACTTATCAAATGCTCTTCTTCTGTGCGATAATTGATTTTTCTTTTTAAATCCCATCTCTGCATAGGTTTGAGTTTCACCATCTGGAATAATAATTGGATCGAATCCCCAACCGTCGGTTCCTCTTTCTTCAAGAGCTATCGTACCCTTAACTTCTCCTATAAAAGTGTGAACTTTTTTCCCGTCATGATAACTGACTGCACTTTTTACGACAACATTCCTATTTTTTTCATTCTTTAAAAGATTAAGAATTTTTTTAAGTCCAAGAATTTGGTTGGCATATTTTATAAAAGGTCCCGGAAAATTATTCCATACTTCTATAAAAACTCCCACATCATCCGTTATTACGGGCTTTTTAAGTATTCTGAAAGCTTCTTCAGTTTTTCTCTTGGAGACATATTCCAAATCCATACTTTGAACTTCATCGATCTCGACATTTGCAATCTCAAGCGGAATTTTTAAAATATCCTCGAGCTCTTGTACTTTACCTTTATTTCCTGTTGCGATTAGAAGCTTTTTCACTAAGAAAACTTTTCTTTAATTAATTTTTTATTCTCCAGAATAACCCACGCGGCTTTAGGTCCGTATTTTTTTCCAAAAAGAGATAAGTAAATTCCGGCAAATGCTTTATGCGTTGGAATATTTAATTCCTTAGCCCAATCATAGAGCTTAGTCTGAAGTTCATCAGGTTTCCATTCTTTATCAAGTTCGTCCGCTACTTTTGAAAGATATTTTTTCTGATCTGAGGAAAGCTCGACTTGAGTATCAGTTATCTTGAACTTGATCTCCTCCGGTGCGAATCTCTCAAGCCAAATCTTCGCATAAGGAATCCAGACTTTTGCATCTTCTTCAATTTTAATATTGGGCGACTGAATAGCTTGAATTAAATCAATAAATCGTATTTTTGGGATAGGATTTGGGTTTTTTATTACTTGAGATAATTCAAAAATTCTTTTTTCTTCAGGATTTTTAGAGACGGCAAACTTTTGATATTCATCAAAAAGATTTGGAATTGTGTTACCTGACGGATCAAAATTTATTGCCTGATTAATTTTTGTTTTAACCATTAAAAATCTCAGAATTTCGGGAGGAAGTATTTCGAGCATCTCGCTTGCCGATGACCCAACGCCTTTTGAAGTAGACATTTTTCTTCCTCCTATCAAAAACCATTCATACGCAATTGGGTATGGAACAGGGTAATCTAAAACTCTCTCGCAAATTAAAGATGCGATATCGTGGGATCCGCCAGCTGACATATGATCCTTTCCTGCACCTTCAACGGTTACTCCAATAACTTTCCATTTGGCAGGCCACTCTACTTTCCAAGAGAGTTTTCCTACAATCCCTTCCTTTGAACTAAACGGCGAAGCTTTTCCTTCAAAACCACAACCATTTGTCCATTTTAATCTCTCGACATCACAGACAAACGTGACTTTTTCGCCATCCCAATTCGTAACTCTGGTTGTTGAAACTTTTCCGCAGCTTGAACAATAAACCTGGAAGGGATACCAATCAGAAGACAATTTCTTTTTATAAACCTCTTCATAAATTTCTTTTATAATATTCGTCTTATCCAAACACTCTTTTATAACTTTATTCATTTTCCCGGAAGAATATAAGTCAGTTGACCATAAAATTTCAGGATTACAACCAATCTTGGTAAATACATCGATAAAATCTTTGGCATAATATTCTGCGTAATTCTTAAATCCTTCAACAGGCGATGGAACTTTATATAAAGGCATTCCCAGGTATTTTTCAAATTCGGGAGGTAAATAAACAGGAAGAGCATCCATCGGATCGTGGTTATCAAAAATATATGTATATTTTGTTTTAACCTTTAGATCAACAAGAGCCTTATAAACCAAATCGTGAATTACTACTCCACGCAAAGCACCAACATGAATCTTTCCCGAAGGAGTTTTCATGTCATCTACCCATTCAAGAGGAAGTTTTCTTTTTTTTAAATCAGAGGCAACCTTATCCGCCCAAAACATATAGTCCTATTCTACAATAAACGCTCTTCAAACACTAAGTTCTATAGCCCATACTTCTTAAAGCGCCCAAAGCTTTTTTATCTTTATCTTTATCTGCATGCCACATGCCCAAAATGCCATCCTGCCTGAAAGCAACCCTTATTCTTGTGCTTGGGTTTGGATCTGTGCTCTGTACCACAAAAACGCGTGACCTGTCTGCGTGCTTAAAGACTTGCGCTTGGGCAACAAACCCTATTTTTCTTAATTCCCCTGATTTATTATAAAATAATCTCATTGCTCTATCAGTATCTCCATTAACCCCCTCTGCAAGTTTTTGAAACACAGGATGATCATGAACTAAAGGATTAGTTCCTCTAATGTTTACTCCTTCTACTACAACCTGCGCTTGTCTTCCTAGTCTTCCTTCCATAAATTTTCCCCTTTCCCACTAAAAAACCCGCTTTCGCGGGTGTTCTGTTTTTCACCAAGACAAAACTCCCGCTTATGCGAGGTATTTCTTGGACTTTTTAACAAACAAACTCAAATTCATTATTTATAATATTAACAAATGGCAAGTATTCTGTCAAATAGCTTTAAATTTATTTATCAATTTATAAGTTTTTTCTTTGTTTTCTTCGCTGACGTCTACTTTTACTAATCCCTGACCGGGCTGCCCGTAAAAAACTTCAAATCCCAAAGGTGCATAAATAATTGCCGGCAAAACTGCCAAATCTTCCTCCCCATCGACTATTATTACTTTTTCGCTCAAATCCTCGAAAGAGTTTCTGACTGCATTCAATAATTCCGAAGAAATTACTCCGGGAGGATTTATTGAATTAATTATTTCTACATTTTTAAACTCCGTGTGATTAATTGGTTTTCTCTCAACCTTAAAGTCTACAATTGCAAGAATTGGAACTATATTCTTATCTAAGAAGTTTTTCGTAGTTACATCCCCAACCGTAATTGTTTTTTGGGCATCTATTTGGACATCTTTGATATCGACTAGCTGCCCCCAGATTTTTTGCAACTCGGGCCTAAGTTTTTCCGGCAGAACTAAATTACGATTAAGCCACTCTTTTTTGATATAAGGTTTTCCATCGCGATCGATTTCTCCTTTTCTTATCCTTGTTGACGTAATAGTTTTGCCATCCTGAGCAACCGTGTGTCTAAAAACTTCGACGGGAAGAGTTTTTAATCCTGACTCTCTTCTCATTTTGTTAAGCAACATTACGTTTTTGTCCGTTGCATCTGTAACCGTAAGACAATCAAAATTATATTTTTGAGTTACTGCCGGCCCGAAATGATCATCAATCGAAACTATCTCTGTATTCCCTGTCTTTCCTATAGAATCAATATAGTTTAAGAGTTCTTTTTTCCTTACTTCAAACGATTCTATTCCCTGACCTTTCTTGAAGACTTGAACATAGAGATCTGATGTTAAACCGATAATAGCTTTATCTGCAAGTTCTAAAACAAAATTCAAAAAATCTTTATGTCCGCGATGCAGGTGATCAAACGTCCCCCCGCACGCAACAAGATGATATTTTTTCATATAATAATTAGGTTACTATTATACAACTTGTAAAAATGTAGAATTAAAGTTTAAGAAGATAGTGATTTGTAGGATGAAGTACAAATCCAACCTTTTGATACAAACTATTTGCTGCTACCCTTTTCGGATTTGTTGTTAACTCTATTACTTCAACTCCTTGTTTCCTAGCCCAATTAATTAAATCAAGTAATATTTTCTCGCCCAAGCCTTGACCGCGATATTTATCGTTAACTATCATGTCTTCAACAACTGCTTGACGACGAAGCAATGTTTGCCTTGGAAAAATCCATCCCATTCCCATTATTTCTCCATCTTTTTCAATTTTACTTATATATCCGTCTAAAATAGCTTTGTATAATGATTGTTCATTAACCACAGCCGAGGAATCAAGTTGACCAACCAATTCTTTTATGTTGGCTAAATCGTAGGAAAATTTTTCCTGCACATATTTTAAGATTTTTTGATTTGAGTCAAATGCAATTGTCTTTAATTCTTTTATCGGAACCCATTTCAACCTAGAATTTTCCTTATCATTAAGTTTTATATCCCCTTTAAGTTCTGTCAAATAAGCAAAGTTTAATACAGGATATTCAAAATCTTTATACTGTGCGGTTCCGGGGAAAGATCCGAGCAGGCTCACTTCGCAATCAACGCCCAATTCTTCTTTAATCTCTCTTTTATGTGCTTCTTCCTGAGTTTCGCCTTCTCCAACATAACCGCCCAGAAAATCCCACTGTCCTTTATAAGGCTCTTCTAGTCTTTTTGCCACAAGGAGCTTTCCATCCTTAATTATTATTCCGGCTGTTGAAGGCTTTGGATTATTAAATTTACAAAGGAAACAATCACATCTTTTCATAATCTAGAATGTCTCAGAACACACTATTATTATACAAGCTAGAGGCGCATGAATGAAGGACCTTGTCGGTTGTATTCTCTTTCCATAATTTCTTTAGTTTCTTTATCGGTTGTAGGATAATATCTATTCAAGTTAGGCAAATGTGACAATAATTGTTCTTCCTCGCCCTTCTCTACATTGTGTCCAAATCCCATAAAATTGTAACCCACATCTCCACCTATTCCAAAAAGCTTAACATTAGCATTTTGATGGCATAAATCATTTCTTACCTGCTCATAAGGACGAAATATTATAAAATTAAGCATGGTATAAACGTAAGGTTTCCACCCGGCTATAGAAAGTCCATAGACTGCTCCCATCATAGTTTGTTCTAAAACACCAATGTTTAAGAATTGCTTTGGAAACCTATCAATATAATCCTGCATGTAGGTGAAACCCATATCTCCAATTACAAGTAGAACCCTATCGTCTCTCTGGGCAAGTTCAGTCATTTTTTCAATAAAGGGTTTTCTTACCATTATTTTAGCTCCTTCAAAGCTTGCTTATATTCTTTATCATCAATAAGTTCATCCATTGCCTTATCATATGTATCCTTGTCTATAACTTTATAATGGAAAACAAGAGAATCTTCCATAAATGAAACGCCTTTGCCTTTAATTGTATCGCAAACTATTACTTTTGGCTTAACTGTTGTAGGAATTAGAATTGCTTTTTCCAAAGCTTCATAGTCATGACCATTTACTCTAAATGTATCCCAACCAAAAGCTTTCCATTTTTCCTCAATAGGCTCGAGCCTTAAAACATCTTCAGTTCTACCCATTGCCTGCCATGTATTTCTGTCAATAAACACCGTGAGATTATCCAAATTATGATGGGCTGCAACCATTGCGCTCTCCCATGTTGTGCCCTCATTCATTTCCCCATCAGACATAATACAATACACCATTCCTGGTGTTCCGGCTTTCTTCTGACCTAAAGCAATCCCTATAGATACAGGGAGTCCATGTCCCATTGATCCGCCTGTTGTTTCAACTCCTTTAACACCCGTCTCTACTAAATTAAGGTAAGGTTTTTTAGGAAAAATATCTAAATCACTTTCCGGAATAATTCCTTGTCTAGCAAAAAGTACGTAAGTAGTAGCTGCTGCCCATCCTTTACTCCATATAACCCTATCTTCAGGTTTAAGATTTTCGTAGATAACAACAGCTAAGTCTGTAACACTGAAGTTGCTTGCTGTGTGGGCTGTTTGAGCTTTATGAATCATGGTTAAGACCTTTCTTCTTACCTCACGCGCTATTTTTTCGTAGTCTTTTAACATGCGTTTATTATTATAGATACTTGGATAATCTAGTGCAAGATTATAACCTTCTACTAGCTAATTTATGGATTTTATGGTGTAGAGGATTTTTCCTGCAGGAGCTTCTACTTCGACTTTTTCCCCGACTCTTTTACCCATTAGAGCAACCCCTAAAGGAGATTTGTGGGAAATTTTCTTTTCGGTTGGATCTGCTTCCCATTCTCCAACTACTGTGTATAGTAATTTCTTTCCCTGAGCGTGCAATGTTACTCTCGAACCGAGTTTTATCATGTGGTTGTTGTGCGATTCAGAGATAATTATAGCCTGCTTTAATAGCTCTTCGAGTTCGTCAATTCTTCCATCTATAAAAGAAAGGTCTTCGCGTGCCGCGACGTATTCCGCGTTTTCTGAGAGATCACCTAAAGATCTCGCCTGTGAAACTCTTGACAGAACATCCGGCCTTTTTACACTAGTGAGCTCTTCATATTCTTTTTTAAGCTCTGATAGGCCGTTTTTTGTTATGTAAATTTTTTTATCGTCCATAGTCTTTTAAAACAAAATCCCTCAGATGTGTTGAGGGATAAAATAATAAGTTCAAGCGCATAATACTCTAGAAGATATCTTTTGTCAATAAGCCTAGAGTCGTAAATTAGCCTCAAAAATGGCTTATTTTGATTTAGGGAGAAACTGATTTAATACCTGTGAAAATCCTAAAATCAGATTATCTGCAGCCGAATCAGAGCTTCCTCCGGATAGAATTGATGATATAGCATTAGAAAGATGGGAATTAAGCTGAGAATTTAAACCATTATCAAAAGTTTCTCCCGAGAAAAAGCTTGAAACAGAATCTTTTGTTTGCCCTTTGGACCTATCAGGCAAATCCATCCTTGCGTAAGGCAAGGATGTTAATTTTTCAGCTACACTTTTTTGAGATAAAAATTTAAGAAGAAGGAGCGCCTCTTTTTGATGCTTGCTGTTCAAGGATATTCCTATCGGATAATAACTTGCTATCGTTGTGTTTTGTCCTGCGAGATGAGGCACATTAAGTACATCAAATGAAATATTAGGATTTGCTGATTTTATCATTAATTGATCTTTATAATAACCAAAATACATTGCCAAATTTCCTTTCGAAAAAGAGATAAGCGAAGGCTCAAGTGTTGAATCCCAAACGCTTCCCTCGTCCTTTGCAAAAGCAGTATAAAAATTCAGAGCATCAACGACCCTTGACTTGGTCTGGGAAATGTCATCCAGATTTACACTATCCTGCGCAAAAAGGAGCGATATGATATCCGGAGCATGAGTTATATTATCAAAAGTGCCCATTGCAACCCCTGCAGATTTAATTTTACCGTTTTGATCCTTCAGAGTCAGGGCGCGTGCGCTAGGAACAGAATCGTTCCAGTTTGTGGGAGCAGAAACGTTGTATTGCTTCAGCATTGCAGAATTTACAAATAGAGAAAGTGTATCAATTTCCAAAGGAATCCCGTAGATTGCGCCGTTTTTTACAAGATCGTGCTTTGCAACAGGATAAAAAACTCTATTAAATTCGTCTCTTGTAATTACATCCGAAGGTATAGGAAGCAAAATATCGGAAAGCTGTAAAACCCAGGTATTATGAAATCTGAAAATATCAGGGCCTGTTCCATTTTTAGAACGGGTTACCAAACGATCTTTATAATCTTTGATATCCTGCTTAGAATAGTTGACTTTTATATTAGGGTTCTGTTTCTCAAAATCAGGTAAAACACTTTGGATATTGGTATCGGAAACATCCCAAAAAGTTAATTCGGACTTCTGTTCTTTTTTTCCAATATTTGGAATAACAAGACCAAAAATAATAATAAGCAAAACAAAAACCGCAAAAAGGCCGATTAAAAGCTTAATTATGTTCGCAGCAGAAAATCTCGCACCGGAGCCATCAAGAGAGCTCGATTGGTCGATTGGTTCAGAAGATGTCTCGCTTGAAACGCCCTGTGAAGGAGTAAAGCTCGAAACAGGCGCAGAACTGATAGGAGGCGTTGAAGGGGCCGCCTGTTCAGGCGTTGACACTTGAGTAGGCTGCGAAGAAGGATCTTGAAAAACTTGGCCTCTAAAAAGGTTTTTTTCGTCCATATTGAAGCTAGGTGTAGTATAATACGCTGGTCCTCTTATATGCAATGAGATTTTATAAATTTAATCTAAGCAAAAAACGTTTTAAGAAAAGCTTAGCAATTGGCTTTTGGTTTTTAACCGGCGCAATTTTAGCTATATTTTTTGTGACATCATTTTCCTTCTTAACTTTTCAAAAAATTAACCGGGACCGTGTTTATCCGGGCATTTTTGTTGCAGGCAAAAACCTTGGAGGAATGACAAAAAAAGAAGTACAGAAATACTATCAGAATAAAAACGAACTTATTAATACAACCTTTATATTTACAACCAAAAATCAAGAAATAGCGACAGTTTCTGCGAAAGAAATCGACTTTGGCTATGACGATAGGCTTTTTGCTACTCAAGCCTTTTTAATTGGAAAGTCAAAAAATTTCCTGACCGATTCATATTTAATATTAAAGGCTTATACCACCGGGATATATCTTTCGTCTTCCTACAAATATAACCAACCCAAGCTTCTAAAAATTTTAGATCCTTATTCAACAAGTGTAAGAAAAGAGCCGGTTGATGCCCTATTTAAATTTGAAAATGGCAAAGTAACAAGCTTTCGCCCCTCAGAAGAAGGACGAATCGTTGATTTTGAGGTTTTAGATAACGAAATTCTCTCGCAGGGAGAAAAGATTTTGGTTTTTAATCCAAAACTTGTAAAAATTACAATTCCAATTAAAATATTAAAACCAAAAGTCTCGACGGAAAGCATAAACAATTTTGGCATAAAAGAGCTAATTGGTATTGGAAGTTCCCGTTTTTTTCACTCGATCCCTGGAAGAATCCATAATATTTCGCTCGCGTCCTCAAGGCTTAACGGGATAATGATTAAGCCTGGTGATATTTTTTCCTTTGATGAAATTTTAGGAGATGTCTCTTCTTTTACAGGCTATCAACAAGCATACGTAATTAAAGACGGCAAGACTGTTCTCGGAGACGGAGGCGGAGTTTGTCAGGTTTCAACGACTCTTTTTAGAGCAATTCTAAACTCAGGCCTGCCAATAATCGAAAGGCAC
>Ga0209515_10009877_pt1 | contig 10766 bp, 9 predicted proteins | sample Subgroupgradi54m_FD_187454 | JGI IMG/M metagenome (GOLD analysis project Ga0209515, IMG submission 187454) | Subsurface groundwater microbial communities from S. Glens Falls, New York, USA - GMW60B uncontaminated upgradient, 5.4 m (SPAdes)... ...
AACGCAAAGGACTGGATTTTCTCTGCGGCCTTTGCGTCTCCTTTGCGCTCTTTGCGTCCCGCTGTTGTTTTTCTCTGTGTCTCTGTGACTCTGTGCCAACGGTTTTGTGCAGTCCAGCAGGTGGGGTCAATCCAGCCGACTTCAAGTAGCCAGAAGATCCCGGTATAGAGTTGTCAACTGCTCCCCTAGCCGCGTCAGATCGTGGTGCTCGGTCAGCGTGCGCGCCGCTTCACCCATCGCACCAGCGCGACCTGAGTGCATTACGGCACGCATCGCCTGCGCCAGCCGGGCCGGGTGATTGGCTGGCACCACTTCACCCTGCTGGCCATTGGAGATCAGCTCGGCCACACCGGATTTTGTACTGGTGATGACAGGTAGTCCGCTGGCCATCGCTTCGAGGACGGCATTGGGGAATGGGTCGTACAAGGTCGGCAGGGTGAACGCGTCGGCCATGCCGTAGAACGGCAACACCTCCTGCTGCGCCCCGGCGAACACCACCCGCCCGGCCACGCCACAACGCTGTGCCAGTGCTTGATAGCGCGCCTGATGTTTGTCGTGCCCCACCACCACCAGCCAGGCGTCGGGTACGTGCGCCAGCGCTTCGATGCACGCGGCCAATCCTTTGCGTTCATAACCGGAGCCGAGGAACAGGAAACAAAACGCCGACGCGGGAATCTGCCACTGCTGGCGCATGGCAACCCGATGCTGCTTGACCTGCGGATGAAATTTCGTGGTATCCACGCCGTTGTAAATCACATGCAGCTTGTGGTCCGGCACCGCGAACCATTCGTGAATTTCCTGTTTGACCATCTGTGAATTGCAAATCACGGCGCGCAAGCGTGGATCGGCAAACATGCGCGCTTCCTGCCATTTCACATAGGCGTGATAGGGATTGCAGGCGCTGCCGAAACGTTGCCACGCGCTCAAGGCCGCGCCGCGCTGGGCCAGCCATTCACGGTGCACTCCGTCACCGGCGCGATAGATGTCCAGGCCGGGAATGCGTTCGTGGCTTTGCACCAGATCGTAGGCATGGCAGGCGACATGGCGTGTCACGCTGCGGGCAAACGAAGCGTCGCGCCAGACACTGCCGAGATAAAAAGGATTGAGGATGACGCGATGGGCAGAGCCGAGTTCTTCGCCATGCCCCTGCCAGCGGCGCGCGATGATGGTCAATTCTATGTCGGCATGCGCGAGTGCGTGCAAGGCGCGGGCGACAAACCGTTCGGCGCCACCGTAAGGGTTGTAGCGCGCGCGCACGATGGCGATTTTTCTGACTGCAATACCCATTATCTGAGAGTCCACCCATCACGGCTAGCGCGTCGTTCCCGCGCACGCGGGAACCCATTTTCGGCACCCATCAAATGGATTCCCGCTTTGCTCTGCATAGCCAATCGACTAAGCGCATAACGACCTACGCTAAGTCGCTGGTTAGCGGGAATGACGTCTTCCTGCTATTCGACGTATCGTCAATCATGACCGTCGTTGCCGATCCGGTCAATTCCTCGACAGCGCGCAAAACGCGCGCGAGCGGCAGTGTCGTCAGGCATTCGCTGATCTTGCCACCGCCGCAGCCATCCTGCCCGCACGGACGACAGGGGTGGTCATTACTGGTAATGACACGGTGCGCCACCTGCCACGGTCCCCAGGCTTTTTCACCGCTCGGGCCGAACAGCGCCACCACCGGCGTTTGCATTGCCGCAGCGATATGCATCGGCGCGGAATCAACACCGATGAAGCATTGTGCCTGACCGATCAGCACTGCCAGCTCCTGCAGGGTCAGGCTACCGGAAAAATCGTGCAAGCCGGTCTTGTCTTCCAGACGGCGCAGGATCGCATTGCGCAGCGCCAGTTCGCGGGTGTCGGGCGCAGCGGTATAGACCACCTGCTTACCGGCCCGCAACAGGCTGGAGATCAACTCGACATTGCGTTCCACCGACCAGCACTTGAACAACCAGCGCGAACCGGGATGCAGAAGAATGTATGCGTGGTCGCGCAGCCCGGCCTGTTGCAGACGCTGCGCCATGCTCTGCTGCGCCGCCTCGGTGGGTTGCAATACCAGCGCCCGCTGATCCGGCGGCACAATACCCAGTCGGCGCAAGGCATCAAGATTCTGCTCGACCGTGTGACGTTTTACCAGCGCCGGATTGGTACTTTCGGTGTGGTACAGATGGGTAAAGGTGCGACGCCAGAACCATGTTCCCCCACGTATCTTTGGTACCTGCGGCGCCACCGCATAGAGCGGGCCGAGCAAGCGCGTGAGCCACAGCCCGCGCCTGTTTTCGGTCAGGTGCACGATCAGGTCGTAGCGCCGCGCGCGCAATTTCTGAAACAGTGTCCATTCATTTTGCAACTGCACGCCCAGCCCTTTGCGCTTCCAGTGCTTGTCGATCAGATGCAGTTGCGAAAGATCGGGATTGCCTGTCAGCATGGGCGCGGTTTCCGCATAGACCAGTGCGTCGATTTCGACATCGGGCACACGTTGCCGCAGCGCACGCAATACCGGGGTGGTGAGCAGGACATCGCCGTGATGACGCAGCTTGATCACCAGCACCCGGCGCACCAGGCCGGTATCAATCGCATCGGGGGGACGAATCTCGAAGCTCATGCCGTCTGTCTCCACAGTGGCGGCGCCTTGCTTTCTTTTTCAATTTGATTCAACACGGTTTCGTGCGCAGCGATTTCTTCGGCAGCGGCACTCAGCACGATCAACTGACTGACATCAATCTGGAGTTGTGCGACATCGGCATGGTCGCCCGAGGCTTCCAGATCCATCGCCAGGCTGTCCTGCCCGCGCGTCATCGAGAGATAGACTTCCGCCAGCAATTCCGAATCCAGCAAGGCGCCGTGCAGTGTGCGGTGCGCGTTGGACACTTCGTAGCGTTCGCACAGGGCATCGAGCGAATTGCGTTTGCCGGGATGCAGCGCCTTGGCCATCACCAGCGAATCAACGATGCCACTCACCTGTTCGACAAATTTCGGCCAGCCCAGCCGCGCGAATTCGGCATCGAGGAAGGCCAGATCGAAGGGTGCGTTGTGGATGATGATTTCCGCATCGAGCACATAGCTGCGAATCGCCTCGGCGACATCGGCGAATTTCGGCTTGTCGCCGAGAAATTCACGCGTCAATCCATGCACGCGCAGCGCACCCTCTTCGCTATCGCGTTCGGGGTTGATGTAGAAATGCAGATTACGCCCACTCAAGCGGCGATTCACCAGCTCGACGCAACCGATCTCGATGATACGGTTGCCCAGCTTCGGATCGAGGCCGGTAGTTTCGGTATCCAGTACGATTTGTCTCATTTGATTCTGTCCTGAAAGTCAAAGGCAATTTACCACAGAGGCACATCTAAAAAACAACCACCAACGCAGAGACGCAGAGGACGCTGAGTTTCGCAGAGGACAACCAAGCGGGTTTCTCTGCGAGTCTCTGCGCCCTCTGCGTCTCTGTGTTGGCGGTTGGTTTCAGGACTTTAACGCCTGCGCATCCTCTATGCTGATATTTCTGCGCCTGCGCGCCAGTACAGTGTAAGCCGTCGGCACAACGAACAAGGTCAGCAGCGTGCCAAACGTCATACCACCCACGACCACCCAGCCGATTTGTTGACGTGATTCGGCGCCGGCACCGTGGGCGAGTGCCAACGGCAGCGCGCCCAGCACCATGGCACCGGTGGTCATCAGGATCGGGCGCAGGCGCAGCAGCGCCGACTCGATCACGGCGTCGTGAATGGTGCGACCCTGATCCTGCAATTGGTTGGCGAATTCGACGATCAGGATGCCGTGCTTGGTAATCAGACCAACCAGTGTGATCAGGCCGATCTGGCTATAGATATTCCATGTGCCGCCCGTCAACCATAACGCCAGAAACGCGCCGGTCATCGACAGCGGCACCGACAGCATGATGACGAAGGGATCGATGAAACTTTCGAACTGCGCACTCAGCACCAGGTAGATAAAGGCCAGTGCCAGCACGAAGGTGAGATAGATGCTGTCACTCGATTGCCGGTATTCGCGCGACTGGCCGTTGACGTCGGTCTGTGCGGTGCTGGGCAGGACTCGTTTCGCTACCACGTCGATTTGCTTGAGCGCCGCACCGATCGCGGTGCCCGGCGCCAGCGTGCCGCTCACCGTGACGGCGCGCAGACGGTTGAAGTGGTTCAGCGATTGCGGCGCTACACCCTCGTGCACCGACAGCAGATTGGCCAGTTGCACCATCTCACCGCTGCGGCTGCGCACGTGGATATCGCGCACGTCGCTAGGCGTGTTGCGCACGCCGGCATCGACCTGCACGATCACGTCGTACTGTTCGCCATCCTGTTTGAAGCGCGTCACCTGCCGTCCGCCCAGCATGGTTTCCAGTGTGCGGCCGACAGTTTCGACCGGAATGCCGAGGTCGGCGAGTTTTTCGCGGTTGACATTGACGCGCAGCTCCGGCGTTTCCAGGCGCAGATCGGCTTGCAAGTTTTGCACGCCCGGCACCTTGCCGGCTTCCTCGATGAAGCGTGTCACCATGCGCTGCAGATCTTCATAGGGCACCTGCGACATGATCACGTATTCGATCTGCGAGGAGCGCGGCGATTGTCCGAGCGATGGCACGTTGGTTGGGAACGCCTGCACGCCCGGCACTGCCGCGAATTTCGGCGCCAGATCCTTCGTGATCTCCTGTTGCTTGCGCTGCCGTTCTTCCCACGGTTTCAGCCGCAGGATCACCAGACCGTCGGCCACCGTCGGAAAACCGGCGATGCCCAGATAGGCGCTGGCCTCGGGCACCGTGGCGGCAATTTTTTCCAGCGGTTGCAGATTGTCTGCCGTGTATTGCACGGTCGAACCCTGCGCCGCGCGCACGAAGCCGAACACCACACCACGATCTTCGACCGGCGCCAGTTCGGATTTCAGAACGAAAAACATCACGCCGCCGAACAGTGCCACCGCCAATGCCGTTGCCCCCACCCGGCCGCGCTGCTCCAGCGCGCGCGTGAGCCAGCGCCGATAGCCATCCGTCAGCGCGGCCAGGAATTGCTCGATACGGGTATACAGCACGCCGTGTTTGGTTTCATGTTTGAGCATCACCGAACACATCATCGGTGACAGCGTCAGCGCGACGAAACCTGACACCACCACCGCTCCGGCCAGCGCCAGCGCAAATTCAATGAACAGCCGTCCGGTGCGGCCGGTGGCAAACGCCAGCGGCGCATACACCGCCGCCAGCGTCAGCGTCATTGCCACCACCGCAAAACCGATTTCCTTTGCACCGACCAGCGCCGCTTGCATGCGCGACATGCCGTGCTCGAGATTGCGGTAGATGTTTTCCAGCATGACGATGGCGTCGTCCACCACCAGCCCGATCGCCAGCACCATCGCCAGCAGCGTCAGCGTGTTGATGGTGAAACCGAACAGGTACATCAGCGCAAACGCGCCCACCAGCGATACCGGGATCGTCACCAGTGGAATCAGCGTGGCGCGCAGATTGCGCAGGAAAAAGAAAATCACCAGCACCACCAGCAGCACTGCTTCGAGAATCGTTACAAACACCGACTGGATCGAGCGTTCGATGAACACCGACAAGTCGTAGGACACATTCAGGCGCATACCCTTGGGCAGGCTCGGGTTGATCAGCGCGATTTCCTTGCGCACCGCCTGCGACAGATCCAGCGGGTTGGCCGTGGCCTGCTTGATGACGCCGATGCTGACCGCTGGCTGGCCGTTGAAACGCGACACCACTCGCTCTTCTGCCGCTCCTAGCGCAACGCGCGCGACATCGCGCAGCAGCACCGGATAACCGGACACGGTGGCAATCACCACCTGTTCGAACTGCTGCAGGCGCTGCAAATCGGTCTGCGACACCACGGTGAATTCGCGTGCCTTCGACTCGATGCGTCCGGCGGGAATTTCCACGTTCTGCCGTCGCAGCGCCTCTTCGACATCCTGCACCGTGAGCCGATAGGCGGCCAGCTTGTCGCGGTCGATCCACACCCGCATCGCCAGCGCCCGCTCGCCGAAGATGCGCACATCGGCCGCCCCCGGCAACACCGACAGGCGCGGCTTGATATAACGCTTCACATAATCGGATACTTCCAGCGCGCTCATCTCTCCGGCCTGGATGGACAGCCACATGACGGGCTGCGAATCGGCCTCTACCTTGGCGATCACCGGTTCCTCGGCAGACTCCGGCAGACGGCCACGCACGCGCGCCACCTTGTCGCGCACCTCGGCGGCGGCGGCATCGGGCTCGCGATTCAAGCGAAAACGCACATTGATCTGACTACGCTCGGCACGGCTTTGCGAGGTCATCACCTCGACGCCTTCAATGCCCGAGATCGAATCCTCCAGCGGCTTGGTGATCTGCGATTCGACCACGTCGGCAGACGCGCCCTTGTAACTGGTATTGACGCTGACCACCGGCTCGTCGATGCGCGGGGATTCCCGCACCGCCAGCCGCTGCCAGGAAATCGCGCCGATCAGCAACACCGCTAGCGAGAGCACGGTGGCAAACACCGGACGACGGATACAGATTTCGGAAAGAATCATTTTTGCAAGATCGACTTCAGCTCACCACGGAGGGCACGGAGAACACGGGGGACATATACGATCTTGCACCCGCTAAAGCGGGTGCAAGATCGTATATGTCCCCCGTGTTCTCCGTGGTGAAATTTCTATTTTTTCTTGATCGGTGCAGAAAGAGAACCCGCCGGGACGACAGGTTGTTTTTCTTTTTTGGGTTTCTTTGCTTCCTTGTTGCTGCGTTGTTGACCTTTAGCCATGATGATTCTCCTTTAAAAAATTACGTAAGTAATAGGGCTTGACTACTTGCTACCGCTGTTCCCTCATCCCTAACCCTTCTCCCGAGGGGAGAAGGGTTAGGGATGAGGGAACAGCGGCGACCATTGCACAAATCATAAAACAAGTTACTGCTGTGAAGACAATTGCACTGGGTCGAGATAGCACCACTCACCCTCTTTCAATCCCAACGCAGTCAGTGTCAATGATCCAATCGCCGCACGATGCAATGCAGTGCAGTGATTCCCCGCCGCCGCCAGCATCCGTTTGACCTGATGATACTTGCCCTGTTCCAGCACGATCTCAAGTTGATATTCATCAATCCGACGGCACACCACGGCGGCCAGTGGCGCGGGCTCGTCGTGCAACTGCACACCGCCCAGCAATTGCGCAATCAATTCCGGGGTGACCGGGTCATGCGTGGTCGCCACATACACCTTCGGCACATGCCGCTTGGGCGATGACTGGGCATGAATGAAGGGGCCGTCATCCGACAGCAGCAACAAGCCGGTGGTGTCATGATCGAGCCGCCCCACCGGCTGCACATCGCGCCAGGAAAATTCATCTGGCAGCAGCGTCAACACACCGGGTCGATGGCTGGGTTTACGCGAACACTCGAAACCTGACGGTTTGTGCAAAGCGATATACACCTGGGCGCGGTACAACCATTCCCGCTCGAACAAGTTAAACGTCAATCCATCGGTGTCAAAGGCACGGCGATAATCGGTCACACATTCACCTGCGATGGTGACTTCACCATCGGCAATCAAGGCACGACACCACTTGCGTGTGCCCACACCCTGCGATTGCAGGATGCGATCCAGGGTCAGCTTCATTGCGTCGCTGCCGCCGGTGCAGGCGCAGGTCCACTCCCGGCCACGGTCACTGCCATGCCATCGCGCAGTTTGACCTGCCCTGCGGTCACCACCAGATCGTCTTTCGACACCCCATCCACAATCTCGACCTGCTCGCCGACCCGCTGACCAATTTCCACCCGCGTGCGCACGGCCTTGCCATTCAACACACGAAACACGGTCTGCTCGTCGCCTTGTGGCACCAGCGCCTGCTCGGATACCAGCACGGCTGCGTGCTTGTCTTCAAACAGCAAACGCACGCGCGCAAACATGCCGGGGCGCAACTGGTTCCCACTATTTTTGACCTGGGCACGCAACACGATCGAGCGGCCATTAGCGTCGATCAGCGGATTGATGGCGACCACCTTGCCTGCAAAATTCTTGCCCGGCAGCGCATCGAGCGCGATCTGCAAGTTCTGCCCCACGCGAGTTTGCGCAACATAGAGTTCGGGAACCCGGAAATCGACCTTGAGCGGATCCATCGCCTCCAGGTTCACCATGTCCTGGCCTTCCTTCACATAATCGCCCACAGATACCAGGCGCAAACCGGTCACACCGCTGAACGGCGCGCGGATTTCCGTCCTGGCCAAACGCGCCTGTGCCAGCGCCACGGCAGCTGCCGTCAGACGCACACCATTCTCGGCTTCGTCACGGGCCTGCTGGCTGATGAATCCTTTGGCTTGCAAATCGCGGGCGCGATCCAGCTTGCTTTGTGCCAACACCTGATTCGCTTCCGCCTGCTGCACCTCAGCGCGCTGAATCGCCGCATCCAGTTGAATCAGCGGCTGACCACGCTGGACATGTTGCCCTTCCTTGAATTGAATTGCACTCACCCGGCCCGCCACCTCGGGACGCAGAATCACCGTTTCATCCGAACGCAGACTGCCGACCGCAGCAATGCCGACCGGAATCGCGCGCACCTCCGGCAGCGCGGCCTCGACCGTCACCGGGCGCGGCGCGGCGGTTGGACTTGCGGGCAGTGGCGGCGGTGCCGCCGGTGGCACCTTGCCACGATTGGCCATATAGGCAGCGCCCGCCAGGGCAGCGACCGCCACCACAATCAACCCATAGAAAGCAATTTTTTTCTGATTCATATTGTTAGCGATGATTCAGTATCTGCGCCACGCCCTGATTGGCCAGCGCATCGGCCCGCTCATTTTCAGGATGTCCGGCATGCCCCTTGACCCACTGCCAGCGCACCTCATGCTGCTGCAACAACGCGTCCAGATGCTGCCATAAATCGACATTCTTGACCGGCTTCTTGTCCGCCGTTTTCCAGCCGCGCGCCTTCCAGTTCTGCATCCACTCCTGCACGCCTTTCATCACATATTGCGAATCGGTATAGACCGTGATGCTTGACTTGCGTTTCAATGCCTCCAGCGCGCGGATCACCGCTGTCATTTCCATGCGGTTGTTGGTGGTGCTCGCCTCGCCCCCACACAGCTCCTTCTCATGCCCGCCACTGCGCATCAGCACTCCCCACCCCCCGGGGCCGGGGTTGCCTTTGCAGGCGCCATCGGTATAGATCTCAATCATTTTCAAATTTCATAGCGATCAAAGGCAACCTCCAACGCAGAGACGCAGAGACGCAGAGGGCGCAGAGCCTCGCAGAGAAAACTCTCAAGCTTTTCTCTGCGAGGCTCTGCGTCTCTGCGTCTCTGCGTTGGAGGTTGTTCTTCATCTTTCTTTTTTCATGTCCATTCGATCACTGGTCACCGACTGTGTTGCAATCGCCGCTGCCTGCGCGCGCGCCTTGCGGTCGCGCCAGGCCGGACCGATCAGGCGCATGCTGCGCACTCGTTTCACACCGACAATCATGTAGGTCGCGCCGCAGTAACCCCACCAACGATCACCCGCTTTTTCCATGAAGGCGGTGCGCGCCAGCCAGGCGTCGGTGCGACACGGCGGGCGATAACAGCCAAAGCGGCCGCGCTCGATCTCGAAACTCAACAATTTCAGCCAGTCTTTCAAACGCGGCACACTGATGAAACGCCCCGCCTGCGGCAGGAACGGTGCGGCAATCCGGCGGCTGATGCGCTGACGCACGCCCCACAAACTGATCGGATTAAACCCGCTGATCACCACCTGCCCCTCGGGAATCAGCACGCGCTCAACCTCGCGCAACACCTGATGCGGCTCACTGGCAAATTCCAGAATGTGCGGCAAGACCACCAGATCGAGTGACTGGCTGGCAAAAGGCAGCTCCTCAAAATCGCTCAGCACCTGCGCCTGCAGGCTGCGCGCCGCGCCTTCCACAGGGTGATGACCGGCATAGATCACCAGCGGCATGCGGTTGGTATTCAGTGCGTCGATTTCCGGCAGCCCCACCTGCACGGCGTTGAAGCCGAAAATATCGGCCACCGCCGCATCGAACATCTGCTGCTCCCAGTTCAGTACATAGCGTCCCGGCGCAGAGTCAAACCACTGCGACAGTGCGATAATCGAATCGGCCGAAGGATTCGAATTCAACTGAGTATTTTTAAAGTCTGCCATTGCCTGATGAATATTGTTCCGCTCCCCGCATTCAACGACAACTACATCTGGCTGCTGCACAACCAGCAACAGGCCTGGGTCGTCGATCCCGGTGAAGCCACGGGCGTGCAATCGTATCTGGTGCGTCACCAGCTCACCCTGGCGGGGATTCTGGTCACGCATCATCATGCCGATCATATCGGCGGCGTTGCCGATCTGGTGGCATTATCGCCTAACTATATCTTTCATGAACCGCAGGCCAATCCCTCCCCTCTCCCCCCGGGAGAGGGGGCGGAGGTGAGGGGAGAGCCGCTAGCGGCTCTCCCGGTCATCGGCCCGCGCACACCCCGCATCCCGCAAGTCAATCATGCCGTCCAGGAAGGCGACGTCGTCACCCTGCCGGAACTGGGCCTGTCGCTGAGCGTGCTGGATATCCCCGGTCATGTGGATGACCACATCGCATTTTTCGCCGGGCAGCACGCACCGCCCTTGCTGTTCTGCGGTGACACCCTGTTTGCCGGCGGCTGCGGCCGCGTGTTCGAAGGCACGCCCGCGCGGCTGTACCAATCGCTGCAAAAACTGATGCAACTGCCGCCCGACACCCTCGTTCATTGTGCCCATGAATATACCGAGGCCAACCTGCGCTTCGCCCAGGCCGTCGAACCC
>Ga0209515_10009879_pt1 | contig 10764 bp, 11 predicted proteins | sample Subgroupgradi54m_FD_187454 | JGI IMG/M metagenome (GOLD analysis project Ga0209515, IMG submission 187454) | Subsurface groundwater microbial communities from S. Glens Falls, New York, USA - GMW60B uncontaminated upgradient, 5.4 m (SPAdes)... ...
ACGCCCTCGACGCGCCGGATGCGATCGGGTGGATGCTCCACGAGCGGCAGCGCGAGGTGCGAGTCGACCGACGTGTCGCCATGTCCCGGGAAATGCTTGCCGCAGGCCGCGACGCCGTTTTCCTGCAGACCACGAATGATGGCGGCGCCGAGCCTGGCGACGGTGTCTGCGTCCTCGCCCAGCGCGCGGTCGCCAATGATCGGGTTCTTCGGGTTCGTATGAATGTCGAGCACCGGCGCGTAATCGAGGCTGATGCCGACGGCTTTGAGCTCCGCTGCCAGCGCCGCCGCGAACCGGTATGCCAGCTTCTCGTCGCCGCTGCGGCCGAGCGTCGCCATCGGCGGCCACTCGGTGAACGGCGCGTGCAGACGCGCGACACGCCCGCCTTCCTGATCCACCGCAACCCAGAGCGGCAGGCCGGACGATAGCGAGTGAAGATCGTGACTGAGTTCCGCGACCTGATCGGGCGCCTCGATGTTCCGCTTGAAGAGCGTGACGCCGCCAAGCTGAAACTCACGCGCCAGCGATCGCATCTCCGCCGTGATCGTTGTCGCGGGCAGGCTGCCAATCAGCAGTTGACCGATTTCGCGGCGTAGGGATGCGGGCACGATGACATTATACGAGTCGTTCACGCTTCTGCCTTCTCGCTTCTCCGTTCGTGTTCGCCTTCTCGGTTCGAACCGAACGCCGAACTCAGAACACGAACAGAGAAGCGAGAACCGAGAAGGGTGAACTGCCTATAATCACTTTCGTGATCATCGAGACGTCCGCGCCGACGCGCATCGATCTCGCCGGCGGCACGATCGACATCTGGCCTCTCTACCTGTTCCATCCCGGCGCCCAGACGCTCAACGCAGCCATCAGCATTCGCGCCCGCGCGCGCCTCGAATCGCGGACCGACAACCGCATCGTCATCCACTCTGAAGACACCGGCGTCACCGTCGACGTATCCGACTGGCCGGAGCTTCGCGAGCGCCGCGAGCTGCGGCTCCTCTCCCTGCTCGTCCACTTCTTCGAAACGCGCGGCATCACGCTGACGACATCGTCACAGTCGCCAGCCGGCGCTGGTATCGCGGGATCCTCCGCGTTGAACGTGGCAGTGAGTGCTGCGCTTGCCGACTGGAACCGCAGGCATTTCGAACCGGAGGCACTGCTGCAGGTCGCGATGAATGTCGAGGCGCAGACCATCGGGGTCCCTACCGGATTGCAGGACTATCGGCCCGCGCTCTACGGCGGCATCGCGGCGCTCGAACTGGATGTCGATGGCATCCGGCGCATTCCGCTGTCGATCGACTTCCCCGAGCTCGAAAGCCGGATCGTCCTCTGCTACACGGGCGAGCCGCGCAACTCGGGCACGAACAACTGGGAAATCACCAAGAAGCATATCGACGGCGACCGGCATGTCTTCGACTGCTTCGAGCGCATTCGCGACACGGCCGCGGCGATGCGCGAGCGCCTCACGAGCGGTGACTGGGACGGAGTCGGCACCGCCATCGCCGAGGAGTGGGAGAACCGCAAGCGCCTCGCGCCGGGCGTGACCACACCAGCCATCGACGCGCTCGTCACGCGTGCGATGGCAGCAGGCGCGATGGCTGCGAAGGTATGCGGCGCTGGAGGCGGCGGTTGCCTCTTCTGCTACGGACCACCGGCCAGGCGCGCCGCGATTGCCGACGCGCTCGCGGCCGGCGGCGCGCGTCTGCTCGACTTCACGATCGAGCGCGACGGCCTCACGCGTGGATAACCATCCAATCGCGCAGATCTTCGCGGAGATCGCGGACCTGCTCGAGATCAAGGGCGAAAACGTCTTCAAAATCCGCGCGTATCGCTCGGCCGCCGACACGATCGGCGCATGGGCAGACCCTGTCTGGCGGATGGACGAGAAGCAACTGCTCGAGCTTCCTGGCGTCGGCAAGGATCTCGCCAAGAAGATTCGTGAGCTTGCCGACACGGGCACGTGCCGGTTTCACCAGGACCTGCTTCTCGAATTCCCTCCGACGATTCTCGACTTGTTGCGCCTGCAGGGCGTCGGTCCGAAGACCGTCGCGCTGCTCTACTCGGCGCTCAACATCCGCAGCGTTGACGAGCTCGTGGAGGCGGCGAAGGCGGGACGGCTGCGCGAGCTCAAAGGGATGGGAGCAAAGAAGGAGGCGCTCATCCTCAAGGCCGTCGAGGAGCGGCAGAAAGATCGGGGACGCCACTTGCTCTCGGACACCACCGCGATCGCCGCCGAGCTGGTCGCCTACCTGCGCGAGCGTGCGCCGGGCGCGGAGTTCACACCTGTCGGCAGCCTGCGCCGGGGCTGCGAGACGTGCGGCGACATCGATATCCTGGCCACCGGCGCCGAACCCGCCCTGATGGAACAGTTCGTCGCCTTTCCGCGCGTCGAACGCGTCCTCGGTCAAGGCGACACGAAATCGAGCGTTCGCATCGCCGGCGGCTACCAGGCCGATCTCCGGCTCGTGCCCGCCGAGAGTCGCGGCGCTGCAATGCAGTACTTCACCGGATCGAAAGCGCACAACGTCGCGCTGCGCGATCGCGCCATCCAGCATGGGCTCAAGCTGAACGAGTACGGCCTCTTCCGCGTAGACGATGACGGCCGCGTGGCGGGAGAGAACGAGGACGGCATCTACGAAGCGCTCGGCATGACCTGGGTGCCGCCCGAACTTCGCGAGAACCGCGGTGAGATTGACGCGGCACTCGCCCGCCAGCTGCCTCGACTCGTCTCCGCGTCAGACCTTCGCGGCGATCTACATATGCACACGACCGTCACCGACGGGCGCGATGATCTCGAGACGATGGCCGCGGCGGCGCAGCGGCGCGGATACAGCTATGTCGCGATCACCGACCACAGCAAAGCGCTGGCGATGTCGAACGGGCTCGACGAACGGGGGGCGCTCGAGCACGCGGCTCGCATCAGGGCGTTGAATGGGAGGTTTGTGGGGCTGACGCTGCTCGCCGGCATCGAATGCGACGTGCTGGCTGACGGCACGCTCGATCTTGCCGATGATTGTCTCGCGCAGCTTGATATCGTTATCGCGTCCGTGCATTCCCATTACAGCCAGGGCGAGGCGCACACGACCGACCGCATGCTCAAGGCGCTCGACTGCCCGTGGGTGGACGTGCTCGGGCATCCCATGAGCCGCCGGCTGCTTCAGCGCGAGCCGCTGAAGGTGAACTTCGAGCAGATCGTCACCGCGGCGGCGGCCCATGGAGTGGCGCTCGAGATCAACTGCCAGCCGGACCGCCTCGATCTGGGCGACTCGTTCGCCCGACTCGCGCAGGAGCGCGGCGCAATGATCGTGATTTCAACCGACGCGCATTCGGCGATAGCCCTCAGCAACGTCCGGTGGGGCATGCAGGTGGCGCGGCGGGCATGGTTGACCCCGGAGGCGGTGTTGAACACGCGGCCGGTCGAAGAAATGCGCGCGCTACTGCGCAGAAACAGAAGATGAGCGATAAACCTCTGGGATTCGTGGCGTTGAAATCGCTGAAGCAGGGGCCGCAGGATCCGAAGGCCGTCGTCGCACAGATACGCGAGATCTACTTCACAACGACCAAACGGACCATCGAACACGACATCGCGCACGCCATCGAGCTGCTCAAAACCCTGCCAACCGAGGAGGAACGCGACAAGGCAGCGGTCTACATGGACGGCCTCTCGCAGATGCGGAGCGAGTGGACTGGAGCCGACAAGAAGAAGAGACGGAAATGAACGAGCAGCCCCGCCGCTTTCTCCAGCGCGTCTGGCACGCGGTTCGCCAGCCACCCTCCCTCGCCGCTGCTCGCGCTGCGGACGATCTCATTTCGCTGTGCGATTCGCTGTTGTCGGAGCGCGGCGAGGTGTCGAGCGCGCGCATCGCCTCGGAGGCGATCGCGGCCTACGAACAGCTGACCGAGCAGGGTCGAGGCGCCTTTTTCAGCAAACTGGTCGACCAGTACGCCGCGGACCCCGAGAATGTGAACCGCGCCATCGAGACGTATGGCGCCGACCCAACCGCCGCGCGGCTGCACGAGCTGCACGTCGCCACGGAGCCACGCCGGCAGGAGCTGTTCCGTCGCCTGAACACAGCTGCCGGAGGGACCCGCATGCTCGTGCAGATGCGCGCGGATCTCCTGCGGACGATGGACGAGCATCCCGATCGGACCGCCATCGACGCCGACCTCGTGCATATGTTCCGGTCGTGGTTCAACCGCGGCTTCCTCATCCTGCAGCGAATCGACTGGCGTACTTCCGCGTTGATCCTCGAACGGCTGATCCAGTACGAGGCGGTCCATCAGATTCAGGGGTGGGACGACTTGCGACGGCGGCTCGAGAAAGACCGCCGCTGCTATGCGTTTTTTCATCCGGCGCTTCCGGATGAACCGCTCATCTTCATCGAGGCCGCGCTGACGCAGGGCATCGTCGGCAACGTCCAGCCGCTGCTCGACCCGCGCGCGCCGATCACCGACCCGGCGGAGGCGCGTTGCGCGATCTTCTATTCGATCACGAACTGCCAGCTGGGCTTGCGCGGCATCTCGTTCGGCAACTTCCTGATCAAGCAGGTCGTCGAAGATTTGAGCGGCGAGTTCCGCCGCGTGCGAAAGTTCTCGACGCTGTCGCCGATTCCCGGTTTCCGCGCGTGGCTCTCGGCGCACCGCGAGTTCATGTCCGGCGAGCTCGCCTCGCAGCAGATCGATCACGTGAGCAGCCTGATCGACATCACTTCCACGCTCAAGGACGAAATCCTGCGGCTCTGCGCGTACTATCTCCTTCGCGCCAAGCGCAAGCAGGCGCCGCTCGATTCCGTCGCCCGCTTCCATCTCGCCAATGGCGCGCGGCTGGCGCGGTTGAACTGGCTGGGCGACGCCTCGGCTGCAGGCATCGCCTCGTCGCTTGGCGTGACCGTGAATTACGAGTACCGCATCGCGGATGTCGAAGCGAATCACGAGGCGTATGCGAAGAACTTCGAGGTGGTGGCGTCGTTTACCGTCGAACGCCTCGCGCGCGAAGTTCGTCAGTGATGACGAGCCACAGAGACGCAGAGACACAGAGAAAACCTAGTACAGTCTCTGTGCCTCTGTGTCTTTGAGGCTTGTCATCACGCGCGGCCGGCGAACTCGCGCGTGTCGGTATGCACCTTCACGCGCTCCCCTTCTTTGATGAACAGCGGCACCCGGATTTCGAGCCCGGTCTCGAGCGTCGCCAGCTTCGTGACGCCGCCGCTCGCCGTATCGCCGCGCACGCCAGGCTCCGTGTAGGTGACGGCAAGCTCCACGTGGGGCGGCAGCTCCAGGCCAATCGGCCGTCCGTTGAACCGCTGGATGTCGACGCTCACGTTGTCGGCAAGGAGCTTCGAGGCGTCGCCCACGACCTCGGCGCTCAGCGTGACCGTCTCGAACGTCTCCTGGTTCATGAAGTTGAAGCCCGACGCGTCGGCATACAGATAGGACGCGGTTTCGACGCTGAGGTCCGGCTCCTTGAACTTGTCGCCGGCCTTGAATGTCTTGTCGAAGACCGCGCGCGTCAACAGGTTGCGCATCTTGATGCGGACCAGCGTCTGGCCGCCGCGGGCCGTCGGCTTCGACACGTCGACCTCGATGCAGTGGTAGGGCGCCCCGTCGTGCTCGAAGAACATCTTCCGCTTCACGTCGATTGCTTCAATCTGGCTGGCCATGTCGTCTCTGTGAGTGTATAAGAACACCTCAAGGAGTCTTACATGCATCCTAAATTCCTCCGAACGCTCGTTCTCTTCGTCGCGGCGGTGGCCGTGGCGCAGACCGTGGCGCAGGCGCAAACGGTCGCGATTCGCGCGGGCCGGCTTTTCGATCCAAAGTCGGGCACGAACCTTCAGAACCAGGTCATCCTCGTATCTGGCGATCGGATCACCGACGTTGGACCCGCAGCGACCGTGAAAGTTCCGGCCGGCGCGAAGGTCATCGACCTCAGCTTCGCGACGGTCCTGCCCGGCCTCATCGACGGCCACGTCCACCTGACCGACGGCAAAGGTGACCAGATGGCGGAGGCGAAGAAAGCGACGCACGACAGCCTGAACGCCGGCTTCACGACGCTCGTCCCGCAGGGGTCGCACGGTGGTGCCTATACCGACGTCGACCTGCAGAAGCAGATCGATAGCGGCAAGGTGGTCGGTCCGCGCCTCATCACCGCCGGACCGATCGTCGGACAGGAACTGGCCGCGAAAGGCGCCGACCAGTTCCGCAAGGGGCTCGACGAGCTGCACGCGCATGGCGCGATGCACGCGAAAATCGTCCCCAACTCCACGTACAGCTGGGACAAGCAGGGGAAGATGTCGAACACGGCCGTGGTCTCACTCGACGAGCTCAAGGCCGCGGTCGACGAGGCGCACAAGAACGGGATGTTCGTCGCCACGCACTCGTACGGCGGCCCCGGTCTGAAGGACGCGATCGCAGCCGGCGTCGACGACATCCAGCACGCAACGGCAGCCGATGACGACGACATCAAGGCGCTCGTGGCGAAGCATCTGCCCGTCACGTCGACGATCCTCGATCTCCGCCAGGACGAGCCCGCCGACCTCATCAAGTGGGCGCCGTTCAGTAAGTTCCGCGAGATGCAGAAGACGTGGGTCAAGATGATGAAGGCGGGCGTCACGCTTGGCTTCGGCAGCGGCGCAACGCCTGTCACCAATGGCGGCGGACGCATCTTCGACGTCGCGTGCCAGTGCTCCCACGGCGTGCAGGCTGAACATCTCGTCGTCCTGACGCAGTGGGGCGCCACGCCGGCCTACGTGCTGAAGATGGCGACGAGCGTGAACGCGGCGATTCTCCATAAAGACAAGGACCTCGGCTCGGTCGACAAGGGGAAGTACGCGGATATCATCGCGACCGACGGCGATCCGCTCCAGGACATCACCGAGATACAAAACGTGAAGTTCGTGATGAAGAGCGGACAGGTGATCAAAAACGATCTGGCGCCGAAGCCGAGCGCGAATCAGACGGCGTCAGCAAGGTAACACACACGAAAGGACAATCCGTGCGCGATCCATTCATCGTCACGCGACGCCGGCTGCTGCAGTCGGCGGGGGGAGTCTTCGCCGGCGCAGTCTTCGTTCCGGAATGCGCGACGGCGGCGTTCCGTCCCGAGTTCGGGTTCGAGCCCGCCGACGCGACAGAAGTGAGCGACGTCATGACCACGCTCAGCACGTTCATGGGCGGGGCCGCGGCGCGCGCGCTTCCGGACGCGGTCGTCGAGAAGACGAAGTTCATGATTCTCGACACGCTGGCGGCGATGATCTCCGGCTCCGAGCTGCCGCCGGGCAAGTTCGCGATCCAGTTCGCGAAGGCGTACGGCGGGAATCCTGTCGCAACCGTTGCGGCGTCCTCGGTGCGATGCGGGCCGATCGAGGCGGCGCTCGCCAACGGCATCCTCGCGCACTCGGACGAAACCGACGACACGCATCCCCCCTCGCAGTCGCACCCCGGGTGCGCGGCGATTCCGGCGACATTGGCCGCCGGCGAGAAGTTCGGGATCGACGGGACGCGGTTCTTGCGTTCCGTCGCGCTCGGCTACGACGTCGGCACGCGCATCACCGCGACGCTCGGCAAGCTGCAGTACATGTTCGACAGCCACCGCAGCACGCATGGCATTGCGGGCAACTTCGTGGCCGCGGCGGCCGCGGGATGCGCGGCCGGGCTGAACACGCAGCAGATGCGGTGGCTCCTCTCGTACGCCGCGCAGCAGGCCTCGGGCCTCGCGTCGTGGCAGCGCGACATCGATCACATCGAGAAGGCCTTCGATTTCGGCGGCATGGGCGCGCGCAACGGCGTGACCGCGGCGCTCCTCGTGCAGGCGGGCGGCACCGGCGTCGACGACATCCTGTCGGGCACCGACAACTTCTTCCAGGGGTTCGTCCCCAAGAACAACCCGGGGATGGTCGTCGAGGCGCTCGGGACGCGGTTCGAGATCATGCGGACCGACATCAAGAAGTGGACGGTCGGCGCGCCGATTCAGGCGCCGCTCGACGCGCTCGACACGCTCATCAAGCGCGAGCGGTTTGGCGCGGGGCAGGTCACGCAGGTCGTCGTCCGCGTCGCGACCGACGAAGCGGCGATCGTCAACAACCGCGAGATCTCGGACATCAACCTGCAGCACCTCATCGCCGTGATGCTGCTGGACACAACGGTATCGTTCAAGGCGGCGCACGACGTGGCCCGGATGAAGGATCCCGCCGTCCTGCGCGAGCGCGCGAAGGTGCAGCTGGTGCCGGATGCCGAGCTGGAGAAGCTGATGCCGCAGCGCACGGCCATCGTGGAAGTGACGCTGACGGATGGCAAGGTCGTGCGCGAGCGTGTCGGGACCGTGCGCGGCACGGCGGCGAACCCGATGACGAAGGATGAAGTCATCGGCAAGGCGCGCGATCTGATCGTGCCGGTGCTCGGCGCGGCGAGGTTCCAGAAACTGGCGGATACGATCTTCGCGCTCGAGAGCGTGAAGAACGTCAACGACCTGCGGCCACTGCTGCAAACAACGTAGCCAGCCTGCTGCCGGCTGCCGGCTGACGGCTGACGCAAGCCAGCTACTTGTCGATCACGATCTTCTTGCGCGCGGTCACGCGCAGGACTTCGGGCACGTTGCGGTTGGTCGACAGGCCTCGCAGGTCCTTCTCGTTCAGCCGCGGCAGGAAATTCATCGACATGGCCAGCGGCGTCTTCGGGTTCTTCGCCAGCGCAAGAACGATGTTGTAGTTCTTGGTGTAGTTCCGTGAAAAGCCGATCATCCGCAGGATTTCCTCGGGAACGCTCGCCATCTTGGCGATGTTCTCAACCTCGGCCTCGGTGATCTTCGGACTGCTCAGCACGGCCACGCCGACGATCTTGTTCGGGTCGCGGATGAGAATGGCCCGATCCTCGCGCGACCCCTTCATCGCGAGCGCCATGCGCTGGGCGACGTTGAGCGCCGCGATCTTCTGCAGGGTCGATTGGCGTTCCTGCCCTTCGGGCGGCGGCTCCTCGTCGTCGCCGACTGGCAGGTCCGGAATCGGCATCTCGATGAGCGGCTCGGCAACCTCCGACGCGGGAATCTCCGCGCGCTGAATGCCCCGGCCCGCGAAGAATTCGCGCATCTCCGTCGAGGCATCCGACCGCGCGAGAAACGCCTCGAGTGACGCCCGCGGGATCATCGAGATCGTCGCGTCGGCCGCGGCGGCAATCTCCGGATCCTGATCGTCGACGAGGAGCATCAGCAGCGCGATCTGTTCGTGCGCGCGCGGCGCCATGCTGCCCTGCGCCGCCTGCAGGCGGATGTCGCGTGCGACTTCGCCGCGGCGGAAGAAATCTAGGAGTGGAGTTCGAAGCCCTGGGTCCGCCACTTCACTTCAGGGACCAGAACAGAATGGCGACGGCGACGAGGACGATCGTCCCCACAATCATCACCGCGCGCGGATTGAGACGCCGAGCACCGGCCGAGCCGTCGTCAACGAGGACGTGCGGACTGCCGGCCGTCACCGAGTCGTGGGGAAACTGCGACAGGAAGTCGCGGACGGTCTGTTCCGGGTCGACGCCAATCTCTGCCGCATACGAGCGGACGAACGCGCGCGAGAAGATGCCGCCGGGCAACCGCGAGATGTCGTTGCGCTCGAGCGCCTCGAGCTGGCTGACCGAGATCTTGGTCGAATCGGCGATCTGGCGCAGCGACACACCCCGCTGCTCGCGAGCATGCCTCATGCGTGAGCCGAAATCGCCCTCGGACCCTTTGATGGCTGCCATCGATGCGGCCATGTTAGGGAACGCCTGCAGGCGTGTCAAACATCCCGATCGCGGCGACGCCGGCGGCGCCCGCGCGCATCACCTCGTCAACCCGCCCGGCAGTGATACCGCCGATGGCGAGCACCGGCACACAGGTGGCTGCCGAGACCGTCGCGAGCGCTCCGAGCCCGGCAGGCCGACGCCCGGGCTTTGACGAGGTCTCGAACACAGTCCCGAAAATCAGATAGTCGAGCCCGCCGTATTCGGTCGCCTCGACCGCCTCGGCAACGGAGTGCACCGAGCGGCCGATGAGAAACGGCGAGGGGGCACGCACGCGCACGCGCGGGGCAGCGAATGAATCGGCGCGCAGATGAACGCCGTGCGCGCCCGCCGCGAGCGCCACGTCGAGACGATCGTTGACAAGGACCCGGGTCCGCGTGCCGTGCACAGCCTCGACGCACGAGGAGACGAGACGTGTCAGCGGGCCGCCGTCGAGATCGCGCTCACGAATCTGAACGAGGTGAACGCCTGCGCGCGCCGCAGCCCGCACGCGTTCGACGAGCGCGGTCTCCCAGGATGGTCCGAAACGCCGCCGGTCGGTGATCAGACAGACCACAGGCTTCACGTTTCCACGTTTCCACGTTTCCACTTTTCCACGTTTCCACTTTTCCACTTAACCCCGAAACCCCTGGAGCGGCGCCGCGTCCGTGTCCGTATTGCGCGCGAGCAGAATCGAGATGAGCTCGCCAAGCCCCGACATGAGATTGATCACGCCGAGCCCCGAGACCGCGCCGCGCACGAAGTTGTTCGTGATGACGGCGTGGATGACCGGCACGGCTTCGGCGAAGTAGTTGCGATCCCAGAACGCCGACCACGGCACGACCAGCAGCGCGAACCCGATCTCGAAGAAGAACGCGACGATGAGCAGCCGCTTCACGAGCGGGGGATCTCCGTCTGCGCCCGCGAGAGGTACATGATGCGCGTCCGCACGTCACGGTAGCCGTCCGATTCGGCATCGAGCTCCATCAGGATCGCGAGGGCGCGGGCCGTTTCGCCCTGCGCCTC
>Ga0209515_10009882_pt1 | contig 10762 bp, 9 predicted proteins | sample Subgroupgradi54m_FD_187454 | JGI IMG/M metagenome (GOLD analysis project Ga0209515, IMG submission 187454) | Subsurface groundwater microbial communities from S. Glens Falls, New York, USA - GMW60B uncontaminated upgradient, 5.4 m (SPAdes)... ...
ATCCTGTGAAAGTGATAAGTCTTTACGATATATTAAAAGCAAGCATAGATACAGACATAAAAGATGATGAATTCGATGATTTTATAAGGCTTGCCGGAAAGATGAAAAAAGCACAAACAGAAAATGCAGTATTAGACACAGGAGATGGTGAAGCAAAACGTCCGGGTCTTTTGATAAATCCTCCTATCGGAGAGGAATATAACTTTGAGTGGGTTCTTATTCCAAGAAAAGGGAATGGAGATTTTTCCCAAATTAAAAAATATATTGATTGCGAGATTAAAATCGGAAATTGCCAGATTTCGGAAAAGTAATTTTATAAATTTTTGTTTTCCCATTTTTGTAAATTATCTTTCCCAAATTTCCAAACTTTTGCTCAGTTAAATTTGAATATTTCTGATATTCCAGGTCCCCGATAAATACATATTCAATTTTATATTTTTCAATTAGATCGCGGGTTATATTCACATCAGAACTTTCATATAAAGTTTGTACCTGCGGGATTCTTGGAGCCGGAACATCATAGGTCCCTCTCCATAACCATTCGTGAACCGTCCATCCTAAAACAGTCGGAAGTCCGGTATTTGCAGAGACTCTGGCAAAATCGGTATAGGAATCTCCTTGCGCCTCAAGAATTATTGGCTGCCCTTTTATATTTTTATTAATCCAGGCAATTGCATCATAATCTGTGGGGTAAAGATTTTTTAAATATTTTGTTCCATCCAGTCCCAATTGTACTTTGAGCCCGCCGTAAAAAGAGTTGATTGCAAAATAAGGATAGATAAACACTAAAAATAATCCGATAATGCCAATGCTAAATACTACAAATTTCCAATACACATATTTATAATTGGTAATTATTCTTATGATTATGTATGAAGATGCAATCGAGAGCATAATAAATGACTGGTAAACAAGCTTAAACATGGTGTTCGCCCTGTAGTGGGCAGGGTAAATATCCTTGATGTAGATGAGTTCTGGAATAATAATAAGAAGGGTGGAAAGAAGAATAAGAAGTAAGACAAAAAGATCAGACTTCATTATGTCATTCTGAGCGAAGCGAAGAATCTTAGATCCTTCAGGCTTTGCCCTCAGGATGACACTGCGATAGAAAAAAACAATAAATGATACCACCCAGAAATAAAAGAATCCATAAAGAGTAAATATCTGCCACCATGGCGATTTTTGACAGTGGTCTCCCTCAAAAATAAATGGTCCAAGTTTTTGTGCTTTTACCAAAAAATCAGGCGGGCAAATTATTCCGATTCCCGAAACGAATGGTTTGAAGAAATGGTTAAATGGATAAGAGAAGATAATACCACCAATAAATACCAATACTACCAATAACCCAATAGTTGAATATTTATACTGTTGTTTCCATCCCAAGAAGCTAATGACGAATCCAGTCAATAGAAAATATATGAATCCATCCCACGCATTGGTCATATACATTATTGCTAGTAAGAATGCTAGCAATAAAATTTCAAATCCAAAATTCCAAGCTCCAAATAATCTCCAATTACCAAAATTCAAAACTTTAGAATTTTTAACTTTTTTATTATTGGAATTTATTTGTGGTTTGCGATTTGTGATTTGATGCTTCATTGCTATTGAAAACAGCAATGCTATTGTCAAAAGAACAAAAGGTATATCTAAAACGTGACCGTGAAGGTCTGAAACTACAAAAGAATATAAGGGAAACTCGTGAATGGTATTGTGAATAAAACGGGTAGCATTAGGATACCAGTACATATTTGGAAAAGACTGTATAGCAAGGGGAAGATGCCAAAAAGGAACAGGACTATCCCCCACATAATTTTTAAAAAATGAATAGATTGTTTGCAGATTTCCCGCAAAAGAAACAAGAAAAGCGGTCAATAAGCCGCCAATTAAAGCTCCAAATCCAAAATTCCAAGCTCCAAATAATCTCCAATTACCAAAATTCAAAACTTTAGAATTTTTAACCTTTTTATTATTGGAATTTATTTGTGGTTTGCGATTTGCGATTTGTGATTTGAACATATGTATGAGATTTGCACCTATAGAAAAAGAGCCCACAAAGGTGAATGCAAAAATTGTTGCAATCATTAAATTAAAAGTGATATTAGAAGGAACATTAGAAAGTTTTGTTAAAACCGCTGTTATTAAATGACCGAAATAATAATAATTTATTGGAAGTGGAGTAAACCACATATCTTTGGGAGGGAAAAATTCACTTCGCAGGATAGAATTTAAAATCCCAAAGTCCATATACTTTTCAAGCCCGTGAATATCCGGCTGAAAGGATCTAACAAAAGACCAGGCTAAAAAACAAAAGATAAATAAAATTTCCTCAAAAAGAAAAATTTGCCAGTTTTTCTTGAGTATCATTAAGAAATTTTTCAGACCGTCATTTTTCTCCTGAATAAAAAATACAAAGTTCAGCGTGGCGAAAAAAATTAATACTAAGACAGAAGTCAAAAATGAAAAAGGAGCAAGATGTAATATTCCTAAAATAAAAATTGTATAAGAAACAACCGCAATTCCCAAAATTTTTGAAAAAACATACCCCTTATCGAAAAAATTAGAGAAAAGATTTATGGTCAAAGGTAGAAAACCCACCCCGATTATAAAAATCGTTATCCACCATTGAGAAATAATTAATAAATCCTGCATTTAGAATTAGATGCCCATTTTAATTTGGATTGAATATGGCATGAATTTTTAAATTGCTACCATTTATTGTATTTATTATTTTACCATTCGGAAAGTTGGAATAAAGCTGTTGAATTTGTGAAGAATCCGGATAATGAAGGATCAATATATTATTTTTATCAGTAAACGGCAAAATTTCAGGAAAATAATTAGTTGTAAATTTATACGAGTTGCGTGTTCTGAAGATTAATTCTCTTTGCAGGTGATAAGAAGGGAAAGCGGAAATAAGAATCATAGATCCTTTTGGAACATTTTTTTCAATGTAGGAATTAATGTAGACACTATCTGTTAATATACTTATTTCTTGATCTTTTTTAATCATTGTAATAGCACTTTTAAAATTTGTTAGAGAAAAAATCAAAAGTAGCACAAGTACTGGATATAGGAGTGAAATATTTTTATTTTTAAATTTAATTCTCTTAGGAATTAAATCTACTACCATTGCCATAACTAATGCGATAAATGGAAAAACTACAGAAAGTCTGTGGATAGCCCCAGGAGGAATTGTTAAAATCATACCTGTTAGGAATACAATAATTATTATAGATATGAGGTAAAGATAACTCCTATTTTTAAAAATACCCCTATAAATAGAGATGCAAAAGCCAGCCAATAGAAAAGCAAATGTTACAGGGTTAAAAAGCGCTTGGCGTCCAAAGTAATATTCTCCTATTCCACCGAAACCATTATCATATAAAGACTTAACATTAATTAATGCTTGAGCTTTAACTAAATTGATTAAGTTTGACCCAGTTTGTAATTGTTGCTGGGTCTGTCCCCAAGTTCCCCATGGAAAATTGACCTGACCCAATCTCTGGGTAAAAAAATTATCTTTAGTCAACGCATAAACAAGGAAAGGAAGCATAATCAAAAACCAAAAAACGAGAGTAATAATAAAAAATTTAGCTGGTTTTAAAGACCGCTGTTTTATTGACTCAAAAGTTAAAAATATTAAAAAAATGGGTAAAGCAATATATGATCCTGGATAGGTTAAATAAGAGAGGGCAGTAAAAATTCCGCATAGAATAGCATGATTACTGTTGTGTTTTTTCATCATAAGAGTTAAATAATAAAAACCTGCTAATAGGAATAATGTGCTGCTTATAACGTGTATACCTAGACTTGATATATATAGATTAGGTGCTAAAAAAATAAAAATTAATATCGAAGAAGCGGATGATAAGCTACTTGAGAAATATTCTTTAGAGAGTAGATAGAGATAGATTAGAATTAAAATCTGGTAAGGCCATGTAGAAATTCTTATGCTTTCTATTGATGGCCCAAATAACATGAAGAAAGGTTTTTGAAAAACAAAAAACAAGATTGGAAATTGGGCAACCCAACTTTGCTTGTCTGGAAAAACTGAGAACCAGTTAATCTTATTAACTGCGGGAAGAGAAAAAGAAGTGTAGGCTTCTATAAATTCGTCTTCATGATAGTGAAATGGAAAGTTTGAAAAATAAGCGAGCAAAGCAATTTGCACAATGATTAAAAATAGTAATATCAAAATACCCCTTTTATTGCTCTCATCCTTTGTTTCTCTTTTTTGAATTAGTCTTGTTGTTCCTCTATCTTTAAACAGGATGACAAACACAGTTATAGACAAAAAATATAAAAATAATGAAAATAATGTAACTGTATTAAAATAAACGTCGATTGAAACTAAAAAAGTGGTTAATAGTCCTAAAAGTATTAATAATTTATTTTTCATTTGATCCATTTTGCGTGCACATACTCTTTATGCTAAAGATTTTATATTGATTTTGGGTATTTTCATACTCTTTCTTAAAATTTTTTTCAAAGAAGATGTGGCTTATCGGAAAGTCATATTTTTCTACAAAATTTAGCTCAACGTAATTGATATTATATCGCAATACCTCCTTACAAAAGCTATTAAGATTATCAGGATTAAGTAAACTTTTTCTAAGATTATCACGAGTTAATGTGTCGTAGCCTGCGGACCAGGAGAAATATGGCCAGCCAAGAAATATTTTTCTTCCCGCTAAAGATGCGGGATCATACAAATATTGTGTATTCAAAAAAACAGAATCTTTTGGAGTATTATCCTTAATCCATTCCGTGTCTTTATTAATTGGATAATCGGCAAGTGTTATTTTATCATCATTATAAACTGGGAATAAATCAATTATTCCAGACAGTATCAAAAAGAAAAATAGGACAATTACAACAGGTTTTAAATAAATTTTTTCTTTCCAAACTTTAACTAAAAAGAAAGAAGAAAACATAACTCCCACAATCATAAAATAATTAAAAAATTTATGATTTGCGGCAATCTCCGGAGAAAACTGAATAGTATTTCCAATAACAAAAAGCGAAAAAAAAGAAATAAATATTTTTTTTAAACTCCTTGGAGTAAACAAGAATCCCAAGGGAATTAAAATAGAGTGAAGTCCCAAGTTTAAGAACCAATAATTAATAAAAGACCGAAGTGTTAGATTGTATTGAGCTAGATACCCAACTGAAAAAAAGGGCTTAAAGGACTGCCCGCCAGACCCAAGATACAGATATTGGGGGAGGGCAATAACACCTGCTATTAAAATTATGATAAGTGCGGGGATCCTCAGCTGCCTAAATAAAATGCCAAGAGCTACTATCACTATTCCTGTCATCACAAAAACAGCTAGATGAAAATAGAAAAAAAATCCCAAAACTGTCCCAAGTAAAATGCTTATTTTAAAATTTACTTTTCGGTTTTTAAAAACAGGTATTAAAAACAAATAAATAATAAAAAGAGAAATTCCAAAAGCACCTGCTAAATGTCTTTGATTTGTATAAATATTTAGATTCCAAAAAGCAGAAACAATTCTCCCATCATATGGACCAAAAGAGGGAAATGTTCTATTTGTAATTATGTCACTTAAAGTATGTGCGGATAACGGATGGGTTTTAAAGAATTCCAAAAAAGAAAAAGATCCATTAAAAAGAAAAAGAATTACGGATAAAATGCCAACTATTGTTGACTTAAATATTTTTTTTGCAAACAAATAAAGCATTATCAATAAACTAAAAAAACCAAAAGTGCTCAAAATGTTCAAAGAGTAATCTATTCTTATACCAATTTTTTCCAAGAGCCCAACCAAAAAGTAAAAAAGAAAATGATAATGGATTGGCTCTCCCGGAAAGAGAGGATATTGAGGAGGAAAATTAGATCCAAGTGAAAAAGATCTTATCAGAGGAATTGTACTTGCAAAATCGCTCCAAGCTTTTGTTGCAATTAACATTGACCCGGCTTTATAAGAGAAAGTAGAAAACATGAGCCAGAAACTGAAAAGAAAAGAAAAAACAGCCAGGCAAATTTCCAAGAGATTTGCTTTAAGATAATTTTTTAATTTGACCATAGTTTTTCTTGTACTTTTGTACCGACAAAAGTACCAAAAACTCTCATCGAGATCTCGTTTCGTGCTTTTCAAATCTCATTCTCTCAACGGGTGATTTCACCCCCTCCCCGTCTTTGGCGGGGAATCCCCCTGTTTCATTCACTCGATTTTTCATGCACTCAACATTCGAATCGATGATTGAAACTATTACTGTCTCTGAGTTATTAATTTTGCAATTTTTTGCCCGAGCTCTACTGCGTAGTTTGTGCCTCTATCCCACGGATAAACTTGCTGAATATTGGCAAGATAAACATTTGGAAGAGGAGTCTCAAAAGGCGGGACAATTTTTGAATAGTTGACAGGAATTATAGGTTGGGCAAATGGAACCTTAAAAAGTTCATAATTGATAATTGAGGATTGATAATCTGGATTAATTTTTTTAAGCCAGGGATCAAAAATTTTAAGAAGTTCATCCTTCCCCATTTTCATATATTCATGATCTAAAGGTAAATAGTTTCCTAAATAAACAATATGCTCATTGTTGTAATTCTTTTTATCCATAAAATTAGTATGCTCAACTATTGCCATTATCGGAGATTTGGTATCACAGATACTAAGCCAGTAAGTCCCATCTTTGAGAAATTGCTTTTTTAGTCTTAAAACAAGATTGATTGCTCCAAGACCCTTTAGCTTCAATAATTTATCGTTATACTCTTTTGGTAAATCGGGAGTTATTTTGGCAAAGAAAAAAGACGGCAGAGTAACAATGACTGCGTCAAAATTTTCTATAGACCATTTATTATGGACCATTTTATATTTTACGCTGACTTGCTTATTGCTTTTTATCTTCTGGACTTCGGTATTGAAACAAAATTTACCGCCCTTTTTTTCACATTCTTTAACTAAAGCTTGCGCAAACTTCAAAAAACCTCCAGAAGGATAAACTAAACTGGGAGTTCTTTTTTTAATCCTTGCCCAAAACCAAGCAAGAGATATGTCTTTTGCATAATCTCCGAATTTGTTTTTAAGCTGAGGCTCCCAGATTTTTTTATATGCATTTTTTCCCATTGTTTTTAATAAAAAATCTTCTGCTTTTAATTTTTCAAGCGGTTTCCAGAAGGGGTCAAGTTTTAAAAAACCTAATACAGCGGCCATTCTTACCCTATCAATCAGAGGAAGTTTTGGAAAAGTAAGAACATGCAAAGGAGAATCAAGCTGATAGATTTTTCCCTCTATATAAATTGATGTTTTGGGTCTTCTCTTTAAGATTTCATAGCCGATTTTTTTAGCCAGATTAATAACCTTATCGTCGTTTGAAAACCAATGATGATAGTGCTTCTCAAGTGACCAATCCCAGGTCTTCTCTTTAAATCCAATTGCAAGGCCTCCCGGATTCGAGTCTTTTTCAAAAATAACAACTTCATGCCCATTCTTTGAGAGTTCAAAAGCCGCAGAAAGTCCAGTAAATCCCGCGCCGACGATTGCTATTTTCATAAAGTAGTAATGCCTCGGGAAATAAGGAATATGAAGAAGCCTAAAATAGAAAGTCCGATACCAAATAAGCCAAAAATTATAGGAGTAGAATTTCCCGGTGAAGGGACAGGTGATATTACGGGTGTTATAGTCGCAATTGGGGCAAGAGTTGGGGAGACAGGGACCGTAGGTATAATAGTTGGAACAGACGTTGGAATAGGAGTTGAGATCGGTACAGAAGTTGGTTTAACAACCGGCGTTGCAGATGGAGTTGCACTTTCGTTTACCTGAGTGCCGGATGCAAAAACAGTAAAAGATTGAGTTAGCGTTTTTAAAATTCCCGAAGCGTCTCTGGTAATAATGGTAATAGTGTGGCCTCCGGGCGATAATGCAGATGGAGGTCTGAAGCTCCAATTTCCATAAGCATCTGTAGTTGCCTGAGCTTTAATATTATCATCCGAATGAATAGTTATCTCAACAGTGCTGTTTGGAAGAGCTGTTCCTGAGAATTTAGGCTGCGAATCCGTAAACGTTTGATTGTTTTTCGGAATATTAATTTTTGGAATTTTTCCGGCGGTTGATTCTTGAGCAGGCAAAGAAGAAAAACCTGTTGATGCAGATGAAGTGGCTATGGAAAGGTTACTTTGTATAAAGTCATAATCGTTTCCCAGAGTTATGGGAGGAAGTTCTTCCGTTTCTGAGCCATTGAACTTTGCATTGGATGTTAAAGAATCTTTTCCTACGACAAGTAATCTAAAAATAGTTTTACTAGAAAAAGTAAAATAAGACGTAAGATTTTCTGTTTTTAGGGAGTTTGCGGAAAGAGAATAGAATCCATCCTCTCTTACCAGAGTCGAAAGCGTTTGAGAATTGTCAGAGTTTAAATATACAATCGCCTCTTTGGGACTTTTTCCGTTTGGCATAACAATCTCCCCTTTTACTGTTTTTTCTATAGGCGAATGCCCAGAGGAAGCGGGCGCCGTTTTTACAATAAATGGTTGCGCTTTTTGTAAAAATTCTTTAGACCCAGAAGTTATGGAAAAGTAATAATCCGAAGAAGAATCTAGATTTTTAACTGTAATGTAGTGAATCTTATGTTCTTTTAAAGATCCTTGCCCATCTCTGTTATCCAAAGCTGTCTGTCCTAAGTTTTTATCTTTCCCAAAGTTAATAGAGCCAATTACCAAAGCCTCTGTAGTAAAAGAGACGGTAAATGAGGAATCAGTTACGTTAGATATTCTTATATTTTGTGCAGTTTCAGAAGGACCGGCCTTACTAGTTAGAATTACTCCTGTTTTAACAAGATATGAAGTAATGCCTACTCCTATAACTATAAGAAGTATGCCTAGAAGAGTTGGAATTCTCTTGCTCCAAATCGTTCTTCTCATAGGCTCCTTTTTGGTATTTGATTCGCAGACTCAGTACTTATGTTTTCTACTTTTGAACTTTCTGTTGACTCCTTGCTATTTGTTTGAAAGACTGGTTCTATATTTTTTCTCTCTTTTAGTGTATCTATAGTTCTTGTATCGAAGGTTGGATTGATTGGGACTATTTTTTCTTCAACAGGTTTTGTTATTGTAGAGGAAACAAGATTATGATAAATGCTAAAGCCAATCCAGGCAAGTATTAAGACAAAAGTTGAAATAACTAAAAATAATATATCTCTCTGTTTCATAAGCTATTCCTTAAAATATGCCATCCCTTTAATATCTAATTCTAAAATTCCAGGTTGATTGCCTTTGCGGTTGATAGATAAAGTATCTAAGGAAATAACTCTTTTCATACTCGAAAGGGTACTAATAAAATTGGTTAAATTTTCGTAATTTCCTTGTACGCCTGTTGAGAAAGAAAACGCTGAGTATTTTTTTTGGTCATTATATGAACCTGGAACATCAACTTCAAAACTTTGTAGGTTAATAATTTCAACCCCTGCATGCTTGCCCACGGCTTGTATCTGTCCCATTAAAAGTGGGACTTGAGGATTTTTTGGAACAGCTTCTAAAACAATTGGTATATCCTTTTCTACAATATTATATTTTTCCTGAAGAGATGAAAGATTAGCAATTTTTTTTGCAAGCTCCCCGTCGACGAACTTCGTATCTGATAATTCTTTTCTTAGTTTTGCGATGGTTGATAAGGTTGGATTAATAGCAAATATACCAAAAAAAGATAAGGATATTAAGGAAAAAATAATACTAGAATATTTTTTTGTTTTTTCTTTTTTTAAGTCAGGTAAAAGTTCAAAATATTTATTGTTTTTTATTTTTTTAAAAACGATGCCTATATTGTATTTTGGTGTCGTCATACTACTTCCCCTTAAGATTTGCCGTGATGCTTACTGTAATAAGAGCATTGGACAATTTGTTTCCTATTTTGTCTATACTAACACTTCCAATAGCTGAGTAATTCTTTAATGAATTAACAAAACTTGTAAGAGAAGAAATATATTGGAAATTTGCATCTATTTTTACATAATTTTCTGATAAAACTAATTGATTAAATGTCATTCCTCCGGAAGCAAGCCCAATTATATCGTTGAATGTTTTATTTTTTTTCTCTCCTGAGTCGGAGAACGTAGATGCGACCGAGAGTCTATCTTGTAAATTTCTATATGTGTCTTCTCTGCCTTTTAAGTAGCCAACAATTGCCGTTTCTTGTTTTATCTTTGAATGCAAATCAATCAGTTGTCTATCCAAGGTAAACCGATATAAAAAAGCCGATAATGCAATAACCTCTGTAAGAATTACTACAAGTCTTCCAATTGTTAGTGCCCAGTCAATAAATTTGTCAAAAATACTTCCTTGCCTATTACCCAAGAGATTTATAGAAGGATGGTGGTTTTTTTGCACACTTTTAGTCTAGGGATTTTTAAAACTTTTGTCAAAGAGAAGCGAAGTTATTTTGTCCTGGTTTTTCTAGTTTTCACAGCCTTGCCTGGGAAGAGCTTTGAAAGCTTAGACTTGAGCCTTGCAGCTTTGTTTTTATGAATAATATTCTTCTTTTTGGCCTTATCAACCAGTTTTATTGCACCCCTTACAACTTTTTCTGTTTTGCTTTTTTGGGCTTTTTTAACAGCAGATTTAAAAAGATTTTCTATTTTTCTGTTTTCTTGTGTTCTTACTTTATCTTTTCTCAATTTTTTCTTAGCAGATTTTGTTACTGGCATGGGGAGATTTTACCATGCTATACTATAAAACACAATGGTTCGCGACCTTTTTAAGAAAAGCCTCGGAATAGTGCTTGCCCGCCAGACAAACATT
>Ga0209515_10009886_pt1 | contig 10757 bp, 11 predicted proteins | sample Subgroupgradi54m_FD_187454 | JGI IMG/M metagenome (GOLD analysis project Ga0209515, IMG submission 187454) | Subsurface groundwater microbial communities from S. Glens Falls, New York, USA - GMW60B uncontaminated upgradient, 5.4 m (SPAdes)... ...
TAGTGTTGTCCGGAGCTCGTTCCGTCGGAGTTGGCTTTGAAGCAGCGGTGTCCCGAAGAGGACAGGCGGGAGAGGAGGTGGGTCGATTGCGCCTTACGTGAAAAAGTTATTTATGCGGGAATACTTACCTGCACGATTTTTTATATGGCGCTACATGGAACCTGGACCGCAAGAGCATCTTCAATTGGAAAGAAGAGGAGCCGGGTGACTTTGAAGCGAAGGTCAAGCGCTTCTTCGCGCGGGAGCGGTTTCTCAGGCTGATCAAGGATTGGATCGTTTTTTTCCAGAAAGACGACGAGCTGAAGAAAATAGTCCTGCGCCAGCACCAGACACGCGCGGTCGAGAAGGTGGTGGAACGGGCGCTGGACCCGGTCAAGAAGCGAGGGCTGGTCTGGCATACGCAGGGATCAGGCAAGACCTTCACGATGATCACGGCGGCTCGCCTCCTTCTGGAGAACCGGGCCTTCGAGAAGCCGACGGTGCTGCTGCTGGTGGACCGAAACGAGCTGGAGGGACAGCTCTCGGGCTGGATTGCCGGCGTCCTGGGAGAAGGTGCAACGCGAATCATCCGCAGCAAGAAAGATCTGAAGGAGATTCTGCGCTCGGATTATCGCGGCCTCGTCGTCTCCATGATCCATAAGTTCGATAAGGCGGACAAGGACCTCTGCGCCCGGGAGAGCGTCTTCGTCCTCGTCGATGAGGCGCACCGGAGCACGGGCGGCGATTTGGGCAACTACCTGGAGGCGGCTCTGCCGAAGGCGACGATCATCGGATTTACCGGCACGCCGATCGACAAGATCGCCTACGGCAAAGGAACCTTCAAGATCTTCGGCAAGGACGACCAGCCCCAAGGCTATCTGGACAAGTATTCGATCAAGGAATCCATCGAGGACGGGACGACTCTCCAGCTCAACTACGCGCTGGCGCCCAACGAGATACGGGTCTCGCAGGAACTCCTAGAGAAGGAATTCTTCGCGCTGGCTGAGACCGAAGGCATCAGCGATATTGAGGAGCTCAACCACATCCTGGAACGCGCCGTGAACCTGCGCGCGTTTCTTAAATCCAAGGACCGCGTGCGCAAGGTCGCGACATTCGTGGCCAAGCACTTCAAAGAGAATGTCGAGCCCTTGGGCTATAAGGCGTTCCTGGTGGGAGTGGATCGGGAGGCCTGCGCCCTTTACAAAAAGGAACTGGACCGCATCCTTCCCCCCGACTACTCCCAGGTCGTCTATACCTCGGGACACAACGATGAGAAGTTCCTGGCGCAGCATAAACTGAGCGAGGACGCGGAGAAGCGCGTGCGCAAGGCGTTCGCCAAGCCGGGCGAGAAGCCCAAGATACTCATCGTCACCGAGAAGCTCCTGACGGGCTTTGACGCGCCCATCCTCTACTGCATGTACCTCGACAAGCCTATGCGCGATCACACCTTGCTCCAGGCGATCGCGCGCGTCAATCGGCCCTACGAGGACCTCTCGGCCAAGAAACCGGCGGGGCTTATCGTGGATTTTGTGGGCATTTTCGAGCGGCTTGAGAAGGCGCTCTCCTTCGATTCGGACGAGGTCAACTCGGTCATCAAGAACATCGACCTGCTCAAGGAGAGCTTCGCGCGCATGATGCGGCAGGAGGCTTCTCCTTACCTGGCTCTGTGCCGCGGCCGCATGGACGACAAGGCGGTGGAGCGGGCAGTAGCCTATTTTGCCGAGAAGCCCGTTCGCGAGAAGTTCTACGCCTTCTTCCGCCAGCTTCAGACTCTCTATGAGATACTCTCGCCGGACGCGATGCTGCGAGATTATATCGCGGACTACGGGAAACTCGGTTCGCTTTATAAGATCATCAGGACTTTTTACAGCACGCGCCGAGGGCTATACTTTGACCTCATGAAGAAGACCGAGGCCATCGTGCGCGACAACGTTGAGGCTTCGGGATTGGAGACCGTCAGTCGGGAAGTCCCCCTCAACGAGAAGGCGCTGGACGCGCTCAAGCGAAAACAGGCCCCAGCCGGAGCCAAGGTCATCAATCTCGCCCGGACTTTGATTAACCTTGCCTTGAGCCAGGGCGACAAGCAGCCCTACCTTCGGTCTATCAGCGAGCGCGCCGAGGAGATACTCAAGCAGTTCGAGGAGCGCCAGGAGACGGCCGAGAACGCCCTGGTGGACCTACAGGCGCTGGTCGGCGAAGTCGAGACTGCAAAGGCGAAAGCCGCCGGCTCCGGCCTGGGGCCGGAGACGTTCAGCGTCTACTGGTTGCTCGACCGCGCGGGGACAAAGAGCGCCGTTGCGGTCGCTAAGCATGTCGAGCAGGCCTTCGGCCGCCTCCCCCATTTCGCGGACAACGCCGGCGATATGCGCCTTCTGAAAGCCGAACTCTACAAACTGCTGATTCCCGCCATCGGGCGCGAGCGCATGGTGGAGACAGCGAGCCAGATCATCAAGCTATGGGCACGATAACACGCCGGGCGCATACTGATCCTGCGGCGTTCAAGCGACGTGTGACGCGCTGGGCTACCCGGATCGGCGTACGCACTGAGCGCGTCTACATTCAGTACATGCGCAACAAGTGGGCTTCCTGCTCGACCTCCGGCCGCCTGTACTTCAGCACGGACGTCCTGCGCGAGCCCAGCGGCTTCCAGGATACGGTCATCGCCCACGAGCTTCTTCATTTGCTCATCCCGAACCACGGAGCCCTATTTAAGAGCTTCTTGAACGCGTATTTCCCATCGATCCGGAACAGAAAGGCAGCAACCTTGGTGAGGGCACCTTCGCCACCTGGATCAAGACGCGCTGGTATAAAGTAAAACTCGCCCTCTACGAGGTTCCTACGGATGCGCTGAACCTGATAGGGGCGAGTTCGGAAATGACGGGAAGTGGCTCCCCCAAACGGACCCATGGGGTAACCAATTAGGGGTCGAAAGAGCGATAAAACCCGTTTATTTGCCACTTCCCGACCTCCGGACGGCCCCAATCGGAGCCCGCCTACGATTTGTCAGGAAACGGCGGGGCCTCACCATCCCGGAGCTGGAACGGCTCACCGGGATAAGCCATGGTAGCATTTCTCGGTTGGAGACCGGCAGCGCGCCGCCCGTTCCGTCAACAGCATACTCGCGGCGACCTATTGGGATGTCGGACGCCGGATCGTGGAATACGAACAGGGAGGCAAGGCCCGGGCCGAATATGGAAAACAGCTTCTGGCTCGTCTGGGAGCCGACCTGACCGCGCGGCATGGGCGAGGGTTCTCGTCAGGGATTGCAGAAGATGCGTTCCTTCTACATGGGATGGGAGATTTGCCCGACACCGTCGGGCAAATTGGAGGCTCGGGCAAAATGCCCGATACTGTCGGGCGAATTCGAGCGCAGGAAGCCGCAGACATCGCTCGCGCAATCCCCCCAACCCGCGCCCGTTGCCGCGCCGATCCAACCCCCGTTTGCGACTGCCGTGGCCTTTCCGCTCTCATGGTCTCAGTATGTCCGGCTGATGTCGGTGGACAATCCGCGGGCTCGCGCCTTCTATGAGGTGGAGGCTATTCGCGGAGGATGGTCCGTCCGCCAGCTTGACCGGCAGATCAGCACGCAGTTCTATGACCGTGCCGTTCGGTCGAAACGCCCGCATGCCCTATTGAACCACGGCCAGGCGCCGCGGCCGGAGGACATGCTCCCCGTAGAGGAGGAAGTCCGCGACCCGTATCTCCTCGAGTTCTTGAACCTCAAGGACGAATACAGCGAGACGGACCTGGAGGCGGCGCTGATCCGCCACTTGGAATGGTTCCTGCTGGAAATGGGAACGGGGTTCACGTTCGTTGCCAGGCAAAAGCGCATACGCATCGGCAATGCGTGGTATCGGATCGACCTATTGCTCTATCATCGCGGGCTCCGGTGCCTTGTCGTGATTGACCTCAAGACGGGGGCCTTCACTCACGCTGACGCGGGCCAGATGAACCTTTACCTCAACTTTGCAAAAGCGCATTTGATGATGCCCGGCGAAGCCGAGCCGGTAGGCATCATCCTGTGCAGCGACAAGGACGACGCCGTCGTAAAATACGCGACGGGCGGCATCCTCACGCGAGTCTTCGCGTCGAAGTACCTGACGAATCTCCCCGACGAGGAGACCCTGCGGCGAGAAATAGTGACAACCCAGCGCTCTCTCCGGGCTAGGTGGAAGTAGGGCGCGGCGAATCATTGATCGGCTCAGGGACGACTACAAGGAGGAAATGTACTCTTGGGTGACGGAGTATATGTCGAAGTGAGACAGACAAGCTATAATCTAGTGCAGGGGGGGCCTTCGATTTTAGAGGAATTGATAGCGCGCGCGGCTGAGCGCATCCGTAGGTCCGAGAGGATAATGAGACCAGGATCACGAGATTTCAAGGTGAAGCTGCTGATTGACGGTGAGGAACTCGCCCAGTTGAAGAGGCATACTTGGCAGATGGCGGAGGCCTTCGGCCTGGACTCGCGCATAGAGCGTTATTATGGGAAACGTTCCATTGGCTTCTACCGAGGGGACATGGACTGCTTGATAGATGTGGTGAACATGGCTCTAGACGACAGGAGGGAGTATCCTACGAAGGATAGCCCCGGGTATGCGGCACTCAGGAAGCTTGCCGCGAGACTCAAGGATGAGTACCAGTGGGCCTTTGAAGGAGACCGGAAGATCGAACCAAACGCTCCAGCCGACCCTGGACAGCCGGGCGTTTCGCAGCCGGCTGACCCCGGCGGCTGAGATATTGCGTTACTCGGAGGTTGAATATGGCGATCCATCTCTATCCATCATCCTACCAGTGTGACTGCGGGCATGTGTCACACTTTGCTGAAAATACGGTTCGGGAGATGCAGGCAGACAGGCACGCGGAGTCAGCTCAGCTCGCTGACTCGGAACGCGACGAACATCAGGTGGAGTTCGTCCTGGGTAGTGCCGCGGCCGTGATTTGCCCACGCTTGGGTAGCTGCAAAATCAAGGGATGGGGGCCTAACAAGTCGCGGTAGACGACGCGCGCCGAAGGCGTTGGGCAGAGCGCAACGTTGAAGCTGTAGAAAAAACCCCTGGCTGCTTTACGCACTTGTCCACAACCTGGGGAAGATCCAGCGATCTGCGTGGGCCGGGGCCGGGTGAAAACGGGCTGGCACGGGCCGGGAAAACGGCGCATAATCATTCGAAGGCTCCGAAGGGGCTAAAATCGCGGCACAGCGCGAATCGCGCTGAAGACGGCGATCTCAGCCAAAGACTGCGCGAGAAGTACGGCAAAAAAGCATGAAACTGATTTTTCTACAGCTTCGTTAGTGCGACTATGAAGAATCGATCAAAGAAGCTGATTCCAGAAGACATCCGTCAACAAGCGGAATTGATCATTTCATCATTCAACGAGAAGGACCTCGGCGGCACGGACATCCGGTACATCCCGCGTTTCAAAGGCCGATGCCTTTTTCTTGACCGTTCCAGTTACGGCAAGAAAGCGAGTCCGATCTGTCGTTTGGAATATACGGGGAAGTTTGTTGCCTGGAAGTTCGCGATTTTTAGGTACAGCGACATGAATTATGATTCTGGAGCATTCATGTTTCCGGGGGCCGAGGTGTTCGACGGAACGATAGAAAGCGCCATGGTTGCGGGGCTCGATACCTACGCGCCGTAACAAAGCGCATTTGTCGGCGCGCGCCTTAAACCCGGTCAGAGCGCGGTGTTTTTTCTGCGGCGCTTCGCCCGGTGATAGAAGTCAGCGCACCGATAAGATCGCCGGAGCCGTTGACTATTGTGAGAAATGCGGGCGGAACTACTGCGATCAGTGATGAGGCAAGAAAACATTTTGGCAGCTATCAGCTCAAACGAGGCCCGGGCGGTGCTGAAAGAATTGGCGAAGGACCCCCGGATTCGCAAGAGAGCGGAGGCGGTTGCTCTGGCCATGGTGGGAGATGTGGACATGGACGCAGTTGCTGAAGAGGTTTCCTGGGCGCTGGACTCAATAGCCGTGGAAGATGTGTGGGACAACTCAGGGGGTACTCGTGACGGATACGTTGATCCGGGGGAGTACGCCTGGGAGTTGTTCGCCAACGCATTGGAGCCGTTCGAGAAGCACCTCCGAAAGTGCCACGGGCTTTCGTTGGCGAAGCAAGCGAAGCTCCAGTGCATGGGCATACTCAAGGGGATTTGGCGATTCGAGTCGGAGTCGAAGTCCGAGTTCAAGGATTGGGCGGTCGATGCTCCCGATGGGAACATGACCAGAGTATTTGATGAGTGGCGAAAGATGAGCAAGAATCTCAACGATATCGCGGAAGTCAAGAGTTTCATGGAATCCCTCTGTCGCGGAAAGATTGCCTGCCACGCCCAGTCGGGGCGTTGAGATATGGCGGAATACGGCGAGTGGAATCGGAAGGGAGCAGCCCTCAGCGACGTAACGGCCAAGAAGGAATATGGCGTGAGCCGGGACTTCATTGTGCAAGGCATTCGAGCCCGCAAACTTGAATACCGCGAAGGGTCCATGTGGGGCAATCCCTATCTCCGGGTTTTACGGAACCAGCTTGAAAAATACATCACAGAGAAACTTGGCGCGGATCGCTTGGCGAGCGGCAAGACTCAAACGGAACTGCGCAAGATCAAGAAGGAAATAGCCGTTCTGACAAAGAGACTGGCGGAGCTTCAGGCCCGAAGAACGGAAATCGAGAAAGCAAATTTAAAACAAGGCCGGAGCCCTTGACAAACCAGGCTCCGGCCTCTTGACACGTCAACGGACTAAAATGCTCCCCCAAACGGACCCATGGGGTAACCAATTCGGGGTCGAAAGAGAGATAAAACCCGTTTATTTGCCGCTTCCCGACCTCCAGACGGCCCCCATCGGGGTCCGCCTGCGATTTCTGAGGAAGCGGCGGGGTCTGACGATCCCAGACTTGGAGCAGCTCACCAGGATAAGCCATGGCAGTATTTCCCGGCTGGAGACCGGCAGCGCGCCGGTGAACATCGCGGCGGTCGGGAAGATCCTGGCTTTCTTCGGCCCGAACCTCGCGGAGGTCTTCCCGGACGGGCAGGATCCTCGGGACCTGCTGGCGCCGGTCTCCAACTTCTCCTCCTGGCTTAGGAATTTCAGGATGAGGAAGGGTCTCCAGCAGGTCGAATTGGCCCGGATCCTCCGGGTCTCCAAGGTCACCGTCTGCCGTTATGAACGGAACCGTTCGAGGCCGCAGGAGGTAATCCTGAAGAGACTAAAAAAGGCCTTCAACCTGGATGGGGATTTTAGTCCGGGCCGTCATGGCGCGTCGCCGCCCTCGATGAATCGCATGAGAGCGTCATACTTGGGCGCCTGTTCCCGCGGCTGGCCGAGATATTCGAGCGCGCCGAAGCGCCCTTCCTTATTGAAGGCGCCGCAGAGCATGAAGTGCACGAAAAGCCCTCCGCCGGCGTCCGCCCAATCGTTGAGATAGCGCGTATACAGCGCGCCCATCCTCGGGTCGCGGTTGGCGGCGTCAAAGAGTGCGTTCAGGGCATCGTCGTCGCGCCCCGGCCCAACGCCGACCAAGTGCTGGCCGCCCTCATACGCGATCAGCGGCAGCTTGTGCTTTCGGGCAAGAGCGGCATGGGTTTTCATCTCCTTTTTGATCCGCGGCAGGACATTTTCCTTCAATTCGTTCATCAACTCGTCGAGCGACAGTTTGGCGACGCGGGACTGTTCCGCCGGATCCCAGACGTTGTGGACGAAGTACGGGGCGATGGCCAACGCGTCGACTTGGGCCGAGGTGTCCTTAAATGCCAGTGCGATCTCCGCGGCGCGGGATTCCCCGGACCAGGCGCCCAACACGAGCACGACCCGCTCCCGGCCCAAAATCTGCCGGAAGATCTTGCCGAGCCTGCGCGTGCGCAGCGCGTGGTAGCGCATCTGAGCCTCAAACCCGTCTTCCGCCAACTTGAGCGCGAGCCCCCGCCGGCGCGCATAGGCGGACTGAGGGTAGTCAGGGTTGAACACCTCGTTGGAGTCCTCGATGTAGACTTTCCGCGCGGGATCGAGCGAGCGTTTGACTTCCTGGGCGAAGCGCCGCACGTAGTCGTCGTCGGCCAGATGGGAGATCGTAAACCATGGGTCGGCGCCGACCTTATTGGCCAGCGCGAGCATGACCTCGACCGGGACTCCTTTGACGCTCCACTGCGCGTCGCTGAGCTTCGGCCGCTCGTTCCAACGGCGCGGATGAATCTGGTTGTTTTCCGCGCCGAGCATCCAGCTCTGGAACCGCAGGACAGGGTAGCCTTTCAATTGTTCGACGAAAGGACGATAGAACAGACCGTCCGTCGAAGCCGCCTTCGGCATCCGCACCCGGATGTTTCGGATATGGTCCTTCGGGTCCGTCTCGGTGAGAAACAGGCCGATGCCTCCGCCTCGTTTGAGATCGACGTCGAGCATGTCCCGCCCTTTTGAATGCTCAACGAGACGTGCGCTTCCACCGTACTCGATGGTGCCTTGACCCTCATATTCGACCACGTAGCTGCCGGCCGGGTATCCCCCGGGAGCCGCGCTCAGGTCCCAGAACAGGAGAGTGCGTGCGATTTGGCCCGGCAGGAGAGCCCGCACCCAGCCGTGATCATCGAGCGCGATCGGGCGTCCATCCTGCCATTGCGTCTGCGTCCCGGAGAACCAGGCGCGGGACGACTTGAAGGCGTCGGCGAAAGGAAACTCCGTGGCCCAGTCTGCGGTGGCGTCCAGATGCATCCCGACCGGCACGCGACCGCCGGCAGAAGCCCCCTGGGGAAAGAGAGCGAGCGCGCAGCCGAAGGCGAGCAGGAGTCTCATAATGGTTCCCTAGGGCTTCAAGACCAAAGTCGTCGCGCTCATCGCGGGCATCACGTAGGCGAAGACGTTCCCCGCTCCGATCGGGAGTGCCTGGAGGAGAGCGATGATCGGTTTGTCGCCGGTCAACCGCCAGACCTCGGCTTTCTCGAACCCGACCGCATGCGCTATGGCGATCTTCGTCCGGAGCGCGCGGGGGGTCTTGTTGATCGCCACGATGACCATGCGGTTGGGTTTGCCGGCGTCGACGCTCGCATAGACCGACGACTTCGATGCGTCGCTTGTCTCGGCCTTCACGCTGGTGTCACCGAAGGAGCCATTCGCGCCGTTGTAGTCGCGGTATAGCTTGAAGCCCGCATGGACAAAGGCTTGGTTCTTTGAACCCAGACGATGTAAGTTCGCCGCGAAGACCCCTTCGCGCCCGAATATTCCGAGCGCGTCCGCCTGGGCGATCGCCCCTGAGATATGGCCGCCGCCGGCGTAAGTGTACTCCCCGATCGCCATCTTCGTGCCCGGGTAGTTCGCGTCGATCTTTTCCTGGATGCGCGCCAGCAAGCGGATCGGACCCTGGGTGAATCCCTCCGTGATCCAGGTCGTTTCGGTATAGGTCGGATCCCAGAGGGAGCGCGGCGCCTGGACGCGCGCGGCGACGGCCGCGTCGCTGTTGTCGTCCGGGGCGTCCAGCACACCGCTCCCGTTCCATTCCGGATACCAATGGAAGTCGAGGGCGTCGAGGAGGCGCTTGCCGGCTGCGGTCTCGGCTTCCTTCATGCGCTGGAGGAACCAACCCTGGAAGTCCTGGCCGTTCCCGTCAGGAGCGTGCTGAAAATTCACCATTCCATCCCAGCCGGAGGTTCCCGGCCCGAAGACCAGCGCCTTGGGCGCCACGTCCTTGATCGCCGTCGCGTAGGCGATCGTCTTCTGCCGGATCTCATCGTAGGTCGCCGTCGAAGGGTGTATCCGAGGGTGCGACTCGGACCATAGGTCGGGTTCGTTGTCGAGCGTGAAGAAGATGCGCTTGACCGGATCGTCCCATGCGCGCGGAAATTTTACCTTGAGGAAGTGAATGAACTCGTCCTGGTAGACGGAGGCGTCACCGAGATTCGGTGAAAGGGTGAACGGCGCGTTTTTCTTCGCCACCGAGATGCGCAGGCGCGTGCTAAGGTAATTCGGCGTTTGGGCGATATCGCCGTCGCTGTTCTTGTCGGCTGCGACATACCCGCATATGGGCACCGTGACGATCGCCGCCGCGTTCTTCGCGTGGGCGTCGGCGACGCGGAGCCGGACGGCCTCGCCGGGGATGTCCCCGGCGCCGAAGAGATCCTTGGCGTTTTCGTGGATCCAATCGTGGCCCATATTCGTCGCGTTATTTTCCCAGTTGTAAGGCGTCCAAAAGTTACCGCCGAACCGCACGACGGCGGCATTGAGCGGGACGTTCCTCCATCCATTGTGGTTTTCGGTATCGTCGTCGGTATTCGTGCCGTAGATGAAAGGCGAGATGGGCTTGGTCTGCCGCGAGTCGATTAGGAATGTGACCTCGCCCGAAGGTTCGGCTCGCCTCTCGCTCGCCAAGCCTGAGACGACAAAAACGGCGATACCCGTGAGCGCCAGGATGGACGAATTGGATCTCATCCTCATATTACGGAAGGTGCCCCTTCGGAGCCTCTCCCTCGATGAAGCGCATGAGGGCGTCGAACTTCGGCGCCTCGGCGCGCGGCTGGGTGATGTACTCCAGAGCGCCCCAGCGGCCGTGTTTGCCGTAAGTATTCGCAATTCACGAGATGCAGGAAGAGCCCCCCTCCGGCCTCGGCCCAATCCTTAAGATTTCTCGTGTACAGGGCGCCCATGCGCGGGTCGCGGTTGGCGGCGTCGTAGAGCGCGTCGAGCGCCGGGTCGTGCTCCGCGTCCGGTCTGAAGTCGACCAGATGCTGCCCGCCCTCGTAGGCGATCAGCGGCAGGCCGTACTTGCGGGCGACCGCCGCTTCGTCGAGCATCTCCTTCTT
>Ga0209515_10009888_pt1 | contig 10757 bp, 17 predicted proteins | sample Subgroupgradi54m_FD_187454 | JGI IMG/M metagenome (GOLD analysis project Ga0209515, IMG submission 187454) | Subsurface groundwater microbial communities from S. Glens Falls, New York, USA - GMW60B uncontaminated upgradient, 5.4 m (SPAdes)... ...
ATTAATATTACTTATCCAAATCCTAGTCCCACACCTTCTCCTTTACCAACTCCATCTTAAAGTAATCACTATCCTTGGTAGGTCTCTTGGTTATTCTTACACAAATCTTTTAGAAAAATTGCTTAAATCTAACAATGCCAAAGTAGGATAAGTTAAATGGTAGTGCAAACAGAACACCCTCAAAAAGTATTTGAGAAGAAAAAAGTAATTTTTCGTTCATATCAAATTATTTGGTATATTTTGGGTATAATTGAGTTTTTATTAGCATTTCGTATTATATTGAAAATGATCGGAGCCAATCCTTTTAGTGGATTTACTAATTTAATATACAATCTATCTAACCCGCTAGCTCTACCATTTAGTGGAGTAGTTGGATCAACCGTTAGTGGGGCTTTTGTATTTGAATGGTCATCAGCTATTGCTGCACTGGTCTATCTGCTGCTGGCTTATGGGATAATTAAGCTATTCGAATTTGTAAAACCGGTTAGTCCTCATGAAGTAGAAAAAGAAGTTGATTCACCTGCCTGAAGTTTGTTAAGCTTTTAGTTTCTCAATCTTTTCCAAGATTTTTAGGATGAGCTGTTGTTGGTTTTCCAAGTGGAATAGAATTGTCTCAATCTCTTTTTCCGCTTTCCTGTCAGTATCAAAATCATGTTCTGCCCGAAGCTCGGCATGTTTGCCCTGTATATTTTGACCAACCATGATCAAAGGCATTAAATGAATTTGGATTAAGTTAGAAATAAACAGCCATAAAACAAAAGCCGGAAAGGGGTCAAATCGTAAGTTAGATGGAGCAAGCATATTCCATCCCAACCAAACTACAGTCCAAACAAAAATAATAAAGAAAAAACCCATGGTACCGATTTTATCGGTTACCAGGAGTGCCAGTTTATCTAAAGATGATAATTTACTGCGATGGACAACATTGGTATTTTTTAAAGGACCGAATTTTTCCTTAAGTTCTTTTAGACTTTGAACTGATAAGTTATCATCCATAAAAAAAGTGTAGCAAATTCTCTGCTATAATTCCATTTTACGATGGCAGAAGTTATCTCATTGAAAAATCTAAGTAGTCTAATCAAGGATTTACAAGGCAAGGGCAGTAAAGTTTTAGTGGGGGGATGTTTTGATGTTTTGCACCCTGGCCATGTTATTTTTCTGGAAAAGGCCAAAAAAGCCGGGAATTATTTGATTGTGCTTTTGGAATCTGATCAAAAGGTCAAAGCTTTAAAAGGCGTTAGTCGTCCAGTTCATAGTCAAAAGGAACGAGCCCAGGTTTTATCGGCTCTCTCCTTTATAGATTATATTGTGCTACTGCCATTTATGAGAAGCGATAGAGAGTATGATAATCTAATAGCAAAGATTAGACCAGATATAATCGCAGCCACCAAAGGGGACAAGAATGCCTCGTATCATCAAAGATCAGCCAAGCAAGTTGGGGCGAGTTTTAAGTTCGTCACTAACATGATAGGAGATCATTCTACCAGCGGAATTTTAAATCACCAAGATTAAAAATGAATTATTTAAAACAAATAAGTATTTATCAGTTAGCTATTACCTTTTTACTAGTTCTTTATTTTTTGGGAATTTGGCAGTTTGGTTTTCAAAAAGTTTCGTATCAGTTTTTACCAGCCATTGTGGCCACTACTGCAACTGGGGCAATCTTGGATTACCTGGAACTTAAAAGATGGGTTGTGCCAAAAACACCTTTTATCACTGGATGCATTATTGGTTTGGTGGGTCAATTTGGAGAAACTTTTCTGGTACTTTCAGCTATCGGTATCTCCTCCATGCTGATAAAATTTTTTATCAAATGGGATGGCCGCCATATTTTCAATCCAGCTGCTTCAGGACTTTTAGTTGGGATGCTTTTATTTAAATCCTATCCTGCTTGGTGGATTGGGGGAGTAGGCCCGTGGATTTTTTTAATCTGGATACCGCTTTTTTTATATAAAATGAAAAGATGGGCTCCTATAGTGGGATTTTTAGTGCCGACATTGGTTTTCAGTGGTTTTAATAGTTTAGTTTCTCCTTCTTTACTATTTTTTAGTTCAGTGATGTTGATTGAACCCAAAACTTCTCCTGGTTTGACTGTGCCCGGCTTGATTTATGGGCTAATTGTGGCAACAGCATTTTTTTATTCCTCCCATCTTATTCCCGGACTTGATCCGCTTGTTACAGGACTACTAATAGGTAATTTGGGGGGTAGACTTTTAGGAAAAGTTATAGTATAGATAATAGTGTTATTATGTCACGAAATGCAGTTGTTGGAATTATCGTAGTATTAGTTTTGATAGTCGGGGGATGGTGGATGCTCCGTTTACAAAAGAATGCTCCAGTCACCCCTTCTCCTGAAGCAACTCAACCTGCCAGCGAATCTGCTACGGCTTCATCAAGTCCTTCAGCAGCCATGAGTGAGACCACTGAAATTAAAGTCTCCGGGAATGAGTTTGCTTTTGTCCCTGCCAAACTATCAGTTAAAAAAGGTCAAAAGGTCATGATTTCTTTTCAAAATACCGGTAAGCTGCCACATAACTTAACCATTGATAAGTTGGGAATAGCGACTAAGACGATTGGGGCAGGACAAACTGATACTGTAGAATTTACAGCCGATCAAGCAGGCACATTTGCCATTTACTGCAGTGTCGGTACCCACCGACAACAAGGCATGGAAGGCACTCTAACTGTACAATAAACCTTCTTTAATCTGATACAATATTCTAGTGAAGCTCAAAGTACTCTTTTTCCTGTCATCTTTTGTAACAATTTTAGTATTTACTTATTTTTCCTACACGGTCGCCAAAGAGAGTTGGCAAAAAATAGATTTTGATACTACTGTGAAGATACAGGATCACATTCCCAGACGTTTTGATGGCCTTTTTTCTTATTTTAGTTTGTTGGGTAGTGCAGAAGTGACAGTGGGGTTTTGTTTAGTAATGAGCACCTTATCGTTAATAAGGAAACGCTTACTAGCCATTTTGGGTTGGTTAATGATTATCCCGGCATCCTTGGGGGAGGTATTTGGAAAACTGATACTATTTCATCCGTCTCCACCTCAATTTTTACACCGCAGCATATTGCCAACTAATTTGCCCTCGTTTTATATCCATACTGATTTTTCTTACCCTTCCGGTCACCTGACCAGAACAATTTTTATTATTACGGTTTTGGCCTGCCTGACAATTTTTTCTTCAAATAACTTTTTGTTTAAACTTATTCTTGTGTGCGCCTTTTTAAGCTTAGCTTTTATGATGGGACTCACCAGAGTATATTTAGGTGAACATTGGACATCTGATGTAATTGGAGGTGCACTTTTGGGGACTGCCATGGGTTTATTTGCCTCGATCTTGGTCCTTCGGCAAGCTCAGGATCAACCCTGAGCGAACCTATACTTGGGTAGTCGAAGGGTTGATTTTAAAAACCAGAACAGATAAGATAGCCCCAGATGCCCAGGGGAGGTGAGCAAAATTGAACAAAAACGTGACCATAGTGATAATTATATTGGTACTCGTGGTGGTTGTAGGCTATTTGGTCTGGCTTAGAAGTAAGTATCAAGCACCGGTAACACCTCAAGTCCAAGAACAGGTACAAATTACACCAACTCCGGAAGTTTCAATAACAGCCACTCCATCTGCCACCCCAGGAGGGAAAGAAGCAACAGGCTCAATGAAACAAAAGACTGGAACAGCTCCTGCCATGGTAAAATAGGTAGCTTGTCAGTGTACAAATGGATTCTAAAGTAGAAAAATTAGTCATCATCGGTTCTGGACCGGCAGGGCTCACTGCTGCCATCTATGCTGCCCGCGGAGGTTTAAATCCCTTGGTGGTAGCTGGGCGAGAAGCAGGAGGACAGCTCATACTGACCACCGATGTTGATGATTACCCCGGCTTTGATCAGGGTATTCAAGGACCAGATCTGATGTCCAACATGCGAAAGCAAGCTGAGCGGTTTGCTACCAGATTTATTAACGAGGATGTCACCTCTCTAGATTTTAAAAAAAGACCTTTTTCCATTCAAACAGAATCTCAATCGATCTTAACTCAAACAGTCATCATTGCCACTGGAGCTTCAGCCATGTGGTTAGGGATACCCTCGGAACAAAGGTTAATCGGTAAAGGAGTCTCATCTTGTGCGGTTTGTGATGGCTTTTTCTTCAAAGATAAAAATGTAGTAGTGGTAGGAGGAGGCGATACTGCCATGAGAGAGGTAGCTTATCTTTCCAAACTATGTAAAAAAGTAATAATAATACATAGGCGGGATAAACTGCGGGCGCAAATTGCTTTACAGGAATTGGTTAAGGCTAAACCCAATGTTGATTTTATCTGGAATACACAGGTGGATGAAATATTAGGACAAGATAAAGTAACAGGAGTGAAACTAAAAAATACTCAAACAGGAGAGATTAGCCAATTAGAAATAGATGGAGTGTTCATTGCCATCGGCCATAAACCCAACACTGATTTTTTAAAAGGACAAATTGAATTGGATAAAAAAGGTTATGTGGTAGTTAAGGATGAAACAAAAACTGCAGTGGAGGGAGTGTTTAGTGCCGGTGATGTGTCTGATTACCGTTACCGCCAGGCTGTAACAGCGGCCGGAGCCGGCTGCAAAGCCACCTTTGATGCTGAGGAATATTTAGAATCACACCAATAGCTTACCTTTTCTTCATTGAATTTTTACAAGAGCGGGTATAATATAATTTTGTATGTTATCTGAACTGATCAAGTTACTTCCTTCAAGGCGTGTGTACGCTCATTGTGATATTCCTTGCGGGATTTATGATCCCCATGGGGCCCAGATGGCCGCTCATACTGTTATCCGGATGACTCAGATGATAGATGATTTGAAAGCTAGTTCTGATAATGCTCCTTTTAAAGAGAGAAAAGAGATTATTCATCAACTTTCTAGATTGACTCATGTTAAAGAGGATCATGCTGCTGCTTGTGAGAAAGAGCTACAAACTTTATTTGCGGATTATTTTAAAGATGAACATTTTGAGAAATTTCCGGAACTTAAGGATTTAATTTATAAGTCTTTTAAGCTGACTGGTAAAGTTAGGCAGGGGATTGATATGGAGTCAGCCAAAGCTCTTTTGGAAAATACTCAAAAAATTGCCGAAATTTTTTGGCAAACAAAAGGTTTTGAACCCATCAGGGTGCCATCAGGTTATCCAACGGAGGGTGAGATGGTAACACATAAATAAGTATTGTCACCCTGAGCGTAGCGAAGGGTATAACTTCGGATTATATTCTTCACTTCGTTCAGAATGACAAAACTAACACCCATATCTAGATTTATTGTTTCCGGTAATTCGATGTTTCCAACTTTAATAGAGGGTCAGGATATATTATCTTTTAACTGGGCCTATTTAGGTAAACGACCAAAAGCCGGAGACGTGGTGGTATTAAAAATAGGGAATAGGGAAATAGTAAAAAGAGTTAAAAGAGTGGAGGATGGAATGGTAGAAGTGGTTGGGGATAATAAGGATTGGAGTACTGATTCCAGAGAATTTGGGCCAGTGGGTATGGAACAGATTGTAGGCAAGGTGATATACCAATCAAGTGAACCTTAATATCCATCAAATCTATCAGTCCTAATATTGACAGAATCTACGCCTAATTTTAACAGGACAATTTCAAAATCATCTACCATGGCTGGAGGACCAGCTAGGTAAAAGATAGGTAACAGGCGGTAGCCAGCAGGCAACAGTTTTTTTAACAGATTCTCGTTTAGTCGGCCGTTTTTGCGGGTATTAATATAATGGATGGTTAGGCTGGAAAGCTGTTTTTGCCAGGAATCCAGCTCTTTTTTAAAGATGAAATCATGATCAGAATTGGAATAAATTAGAGTGATTGGCAGAGTTAATTTTCGATCAACTGCCCATTTAAGCATCGATCTGTGAGGAGCGATGCCAATTCCACCAGCCATCATGACAACAGGGGACTTGTCATCTATCACCACTGTACCGGCAGGATGTGTACTGGAAATTAGGTCTTCTTTTTTTAAACTCTGCAGGCTTTTTTTAAATTCACTGACCCCTTTTTTATAGGTCAACATTATGAAATCCTCACTGGGAGATGAAGAGATAGACAAGATTTTGCTTTCTTTACCAATGGCGGAAATATCCAAATACTGCCCAGGATAAAAATTAAACCCAACTGGTTTTTCAAAAATCAGACTTAAAATATCATCAGTTTCTTTTTTAATCTGTAAAAGTTTAAGCAACATGGGTTAAGAGTATATTATATATGCCATCAACTTTGTTATACTTAAAACATGGAAACTGCCGAAGTATCAAGTCCAAGCGTAGATGAGACTAAGTTAAGACAACAAGTAGTTTCGCATGCCCAGAAAATTGATCCCTCTTTTAATTTAGCTAAAGCTACCCCGGCAGCTGTAGCTGATAGTAAGGAAGATTCAGATCTAGTAGCAAATATTGAACATGCCTTAAGAATTGGCAGAAGTAATGTCACAGGTGAAGGCATTTGGGCCAGACTTGGCAAAGCGGTGAGGGGAGCTAACATTTGGAATAAAAGGAAAGCACAAAGAGTCAATTTAAATCCAAAAGATTATGAAAGCGATTTAGATATTGGAGGTTAAAGATTTAAAACATGGAAGTAGCGCAAACTAGTGGATTTGATTTAACCAGTTTAATATTTGTTATTTTTCTTTCCACCGCAGTAATTTTGCTGGTTTTAGGTATTGGTTTTTTTTTGAAAGAATATCTGGTTGGCTGGATTAAATATAGAAACAGGGAAAAAAACTCTTTACAATTTGTTCTTTTACAAGTTAAAGTCCCCAGAGGTAATGAGATTAAAATTGATGCTGCGGAACAACTTTTTGCCACAATGGCCTCACTGCGTAAATCAGGAGGAATGTTGGCGTTATTTAAACCTCAACCACATTTAGCTTTTGAAATTGTGGCAATTCATGAATCAATCAAGTTTTTTGTTTCTTGCCATCGTTCTCATCAAGATCTTTTGGAAAAACAAATTCACGGAGCATACCCAGATGCAGACATAAAAGAGGTTCCAGAATACAATATTTTTTCCGAAAATTCACAGACTGCTTATACTGCTTTAAAACTTAAAAATGCCAACCATTTTCCGTTAAAAACCTTTCGTGATTTGCCAACTGATCCATTATCTGCTCTCACTTCAGCTTTGGCCAAAATGCACCCTGGTGAGGGAGTCTCAGTTCAGCTGTTAATTTCCCCAGCCTCTAATAAATGGAAAGACGCGGGTAAGGCTTGGCTGAAAAAAGAAAAAGAGCCTGGAGATGAAAAAAATCCCAAAATCCCACCTGATGCCAAACAGTTAGAGGCAGTTGAAGGAAAACTGGCCAAAGCCGGATTTGATACGGTTGTTAGAATTGTGACCTCAGCTGCCTCTTCCGAGCAAGCTAAAGCTCATTTAACCAATATCAAGGCTGCTTTTGAACAATTCAGTAGTCCTTATAATCAGCTGACCGGAGCCAAAATCATGTCTGAAAAAAATTTCTTGACTGATTTTATCTACCGCTACCTGCCTAGATTTGCCAAACTGTCAGTTTTAACCGCTGATGAACTGGCCTCTATTTTCCATTTCCCCAATAAATCTATTGAAACTCCGTATATTACTTGGCTATCTTCCAAAAGAGCCCCAGCCCCAGAAAAAATTCCCACCTCGGGTTTGTATTTGGGCAAATCAGTTTTTAGAGGAGTGGATAGACCGGTCTATGTGGCAGAAGACGACAGAAGAAGACATATGTATATTATTGGAAGGACTGGTACTGGTAAATCAGAACTGTTAAAGTCAATGATGCTGCAAGATGTTTTATCCGGCAAAGGGCTTTGTTTTATTGATCCACATGGTGATGCAGCAGAGGAAATGCTGGAACTGATCCCTGCCAATCGGGCTGAGGATGTAATTTATTTTGATCCATCTGACATTAGCAGGCCATTTGGTTTAAACATGCTTGAGGCCTATACTGAACAACAAAAACATTTTGTGGTGGCCTCTATTATAGGCCTGATGTATAAGCTGTTTGACCCTAATAAAACTGGCATTATCGGACCCAGGTTTGAACACGGAGTTAGAAATGCCATGTTAACTGCCATGAGTAAACCCGGTGCCACTTTTGTAGAAGTGATGAGGATTATGACTGATGCCGAGTTTGTCAGAGAACTGTTGCCTTCAGTCCAAGACCCAGTGGTTAGACGTTACTGGACCGATCAGATTGCTCAAACAACCGATTTTCACAAATCAGAAGTATTAGATTATACAGTGTCCAAATTTGGGCGATTTGTGACCAATAAAATGATGAGAAATATTATTGGACAATCAAAATCAGCCTTTAATTTAAGGGAAGTGATGGATAAAGGGAAAATCTTAATTATGAATCTATCAAAAGGTAAAATCGGTGAGGACAACTCTAACTTTTTAGGATTAATCCTAGTTCCCAAAATTTTGTCAGCAGCTATGTCTAGGACCGATATGCCCATGGAACAAAGAAAGGATTTTTATTTGTATGTTGATGAGTTTCAAAATTTTGCCACTGAAACTTTTGCTGATATTTTATCTGAGGCTAGAAAATATCGGTTAAACTTAACTGTGGCCAACCAGTTTATCGGCCAAATAGGAGAGGATTTAAAAAATGCGGTTTTTGGTAATGTTGGTACAGTGGTGGCATTTCGGGTGGGAGTGACAGATGCCAACTACTTGCAGCATGAATTTTCTCCCACCTTTTCCGAGCAGGATTTAGTTAATGTAGAATCTCCTCATGCTTATATTAAAACTATAGTTAGTGGGGAACCGGTTATTCCTTTTTCCCTGGATACAACCAAGGATATGGCCAAATGGAAAGCCATGTTAAATCCGACCATTGGCCAAGCTATAAAAGAGCTCTGCCGGCTTAAATTCGGTCGGGATATGGTTCAAGTTGAAGCCGAAATTGCCCAGCGGGCCAAGCTTTAGTATAATCTCCCCACAGGCCCGTAGCTCAGTGGTAGAGCGGGTGTCTTATACACACTTGATGAGGGTTCGATTCCTTCCGGGCCTACTTTAAAGCTCTTCCAGTTTGACTTTAGCTGAGCCATTATTAGCTCCTTGGATAAATTGAAGATAACGTTCTGTGGTTGATAATCTTTTGTGGCCAGCTAGTTTAGAAACTACAGTCATCGGCACTCCTGATTGTAGCTGATAAGCCACCCAGGTATGGCGCAAATCATTAACTTTAGCCTCTTTAATCCCTGCTAATCTAAAATATCTGTCAATTGCGGTTCTGATATTTCTGATTAAAAGAGGCCGGCCAGTTTTGGTAATAAATAAGCTGTGAGAAGGGGATTGTGGTCGAATTTGCAGATATTTTTCCAGTGTCTCGACCGCCGGTTTATTTAAAGGTATAGTTCTTTCTCTAGTATCTTCAAAAGGAGGAACATGTACGAAAGCTTCAGCAATATTAACGTCTTCCACCCGAATCTTGGCCAGTTCCCCAATTCGCACACCCGTTTGCAATAAAAGCTCTATAACAGCAATCATTCGGGTATCAGATTTAGCGGCGTCTCGCAGGGCTCTATATTCCAGTTTGGTTAAAATTCTGGGTGGTTTATTTTCAAATTTGGGGTGAGACAAACCTGTGGCTGGATCATTGGCTATCAGATTGGCAGTTTTAAGGAATTTGAAAAATGTTTTGGTGGAATTGGTTTTTCTGGAAATGGACTTGGCAGTGTAAGACTTTTTTGCCAAATCATCCATAAATGTTTGTAAATCAACAGTTTCTACCTCAGCCGCATCGGATTTGCCAAGTCCTTGCAGAAAGCTAACCAGTTGATCAATATCTTTGCCATAAGCTAAGATAGTAGCAGATGATCTGGATTTGCCTTTAAGATAATCGACAAATTGTGTGTGGGCATCGCGTAAAGCACTCATAGCATGTATTTTAATCTTATAGGCCACAAAAATCAAGAGGGAAGTTATGATTAGAAAACTGAGTATTGGGGTAATAATTCTGTTGGGACTGATAATTGCTTATAATCTTTTGGTTCAAATTACCAAAGCTCTTAGATCTGGAGAAAGACTGTCTGCTCAAGCAGAAACAGTTTATAAACTGGAGGCTAAAAATAAACAGCTTAAGACAGAATTAAAAAATGTCCTATCACCAGAGTTTGTAGAACAACAGGCCAGAAATAAACTGGGACTTAGTAAAATCGGGGAAACTATAGTGATTATTCCTGAAGAAAAATTAAGGGCAGTAATGGGAACTAGTCAATCAGCCATCATTCGGCTTCCCAATTGGTTAGGCTGGCTAAGAGTTTTTTTCCATTAAAACTAGCTTTAGAGTCTTAATTTTCTTTTTTCTGCTCCAACTTTTAATTTCCAGTTCTCTTTTTAGAACTTGTGATTGAGTAGTAAACGGTTCTTGGTAGATGATTTTTACTGGTTTGTGTGACCGAGTGTAATGTCCACCTTTGCCATTTTTGTGGTCAGAAAATCTTTTCTCGAGGTTCTTTGATACTCCAGTATACAAACTATCGTCTTCACAGAGGAGAATATACACAAACCACATGGAGGTATTCTAACAGAAATTATGGTGCCTGCACTGAGCGAGCGAAGCGAGTCGAAGTGTTGCAGGGATGGGTGGATGTTAGAATTTATTATGGCTCTTAACAAGGGGGTTGACAAATATTCAAGGAGATAATAAAATAGGTAAGGAGAATTTAAATGAGCTTTACCACAACTTTAACCTCAAAGAACCAATTTACCCTTCCTCAACCTGT
>Ga0209515_10009889_pt1 | contig 10756 bp, 10 predicted proteins | sample Subgroupgradi54m_FD_187454 | JGI IMG/M metagenome (GOLD analysis project Ga0209515, IMG submission 187454) | Subsurface groundwater microbial communities from S. Glens Falls, New York, USA - GMW60B uncontaminated upgradient, 5.4 m (SPAdes)... ...
AGTTTGACTACGTATTTTTTATTCATTCCGATTTCCTCCTTGTTAGCAGAGATAATCGGCTTAAAACAGTTAATGATTAACGTTCCAGAATACTAGTGGGATTCTTCTCTCCTTAGTGATCATTCCATCCGACTTGGCAATAGCATTTTCTTTTGAAACCGCCACTTTCCCTTTCGATTCATCCGTTATCAAGATAATGTTAGCACTGTGAATCTGCTCAGGACATACAAGATCTGAACCTGGGAGTTTAAGCAGATCACAGAATATTTCTCTATCTCGATTTGGTGATGAGAAGTCCTCCTGAAAACACATATCAAAAGTACGATCACTAAAAGCAGCCACAACCGGAAAACCGGAGAAAATATTAAACTGATGGCAGCCCTTTTCCTTTGAAATTTTTAATGCCTCCATCTTTATACCTCTTTGATCGTAACTTCTTTCTCATCAGACTTCTTTTTCGGGACTTCGAAGAATTTTTCTTCCTTCAAAATCAGGTCGATCTTGCCAGCAATTTCATTGCCGTGAAATCTGTTCCGAATGGAGCCGTGATTTAGATAATTACAAAGTGCAATGAAACTCATGGCCTGATCCAAGCACAAATACTTGTAGGCTACCAAACCCGTGTCCGGCTTGACCGCATCGTAAAAACCATATTCTCCGTAAATATCATAAAGCTCAAGCATGCGCCTTAAATTTTCAACAGCTTCCTTGGGTGCAAATTCCAAAGCTAGAAAACTCACGTGGGGAGTCACTACACCAGCCTTGTATCCTTTGCTGCCCAACGGCTTAACCCCATACTCCGAATAGCCCCCTTCAGGGTTTGAAGAAGGGCTCATCCCCCAAACCGGATATTTCAAATCTTCTTTAGCATAGCGGATATGAGCCTGAACATGAACGGCATCATTAGCACCTAACCCCTCGGGTGCAAGAACTTTCTCATCCAGAATCATCGTGGGCATCAAAGCTTCAAACAGAGAACCGCCCCACGAAGGGATATAATGCAGATCTTTCCATTCATAATGGCCATCATAATAATCGATTCCCAAAGTATTTTTCTTCACGCGGTTTTTAGGTTCCTGTTCCTGCCAACTGTAGTTTTCCGGAAAAGTCCGCACCATCTGAAACCAATGTTCGACTGGAACCTCACCTCGACCAATGGCAATTGCACTGATTGCGCGGGGCTCGGTATAAAAAGCCCCATAATGATAATCGGAGTTCACCTCAAGGTGTTCGTAATAACCATGAAACATCTGCTGATCTACAGGATCGTAAAAGAAGGCAAAGTTTCCACGATTTAAGAATCGGTCACATCGCTCTTTCAGTTCTTTAGGAAAAGCATCCCTCACCACGTAAAGTCCCGCAGCAAGCCATCCGCTGTCAACGAAAGAGACGAAATAACTTGTTCTTTCGGCTGTCGTGGTGTCGTAATAATTGTAAAGAAACCCACTTTTCTGATGGTACTCAAAGTTTTCTAGAGTGGCCAGAGTTGCTCCAATTCTTTTGACCGCTTCTTCCTTGCCAATAAACCCGAAATCAGATGCTGCCACCAAACACATCAAATAGAGTCCGATGTTCGTTACATTCGTATAATCCCCGACAAATCCTTCCGAACTAATGGGCTGATTCTTGCCTAATTGAATGGTATCCAGAGGCAATTGATGCTCGTGATCCACAATCTCATCAAAAAAACGCCACGTATCATGGGCAACTTCCATTAGAAATTCACGATCGTCTTTAGGAAATTTCTTCTTGACAACGGTTTTCTTGGGATATCCCTGAAGCCTTGAAATAAGAAACTTTGAAAACGCCACACCCTCTAACCGCACGGGGGTTTTGTCACCTTTTTTCCTGGGAGGAAAGTCGACGGCTGTGGGACCCGGTTGACCTGTTTTTACAAAGCGAATGTTATCAATATAAATCACACCAACTTTATGATCAACTCTTCGGCTTTCAAAAACAACAACAAACTCATCCAGATTTTTCCTTCCCACCGAAGGATTCTTCCAGACATGAGGATCCGCAAAATCCAAAATGCCTGTCATCTTATTCAGCGGAATGCTAATCTTCTGCCAATCTGCGGTCACGTTTTCGACAGTATAGCTCCCTTTTAATCTCTCAACACGGGCTTCATCCTTATATTTTTTGATTTCAACGCGGAATTTGGACGTAAAACCCGCATCTTTGTCCCCCTTCACATAAAATTCCAGATGATCATAAGAACTTGCGTCCAGATTGCGAAGCTTGGTCCAATAACCGTTCTGGGCCGGAATCTCTGTCTCTGAATCCACGTCATAAGAAAGTTTGAGAGCGCGCGATGAATTTTCTGCGCCGGCCATTTCTACAATTTTTGCATCGCAAGAAGCTGAATCATCTTCTGGATCCAAATCCCAGGCACCGCTATCTCCCTCCAGCTTATTTTTCATCTTGCCGTCCTCAAAATCCTGGACGACAAGCTCATTGGAATCCGACTTCGCATACTCGGCAACGGTTTCGGACCAAAGCAGGCTGTCGGTTAATGAAAGAAAAAAGCTGAGGGCAAGAACCATTGCTGGAAATTTGCGCATTGAACGTTTCTTAGAAGTGACGAAAGGTTTTAAACGTGAAAAGCTTAACCGTTTTAGTGGTCATCAAAAGGAATTGCGTGAAGAATTTTTCCAATGAAGGCGATCAGCCTTTCCTATAGGATTTTAAACGAGCCCAGGTCTTTGAGCCCACAATGCCATCTGTCTCAAGTCCACGCGATTTCTGAAAGGCTTTCACAGTGCGAAGGGTATGAGGGCCAAATAGGCCATTTACAGGAAGCGGGCCAAAGCCTAAACGAGTGAGAGCTTTTTGTACTTCTGCCACCTCTTTGGAAGTCAAATTAATACGGTTAAACTGCATCTGGAAAGGATCCAGACGACGTGTCAATCTCAACAGAATAACAAGATCATGCCAGGGGCGTAGACTCCCCATGATGGCTACCACCAGATCGCCCCGATGAGGAGCTTTGATCTTTCCCACGAAGCAGTGAAGGGCTCGGCGGGTGAAGCCCGTTTTACCTTCGACTTTGTGAGGGGTTCTCCATAACATTTTGTTGTGACTTCTTAAATAAACCGCACGCCCCGTCAAAGCCTTTACCCGGGAAAACTTTTGCGCCAGAGTATTCTCAATGAACTGATTTTTCCTAGCTTCTTTCATAATCAGAGCAAGATCATAAGCGGTCGTGTACTGTCCGGAAGGATAAGGAAGTCCACTTGCATTCACAAAGTACGTATGCCGAGCTCCAAGTTTTTTTGCTTTAGCATTCATAAACTCGGCAAAATGTGCTTCCGAACCTGCACAAGCCAAAGCAAGCGTATGGGCAGCATCATTGGCTGAGGAAATAAGAAGAGCTTTCAAAAGATCCTTAACATAAAATCTCTCCCCCATACGCAAATGGACTTTGGTGGGTGGAATGTACTCGGCACTCTGAGGAACGCGAACGATATGGTTAAGTGTAAGCCGATCTATCACCACCAAAGCTGTCATCAATTTTGTCGTGCTGGCTGCGGGGCGGGCGCGATTAGGACTTTTTGCATAAAGAACTCGATTCGTACGGGGATCTAGTAGGATGGCGGATTGCGCAGAAATAGGAGCAGAAACCAGATTGGGAACAGCTGCAAAAAGTGACTGCTCCTCAGTCAAAAAAACACTCGTATAAAACCCTATTAGCAGAATCGCAAGCTTTTTCTTCATATCATTATATCCATGATTCCTATCCGTTATTCTCTTTCTCCGCTCTCGCTTGACCTCGCTATATATTGATGCAATCGTATAGCGTTTATCGACTCTTATAATAAAAACTTAATGGATAACTTCCCTACTTCTAACATCAGGCATCAATCATAGATGCGAAAATCAATATCTGGGAATATATTGTCTTTGGATTCGATCTCACTAAGCCAAGTTTCGTCAATAGATCCGCGTTTAATTTCCTCATAAAGACGAGTAAAACGGAGAATGTGGTCCTTAACCCTCCTGCAGGCATAATCAACGACCGTACCGGTCTTCATGATAAAAGCCCAGTCACTTGATTCAGCAAGGAGAAGTTCACGGGCAGCTTGTTTGAGAGCCCTCTCCACTAATCCATTGGCATTTTTGAAATTGCCAGCAAGCTCGTGCATACGATGGGAAGCCTGGTGAAGATGCCGATAAATCCAATCGTTGCTTCCTTCAAGCCAGTATTCGCTGTAACCCTTCCAGCCCCAGCTTGAGAAAGAAGGCGTCACCACCTGATTATTAGGATTTTCTTTCAGATAATCATGAGCCGTAGTCAGTTGGATTAATTTTGAGTCGCAGGCAATTTTTCTTACCAAAAAGTCAAGCCATTGCGGCCCCTCATACCACCAATGTCCGAAGAGTTCGGCATCATAAGGGGCAACAATCAAAGGTTTTCGCCCCAATCTGGTATAAAGATATTCGACCTGTTTTTCTCTGTTAAACATAAAATTGCCTGCATGTTCGGCCGCCTTCTCACGAGCGCGATCGGGCAGATAAGGCTGCTTCTGATCGGTTGCCCCCGTGATGCGATAATATTTCATGCCCGTCATGACGCGAATCCCATCAGGATGGATGTATGGTTTTACATACTCATAATCCAAATCGTATCCCAAATCGCGGTAAAACTCGCGGTAAAAATAATCTCCGGGGTAACCTCCCTGAGCACTCCATACCTGCTTGGAGGATTCAAGGTCTCTGCCAAACGCTGCCACACCGCTGGGGCAATAAACGGGGGCAAAAACTCCATACTTAGGTCTAGGCGTACCGTGCAAGATCCCGTGCGTGTCCAAGAAAAAGTAACGGATACCAAACTCCTGAAGAATTTTGTCATCGCCAGGATTGTAACCACACTCAGGGAGCCAGATTCCACGAGGCGGTCTCCCAAATACAGATTCATAGTGATCCACAGCAACTTTGATTTGAGCACGCACAGAATGTCGCGTCGTTTCCATCAAAGGAAGATAGCCATGTGTGGCTCCGCATGTGAGAATGTCAAGTTTGCCTAAATCCTGATACTTCTTGAAAGCAGTCGTGATATTTCTGTTGTACTTTTCAGCAAAAGTGAATCTTGCCTTCCTAAAATTTTCAAAGTACATACGCGCCAGTCGATTGAATTCTGGCTGCTGTTTTGTCCTTTCTATTTCCTTTTCTGAAAGTTCGATGAGACGATCCAAATGTTTCAAATATCTGTTCTGAAGTAAAGAGTCCGTCAGCATAAAGGCAAGAGGAGGCGTGATGGACATGGTGAGACGAAAATCAATATTTTCTTCTAGAAATCGATCAAAAATCTCAATCAGAGGGATATAAGTCTCTGTAATAGCTTCGTACAACCAGTCTTCTTCCAAAAAATCTTCATGCTCGGGATGCCTTACAAAAGGCAAATGGGCATGCAGAACAAGCAAGAGGTAAGCTATTTTATCCATGATGATTTTAGGATTAATCAGAGGCGGTATCTTTTTTTACACGGACTAAAACATGCTCGGAACTATTCTTATCTCCAGAGATTATTTCAACGGGGAGAGATTTTTCTCCCTCGGGATGGAAAAAATCTTTTTTTTTCTCTCCAGAGATGCGAGCGGAGCTAGAAAGAGCTCCTGAGGGGAAACTGCTTCCGGAAGCGGACAGGAGTTGCTCAACGAGCTTTTTTTTTCTCTGCTTCAGGTCCTTAGAGGATAATCCCATTCCAAAACCTCCTGAAAGAGCATAAATCTCATCAAAATCAACATCCATCCAGGTTTCATCCACAATATCAGAAGGACCATCATGAGCTGTTTTGATAACATTGCTTCTTGCAATCAAATAGAAATGGCCTTGGGAGTCCAAAAGACCCAAGTCGACCAGATAGGAACGGTCAGAAACTCCGAAATGAACGTACCAGTTCCTTGCCTCAAGAAAAACATCCACGTCGAAACTTCGATGAGCGTTTTTTCCGTCAAAAACAATATCTGTCACATCGTAAACTCGAAGGATCGATTTGATATGACTGTCATGCTGCTTCATGAGGGCGTATACTTTCTTTGTCGTAACTTCACTTATATCCCAATACGCAAATGCCCAATAAGGATCGCGCGCCATCAGAACAATTTTAGTCTCGTTATAGCTGTAGGGCAACTCAGAGGAGGAAGGAGAGGTTAAAGGGGAAGCAACTGTTTCTGAACGACCTCCATGATACGACGATTCATAATCGGGATGGGTAGATGCAGCAAGAGTTTTCTTAATCTTCTGAACAGATCGACGCTTTCTTGCATTCAGACGCCTTGCGGCACGCCCTCGAGGCTTTACAAATCTAGGTGAGGAAGGATTATCAGCTTTTTTGATCAGTCTAATAAGCTCATTTTTGCGGTAAAGATAAGGCATTTTAATCCCTTTCTTCCTCGCAAGCTGAATAAGCTCTTTCTTGGATAGAGATTCTAAGTCCTTAGCCATGATACGGTTCGCCTTTTTGACCACTCCAGGGAGACTTTAATCCTCAACACTTTTATCTCTTAAGGAGTAGCCCCTTTGAACTCCTTCTCGGAAGGGATTTTATCGTATTACATTCTAGAGAGGTTGTAAAGCTGAAAAATCTAGGGGGAGGAAGACTTGATTCGAATTGAATCTAAGTTTATAACCAATACTAAGCCAATGGCTTGCAAAAGGATGGGCCCATCACTGAAGACAGCATTTCTTATATTTCTTACCGCTCCCGCAAGGACAGGAATCATTTCTCCCCACCTTAGGTTCCACACGGTAAATGGTTTCAGAAGAGATTTCTTGTGTTTTTTCGGTTTCGGACTCAGATTCTTTTGCAGCCGGTTTGGAAGTAGAGGGATGAATGGTTTCCCTTTCTTTCTCCTTCATTGCTAAGTGGTTTTTACCCCCTAGAAATGCTTTCTGGGCCCGCATCAGAATCTGCTGTTTCTGCCTGTTATCAATTTGTTTCATCAGAAGTGACCTCGCACTCACACCCTAAAAGAATAGTTTTGTACTCATCAATAAAATACCCGTGAATAGCAAAATAGTCAACTGTCCCCTAACCGGAAACTGTTCGTCACTGTTGATACGCGACCTCGTTTCCAAGCGTTTACTTTACCTTACGAAAGTGTTGAAAATCCATCCCAGGAGGAAAACCTGGGGGACCGTGACGGCTATCATCCACAAAGCTGTTCTTCTTCCCAAATTCATCCACACCAGTCCTATCTCCGTGTAATCTGTTACGACCCCGCCCATTAAAAAAGCAAAGGCGTTTCCGAGAGCCCCTGTCTGCTTGTATATTTCAAATGCAATGGGAGAGGTCCCTTCTGAACAAACTTCAAGAAGGGTGGCCACAACCAGAGTCACAAGAAGTCCTTTAAAAGATGGGCCAAGAAAATTCCGGAAAACGGTATGAGGGACAAATGCTGACGCAAAACTGGCCAGAATGATCCCGACCATAATCCACCATAGAATCATCTCAGCAAGTTCAAAAATCCCTCGGGCAACTCCCTTTATATCAGTCATTATGTTTTTCATGCTGAAGTGATAACGACTAAACCGAGAAGAAATATCCTGAGAGATTGAGAAAGTCGGATCCACTTCCACAGAGTTTTTATTCCTCTCAATCCATCCCTTCCGGTCCAAAAATTGAAAGAAAAGACCCGTGGTGACTGCCACAAACAGAGCAGCAAAAATGATCAGAAACCCTTTCCAACCAAAAAATCCGACCAGAAGAAAAGTGACGGGAAGATTTGCCCAGGGACTCGCAAGAAGGAAACTCACCACCGCAGGACCTGAAGCCCCCTTTTTATAGATTTCCATAGAAAGGGCGATGATACCGTGGCTGCAGGCGCTCATAATTAGACCGAGACTGACTGATAAAAAAATAGTTTTCTTACTTTTGTGTGCCAAATATTTGGAAATGTACTCCTTAGGAATGTAGTAATCGATGAGGCCTCCCAAGATAAACCCAAGGGCCACAGGCCACCCGATCATTTTAAGGTAATACAAAAACGAGGCCCTAAAAGACAATAAAAAAGGAAAGTAGAAAGAAGCGGTCAAAATGAGGAAAACACTAAAACAAACTAGGAAAAGAGAACTTCGGTACCACTTTTTCCTGTGTAAATGGCTCGGAGAATCACAGCAGGAATGATGATCTGTGACGGGATCATCGGGCGACATAGTCTATCCTCTTTTTTGTTCAGGTTGTGAGCAACTTTTCATCACATCCCAACCTGGACAAATCAAGAAACCTCAAAGGTTCTAATCAAGAAGCCATGGCAATCGATTCAACAGTGACTGTTTTCGCCTGAGAATCGACTGAACCCATAACATTCACAGTGTGACCTTCGTGTCCACTTACTTTTTCGGGATTCGTGATCGTAAAAACATCACTGCCCACCAACAAAGCAAGTTTGCCGTCTCCAGACGCCACACATTTCTTTATACAAGCCACATCTTTTTCTGTACCTGCCTTGTGTGCAGCCCCGCAGTGTGTTTCAGTCACCACACCCGTCCATTCACCTGCAAAAGCAAGAGCAGACATCATAACCATGACCGTTGCAAAAGTAAGTACCGGAGGAAAAAACTTATTCATAAGGAACTCCTCACTTTAATACGGAAATCTTTCTTCCGAAAAAAAAAGGCGCTCTTTTATAGAGCGCCTTTTTGTGGTTTATTTGGCAAAAGATCAGGCCGCTACCGCTTCAGCCGCACTATCAATCGTGACAGTATCACCGGCATCGTTGAGCGATCCCGTTACTTTCACATCTTTTCCTTCTAAACCTGCAGCTTTCTCAGGATTGGCGATGGAAATATTCTTCTCGCCTACCTTGAGCCAAAGTTTGCCATCTGGACTTTTCACAACGTGTCCTGACCAATCACCTGCAAAAGCCAAAGCAGTCGTCAAGAGAAAAGCAAGAACAAACACTAGCGACAGAACTTTTTTCATCTGAATTTCTCCTTATCTTTTTCTTTTGGCAAGGTAAAACTACTTCTTTCCCCGCCAAAATTGTGGAAAGTATACCAGATCACCTAGCCTTTGTCGATATGAATTATGAATTTGGATGAAACACCTTTTCATAAGATAGCTGTGTACCTTTCCGACAGATCATCTTGCTAAAAACATAACCTAACTACTTTTTGAGAAATCGGTTACGTAAAATATATTCTACTTCATCGCTACTACTCACAAACATTTTTCGCAACAAAATATAATTGCTCAAAAGATCTGTGACTCTGTATTAGTTAAACATGATGAATGGACCAGATGGGAGTCGAACCCACGACCTCCACAATGCGAATGTGGCGCTCTCCCAGCTGAGCTACTGGCCCGCAAAGGGGGATATTCTATTTCCCCTTCTAGAAAATCGCAACCATTTAATCGATATCAAAAAAACTAGGTTTACTTCTTCCTTTCAGGTTTGTTTATCTCACGCAAAAATATAGAAATCAATTCCTTAGGAAGTCCTAATACATTGGAATAAGAGCCCTCAACTTTCCGGACAATCTTGTTTCCCTGTTGAATGGCATAAGAACCGGCTTTATCAAAAGGGTGAATCTTTTTCAAATAATTGAGGATAGCATCGCGAGTTAATTTATTAAAATAGACTTTTGTCTTTGAAAAACCGGCCAACAATTTACCTGTTTCCAGATTAAAGAGCGCCACACCGGTATAAACAATGTGGGCTCTACCAGAAAGTAGGGTAAGCATTCGTATCGCTTCTCGCATCGTCTGAGGCTTGCCTAGGATACGGTTCGAACAGCAAATCACCGTATCAGCTCCCAAAACAATTCCCTTTCTCGTTGGAATCACCGCAAGACGTACTTTCCCGATGGCATGTTTCAATACAAGTTTTGAGGCCGAAAGTCCCCTTTTAGGGGCTTCAATATAACGGGAAGGAACAAGTTTAAAGGCAATACCCATCTCACGGAGTATTTCACGACGTCTGGGAGACCGCGAAGCCAAGTAAACAAAAATTTTATTACGATGCTTTCCGAATCTCATGGATTCTTTTGATTACTCCACGACCCGCCACCCTCCCACTGGACCACGCCCACTGAAAGTTGAAGCCCCCGATCCTGCCGTCTGCATCAAGCATCTCTCCCGAAAAAAAAAGCCCGGGCTGGAGTTTAGACTCCAGAGTTTTAGAATCCACTTCAGCAAGATCAATTCCTCCGGCTGTCGCTTCCGCTTTAAGATAGCCCACCTCTTCCATCACTTTCAAAGGGAAATAGAAGAGGGCTCGAATCAAATTTTCCCTATCCTCACGTCTCGTTTGGCCAAGGATAGACCCCGCAAGATCAAGCTTTTTCAATAAAGTTTCCACAAAGCGCTCGGGAAGTCTTAAGGCGAGAAAACGTCTAAGAGAATGCGTGGGATGTTCCCGAGAGGTACGGTGGATGGCATCACGAAAGGATGTCTCCTCCTCAGCTGGAAGAAAATTAGCGAAGAGTGCTACAGAATCTTCAGGACAGTTTTGACGATAGCGAATCCAGTGTCGACTCATATTCAGAATGACGGGACCGCTAAACCCAAAATGAGTGAATAGGAAAGAGCCCTCATAGCTTGCCACTTTTTTTTGCTCTACTCGAAGGGTCAAACAAGCAGGAAGGCTTACGCCCATTAAACTTTTCCAATCTTCGTCATCTGTCTTAAGAGGTGTCAAAGAAGGGGTTGTAAAAATGAGACGATGCCCAAAAGATTTTGCAATTTCATACCCTATTCCGTCACTTCCCGTAGAGGGGTAGGAAAGACCGCCTGTACACAAAACCACTGTCT
>Ga0209515_10009891_pt1 | contig 10756 bp, 9 predicted proteins | sample Subgroupgradi54m_FD_187454 | JGI IMG/M metagenome (GOLD analysis project Ga0209515, IMG submission 187454) | Subsurface groundwater microbial communities from S. Glens Falls, New York, USA - GMW60B uncontaminated upgradient, 5.4 m (SPAdes)... ...
GGGGCTTCACATCTACGTCCCGATCGTCCGCGGCCCAGTGCAGAAGGCGGTGTGGACGTTCGCCAAGGCGCTCGCCCTGGCGCTCGCCTCTCGACATCCCGCGCTGATGACATCGGAGTATCGCGTCGCGAAGCGACCTCGCGGGCGGGTGCTGGTCGACTACAACCAGAACGCCTGGGGGCGCACCCTGGCGAGCATCTATTCGGCGCGGCCGACACCGCTGGCGACCGTCTCAACACCGCTCGAATGGCCGGAGGTGGCGCGCGGCGTCCGCATCGAGGACTTTCGCCTGGACAACGTGCGCGAGCGGATTGCAAAGGTCGGCGACCTCTGGAAGCCCCTCCTCGCGGCTCGAGGGCGCACGGATCTGAGTAAATTTGTGTAGATGTTCGCGACTATTCGCCGAGCAGTAAATCTCATGAACATTGATCAGTTCGATTTCGAACTGCCGGACGGTCTGATCGCGCAGAATCCCCCTAAGGAGCGGGGCGGATCCCGCCTGCTGGTCCTGCATCGCACCGGCGGGATCGAACACACGGCGTTCGCGAATCTAGCTGAGTACCTGGTTCCCGGCGACCTCCTCGTCGTGAACAATACGCGCGTCTTTCCAGCCCGTTTGCTTGGCCATCGCGTTCCGAGCGGCGGGGGCGTCGAATGTTTGTTACTTCGCCAACTCCCAACTTCCAACTCCCAACTCCCAAGAAGCGTCGAACCCCCTGAACCCCCGGATCCCCGATCCCCGATCCCTGATCCCGATCGTGATTCGCAGTTATGGGACGCCCTGGTCCATCCGGGCCAGAAATTGAAGCCTGGGGCGCGGATGGTGTTCGAGCGCGCCGGCATCACTGTCCACGGCGAGGTGTTAGCGATGCATTTCGAGGGTCGCAGGACCGTCCGTCTATGGACCGACCACCGCGCGGGGCTTGCTGATGCGATCGATCGCGTCGGGCACATTCCGCTGCCGCCATACATCAAGCGCGGCGATGCCGCCTTGGACGCGGAACGCTATCAGACCGTCTATGCGCGCGAACGGGGATCGGTGGCGGCGCCGACCGCCGGACTCCATTTCACCGCCGGGCAACTGGCATCGCTCGCGCTGCGCGGCGTCGACCGCGTTGAGGCGACGCTGCACGTCGGCTACGGCACGTTCAAGCCGGTCAAGGTCGATCGCGTCGAAGACCACGTCATCGATGCCGAGCGATTCGTGGTGCCGGCCGAAACCGCCGCCGCACTGACGCGCGCGAACCGGGAGCGTCGCCGCATCATTGCCGTCGGGACGACAAGCGTTCGTGCGCTCGAGTCACTCACCGTCACCGCGGATGGAGAAGTCATCCCCGCCAGCGGCGACACACTGCTCTTCATCCGCCCCGGTCACCGGTTTCAACTGGTCGGTGGCATGATCACGAATTTTCATCTGCCTCGCTCATCACTGTTGATACTGGTTTCGGCGTTCGCCCGTCGCGAGAAGGTGCTGAACGCTTATAGTGAAGCCCTCGCACGTGGGTATCGTTTTTACAGCTATGGCGATGCCATGTTGATTCTCTAGATCGACTCTGTGTCTCTGTGGCTCCGTCTGAGTGAGAATTGCCAGCATGCCTTTTCGCTATGAGGAGTTCGATCTGTCGGGGATTCGCACGTACCCCTTGGCGTCTCGTCAGAGCAAAGCGAGGGCAGAAGACTTTGCCAAGCCTGTTGCGCGCGGCGGCTCCTTTAAAGTCTGGTTTGATTCGCTGCCGTCCATCCTGGGCGCGGCCGACGTCCACCGCGTCGTCGATGCACTCGTCGCCGCGAAAAAGCGCGACGCGGGGATCGTGTGGGGGATCGGCGCGCACGTCATCAAGACCGGCGTCTCGCCGGTGCTGATCGATCTCATGGAACGTGGGTACGTTTCCGCGCTCGCGATGAACGGTGCGGGCATCATTCACGACTTCGAGATCGCGCTGTCCGGTGCCACCTCCGAAGATGTCGACGAGGCGCTCGGTCCCGGCCGGTTCGGAATGGCGGACGAAACGGGCACGGAGCTGAACGCAGCCATTGCCGCGGCGCGCGCCGCGCGAAAGGGCCTCGGCGAGGGCGTCGCGGAATTCCTCGCGCGGCGCAACCCGCCGCATGCGGCGCGCAGCCTGTCGGTCGCCGCCCATCGGCTCGGCATTCCCATCACCGTCCACGTCGCGCTCGGGACCGACATCATTCACATGCATCCCGCCGCATCGGGCGCCGACATCGGCGAGACGAGCCTGCGTGACTTTCGCTACTTCACGACCTGCGTCGCACAACTGACGGGCGGTGTGTATCTGAACTGCGGCTCGGCAGTGATCCTTCCGGAGGTGTTTCTCAAGGCCGTGGCGCTCGCCCGCAACCAGGGCGCGTCCCTCGAGGGGTTGACGACCGTCAACATCGACTTCATGCGGATGTACCGTCCGCAGACGAATGTGGTCAATCGGCCGGTGGCGGGAACGAATGGCACCGGCATTTCGCTGATCGGTCACCACGAAATCTTGATTCCTTTAATCGCTGCCGCGATTCTTGACAGGGGTTAGGGGTTAGGGTTGCCCTGACCCCTTCCCCCTTCCCCCTTCCCCCTACTAAGATCGATAGTTCGTGCCGGAGTAGCTCAGTCGGTTAGAGCACGCGTCTCATAAGCGCGGGGTCGGCAGTTCGAGTCTGCCCTCCGGCACCATCACAAGTTCAAAGTGTAAAGTTCGAAGTTCGAAGTAAAAACCGCGTGAGCGCCCTCCTCCAGCAAGTACGGCGGACCATCCAGCGCCACGCGCTGTGCCCCCCGGGCACGACGCTGTTGATTGGCCTGTCTGGCGGGTCGGATTCGGTTGCCCTCGTCTTCCTGCTTCGCGAGCTCGCCGAAAACGGGGGGTTCAGCATCGCCGGGGTGGCCCATTTCAACCACCAGCTCCGCCCCTCCGCGGGGCGCGACGAGGCATTCTGCCGCGAATTGGCCGATCGGCTGCATCTCCGAATCGTCGTGGAAAGTGCTGACGTCAAAGGATATGCCCGCGGTCGAAATCTGTCGGTAGAAGATGCGGCCCGCAGGATCCGATACGACTTCCTGGAGCGCTCCGCCGACGCCCTGGGCGCCGACCGCATCGCGGTGGGCCATACGCAGGACGACCAGGCCGAGACCTTCCTGCTGAAGCTGATGCGGGGCGCCGGGCTGACGGGACTGGCGGGCATTTATCCCCGGCGCGGCCGAGTGATTCGCCCGCTGCTGGACGCATCGCGCGCGGAGCTTCGCAGCCACCTGTCGGAACGTGGCGAGCGCTGGATCGAGGACGAAACGAACGCCGACCTCGACAACCCGCGGAACCGTATCCGACACGTGGTGCTTCCGGAGCTCGACGGCACGGCTGGCGGCCCGACCAGGCCGGCAATTGCACGCGCGGCAGGCCTCATGCGTGACGACGGACAGTGGCTCGATGAGCTGGCCGAAGAGCGCTACGGCGCATTGGCCGCAGTTGGGCCCGATGGGGTCACGCTTGATGCTTCCGCAACAGCGGCGGAGCCACTTGCAATCCGAAGGCGGGTGCTGCTGCGTGCTCTACGGGCCGGGTCGGGAGATCGCGAAATTGCCCTCGACCACGTCGAGGCGGCAATGGCCGTCCTTGCGGGCAAATGCAGCGGGGCCGATTTTCCCGGTGGGCGCGTGGAACTTCGGCGCGGAAAGCTGGTCTTAGTACAGCAGAAGCCCGCGTCGAAGTGATATTCTTGATAACTCGTTTGTTGGGAGGCAATTGTTGAACTCAACCCTGAGAAGTCTGGTGTTCTGGGTCGTCCTGGTCCTCATCGGGGGACTGGTCTGGAACTTCTCCGCCCGTTTCCAGACCGCTAACAAACCGGAGACCTTCAGCGAATTCATGTCGAAGGTCGACGCCGCGCAGGTCCAGAAAGTCACGATCACCGGCAACGAGATTGCCTACACCTCCAAGAACGGCGAGAACTTCCGCACCTACGCGCCTCCGCAGTACGAGGGGCTCGCGAACAGGCTGCTCGAGCGGAACGTCATCGTCGCTGCGCGCGAACCGACCACGAGCCCCTGGGCGGCGCTCCTGTATTCATGGGCCCCCATCCTGCTGATGATCGGCTTCTGGATCTTCTTCATGCGCCAGATGCAGAGCGGCGGCAACAAGGCGCTCTCGTTCGGCAAGAGCAAGGCGAAGCTCTCATCGAGCGCGCAGAAGAAGGTCACGTTCAAGGACGTCGCCGGCGTTGACGAGGCGAAGGACGAGCTCCAGGAGATCATAGAGTTCCTCCGCGAGCCGCAGAAGTTCCAGAAGCTCGGCGGCCGCATCCCGAAGGGCGTCCTCCTCATGGGCCCTCCCGGAACCGGCAAGACGCTGATGGCGCGCGCCGTGGCCGGCGAGGCCAACGTGCCGTTCTTCTCGATCAGCGGTTCTGACTTCGTCGAGATGTTCGTCGGTGTCGGCGCCTCCCGCGTGCGGGATCTGTTCGAGCAGGGCAAGAAGAACGCCCCCTGCATCGTGTTCATCGACGAGATCGACGCGGTCGGCCGCCACCGCGGCGCCGGCCTCGGCGGCGGCCACGACGAGCGCGAGCAGACGCTGAATCAGCTGCTCGTCGAGATGGACGGCTTCGAATCGAACGAAGGCGTGATCCTCGTGGCCGCAACCAATCGTCCCGATGTGCTCGACCCGGCGCTGCTGCGCCCCGGCCGCTTCGATCGCCGCATCGTCGTCAATCGTCCCGACGTGAAGGGCCGCGAAGGCATCCTCGCGGTGCACACCAGGAAGATTCCACTCTCGGACGACGTGGATGTGGCGGTGCTCGCGCGCGGCACGTCCGGCTTCTCGGGCGCCGACCTGGCGAACCTGGTGAACGAGGCGGCGCTCAACGCCGCGCGCTACAACCAGAAGGTCGTCCGCATGGCGGACTTCGAGTTCGCGAAGGACAAGGTGCTCATGGGCGCCGAGCGGCGCTCGATGATCATCAGCGAGAACGAGAAGCGCATCACCGCGATTCACGAATCCGGTCACACGCTGCTCGCGGTGATGCTGCCGCACGCGGATCCGATCCACAAGGTGACGATCATCCCGCGCGGCATGGCGCTCGGCCTGACGACGATGCTGCCGATCGACGAGAAGCACAACTACTCGCGTGATTACCTGCGGGACCAGATCTGCATCCTGCTCGGCGGCCGCATCGCGGAAGAGATCACGCTGGGCAGCATCACGACCGGCGCCGGCAACGATCTCGAGCGCGCCACCGACCTCGCCCGCAAGATGGTCTGCGAGTGGGGCATGAGCGATTCGATGGGCCCGCTGACCTTCGGCAAGAAGGAAGAGCAGATCTTCCTCGGCCGCGAGATCGCGCAGCACCAGGACTACAGCGAGGACACGGCGCTCAAGATCGACCACGAGGTGAAGCGCTTCGTGACCGACGCGTACTCGCGCGCGCAGACGATCCTGATGCAGCACAAGACGCGGCTGATCGAGATGGCCGAAGCGCTGCTGCAGCGCGAGACGCTCGACGCCGAGCAGGTCCGCCGCATCGTCGCCGGCGAGGCGCTGGACGAACCGCTGCCGACCGCGCCCGCGACGCCGCAGGTCGCGCCCGCGCCGAAGGCGAAGGAGAGGCCGGCGGCCTCGATCGTTGCGCCGCTTCCACCACGACCGGTTACCCAGGAATAATGGAAAGGCGGGTCTAAAGACCCGCCTCTACGCAGACGTAGAGGCCGACCTTCAGGTCGGCCTTTTTCATATGCAGCCGCGCCGACGATTCACCATCTCCCTTCCCGGCGGCCGCAGCCTCGCGCTCGGCGAGCGCACGGTGATCATGGCTGTCATCAACGTCACCCCCGACTCGTTTTCGGATGGCGGAGAGCTTTTCGATCCCGCCCATGCGATCGAGGCGGGCGTGCGGATGGCCGGGCAGGGCGCCGGGATCATCGACGTGGGCGGCGAATCGACGAGGCCCGGCGCGTCGGCCGTCGATGAAGCGGAGGAGCGGCGGCGCGTCATCCCGGTCATCGAGGCGCTGGCGAGCCGCGTCACCGTGCCGATCTCCGTCGACACCTACAAGGCGGCGACGGCGGACGCCGCGCTCGCGGCCGGCGCCTCTCTCGTCAACGACATCAGCGGACTGCGATACGAGGCCGAGCTGGCGGAGGTCGTGGCGCGACGCGGCGCCGCGATCGTGCTGATGCACACGCGCGGCCGCTCGCGCGACATGTATGCGCAGGCGTCGTACGGCGACGTTGTCTCGGAAGTGCTCGACGAGCTGCGTGAAAGCATGGCGTTCGCGACCGGCGCGGGTGTCGCGAAGGATCGCATCCTCGTCGATCCGGGCCTCGGGTTTGCGAAGGAGGCGCCGCACAGCTTCGAGGCGCTCGCGCGGCTCGACGAGCTCGGCGATCTTGGTCGGCCGATCGTCGTGGGGCCGTCGCGGAAATCATTCCTCGTGCGCGCGCTGAGCGGTACGGCAGGCGGCACAGTGGCGGCACCGTCGGCGCCGGCGCGCGACTGGGCGACGGCCGCCGCCGTGACCGCCGCGGTGCTGGCCGGCGCGCACATCGTCCGGGTCCACGCCGTCGAGGAAATGCTCCAGGTGGCGCGCGTCGCCGATGAGATTCGGCGGTATCATCGCGTCGACTCATGAACTGGCTGACGGAGCTGCTCCGCCGTCCGGCGATCGCCTGGTCGGACGTCCTGGACATCGCGATCGTGTCGTTCCTGGTGTACGAGCTGCTGCTGCTCATTCGCGGCACGCGCGCCGCGCAGATGGCGCTGAGCGGCGGCTTCCTGCTCGCGCTCTATTTCCTGTCGCAGTGGCTGCAGCTCGAGACGGTCAACTGGGTCATCCGGAACCTGGCGGCCTACGTCGTCTTCGCGATCATCGTCCTGTTCCAGTCCGACATCCGCCGCGCGCTCGCCCACTTCGGCCGCGCGCCGTTCTTCCGCTACTTCGAGCGCGCCGAGCAGGCGGACGAAACGATCGAGGAGCTGGTCGTGGCGGCGGGTTCGCTGTCGACGCGCCGCACCGGCGCGATCATCGTGCTCGAGCGGCAGATCGGTCTCCGCAACTACATCGAGGGCGGCATTCCCCTCGACGCGATGGTGACGTACGATCTGCTCGCGAGCATCTTCCAGCCCGCCTCGCCGCTGCACGACGGCGCCGTGATCGTCCAGGGCGATCGGATTGCGGCCGCGGCGTGCTTCCTTCCGCTCTCGGTGAACCCGCGCGTCAGCCGCGATCTCGGCACGCGCCACCGCGCGGCGCTCGGCCTCACCGAGGAAAACGACGCGATTGCCATCGTCGTGTCCGAGGAAACCGGCGCGATCTCGCTCGCGATGGGCGGCGATCTCGAGCGCAAACTCTCCGCGGACAGCCTGCGGACCCGGCTGCACGCGCTGCTTGGCCATCGCCGCCGGCGCGTCCGGCGGGCAGAGGAGGCGCGGAGCTCGCTCGCCTGATGGCCTACATCGGTTTCCGCCATCACCTCGGGCTCAAGGTCGTCTCCATCGCGCTGGCGGCGCTGCTGTGGGTGGTCGTGTCGGGAGAGCAGACGGTCGAGCGCGCGCTGCGGATCCCGCTCGAATTCACCAACCTGCCGGCGCAGCTCGAGGTCGTGGGCGACGCGCCGAACCTCGTCGACGTGCGGGTGCGCGGATCGTCGGGCGCGCTGAACCGCATTGCCGCCGGCGAGCTCGTCGCGGTGCTGGATCTGCGATCGGCACGCACGGGACGGCGCCTGTTCCATCTCGCAGGTCCCGATGTGCGGACGCCGTTCGGCGTCAACGTCGTCCAGGTGAATCCATCCACCGTGTCGATGGCGTTCGAGCCGTCGGAAAGCAAGACCGTGCCGGTCGTGCCGACGGTCGAAGGAGATCCGGCGGCTGGCTTTGTCGTCGGCACAGTAACTGCAACGCCGTCGACGGTCGAGGTACTAGGGCCTGTGAGCGTTCTTGCTCGATTGACGGAGGCGATCACCGAGCCGGTCACCGTGGCCGGCGCGTCGGCGCTGACGACCGAGACAGTGAACATCGGGGTTGCGGATTCCGCGGCGCGCCTGCGGACGCCGCGGACCGCCAGGGTCGACGTCGCGATCGCGCCCGCGCCGGTCGAGTGGTCCGTCGGCGCAATCGCCGTGAAGGCGCGGAACGCTCACGGCCAGGTGCAGGTGGTGCCGGCGCACATCACGGCATGGGTCCGTGGACCGCGCGACGCGATGACTGCCGACGGCACCGTGTTCGACGCGACGGTCGACGTCGAGGGCCTCAAGCCGGGCCAGTTTCGACTGCCGGTGAGCATCGTTGCCCCCGCCCGTGTCGGCGTCATCCGCCTCGAGCCGGCCGAAGTGCGAGTCCGAATTCGATGATGTCGCGCGGGTGTTACTGCCGGCTGCCCGCAGCCCGCTGCCAGCTGCCCGCTGACCGAGGGGATACATGAATCGGCTATTCGGCACGGATGGCGTTCGCGGCAAGGCCGGGCAGTACCCGCTCGATGTGCCGACCGTCCGGCGCCTTGGCGCCGCGCTCGCCCGCGCGCTCGGTCATGGCGACGTCGCGGTGCGATTCCTCTCGGGGCGCGACACGCGCGAGTCGGGCGCGTGGATCGAGCGCGAGCTTGCGTTCGGCATGAAGAGCCAGGGGGCATCGCTGACCGGCGCCGGCATCATTCCGACCCCGGCGATTGCGTATCTCACGCCGCGCATGGGATACACCGCCGGGGTCGTGATTTCCGCGTCGCACAACCCGTTCGAAGACAACGGCATCAAGGTCTTCTCCGGCGCCGGCGAAAAGTTCACCGAAGCGCTCGAGCGTCACGTCGAATCGATCATCGCCGATCCGTCGTGGCAGGTTCCCGCCGGTGAGGCCGCGCCGGTGGAGCAGGTGGACCACCGCTCCGAATACGTCTCCCACCTGCGCGCCATCCTCCCGAACGCCGAAATGTTGCGCGGCATGCGCCTGATGATCGATTGCGCCAACGGCGCCACCACGACGATCGCGCCACGGCTCTTCCAGGAGCTCGGCTTCGAAGCGCGCTGCATCGGCTGCGAGCCGGACGGACGCAACATCAACCTGCGATGCGGATCCACGTCGCCCGAACAGCTCTCGAAGGCCGTCGTGGATGGCGGCTATCCGCTCGGTATCGCCTACGACGGCGACGGCGACCGCGCGATTTTCGTCGACGAGACCGGCCGGGTCGTGGACGGCGACGCCGTGATGCTGATGTGCGCGAAGCACATGAAGCGCGAGAGCCGCCTCAAGGGCAACGCGGTGGTCGCCACCGTCATGAGCAACATCGGGCTCGAGATCGCTCTCCGGGACGAGGGCATCGACATCGTCCGGTGCCCGGTCGGCGACAAGTACGTGATGGAGGAAATGATCCGCCGCGACCTCTCGCTGGGCGGCGAGCAGTCGGGCCACGTGATCTTTTCCGAGTACCTCTTCACAGGCGACGGCCTGGCCACGTCGCTCAACGTGCTGCGGACCATGGGCGCGACGGGACGGACGCTGTCGGACCTCGCGTCGGAGCTGACGACGTATCCGCAGGTGCTGGTCAACGTGCGCGTCGAGAAGAAAGTCGATCTGAAGACGGTCCCGGAGGTCACGGCGGTGATGTCCGCCGTCGAATCACGGCTTGCCGGCAAGGGACGGCTGCTGATTCGATATTCCGGGACCGAGCCGCTGCTGCGCATCATGATCGAAGGACGCGATCAGGATGAAATCGCGCGATGGGCGGACGAGATCGCCGACGCGGTCAAGCAGCATCTTGTCGCTCCCGTGTAGGATCGCAACACGATCAAACTTTCCGTCAACGTCAACAAGATCGCGACCGTGAGGAATTCGCGCGGCGGCCGGGTGCCGTCGGTGCTCGAGGCGGTCAAGGTGTGCGTCGACTCCGGGGCCCCGGGGATCACGGTGCACCCGCGCGCCGACGCCCGTCACATCACGGCCGCCGACGTCCACGAAATCGCCGCGTATCTGGCGCCGATGAAAGGGCGCGTCGAGTTCAACATCGAAGGCGATCCGCGGCCGGACCTGCTGGAGCTCGTGCACGCGGTGAAGCCCGATCAATGCACGCTGGTGCCGGTCCACCCGGGCGAGATCACCAGCCAGGCGGGATGGCCGCCGGCCACGCCGCGTGACGCGATCGGCCGCGTCGTTGCCGATCTCCACGCCCATGGCGTGCGGGTGAGCCTGTTCGTCGATCCCGAGCACGCGCCGATCCGGTGGGCCGCCGACATCGGGGCCGACCGCGTGGAGCTGTACACCGAGCCGTTCGCCCGCGCGTTCGAGCACGGCGAGCCGCACGCGCGCGAATCGTTTGCGATCTACACGCGCGCGGCGGAGCTGGCGCATTCGCTCCGCCTTGGCGTGAATGCCGGTCACGACCTCGATCTCGACAACCTCGTGGTCTTCCGGCGTCTCCCGCATCTCGACGAGGTGTCGATCGGCCACGCGCTCATCAGTCATGCGCTGTTTGTCGGCCTGGCCCGGAGCGTCCGCGAATACGTCGACGTGCTCGCTGTATGAGGAGACTCGCCTGTGTGGGAGTCGTCGCTGTCCTCTGGCTTGTTGCCGCCCCGGCGCACGGCGCGGGTCGAGCCGTTTCATTCCGGTCCGAAGACGGCCGCACGATCAACGCGCTCGTGTTCGAGCCCTCGCAGCGCCCCGCGCCTGCTGTTGTCCTCGTCCCGATGCTCGGCCGTGCGAAGGACGACTGGGACGCGGTCGGCCAGCGTCTCGCCGACGCAAACATCCTTGCGCTCGCGATCGATCTG
>Ga0209515_10009893_pt1 | contig 10754 bp, 13 predicted proteins | sample Subgroupgradi54m_FD_187454 | JGI IMG/M metagenome (GOLD analysis project Ga0209515, IMG submission 187454) | Subsurface groundwater microbial communities from S. Glens Falls, New York, USA - GMW60B uncontaminated upgradient, 5.4 m (SPAdes)... ...
GTAGTACATCTCAGTCTTCGGACTCCTGACTGTATCAACAGAAATAGAACCAAGAGACCAATACCAAATGGCGAGAGACCCTATCAACAAAGTAAAAAGCAACAAACTGCCACCCACATAACCAATGCCTAAAGAACGGTCGGCAAAGTCGGCCAATGTCGTGCCCACAGTGGTTGTTGCGATAATCGTAGACCAATAAATAAGAGGGTGGAAGCGAGGGGATCTGATCTGGATGATGACCGCAATGAGAAAGATGGTTGCAAAGATCGCCGTACCCACGAGATAGCCGAGATTCATCGACATCGAGACGGCATCCCCTCCGGTTTCTCCCAAGGTGGTTGCTGCAATTTTGATAATCCAAAAGATGAGGGTGAGCTCTGGAACTTTGCTTAGATTTTTTTCATCATCGGTGGGTTTCATTATTTTTCTACCCCTGAATATTGTGGCAGCCCAAAGGTCAGTTGATATCCAATATAGGACTGAAAACGATAATAAAGAATGATCGAACTACCAGGCTGAGCTACTCGAACAAAAGTCGGGGAGACAGGAGTTGAACCTGCGACCCCCTGCTCCCAAAGCAGGTGCTCTACCAGGCTGAGCTACTCCCCGTATGAAACGTTACAGTAAAGCAGATAAGTGCCGAACATCAATAAGAAATCAACGTCTTACTCAAACCTTCCGTGACGATGCCGGAAGAAAAATCAATGACGGCTTCGCCGGAATCAAACTTCTCATCAAAGCCCTTTTGCTTTAGCTTGTTCTTGCTCTTCATGTCTTGCCCTCCTTACGGAAATAATTCGTAAACCTTGTAATGAGAAACGAGATTTAACCTACTTTATTTCTTTTGAACTGCAATCAAAAAGCACCCCCTCTTATTCAACCCTTGACGCCCTCTTTTGTGCCTCGTAATTTCAATCCCTTCAAAATTAAGGAGGCATTATGAGCGAATTTGTGAAGGTTTCAATGGTCGGAGAGATTCCCGTCAACCAGGGCAAGGTCGTGGAGGGTGGAGGGAAATCCATCGCCCTTTTTAATGTGAAGGGTCAATTCTATGCCATTTCGAATACTTGTCCCCATCGTGGCGGACCCTTGGGAGAAGGGGATTTGGAGGGGACCGTCGTGACCTGTCCGTGGCATGCCTGGGAGTTTGATGTGACGACGGGCGTTTCACCGGCAAATCCGGCGGCCTGCGTGAAGAAATTTAATTGCAAGGTCGAGGGGGACGATATTTTTATTGAGGTGGGTTAAATGAATTTTCTTATCGTGGGAGGGGGATGCTACGGCACTTTTTATACACGACAACTCCTTCGGGGCGCGGACCGTTTGGGGATTGAGGAAATCCATGTTGTCGACCATGACCCTCAATGCCAAACCGTGCGTGAATTCGGATCCCAAAAAAAGGAGGAAGGCGGGCGTCTTGTTTTTCATTTTGAAGATTGGAGGGTTTTTTTGGAAAAATACTTTACCGATCTCCTCCAGCGATATGAAAGGGGAGAGTCCGTTACCGAACACTATGCCCCTCCTTGTTTGGCCCCTCATATCCTGTTTGAACTTTTTCTCGAAAAGGCCAGGCGGGACCTCCCCGGGATTCGTTTTTCCCAAAAACCATTTTTGGAAAATGTCGGGACACCCCTGGATCTCTCGCTTCCGACCGGAAATCGGGCCTTGAGTTTTGCGACGTGGACATGTCCTCACAGTTGTATCGAGCCGCCGACGTGCCCTCACACACGGGGTCCCAAGGATTGGGATATGAAGACCTATCTGACCGATTATTTCAGGGAGGGTTCTGTCCCTATCGATAGCCTCCACTTTTTTCAATGTCTTCATTATGCCATGGGCGTCGGCACGATCCCAATGAAGAGTGTTGTGGAAGAATACATTAAATTTCGGGAGGTTGTACGCGTGCCTGGCACCCACCTTTCGGCGATGGCCACTGTTTCGTCTTGTCACGGCCTCTTGGGGCTTGTAGAGAGCTCCCATGGTTAAGTATGTCCTTTGCCTCACTACAGTTGGGAAAAAAACAGATGCCGAGAAGATAGCCGAAAAACTGGTCGGGAAGAGATTGGCGGCCTGTGTTCATGTGATGCCGGGTGTGATTTCCTATTACCGCTGGAAGGGGAAATTGTGCCGGGATCAGGAGTGGTTGTTGGTCCTCAAGACCTTGTCCACCAAGGTCAAATCATTACAAAAGGAATTGGACCGGATTCATCCTTATGAATTGGCCGAGTTTATTGTCCTTCCAATTCTAAAAGGTTCTGCGGCTTATCTTAAGTGGCTGGAGAAAGAAGTTAGAAATTAGAGGTTCAGTGACCTTGCCGTCAGAATAATTAAAATCAAACCGAGCAGCAGGACAATCCCGTTATTAATGACAGAAAGACGATGAGTATGATTAAACTCTTTTTGGAGTACCGTAACATCCGTCTTGCTTGTCTCCATCTGTATTTCTTCCTTGAGGCTTCTTGCCCGCGGATAAATCATGAGACTTGTGTAAATGCTAAAAGTCAACATGAGGAGAAGAAGGCCTATTTTGGCAACGGACCAGCTTCCCGTCTTGAATCCTGAATAAATAAGACAAAAAAGAAGGACAAATCCTGCGATGGATCCCATGGGATAATATTTTGGGAAAATAGCGGCAACCGCCTTGCCGGCGTATTCCGGCGGAAGGGCCTTAAAAATAGAAGGCGCTCCTATGAACGAAAAGAAAATAATGCCGCCAATCCAGGTCACAAGAGCCAGAAGATAGAGGGCGTGTACGAGAATCATGGGCCCGATTTCTCCTCCGAATGTCCTCGAATGTCAATTGACTTTGCCGAACGACTCCCTTAGTTCTCGGGCAAGGTTATGAGAATCATTGCATCGACACTCTCAATTCTTTCCGTGCTTTTCCTTTGTCTTACAATGGTGGCCGGACTTAAGGCAGGGCATGGGCAGGAGTTTTTTATCTCCCACCTCTATTGGGGTTTTGCGACGCTCTCCGTCATCCTGGTCACGCTGACCTTGTGCCTGCTTTTTATTTTTAAAATGCATGGCATCATCCACGATTTGGTGCGGCAACTCGATCAAAAAATTGGGCAAAAAAACGGAGACGTTTCATGAATACCTTGCTTCCATGGCTTCATGTCATGGGCGTTGTCATCAGTCTTGGCAGTGGTCTTTTCTTTGTGATCGTTCTTTACCCTTCTTTAAAAGTAATTCAGGAACCCTCACAACGGATAAAAGTGCTGGCCCAGTCTCTTCAGTATTTTCACCCTCTCTTTCTCTTTGGAATTTGTCTTACCTTTGTGACCGGGGCGATTCGGTTGACGGACTTAAAAATTGGATTTGGACCTCTCTATTATTCTTCTCTTGGGAAAATTCTTTTGTGGAAGTTTGGTATGACCCTGGTCATTTTTTTGGCCGCCGGGATGCAGTGCTTTGGCATGGGCCTCAAGCTTTTTCGAATGGCCAACGGCGTGATCCCCGGTGATCTGGCCCTTCAGGAAAAGTATGCCCGTAAAATCAAAAAGGTCATGACATACAACCTGGTCTTTCTTGCCGTCACTCTCTATATTGGTTTGAAGATTATCCCCATTGTCTACGGGAGATAATAGAGACATATCTTATGTATCTCAAACAAATCGAAGTCGGTCTCATGCAGAATTTCAACTATATTGTCGGGGATCCGGAGACCAGGGATTGTGCCTACATAGATCCGGCGTGGGAAGTCGATCGTGTCCTCAAGGTCGCCCAGGAGGACGGCTATCACGTCCGTCAAGTCTTGCTCACGCATCATCATTTTGACCATGTAGAAGGAGTGGCGGAAGTGGTTCAAAAAACGGATGCCACCGTTTATATCCACCGCGAAGACCAAGCCCTTGTCTCTACGGGAGATGCCAAAGTTATTTCACTTTTGAATGGAGATGAGTTCAAGATCGGCAATTTAAGCGTGCGTGTCCTCCACACGCCGGGGCACACACCCGGCTCGGTGTGTTACCTAGTGACGGACCCTGAGGATCCGATTCAGCATCTTTTGACAGGTGACACTTTGTTTCAAGGTAACTGCGGACGGTCGGATCTGCCCGGGGGTGATCCAAAGATACTCTTCAAGAGCCTCTTGGAATTAAAACAACTCGATCCCGCAACCAAAATATATCCGGGGCATGATTACGGGGTTAAACCTGTTTCAACGATTGGATATGAAAAGCAGCATAACGCGACGTTGAAGGTGAAAACATTCGAAGACTTTGATCGATTGCCCTAATTTTACTTGGCTGTCGCAAAATACTCTTTCGACTTCACCGGATCCGGTTTCATCGTCTTCTCGCCGGGCTTCCAGTTGGCCGGGCAGACTTCCCCGGTTTGTTTCACCGTCTGCAAGGCTTGCAGTACACGGATGGTTTCGTCCGTTGACCGCCCAAAGTTCAGGAAATTGACCACCTGATATTGGAGAGTCCCTTCAGGATCGATAATAAAGAGTCCGCGAAGGGCAATGCCTGCCGGCATGAGGACCCCATAATCCTCCGCTACCTTTTTATCAACGTCTGCTAGCAAAGGATATTTCAACCCCTGAATGCCGCCTTCCTTGCGGGAAACCTTTATCCAGGCGTTGTGAGAGAACTGGCTGTCGACCGAAACACCAAGGACTTCCGCGCCGAGCTTTTTAAATTTTTCAAGCTCGTCGGAAAATGCGTTAATCTCGGTGGGGCAGACAAAGGTGAAGTCCAGGGGGTAGAAAAAAAGCACCAGCCATTTCCCTTTGTAGGATGAAAGAGAAATTTCTTTAAATTCGTCGTTCCCCAGGGCGGCCATCGCCTTAAAATCGGGGGCTTTTTGTCCCACTTGTAATGTCATAATTCCTCCTTAATTTTTAATTGAACCTACGTGATGAGGGCGTAATCAATTACGCCCCTGCACGCAATGTTTTTTATTTATGTTTTGTGGCGGGCTGGGCGCAAAACCATTCGTAATCGATGAGCTCCTTAATTGTTGGTTTTTCACCGCAAACAGGACAGGCTGGATCTCTCTGAATCTTCATCTCGCGAAACTTCTCAGCCAGGGCGTCGTACATGAGGAGACGACCGATCAGGGGTTCGCCTTTTCCAATAATAAGTTTAATCGTCTCGACCGCCTGAATAGAACCAATGATGCCGGGGAGGACGCCCAGAACACCGGCCTCAGCGCAGGACGGTGCCATCTCGGGAGGAGGGGGCTCCGGGTACAAGCAGCGGTAACAAGGCCCGTGATCCGGATAAAAGACGGTCACCTGACCCTCAAAGCGAAAGATGCTTCCATCGATCAAAGGCTTTTTGGCGAAGACACAGGCATCGTTAATCAGATAGCGTGTCGGGAAATTATCACAGCCATTCACCACCATATCGTAATCCGCCAGGATGCGGGCGACATTGTTGCGCGAGAGTTTCTCCGTAATCGGGACAATCTTGATATCCGAATTGATCCCCTTGAGACGCCGCGAGGCGGATTCGACTTTGGGTTTTCCGACTTCATCCTCACTGTGAAGAATTTGTCGCTGAAGATTGGAGAGATCGACCACGTCGTAATCAATGATTCCCAAAGTGCCAACACCCGCCGCTGCTAAATACAAGGCAGTAGGGCATCCCAGACCGCCAGCCCCGATCAGGAGCACCTTTGCCCCCAAAAGTTTTAATTGGCCTTCCTCACCGACTTCCGGGAGAAGGGTATGCCTCCCATAACGCACCGCTTGCTCTCGGGTGAGGCCTTTTTTCATTTGCAGGGGGAGACCGGCGTTTTTCCAGCCGTTGAAACCACCAATCATCGAGGAAACATTTTTATACCCCAAATCCTTGGCCGCCTTGGCCGCCAGGGCCGACCGTGTCCCACCGGCACAATAAAAGATAATCTCTTTATCCTTCTCGGGGACGGCCTCCTCGAGCTCGAGCTCCAAAAAGCCTCTTTGAATCGTCATGGCGTTCGGGACAATGCCGCCCTCCCATTCATCGGCCTCACGGACGTCGATGACCGCAATCGTGGGATCTTTCTTGAGCCTGGCCTGGGCCTCTTCGGGCCGTATTTCCCTGATCTCCGACTTCACTTTTTTAATCATTTCCTGAAATGTGGGCATGTGCTCTTCCTTGTTACTATTCAATAGGGTTATTTCTTGCCTTGTGTCAATATACAGCATTTCAAAGTCCCTTGACACTGGCCTTGCTTTTTTACGATGATGTCTAAACAGAGGGTCCAATCCATGACACAAGCCGTGGGGCAGGTAGCTCCCGAAATTGAGGCAGAAATCAGTCGATACGAGGAAAACGTCAAACAATTCCGTTCGGGTCAGATAACGGCGGATACGTTTCAGCGCATTCGTCTTCAACATGGGGTTTACGGCCAGCGCCAGGACGGCGTCCAGATGATTCGTATCAAGATACCGATGGGTATCCTCCGGGCCGATCAGCTTGAGGTGATCGCCGATCTGGCGGAAAAAATAGCCCACAACAATGCCCACATCACGACACGACAGGATTTACAAATTCACTATGTCAAACTCGAAAATACGCCGATGCTCATGCGCCGTCTCGCGGCCGTCGGTGTGACCACGCGTGAGGCCTGCGGCAATACGATCAGGAATGTCACCGCCTCGCCCTCCGCCGGTGTGGATCCCCAGGAGGCCTTTGATGTGACTCCTTATGCCCATGCGATGATGGCGCACCTCATCCGCAATCCGATCTGCCAAAATCTCCCGCGCAAATTCAAGATTGCCTTCGACGGGGGAGGGGTCATGACGGCCCTGCCGATGTTGCATGAGATTGGCCTTGTGGCGCGTATTCAAAACGGCAAGAGGGGTTTTAAGGTTTATATCGGTGGCGGTTTGGGATCGAGTCCCCGCGTCGCAAAGCTTCTCAATGAATTTATGGCCGAAGAAGAACTGATCCCCTGGGCCAATGCCATTCTTCAGGTTTTTGATCGTTTGGGGGAGCGAAAGATCCGTTCCAAGGCGCGCATGAAATTCCTGATCGATAAATTCGGATTCGAGAAATTCAAGGGGATGATCGAGAACGAGAGGAAAGAAATTCAGGTCCTTCCCGAATGGAACGATTATCTCAAGCATCTCAAGGATTGGGAAGAAAAGGCCCCGTCCGTGGCCGAGTCTCCCCCTGTGGCCGAGACCCCCGAGTTTTTGGCCTGGAAGAAAACCAATGTGTGGCCGCAAAAGCAAAAAGGCTACTCCATGGCCGAGATTCGTCTCACGACGGGGGATATGCTTCCCACACAGATGCGTGCGGTGGCGAAGATTCTCAAAAATTTTGCCGATGGCCATTTGAGATTTATGGTCCACCAGAATTTTTTGATTCGCTGGATTCGCGATCAGGATCTTCCGGCCCTCCATCAGGAGTTGAAATTGATCGGTATGGTCAAAAAAGATGCCCAGACGATCTATGACGTGACGGCTTGCCCGGGGACCGATACCTGCCGTCTGGGGATTTCTTCTTCGATGGGGTTGGCCCGTGTGATCGAAAAGCGTCTCTATCAGGAAAACGGCGCCATCCAGACGGCAGCCCGTGATTTGAGGATCAAGATCAGCGGTTGCCCCAACTCCTGCGGACAGCATCACCTGGCGAGTCTTGGTTTTTATGGGGGTGCGATTCCCGTCAACGGCCACACCGTGCCCGCCTTCCAACTCATGCTCGGCGGAAACTTTGGCCGTGACATGGTCGTTGCGACGCCGATTTGTCAGATCCCTTCTAAAAACGTGCCCGAGGCCGTTGTGCGCCTGGTCAAAAATTTTACGGAGAATCGTAAAAAAGACGAAGCCTTCGCTATTTACTATGCGCGCGTGGGTAAAGAGAAGGTGAAGACGATCCTGGGGGAGTTGCTGGAGATCCCCTCCTTCGAAGAGCGTCCGGATTTTTATGTGGATTGGGAAGATACCGCGGAGTTCGCTTTGCAAAAAGGTGTCATCGGAGAATGCGCCGGCGCCATGGTTTCGGATCGTCCTCCGCTAGTGAGTGATGGGGTGGAGCCTCTCAAGATGGCCGAGGCCCTCCTGGGCCATGGCGACTTTGCCTCAGCGGTCAGCAAGGCCTATGAGTCGATCGTCAAGACGGCCGAAGGCCTGCTTTATCATCGATTGGTGCAGACATTTAATGATGTGGAAACGACCCATGAATTTGAGAATCACTTCGTGAAAACAAAAATTCTCCCGCAATGGAAGAATTTTCATCGCGATATTCAGGATCGCCGTAAAAAGAAGGCCGACGAAACGGCAGCCAAGGAATGGATCCAGCGCGCCAGGGAATTCCACAAAAGCTGCGCCGCCAAAGAACCCGAAGTCGCCGCCGCCTCCCCCCGCCGCGGCCCAGCCACCAAGCTTCAACCGGATAATCTGGCGATTTGATTACGACCTTCTGGCGACTTGGGCTTCGTGTTGTCTGACGGTATCGCGTGCGTCATCTTGTTCTTCACGCAGGCGAGCCGCGTCATCACGGGAGAAGAGTTCGAGGGCTTCTCTCATCCGCGCAATGTTTCTCATCTCATTATCAAGGTGTGAGAGTCTTCCTTGGGTATGGGCGTCTGTGTTCCCACTGAGCAGGGTTTCTCTTCGTCTCTGGAGATCATTGTATTTGCGATCGAGTCTTTCGAGGGCCGCAATCGTCATAGAATTATTTCGCCCGACCCGAGCCCCTGTCTTGAGGGTGTGCGCAATCATCCATGATCTCATGGCGTCGGGATCGCTGTTCATCATGACTAAAATTCGCAGAAGCGCCAAGAGAGAGTCCACTTGTCTCTCAAGCCGCCGGCTCTCAGTTTTTGACTGTTCCAGGGTAACGGCACCAAAGTTTTGATCAATGCCTTCAACTCCGCTCTCACTGTTATTTGAGTTTTCGCCATGTCTGATTTCTTCGGCCGTTCTTCCATGTTCTTCCAGGCCCGCTAAGGTGGCGTAACCCCCCTGCACCATGATGACATCCAAATTATGGTCTGGATCATTACCGTCGGGTCCCAGGTAACGAATGGTTGGATTCCCATCAATCTCGAGCAATCTTTGAAAATTGGGATTTTCCCGGGCTGAGCTGAGGATGGCTTGAGCCTCTTCTCTTGAGTCAATGCGCGGGTCGGATCCGGGTGTGTGACGAAAGACCGCCGGAATTCTCCAGATCTGTGTGGGATCCGGAGACAGATGACCATTTTGGTTGCGGGTCCCCTGGAATTCAAAGACAACCCGGCGTTCAATCGTGGGATCTGTGAGTCGCGCCACGTTTTCAGGAGTCGCTTCAACGTTTGCCGGGATCGGTTCTGCATCCTGGGCCGGAGGCAGGTCGCGCGTCGCGTTGGCATTGCCTTGATGAGTACCACCAGGAGCAACTTGCAGGAGTGCTACTCCTGTGGAAGAAAGATCTCTTGAATTTTCAAAACCCCATAGTTCCATAAATTCCCCTTATCTTTTAAAACGCGCCCCCATCATCGTGAGCATTAGAAGTTCGGCTAGGCCTTCCTGACCCGGTTCCCCCCGATCTTGGCGATTCAATAGGGTGAGTCGAAGTTACCTCCAGAGAGGGTAATTGATTGTGAGCAAAATAGCTTGCAAGACGAAAATAGGCAACAGCATATTGTCGGGCTCTGGTAACCTCTTCGGCTCTGATGGGTTGGTTTGGATGATTTTCCCTTCCTCTCAGGAGACCGGCCAATACCCTTATATCCTGAGGCTCTAATATTCTTTCTGTAAAACTTCTTGATCCATTAGTAGAGCTTAATTGAGTAGACCCTTCTGGAGAGAGACGACTGGCCTGGGGACTTTGAGTATTGGCTTGATAAATCAAGATGCTAATATCTGAAAATTCTGTTGCGAGTGCAGAGCGATAGCGCGTGCCTCCCTCCACATAAGAGGGACCCGAAGGTATGGAACTTCTCTCCAGCCATCGGATGAGTTGAACTTTTTGGGCTGTGGTCAATTCGGGAACGGGTATGGGACTACCGGAAGAAAATTCTCTTCGATTGTTGGATGTTTGGCTGATCAGTTGATCTAAAGAGTCATAACGATCCAAGCCTTCCCGACTCTCTACCCCATTGGTATTGGAGGAACATAGCGACCGTGAACGAGCAATCATGATAAGAAAATTTTGTGCAGGTGATCTATCAGCAGGTGAAATACGCAGCAACCGGTCGAGAGCGGTACGGTTGAGATGTGTCGGTAGATCAGTGGATGTTGGTGATGGAGGCGTTATTGGCTCAGCCGATGTAGCCGCCGGCGGTGCAGGAGGAGCAGCAGCCTGAGTTGGGGTGGTCCTTGTAGCCCGAGGGGTGATTAACAACGCATGACGTTCTGCATTCGAAAGTGCAAAAGTTCTGAGAACACGGGTCCCGTTGGCCCTTTGTTCTGAAAGAGTGATACTTCTGAAATCATCCGTGGGTAATGGGCTTCGCCTAACCGCCAGTCGTTGCTGCAAGGCCGCTATGGCTGCAGTTCTATCGTCGGTGGTAATGTTTCCTGGAGTCCCATCATCATAGGATGCGGGTACGCAAAGATCACCTCCATCATGCAATCGAACTGTTAAACTAACTATGCTCATAAGATTGAGTCCTTAGGTAGATTATCGGCCGAAGAGGGGTTGAAGTTGCGAAAGCGGCAACTTTTTACACCCTTTATAAATTCAAATAATATCAATATGTTATAAAACAAGAGGCGAAAAAAGAGGCGATTAAAAGGCCGCTGCGGCGGCAAATCCCAAGCCCCTGACCATATTAGCCCAGGCCGCTGCTGTGGCTGTACCGGTGACGACTTCATCACCCGGCACCGGATC
>Ga0209515_10009894_pt1 | contig 10753 bp, 10 predicted proteins | sample Subgroupgradi54m_FD_187454 | JGI IMG/M metagenome (GOLD analysis project Ga0209515, IMG submission 187454) | Subsurface groundwater microbial communities from S. Glens Falls, New York, USA - GMW60B uncontaminated upgradient, 5.4 m (SPAdes)... ...
AGCTCCGGAAACTCGATCGGTTCCGGCGGATCGAACGCCTCGTAGAGGTCCTCGATCGCCTTTACCCTTTTATTCTCGAGTCCGTGCTTGTATGGCTCGCCTAAACCATAGGGTCGCGGCTGGCATTCCTGCCAAAGACGCTGGTGCTCAAGCAGATTGGCAGAAGCTTGCCCCCCCTCGGGGGAGCCGTCGAGGAGACCACCGACAATGAATGCCGCAACCTCTCCCCGCCGCTTTGGGATTGAGCTCTTGATGCGGTCACCGACAAAGCTCGGCCCCTTCGCAGCAAACTCGCCGGCAAGCGACTTGAGCGTATTGAGCAGCAGGTCGCCGCTCATCACCGCCCCCATCTCCCGGACAAAAGTCGGGATGCTCATCACGTTCTCCTTTCTCTCTGACTTGATTTTCAGAGGTGATATTTGTTGATTATTTCAAAGATCTTTCTTATCGTCTTGAGAGTTCAAAATTTTCAAACCCCCAAGACAGACACCCCTTTCTACCATATTCCAATTTATTTGTCAATGATTTATGGAAAGAGAAAAGTGGACTAACTCACATTCTACTTTGGCAGACGCTATATGGCTTAGTATAATAAGGTATATGGTAATGCTCGGTGGATACGGGATTAACGAAAAATGCGCCGCCTAAGCAAAGTAAAATTAGAGTGGACGCCCAGTTTCGCTTACGCACTCGGGCTTATAGCAACAGACGGAAATCTATCAAAGGATGGCCGCCACATGAATTTCACATCTAAAGATTTAGTATTAGTCGAATTATTTGAAAGATGCTTAGGTCTGAATAATAAAATTGGTAAAAAAACGCGAAGTTTCGAGCGGGAAAAGAAATATTTTCAGATTCAATTCGGAGACAAAAATTTTTACGAATTTCTGCTATCCCTAGGATTGACTCCGGCGAAATCTAAAACCCTCGGCTCTCTTAATATACCTGCTCAATATTTTGCGGACTTCTTGAGAGGATGTATTGACGGGGATGGTAGTATAGGTGCTTACAGCCATCCGGAGAGCCGACATCCTCAGCTAAGAATGAGACTGAGCTCTGCGAGTAGAAATTTTTTAGAATGGATGAAGGTTGAAATTATGCGCCAGGTAGATATAAATGGTGGATGGATTGATGCCTATAGAAGCATGTATGTTCTTGCGTATGGCAAGAGTGACTCTATCAAGTTGTTGAATTTTATGTATTATCCTAAGGCAGAATCGTATCTGCGTCGTAAGTATATTAAAGCTAAGCCATTTCTGCGGGTGTGGCCAAATTGGTAAAGGCGCACGGCTTAGGACCGTGTGGGAGTAATCCCTTGGAGGTTCGAGTCCTCCCACCCGCACCAAAAACTTAAGTTGACGCCAAAATGAAAAACTGGTAATATTAGGTTCCATATGATTACTCCGAAAAAGAAAAAGGAAATTATTAATGAATTCGGAATTCACGAAAGCGACACCGGTTCAGCCCAGATCCAGATTGCTGTTGCCACTCGCCGGATTAAAGAGCTCGTCTCCCACTTGAAAAAACATCCAAAAGACAAGCACTCCCGCCGAGGCCTTCTGGGCTTAGTGAACCAAAGGAGAAAATTTTTAAATTATCTTTTTAGCACCTCGCCCCGAAGGTACAGCAATATTATTAAGAAGCTGGGGCTGAAGAAGAAAACAACTTAACCCGATAAATGTCACTTATCCCCAATAAAGAACAGCGAGTCGGGATTTTCATTGATATTCAGAATCTTTATCACTCGGCTAAAAACCTCTATGGCGGCCGTGTTAATTACAATGAGCTTATCAAGCAGCTTATCGACGGTCGCCGACTGGTAAGAGCCCTCGCTTATGTAGTAAAAAGTACTCCTGAAACCGGTGAAGAAAGCTTTTTCGACGCCTTAGAGAAGTCCGGGATTGAACTTCGGAGCAAAGAAATTCAGGTTTTCTCAAGTGGCGTCAAGAAAGCCGACTGGGACGTGGGCATTGCCGTTGATGCCATTAGGATGGCCGACATGTTGGACGTTATAATCCTTGTCTCCGGTGACGGCGACTTTCTCCCCCTGGTAAACTACCTCCAGTGGGGATTAGGAAAAGGAGTGGAGGTGGCCGCTTTTGGTCGGACTTCCTCCTCCCGCCTTAGAGAATCGGCAGATCGATTTCTTGACTTGGACAATACTCCCCGTATGGTATTCAGGGCAATTAGAAAAAACACCCAATCAAATATTGTAAAGCCAACCCGAAGAGTTCGCATTTTGCCTGAATGATTGGAAAGATTCAGTGGACCGGGCAGTGGTCCGCCTAAGGCGGACTACTGCCCGGTAGAAAATTAAAGTGGATTTAGAACGAAAAAAATTTACTAAAAAAATAGCTAATCAAGATCTTACTCTTGAAGTTTCTCCGCTAGCAGAGCGCACCAATGCCGCTGTTTTAGCCACTTATGGCGAGACGGCAGTACTCGTAACCGCTGTAATGGAAGGTAAAGACAGGGATGTAGATTACTTGCCCCTGGCGGTTGACTACGAAGAAAAGTTCTATGCCGCCGGAAAAATCTTAGGTAGCCGCTTCATTCGGCGTGAAGGCCGGCCATCGGATGAAGCCATTTTATCCGGCCGGGTAATTGATCGCACCATTAGACCGCTTTTTGACCATAGAATCAGGCGACCTCTCCAGATAGTGGTAACCGTTCTTTCTTATGACGAAGAGAACGATCCGGTCTTCCCGGCTTTGATTGCCGCCTCCACCGCCCTTGGCATTTCAGACATTCCTTGGAACGGACCAGTTGCGGGCGTAGGAACGGCTAAGCTTGGCAATGAGATTGTTTTAAATCCGAAAAACAGCGATTTAAAAAACAGCGGCAAGGTAGAGTTCGACGCTTTTATCGCCGGTACGAATAACGCCATTAACATGGTTGAGCTTGCCGGTAACTCTGCCGACGAGGCGGATATCCTTGAAGCGGCGAGTTATGCTCTTACTGGTATCAACGAATTAGTTTCTTGGCAAAATGAAATTATTGAAGAAATTGGCCAGCCCAAAGCAGAGATGAAACTTAAAGAGCCAAAGGCCGAATTAGTAGAGGTAGTGAAATCGTTTTTGGCAGATAAGCTTGAAGCCGCAGTCTACACGAAAGGAGACACTCACTATTCCGGGGCATTAAATAAAGTTAAAACCAATCTAAACGAGCATTTAAAATCATTAAATTCCAGCGAAGAGGATTTAAAAGATGCCGATTCTCTTTTTGAGAGTGAGCTGGAAGAATTGGTCTGTCGGAATGTCCTTGACTCCGATCGACGCCCCGACGGCCGGAAGCTGGACGAGGTCCGCGATCTTCACTCCGAAGTGGCGGTTTTACCTCGAGTCCACGGCTCGGCTCTATTCATTCGGGGCAACACCCAGGCCCTAGCTGTCGCCACTCTGGGCGCGCCCGGTGCCGTGCAACTCATTGAGACGATAGAATTCTCCGGCAAGAAAAGATTTTTGCTTCATTACAATTTCCCGCCCTATTCAGTCGGGGAGGCGAGATCTTTCCGCGGCCCGGGGAGGAGAGACATTGGCCATGGGGCACTGGCCGAGAAAGCCATTATTCCCCTTATCCCTACTGCAGAAGAATTCCCTTACACTGTCCGGGTTGTTTCAGAAATTCTATCTTCCAACGGTTCCTCCTCGATGGCTACCGTTTCAGCCGTGAGTTTGGCTCTGATGGACGCCGGTGTGCCTATTCGGCAACCGGCAGCAGGTATTGCTGTCGGTTTGGTTCTTGCCCCTGACGGTCGGTATAAATTGCTGACCGATATTCAAGGACCGGAAGACCATCACGGCGACATGGATCTCAAAGCCGCCGGCACGAGAGACGGGGTAAACGCCATCCAGATGGATGTGAAAGTTAAAGGCATTACACTGGAAATATTGAAAGGGGCGCTGGAATATGCCAAAAATGCCCGGCTCCACATTTTAGAGCATATGGATCAGGCTCTTCGCCAGCCGAGAGCTGAACTATCTAAATACGCCCCCAAAATTATTACATTTAGTATTGACCCGACTCGGATTGGTGAAGTCATCGGTCCCGGAGGGAAAATCATTAACGGCATCATTGCCAAAACCGGCATCAAGTCAATCGATATTGACGATGACGGTCGCGTGTTCGTTTCTGGTGAAGATATAGAACTTGTTAATCGGGCCGTTTCAGAGATTAAAGCCATCGTAAAAGAATTTGAAGTGGGCGAAATAGTTGAGGGGAAAGTATTTAAAATTTTTGACTTCGGAGCGCTGGTGGACATTGGCGGCGGCAAGAGCGGCTTAATCCATGTCTCGGAGCTTAAAAATGAATTTGTCAAAGAAGTAACTGATGTAGTGAAGATCGGGGAAACCGTCACCGCTAAAGTGATCAAGGTAGATAACGGCCGCGTTGATTTATCTTTGAAGCAGCTCGCAGAAAAAACAACTTAAAAGGCAAAAGACCCCGCAAGTATGCGGGGCCATAGAAAGGGAGAGTGGAGAAAACTTATACGGCTATGTTTCGCTGCCTCCTTAGGTCACCCCGGGGTGACCTTTCCTGCGGGTCTCCAAGGGGCGATGTGCACATCTCCCCTTGCCCTCAGGTTCGGTAGACGCCTCTCTCCCCAGGCGCCCAGTGCCACGTTTGGCCAAAGGCGCTAACCTTTGGCAGCCGAGTGGTCGTTCTCTGGCTATGCAGCCTTGAGTAAATTCAAGTTTTAAATCCACTCAAAGCCGCACAGCCTTTGTCCTTATAATTAAAGAGCGTTTCCTGCTTTCATCCTTTCGGAATCATCAGGCCTGACTCACATCAGACAAGCAGGGGCCTCGGTTGAGGCCCAAGGCGGAGATTTTTCTCCGCTTAATTAAGGGTGGCTTCGAATTACGGGGTGCCACCGACCCCACCATTTGTGGTCTAGCCGCGGGTTTATGTGTTCGCCCGGGTTTTCCACTCAAGCCCATGGCTGGGCACCTCGAGAGGCCGACACTGGGACTAGTTGTCCCAGTCCTCGTCGTCCTCGTCGAGGTTGACCTCATCCTCCGGTCCTACGTGGAGGATGAAGTCCGCCGTAGAGGTGGACTGTAAAGCCCGCCTCGACAGCCTCGAGGACTTCTTCCGGTCTCATTCCTTTCACCTCCTTTCGACTCTGGTTGACTGGGAGCTTAATATGGCGCGCGGCTTACGGCAGAAAACCTTACCCTCATGCGATGCCGGAGAGCAGCCAGGTTCTAAGACCTGCTGGTTCCCTTGCCCATCGCGAAGGGCAGTTCGACCTCCAGCGACCCTTAGGCAAGTTAGGTTTTAGGTCGCCCTTGGTACGGGTAGCCTGCGCGCGCCAAATCTCATTTGCTAAAGAACGTAGGATGGGGGCCGCTCGGGCGGAGCCGTGCGACCCAACGACTCTGCTACCAGGGCAGAGTACCCCTAATATATATCAAGCTTCTTAATTTGTCAAGAGGCAAAAAGTATAGTATTCAATAGGGCTTTGAGAAAAGGTAAAATAAGCCATCTATTGTCAAAAAAGATATTGACAATTTGGAGCTACCTGTATATAATGGGCCTATGAATCCAAGAGATTTAATATCATTAGGACTGACTCTCTCCCAAGCCCGTGCCTACTTGTTCTTAGTTCAGCGAGGCAAGCTAACACCGCTTGAGCTCATAGAAGAGACCGGCGAGAGTCGCACTAATGCTTATATGATCCTGGACCGCTTGGAGAAGCTGCGATTGGCCTTTAAAGACGAAGAAGGCAAGAAACTCGTCTACCGCCCAAATAGCCCGATTGGTCTCCAGCAACTTGCAGAAAGACAAAGAGCTAAAGCTTTCCAGCTTGAAACAAAAATAAACGAGGCGATGCCGGAACTCCTTGAATATTATCATTCGCTTCGCAGTCAGCCGGGAGTCCAATTCCTTCAAGGCCGCAAGGCATTACTCGAAGTTTATAAAGATCATCTGGATGCCGGTACAGATGTTCAGATTTTTCGGACGCCGGCAGACGAAGATTACTTTGGTGAGGATTTGTATAACTATATGAAGCAGCGTGCCGAGAAGGGCATTAAAGCAGAATTAATATCCCCTTATTTCCCTGGAGCGGAAGCCTATTCTAGGGAGAATGACGCCGAGCTTAATCGCGAAGTAACTTGGATACCGCCAGAAACCTATACCGCACCGGTCGAGATAACAATTTACGGCAGTAAAGTCTCAATTACTTCTTTTGGAGAAGAAGCAGTAGCCACTATTATTGAAAGCCCACAGATTGCTGAAGCTCTTCGCCAGATTTTCAATCTGGCAAAAGAGGGGGCAAACAAGACGTTTAATAAAAGCAAATAAAGCTCGACTTTGTTTTCCACATCGCAAACATCCCTCAATCTGCTATCATTAATCTAATGAATGGAGAGAATAAGCCGATAGGGCCGGCACCTTTGCCCGACAATTCTCCGCCCAATCCGCCAGCCGGCGGAGGCGGATCACCTAGTGGACCTCCGCCAGCCGGCGGACCACCACTTTCTCGAGGTCCGTCATTCCCGCCAAGCGGACCTGCCTCGCCGCCCGGTCAAAGCGGGCCTCCACCACCTCCGCCACCTCAAATTGATATTCGCACCATGGCGTCTGATGCAGAATCGCTTAAATCAACCGGCGGCCTGGGCACTCAATCGAAAACTTTTAGTCCGGCTGATTTAGCCAAGGAGCCGATCTTCACTTCAGAGATTACTTCCCCCGCTGGCACTCCTCATGCACGAGAGGTATCCGGCAAGAAAATGGGGCTCGTCGCCGGCGCTGCCGCGATTCTCGTCCTCGCCGCTCTAATTGGCTATTTCTTTATCTGGCCACTTTTTTCTGGCAAAGAAGCTCCGCAAGTTACTGAAGTTACTCCGCCGGCGCCGCTTCTTCCCGTCAGACCAACTCCGCCCGCCCCAATTTCTCAAAGTTTTTTCACTAAGCCAGCGGCTAGCACTAAGGAAGTAAACTTAAGCGTCTTAACTCTTGCGGAGCTCTCTAGTGCTTTGAGGACTAAACCAGGAGAGTCAGTAGCTACCGGCACGGTTAAAGAAGTTATTTTGAAAGTTAATGGCACCCCGGTAACCTCTTCAGCCCTGCTTAATGTTCTTGTTCCGGGGACCGGCCTTGAATCAATGTTTGATCCAGACGTTATGAGCTTCATCTATTACGACGCTAAAGGAGCTTGGCCCGGATACGTCTTCAAACTTAAAAGCGGCACCAACCTTGCCGCCGCCGGAACATCAACCGCAAAGATAGAGCAGTCAACAAATCTTGCCGCTCTCTACCTGACGAGTCCCGGCGTGGCGAGTAAGAATGGTTTTAGGAACGGCTCTGCCGCCGCAGTAAATACTCGCTATCTCTCTTTTGCCAGCGGAGCTTCTCTTAATTACGGCTGGGTAAATAATTATCTAGTCATTAGCACCTCATTTGACGGATTCAAGAGAGCAGTTCAGCTTCTTCCATCCCCGTAAACTTGACTTTGTAGCGGAAAGGTAATACATTGATGGTATTGATGAAAGTCCGCTTAAAGCGGACTTTCTAGGTTTTAATATGGATCTAAAAGCTTTAGTTCAAACAGTTAATCAAATCGCCGAAGAAAAAGGGATTGAGTCCGCCAAAGTTTTTGAGGCGATTGAGTCCGCCCTCGCTTCTGCCTACAAGAAGGAGTACGTGAAGAGAGACTATAATATTCTGGCGAAACTCATTCCTGAAACAGGCGATGTTAAGTTCATCCAAATAAGGGAAGTGGTTGATGAATCCACTGTTAATACATCTGTCGATGAAGAAGAAGAAACAAGTGAGGCAAGCTTCGTAAAAGGCGAGAGCGCCCACGGGGCAAGCGAAGTAAAACTGCCTCGCTACAACGAACACCGGCATATCCTTTTAAAAGAAGCCCAAGAAATTAAGCCCGATGCCAAGCTCGGCGATGAGCTGGAATTTCCCATTCAGGAAGAGGCCAATTTCGGCCGGATTGCGGCGCAGACCGCTAAGCAAACTATCCTTCAGCGTTTGCGCGAAGCCGAGAGGGATTCCATTATGACTGAGTTCAAAGACCGGGAAGGGGATATCGTAAGCGGCGTTATCCAGCGATTCGAGAGAGGTAATGTTTATGTTGATCTGGGACGAACTAACGGTATTATGTTTGCCAACGAATCAATCCCCGGCGAGCACTATCGGGTAAGTGAAAGACTAAGGTTTTACGTTTTGGGAGTTCAGAGTGAATCAAGAATCCCCGGGATAATTCTTTCCCGCGCCCATCCTAAATTTGTAGCAAAACTTTTTGAGCGGGAGATTCCGGAAATCACCGACGGCGTGGTGGAGATTAAAGCCATTGCAAGAGAGGTTGGTTCCCGCACCAAAGTGGCAGTCAAATCAAATGCTGATGGAGTTGATCCGGTTGGCAGCTGCGTCGGCCAGCGTGGCACACGAATCATGGCGATTACGAACGAACTTGGCCAAGAAAAGCTAGATGTAATTTTATGGTCCGATGATCCGGCTGAATTTGTTGGGAACGCCCTGAACCCCGCTAAAGTGAAATCCGTAGAGGTTACTGGTTCCCGTGAGGCAAGAGTGCTCGTGGCTGATGACCAGTTGAGCTTGGCCATCGGGAGGGGTGGTCAGAATGTTCGCCTGGCGGCTAAATTAACCGGCTGGAAAATTGATGTAAGGAGTCAAGCTAGGCCGGAAGAAGTTCAGGAGGGCGGTGTAGCTGATACGCCAAAAGCCACAGAAGAAACCTTTCCAAGTCCTGCCGCAGACGGTGAGCTCGCCGAGCCAGCCGAAGGCGCTCTACCGAGCCGAAGCATTGAAGAAGAAGAGAAACCAATTTATCATAAACCAAAGGAAGAAGAGTAACTAGACATCAGACACTAGGCATCAGGAGATTAAAACCCCTAATAACTATTAACTAATGACTATCCAGGTAATTATTGATATCCCAAAGGGATCGCGAAATAAGTACGAATTTGATAAAGAGATCGGTCGCATTAAGCTAGATCGGGTATTGTCGAGTTCTGTAGCCTATCCAGTGGATTACGGTTTTATTCCTGGAAGCCATGCCGAAGACGGTGATCCGTTGGATGTCCTTCTTATCATCCGCTTTCCGACTTTTCCGGGATGTTCAGTAGATGCTCGTCCCATCGCTTTGATGGAGATGATCGATACTGGAGAAAATGACGAGAAAATTATCGTTGTTCCTGAAAAAGACCCGTACTTTGCTTCTTGGAAAGACCTAGCCGATATCCCGGAATCTTTGAGAAAGGAGATTAATGAATTTTTCGCCACCTACAAGAATCTTGAGCCGGGTAAACGTGTTGAAATTAAAGGATGGAAAGACGCGAAAGCGGCTGAAGAAATGATTAAAAAATCAATGAACTTATGAGACGAGACAAAGAATCTATTAACCAATATCTAATTCCTACCGTTATTGAAAAGTCTCCCTTTGGCGAGCGGGCATACGATATCTATTCCCGCTTGCTTAAAGACAACATTATTTTCTTGGGAGCCCCTATTAACGACGCGGTAGCTAACGCAGTTATTGCCCAAATGCTTTTCTTACAGAGTCAGGATCCGAAGAAAACCATTCAGCTCTATGTTAACTCCCCAGGTGGGTCGGTCACTGCCGGCATGGCCATTTACGACACTATGCAATACGTGAAACCCGACATAAGCACACTTTGCATCGGTATTGCCGCTTCAATGGGCGCGTTTCTTTTAGCTGCCGGTGCCAAGGGTAAAAGATACGCTCTGCCAAATTCAGAAGTTTTACTTCACCAAGTGATGGGGGAGGCCGGTGGTCAGGCGGCCGACATTGAAATTACCGCTCGGCAGATCGTAAAAACCAAAGAGAAGATGAACAAGCTTTTAGCCAAGCACACCGGCCAGCCGCTGTCTCGAGTTGAAAAAGATACCGACCGCGACTTCTGGCTCTCGGCTGAAGAGGCTAAAAAATACGGCCTCATTGATGAGGTGATTGCCAGTCCTGCCAAGCTCACTCCGGAAAAAAGCAGTAAAAAATAATTCCTGATGAAGGATATTTTAACTCGAGGGGTTGCTGAAGTTATCGAGCGCTCCCACTTAGAACGGATTTTGAAGTCTAAGAAAAAACTACGAGTTAAATTAGGTATTGACCCTACTGCCCCAGATCTCCACTTAGGACACGCGGTAGTGCTGCGGAAACTCAAGCAATTCCAGGATCTCGGTCACAAAATCGTTTTAATTATTGGTGATTTTACCGCTACTATTGGTGACCCAGCCGGCCGAATTGAGGCGCGGAAACCGCTTAGCCGCCAAGAAGTAAAGGAAAACGAAAAAACCTATCTTAGAGAAGCTGGAAAAATCATTGATATAAGAAAGACCGAGGTTCGGCATAATAGCGAGTGGTTTTTGAAAGAAGGCCTGTCGCCTGTTTTAGAATTAGCCCGTGCCGGGACAATACAGCAAGTTTTGCGTCGGGCTGATTTTAAAAAACGCCTCGATGAGGGAAAAGACATAACTTTATTAGAAACTCTCTATCCCCTCCTGCAGGGCTACGATTCAGTAAAAATTAAGGCAGATGTTGAAACTGGCGGTACCGATCAGCTCTTTAACGTTTTGATGGGAAGACAAGTTCAGCGGTATTTTGGATTGCCAGAGCAGGACATATTAACCGTGCCACTTCTTGAAGGTACCGACGGAGTCAGAAAAATGAGCAAGAGCTTCGGCAACTACATTGCCCTAAATGATCCACCGGCCGAGATGTTCGGCAAAATAATGTCCATTAAAGATAATTTAA
>Ga0209515_10009895_pt1 | contig 10752 bp, 9 predicted proteins | sample Subgroupgradi54m_FD_187454 | JGI IMG/M metagenome (GOLD analysis project Ga0209515, IMG submission 187454) | Subsurface groundwater microbial communities from S. Glens Falls, New York, USA - GMW60B uncontaminated upgradient, 5.4 m (SPAdes)... ...
CAGGCATTGTTTGACACAAAAAAAGCCCGGGCGGAAGGTCCCGCCCGGGCGGCGAAGAAGGTGGAAGCAACTGCGCGAAGAGGGTGTTACGACGCGCGCGCGGCGGCACGCCGCACGGTGGCCACGACCGCGACAGCGGCCTTGACGGGCTTGATAATCTTGGTGCTGCGGGCCGCTGTTCTGGCCATGTTGCGCGCCTTGACGACGAAGCACTTCTCAAGCGCCTGGTCGACCCGCTCTTCGACCGCGATCGCCTTTTCGCGGATCACTTCGGAGATTTCGGAGACGATCAACGCCCTGGCGCGGTCGAGCATCCGCTTCTCGCGGAAGGACAGGCTCTTCGACTTGCTCAGGAACGTCAGGCTCTTGAGCACGTCGGCCATGTCGTAGATCGAACCGGTGCGCATCTTGTCGGAATTGTCCTTGAAACGACCCTTCCAGTTCTGATGATTGTCGATCTTGCCGTCGCCCAGAAGCGAGAAGAGGCGCTCGACCTCCTCATCCGTAATGGCCTTACGCAGGCCAACGCCATCGACGTTGGCGACGGGCACCAGCACGGTCGTATCGTTCGACACGATGCGCAGGTGAAAGAAGCCGCAAGTGGTGCCTAGAATAGTTTTTTCTTCGATTCGTTCAACGATACCGAGCCCATGGTTCGGGTAGATGACCTTGTCGCCGACCTGGAATGTCACGTGTCCCCCGTAGCAGGAAGAATGGGTGGTAGGACCGGTCTCGAGCCGGGAACTGCAACTCCAAGTATAGACCACTTGCCCGAGGATCGGAAACGAAAAACGCCAGAAAAGTTGGCAATTTTGGCATTTCAGCCCTGCGATTTGACCCTTGGCTGCACGACTGTCGCTTGATCGACGCGGCCTCGCGGCGCCCCTAAACCTCTCACCGACCGAGATTTGTCAGGCACTCCCTGGAGGCGCTCCGGAGGATTTCGAGGGGTTTTCGGCGGTTAGGCGCGGGACGAGGTGAGCTCGATGATCTCTTCAATCAACTGGTTGTAGGTTCGCCCCGATTTTCGGGCCGCCATGGCGAATTCGGCGCGGGAACTCAGCCAAGGATTGGGGTTCACCTCGATCACGTGAACGCGGCCATCAGCCTGGAGCCGCATGTCGACGCGGCCGTAGTCGCGCAATTCAAGCGCCTGGTAGGCGGCGACAGCAGTCTGCTGGAGGGTCGCAGTCGTTTCTTCGCTCAAATCCGTGGCGATCGCCGACTTGGTGTCTCGGTATGCCTTCGTCCCCTTTCCCCACTTCACTTCCGCCGCGGCAATTCGCGGCGTGCCGTCGGGAAGCTTGGAGAGATCGAGTTCCACGACCGGCAGCGCCTCCGGCTTGTCGTTGCCAAGGACGCCGACGTACATCTCGCGGCCGTCGATGTATTCCTCGATGAGCACCGGGGAATCGAAGTTCGCGTGGAGCCAATCCATCCGCTCCATCAACTCCCGGATGGAATTCACGACCGCGCTGAACTCGATGCCGATCGAGCCATCCTCTCGCGCCGGCTTGACGATGACCGGGAACTCGAGATCATGCGAGAAATCGAGGCGGCCGCGGAACGATTTGGCAAACGTGGGCGTGTGGATGCCGTGGAAGGCAAAGATCTTCTTGGCGATTGCCTTGTCCTGCGCCAGCATCAGGCCGTGGGTTCCCGACCCCGTGTACTTCTTTCCAATCAGCTCCAGAAAACCCGCGATCTTGAAATCGGCGGTGTCGTCGTCGGCAAATGATTCAACCAGGTTGAATACGAGATCGCAGTCGACGCGCGCCAGCCCGAGCAGGCTCTTCACCGTGCCGTCGATCTCGTACATGACAGTCTCGTGACCGAGCTTGGTCAGCGCGTCAGCCACTTCCTCCTCGACTTCCTTCTTGTCGAGCGTACGGACCACGGGCGACTTGTCGCCGGGGACGGCTTCGTCGCTCTCGTCCATGAGGACGCGGTCGTATAGAACGACAATCTTGAGTCTGCCCATCAGGTCTCAAACTGGCCGCTGGTGAGGAAATTCATCGCCAGCGTTGTCGCGAGAACCGTGACCTCCACGAGGTATCGCGGCTCCTCGCCCACCTCTCCCCACAGCTTCATACGCTCGCAGGTCCGACAGATTGAGTCGATGAGCCCGCGGACGATCGGACGCCGGACACCCGTCCAATACGTGATCTTTTCCACGAGCTCTGGCGTATGCCTGCTCACAATATCGGCTGCGGGCTTCGATTCCTTGCGTTTTCGCGTCAGGAAAATCTGACCGAGGTGGCCGTCGAGGGCGATCTCGATCCGCGCCTGGCGTTCCTCCTCCGCCTGGCGGTAGAACTGCTCTACGGTCACGCTGATATCTGCCGGGGTGATATCGACCTCACCCGTGTTGACGATCGGCTCGACGCCGGCGACAGCCCGCGCCACCCGCTCCACGTAGCGGAGTTTCTGCATTGCCGGCCAGCCTTTGTACTTGCGGCGCCATCCTGAGCGCGGCGTCAGCCACACGGCAAACGTCTCGGCGAAGTCTTCGTCGGGGTGTTTCTGTGCGTACCAACCCTCGATGTGCCGCACATAGTGTCTGCTGAAGGGCACCGGGCGGTAATCATCGCGATAGGGACGGAAGAACGGACCGAAAAGCCGTCGCCACTCAGGCGTCGTGTAGAGACGGTAGGCGTAGTTGAACACATGCCCCGCCTCGTGGCGCATGTACATCATGATCTGACGGTCGCTTTCGAGCGCATCCACCGCCTTCTCGAGCCTTCGCAGCTTCGCGTCGGCCAGATAGAACGGGATCCCGAGCACCGGCTGCTGATCGGGGCAACCCCATTCGTCGGTCAAGTAGCAGACCGGTCGAAACTTCTCGAGACCACGGCGCTCGAGCTCCTTGTACAGCTCGCTGATGTATCCCTCAACCGGGGAGCCCTCGACTTTGAGCCCGAGCTCGCTGACCTTCTTGCCAAGGACACCGCGAATCTCCGGATCGAGCGATTCGAACTTGACCACGTGACGCCGATTATAGATGCGCGCCCTCGAGGGAGACGGAACCACGGCTCCGAGCCGCGAGAGCGAGCTGGTGATGACGCGCGGCGAGCCCGAAGGCTACGGCCCCTCGACTTCGCTCGGGGCAGGTGAGGTGGCGGAGCGCCACGTGCCTGACAGCGGGGACATCGACCCGGCGAGCCACGGAACAGCCGAAGACAACCGAGCCCCGAATCGAGCGGTACCGGGATAGGTGAGGGGTTAGCTAGAACCAGTAAGATCCTTTAAGTCTTGCGTTGATATGTACTTCTGTTAACTCTGCGGTGAATTGCACGTTGATTTCGTGTATGCTCGGCGCCTCGCATCGTGCACTCCCCCCGAATGTGCGTGCCGGGCAGGGCATGGCTCCGCCAATGGCTGACGGTCAGCGGCTGGATGCTTGTCTGCTGGGTCGTCCTGGGCTGGCGGCTCGGGTATCCAAGCTTCTGGGATCCTGACGAAGCCACCTACGCGCAAACCACGCGCGAAATGCTGGCCGCGCACGACTGGCTGGTCCCGACCTACGACGGACACCCGTTCTTCGACAAGCCGCCGCTTTTTTACGGGCTGCAGATGGCGAGCTTCGCGGTTGCCGGCGCGACCGAGCTCGCTGCGCGAAGCGTGACGGCGCTTTCGGCGCTGGCCCTCATCGCGGTGGTCGCGTGGTTCGGCCGTTGTCTCTTCAATCGCAACGCCGGCCGGACCGGCGCGTTGATGTTCGCCGTGCTGCCCGCGACGTTCGCGCTGTCCGCCTACGCGATCCTCGACATGACCTTTACGCTGTTCCTCTTCGGAGGCGCGGCGATGGTCACGGTTGCGGCGATCAACGATCGGCCCCGCCTGCAGTACATCGGATATGTGCTGCTTGCTGCGGCGGTCCTGACGAAGGGACCTGTCACCCTCGTGCTCGTGGGGCTTGCTTTCCTTCTGAGCCTTGCCATTGCGCCCGAAGCGCGATCTCCCCTTTTGCGTTTGCGGTGGGGAACCGGACTTCTGATCATCGCCGCGATCAGTTCGCCCTGGTTCATCTACATGTGGAATCGCTTCGGCGACGACTTCATCAACGGCTACGCGTTGAAGGAAAACCTGTGGCTGTACGCGCGCCCCATGTACAGCGGGCAGCCTTCATTCCTCTTTTACCCGAAGGTGATGGCGATCGGCCTGCTCCCGTGGACGCCTCTTCTGGCCGGCCGGCTCATCGATGGGTTCCGTGGCATCAGGATCACGACGGCGGAGCGTCTCCTCTGGGCGTGGGCGATCGCGGTGATCGGATTCTTCACGTTCTCCCAGTTCAAGCTCGATCACTACGTGTTTCCCGCCGCGCCCGCTCTGTGCCTGTTGTGCGGTCACGCGTGGGAGGAGGCACGTCGTGCGGAACGTCCAGCACTCGGCACGATCGGCGGCGTTATCGCGATCCCCCTGCTATTGGTGACGGCAGGAGTCGTGCTCATTCCCGGTCTCGATCGCGTTCCACTCGACCTGCCCAGGACCTCCCGGCTGCTCCCAATCGCCTTGATCGCTGCGGGCCTTGCCATGGCTGGACAGATTGCCCGCCAGTGGCGCCCGTCATCGATCCCGTTCGCCCCTGTCGCTGGACTCCTGGCGGCCTACGCTGTCGTCATCACCGTCGGCTTGCCGGCGTTCGAGCAGATGAAGCCGACGCGCCGGCTTGCGCAGGTCGTGGCTGCAGAGGCGCGGCCCGAAGATCATGTGGCGATGTTCCGATTGAACCGCTGGAGCAGCAGTTGGCGCTTCTACGTCGGCCGCCACTCGGAAGCACTCGAAACGCCGGCGGAGCTCCAGCGCTTCTTCGCGCTGCCAGGACGCCACTACTGCGCCATGATGCGACGCGACTATGACCGTCTCACGATGGAAGGAATGGGGCTCCGGGTCATTCACCAGGAACCGGGATTGTTCACAACGACGGGGCGGGCGTTCCGGTCCGGCGTCAAGTCGCGCACCGATCAGTTCCTCGTCGTGAGCGATTGACGTCAAATTTGGGATTGCTGGTCCTTGCTCTCACCTCGTCTGCGATTGGACATGACGATCTCCCAGATGCTCGTGTTGAGCACTGGGAGGTGCAAAACCAACTCCCAATTCCCAACCCCCAACTCCCAAGGAGCTCAACTGCGAGGTCAGGTTTCTTGGGAGTTGGAAGTTGGAGTTTGGGAGTTTATGCAGAACATTCCCCGTCCATGACGACGGGGTCGAAGGCCTGGCTTTCGCCGAGATCGATGAAATCGTCGGCGGTCGTGTCTTCCGGACGCAGCTCGACAAGGTCCTTGAGCCGCTCGGTCGCGACTGCAGGGGCAATTCGGCGGTAGAACGCGCCGAGTTCTTCAGTGTCGCTCTCCCGCTGCTCACGGTAAAGCGTGAGAAGACGATCCACCGCATCCGTTATCCGGCGCGCGGGGATCTTCGCGACGACTTTCCCGAAGTGAGCACCTTCATCGGTGACGCCGCCACCCACGAGGACGAAATATTGAGGGAGCGCCTTCCCACCGACCTTCCGCACGCTTCCCTGGAAGCCGAACGATCCGATGTGGTGCTGTCCGCATCCGTTCGGGCAGCCGCTGATTCTGATGTTCCCCTTGGGCACGAGGTCGACCAGATCGGGACGCGCGCTGAAGTACTCGGTAAGCACGCGGCCAAGGCCTCGCGACTGCGTCACAGCCAGGCGGCATGACTCGGCGCCGGGGCAGCTTATGACGTCGCTGAGCGTCAACGCATCGGGCGCATTCAGCCCCGCGGCGGCGAGCCGCTGGTAGAAGGGCTCGATCGACTCGGTTTTGACCCATCGGTAAAGGACGTTCTGCTCGATCGTCAGCCGCATCATGCCGTCTCCATACGCCTCCGCCAGATCGGCGAGGACACGCATCTGACCCGCCGTGAAATCACCCAGCGGAAGGCGCACGGTCACGTGGCAGTACCCGGGCTGCCGCTGTTTGCTCACGTTGTTGCGCATCCACCGGAGGTATGAGTCCGGCAGCGGCTGGAGCCGCACGGTCCCGGGATGCACTCCAGGGCCTCTCATCGGCGTCACCGCCATTGCCGCCACCTTCTGCAATGTGGGAGCGACAGCAGGTGTCCAATCGGGCGCGGTCTCGAGCGTGACTGAGGCGGGGTCGAACGGCAACCGGGCACCACCTTCGCGACGAAAGCCCTCCAACTCCTCTTCGAAGTGCGCCTTGAACGCATCCCAGCCGATCGCCCGGATGACGAATTTCATCCGGTTCCGCGCCGGATGTTTGAAGTCGCCGTACTTGTGGAAGACGCGGATCACCGCTTCCGCCACGTCGAACATCTCCTCGACAGGGAGGAAGTCATAGAGCACATAACCCGATACCGGGAGGATCGACGTGCCGCCAGCGATGGTGACTTTGAACCCGTTCCTGCCATCGACGATGCGGGAGCGCCAGCCAATGTCATTGATCGCGGTAACCGCGTGATCCTCGGTGCACCCTTCGAACGCGATCTTGAACTTGCGCGGCAACACGCCGCTCAGCGGGTGACGCAGAAAATAGCGCGTGAGCGCTTCCGCGTACGGCGAGGGGTCGAAGATTTCGTTCTCCGACGTGCCCGCGTATGGGCACCCGGTGATGTTGCGCACCGAGTTGCCGCAGGCCTCACGCGTGGTCAGCCCCTCCTCGGCAAGCTCGCGCATCGCGGCCTCGACGTTCTTCAGCAGGACGAAATGGAACTGGATGTTCTGCCGGGTGGTGATGTGACAGAAGCCGCGCGAGTAGCGCGAAGCCACGCCGGCAAACGCGCGCATCTGCGGCGAGGACACGATGCCCTGGGGGGCCTTGACGCGCATCATCTGGACGCCGTCCTGACGCTGGCCATACGTCCCGCGCACGAGCCGGAACCGCCGCCACACGTCGGGTGCCATCTCGCCGCTCTCGAACTTGCCCAGCATCTCGACGAACTCGTCGATGTCGTGCTCGCTGGCGAAGTCCAGATTCGCACGCCCTATCGTTTTCGCGTCATCGATTGCGGCCATACTTCACCTCATTGTTCCCGGCTTCTTCGTCCATGGGCGCGGCAGACGCGTCCGCCAGCGCTTCCCGCACCCGCACCACCTCGCCAATCACCATCACGCCTGCGATGCCATCGGGCAGATCGGTCTCGCCCATCTGCGCCAGCGCACCAGTCCAGATCCATTCGTCGGGCGTCGACGCCCCGCAAATGATCGCGGCGGGCGTGTCGGCGTTCCAGCCGCGCGTCATGAGCGTCGCGGCAAGCTCCTGGCGCCCGGTGAGGCCCATGAGCACGACGAGCGATACGGCGTTCGGCTGAACCGCTTTCAGCCCTTCCCCAAACGCGTCCACCGCGTGACCCGACAGCACGAGAAACCCCGACGCCGCTCCGCGGTGCGTCACCGGAATACCCGCGAGTTCGGGCGCGGCGATTGCCGTGCTGACGCCTGGCACGACCTCGAAGGGAACGCCGGCCATCGCGAGCGCCAGTGCCTCCTCGGCGCCGCGTCCGAAGACGAACGGGTCGCCCCCTTTGAGCCGCACGACGCATTTACCGGCCCGCGCCGCACGAATCATCAGGCGATGAATTGTTTCCTGGCGGACGCTCTCGCGGCCCGCGCGCTTCCCCACGCAGAAGCACTGCGCCTTCGTGAATCGCCGCAGCGCGCGCGCATCGACGAGCGCGTCGTAGAGCACGAGATCGGCTTCCTGAAGATGCCGGACCGCGCGGAGCGTCCAGAGCTCCGGGTCACCAGGACCTGCGCCGACCAGTGAGACTCGGCCTACCATGGCTTCGCCGCCAAATCCTTTGTGTTCTTTCGGATTTGGGTTTTGGGTTTTGGGGATTTGGGTTTTCCCCTCGTATAACTTATTGAGGGTTTCGAGCAGTTGGGGGCGTCGCTGTTCCATCGGTACCAGTTGTTCACGCCACACGCGGCGTGCCTCGTCCGACGCCTTCATCCACGCGTCGAGCTCGCGCGGCAGCCATGCATCGAGTGCTTCGCGCAGAAGACCGGCCAGCGCCGGCGCGCGACCGCCGGTAGAAATCGCGATCGTGACACCGTCGCGCCTGACCACGCCGCCCAGAAACGCCGTCGCATGCCGCGGGTCATCAACGGCATTCACGAAGACACGGCGCGTCTCGGCGGCCGCCTGCACTTGCCGGTTGACATGCGGCGGCGCTGCGGCCACGACCCACCACGCGCCGTCGAGATCGTGATCCTCGAACGCACGCCGGACAATCTCGACGCCTTCGCGATCGATCTCAGGGTGAATCTCCGGCGCCACAACCGTGACCCGCGCACCCGCGGTCAACAACGACTCGAGCTTGCTCGCGGCAACGCGTCCGCCGCCCACCAGCACCACGCGCCGCGACTCGAGGTTGAGGAATGCCGGAAACATGGCCCTCACACTGACGCCGGAACCTTCAGGCGGGATCCAATCACGCGATCGAAATCGGCGAGCGAGCGGCCGATTTGCGTAGGCGCGGCCACGCGATCGCGCATGATTTCAGCGGTTTTGTAGCCGTTGCCCGTGATACAGACCACCACCGACTCGTGCGGCCGGATGACACCGCGCTGGATCAGCTGTTGTGTCGCGGCCAGCGTCGTTCCACCGGCCGGCTCGGTGAAGATCCCTTCCGTGCGCGCGAGGAGCTGAATGGCGTCGAGGATTTCCTCGTCGGTCACCATCGCGCCGGCGCCGCCGGTCTCGTTCACGACCTTGATCACCTGGAAGCCGTCCGCCGGGTTGCCAATCGCGAGCGACTTGGCAATCGTGTTCGGCTTCACTGGATCCGGGAACTCCGCGCCCGATTCGAGGGCGCGGATGACAGGCGCTGAACCCGTGGGCTGGGCCGCGTGAATGCGCGGCAGCGTGCCTTCGACAAGACCGACATCCCGCAATTCACGCATCCCTTTGAAGATGCGCGGCAGGAGCGTCCCGCCCGCCACCGGCGACACGAGATGATCCGGGAAGCGCCAGCCAAGCTGCTCCGTCACCTCGAAGCCCATCGTCTTTGCGCCTTCCGCGTAGTAGCTGCGCAGGTTGATGTTCGCGAACCCCCAGCCGTATCGATCCGCAATCTGCGTGCACAGCCGGTTCACATCGTCGTAATTGCCTTCAACAGCCACGACGTGCGGTCCGTAGATCGCCGAGCCGAGAATCTTGTTCGGCTCGAGATCGTTCGGGATGAATACATAGCACGGCAGACCCAGGCGCGCGGCGTGCGCCGACACACTGTTGGCAAGGTTGCCGGTCGATGCGCACCCGAAGACCGGGAAACCGAGTTCCACGGCGCGAGTCGCGGCGATAGAGACGACCCGATCCTTGTAGGAGAACGTCGGATGATTGACCGAGTCGTCCTTGATGTACAGCTCCGACAGTCCCAGCTCGCGCGCGAGACGGTCTGCCTTGACGAGCGGTGTGAAGCCGGAATTGAAACCGGTCTTCGGCGATTCGACGGGCAGGAGCTCCAGGTATCGCCATAACGACGGAGGGCGTGATTCGATCGCCCTGCGGCTGATCACTTTCTTGATCGCCGCGTAATCGTACGTGACCTCGAGCGGCCCCAGGCATTCTGCGCATACCCACAGTGCCTGGGCTGGATACGTGGCACCACACAGGTGACACGTCAGTCCTGAAACGAATTTCATCACGTTCTCCCGTGGGCGGATGCCATGGCGTCGCGCATCACGTTCGATGACTGGTGCACGGCAAGCGTCCTGACGGTCACCGGGGTTCCCGCGGCTTCGCATGTCGACTGCAGAAGCCGCTCAACTCGCGCAAAGTCGCGCCGCGCCAGAACCGCAATCGACGGACCGGCACCCGACAGGCAGGCGCCGAGCACGTCAGGATCGTCAATGGCGAGAGCTGCGCCGAGATGCGGCACCAGCGCCGCGCGCGCCGGCTGATGCCAGCGATCCTGCAGCGCCTCCCGCAACCGCTCGTACTCGCCGTGCTGCAGCGCGTGCACCAGCGCAAGTACCCGCTGCAGGTTGAACACGGCGTCCTTCCGCGACACCGACGGCGCCAGCGCCGCACGCGCCTTGGACGTCGCAAGGCCGGTGAAGGGCGTAGCAACAATCAATCGCAGATCGTCTGGCCACGGCCATCGGAGCGCGTGCAGCTCGCTGCCTGGTGCGCCGAGGCCCCGAATCGCCTGCGCGCTTGCCTCGCCGAAGCCGCGAAGCGGCGAAGGCGGGTCGCTCTCGACAACCGACGTCATACCGCCAAGCAGCGCCGCCGCCGCGTTATCGGCGTGTCCTTCAATCGATGTCGCGACTGCCAGCAGCGTGGTCTCTGGGACCGGGCCGGTGACTTCCTCGAACACCCGCAAGCCAGCGACCGACGCCGCCGCGCTGCTGCCAAGACCGGCGGCCATCGGGATGTCGCTCTCGACGTCGACGAACACGCTTGGCACCGGGGCGGTTGCGCGCCGAGCGATCGCGGCGAATGCGCGCTCGACGACGTTGTCGCCACTCACCGGCGGCCGGCTGTTCACGACGACGAGGCGCGCTCCCCCGTCGGCACGCACATCCACGATGCGCGCGCGGAGGTAGAGCTGAACCGCCACGGCAAGCGTGTCAAACCCACCGCCAAGGTTGGCGACGGAACCGGGAACGACTATCTCGTTGCTCACACTGTATTTGTGATTCGCGACTAGTGATTGATGATTCGGGGTACCCCCAATCACGAATCGCTAATCAGTAATCACTTATCATCAGTCAAAAAGTAAAAGGCCCGCCGAAACCGTTCTGGTCGGCGGGCCTGG
>Ga0209515_10009896_pt1 | contig 10750 bp, 7 predicted proteins | sample Subgroupgradi54m_FD_187454 | JGI IMG/M metagenome (GOLD analysis project Ga0209515, IMG submission 187454) | Subsurface groundwater microbial communities from S. Glens Falls, New York, USA - GMW60B uncontaminated upgradient, 5.4 m (SPAdes)... ...
GAATCTACGAAGGTGACGAGAAGCGCATTACAGGTGTTAGCTACAAAACTGGTGGGCTTGCCTCCATGAGGCGAGTTGGTAAGAGTAAAGCCCGCGGGAGCGCCGGGGGCGGTTGGAGGCAGAGTAAACTCTACTGCTTGTGAGGCTTCATTGAGTCCAGCGGCTTTCAGGGTTAAGGTGGCCCTACCGCCAGTGGTTCTCTTGTACCAAAACGATTGAAAGTTATTGACACCTTTAGAGAATAAGACTTCGGTGGCGGCTGGCGCCGCGCAATTACCATTTAGATAAAAATCTCCATAGGGGTTATTCCCATCCTCCAAAGAGGCCCGCGTATTCGCTGTTATTAATTTAGGATCAATCGCTTCGCCATCGAAGGCTACTAATGTCGCGCGAAGCTCATTGCAAGTGTTAGTTCCCAAACTGGCAGGTTTCCCTCCGGAAGGCAAAGTGATAATAAGGCCCGCGGGAGTCTTACTGCGCACTTCCAAATCCTGGGGTTTGTTTTGGATATTTGGAGAGGTGGCGGAAGCGGAAATGGTGACCCTACCCGCGGTGAGTTTCTTGTAGAAAACTGGGACGCTGACGGCACCTCCCTGCTGGGTAACTTGAGCCGTTCTTTGATTGCACTGATTGTCACCGTAAAAGTCGCCGTCAGCGCCGGCGTCATCCAAAGTCATCGTGATATTTTGCGGCGCTGGGATTTCCTCACTGCCTTTCTTGGTTTTTACGTAAAAGGGAAAGCATTGATTCTGCTCCGGTGAACGACCGCCAAAATCAGGAACGAGGGTTACCGGCAGCGTAACCTCCACTGTCTCTAAAGCCTCGTTGAACCCTGTAGCTCTCGCGCTCAAAGTAGCTTTTCCGCCAGTGGTTTTTTTGTACCAAACCGGGTTCGAGTTGCTGTATTTAGAGAGTATGGTTCCGCCCGTATCCCCCGCTTTGCAAGCATCATTGGGATAGTATTTTCCATCAGGATCCCCGCCATCATCGAGATAAACCACCGTAGACTCAGGTAATAATTTGAGATCAACGGGTTTGCCATCGGAATCTACGAAGGTGACGAGAAGCGCATTACAGGTGTTAGCTACAAAACTGGTGGGCTTGCCTCCATGAGGCGAGTTGGTAAGAGTAAAGCCCGCGGGAGCGCCGGGGGCGGTTGCTGCCTGATTACCTGACAGCGCGATTTCTCTTTTTTCCCCAAAGGTTGTTGTCAGGGTATTGCGATTATTCTGCATGTTGTCATCAAATAAATCGCAGTAGGCTTGGAGGATGGCAGTACGGATGTCTCTAGAGGGTACCATGAATACCAAGTCTTGGTTTGTTTGAGGCGGCAACGATTCAATTCTTTTTGGGGAGTCCGGCGTCGCCGTACCGTTGACGTAAAGCGTGATGTTAAGATTCGATTCGGAAAGAGAACCTTGATTTTTCACCGTCACACGGAATGCCGTTTCACCTGTCCTAGCAACGATGACGTCGGTGGCTTCGCGCAAATTACTTAAAGCGATATCTCTGCTCTGAGTTGTTTGTTGTTTTATGGAGAAGCTAAAGGGTTGTCCCGATTCCGAAACTTTGTTGCCCACGCTGTCTAAGCCCTCAATTTTCCAATAGTAAATTTGCCCGGAGGCGAGTCTTGCCTTGGGGTCGGAAGGGTTTTCCGGATAGCTAAAGGAAGCTTCGGAACCTTTGGTTAGGCCCGTGAATAGCGTGTTATAAAACGTCTGATCATCGTCAACGTAAATCTTATATTGACTGGCGCCGGAGCCGGACCAATTAAAGGTAAGCGGTGTTGCCGCCAAATCTTGCGCGCCGTTAGGGGGATAAAGGGGCTTAATAATTGGCGATGAAATGGAAAAAGACGCTCTTTGGGTAATGGACTGACCATCAAGCGTTGCCGTCACGGTAACCGCGTAGATTCCCGGCACCGTTAGTATTTGGCTGATTGGTATGCCCGATATCTGGCTTTCTGTTTGGCCCGTAAATGACGCCGCGGCTGAATTGCCCGAATGCGTGAACATTTGCCTGCCAGTGGGATCGGCAACGGCAAAGGTGAATTGGATATAGCTTGAGCTCGTTGCTGTGTTGTTTACTTTTTGGTTAAAACCGATGAATTCAGATGAACTGAAAGTTGTTCGACTGGCGCCTAAGTTATCCACTACCGAGACGCTAACTGTTTCTAGGGCTGCCCAGAGCGTGGACGCGCATATTGAGATTGCCAAAAAAACGATTGAGATTGCCACGGGCCCTTTGGGCCCTCGCAATGACGAAAAAAAGCATTTTTGCATAAATCGTGTCTTCATCTTAAAATCGCGAACTTCTTGACTACGCGCTCTGTTTTACCGGTTGCGGGGTTTCTGGCGTTAATCACAAATAAATAAATGCCCGAAACAACACGGCTTCCATTTGCGTTTGTTGTATCCCACCGCGCTCGGTAAACTCCCGCGCCGGAATTCTCTATTTCGTTTTTCGTGAAATTCCTGACGCTGTTGCCAACTATGTCGTAGATGGAAATTTGAGTTTCCGCGGAGGTGACGCTAGAGGCGAAACGCAAGGTCACCGCGTCGCTGGCGGGATTGGGAAAGGCAAAAGCGCTGGCGGGATTAATAAGCTCCCAGTCCAGGGTGACAACCGCCTGCTGACCTTCACTAACCGTAATTTTCTTTGGATCGGAATAAGAAAGTCCATTAAAGCCAACAATTGTATAGTCGCTGGGTAGAAGATTTTTAATCTCATATTTACCGTCGTTGTCTACCGGTGCGCGTGCCACAAGCTTGCCTTGAGCGGAAACTTCCACGAAAGGTTCTCCAGTGCTCAATGCTGATACCGGACTTTGTGCTAGAGCGCTATAGGATTGTCGGGAATATCCGTGTTGTTCTTTTGCCCTTAAAGCGTCAATAGTGCTTGGATGCAGAGCAAGTGTTCCCAAAACGCTAGCAAGGTTGTAACTTATTTCCAGAGTGAGATTGTAACCCAGCGTTCCCGCGGGAATGTTTGATTTCGCTACGAAGCTCGTTACATTATTAGCTGTCCAGGTAACTTTAACTTTATACTGCTTAGCGGCCGTAAGACCGGTTAAAGTGTAATTGCCTGTTCCATTGCTTTCTGATAACGTTTGGGAAACCGTTTTATTGGTGTCCGGGTCGACTGCCTCAACGACAATTCCGCTTAATCCCTGGCTATTGGCCTGGGTAACCTTGCCAGTGATTATTGCCGTGGGCGTTGTCGTATCGGTGGCGCTGAGGGTTACAGTGGAGCTTAAAGATAGATAGCTTGTTTCAATATAGTTGAAGTTGCGAGCTTTTGCTTGGAAATAATAAGTGGTACTTGCCGTTAGGTTGCTTATAGTGGTGGCTGTCGTTGAGATCCAAGTCGTGGACGTTACGTTGCCTTGAAAATTCGAATTGGTCGCGGTTTGGATGAGATATTGGGTGTTCAATGAATTACTGTTTGCATCCCATTGAAGAGTGATCGCCGTTGAGGAAATTTGAAGAAAAGATCCACTTTGCGATACCGATGGGACATTGGCCAGTGTTGATGTTGATCCCAGAACGACATAGGCTGAATTGACTCCGGAATGACCGAGTACTTTAACTCTAGAGAAATAAGTTGTATTAGGCGCTAAAGACGTAAACGACGCGGACCGCCCCGTGTCCGTAGACGTGTTTACGATACTCGTAAAATCATTGGTTGAGATTTGAGATTGGTATGAGCTGTAAAGGGAGTTATTGCCATTATTGTCCCAGCCAATAACTACGCTATTTGTTGCCACACTAACAAACGCGCTAGCCATAAATAAAGGAGCCGGATCCTTCGGCAAAGTCGCTCTGGCGGTTAGCGTGGAAATAAGCGGATTCGAACCATCAGCGTTACTGACTTTGAGTCGGCAATAATAAGTGGTATTGGAAGACATCCCAAAAACCGCTAACTGTAGAACCGCTTGAGATTGCGTGTTGACTGAATCTGTAATGGATGAGAAGCTATCCACGGAAACTTCGAAAGTGTATCGAGCGTTTGAAGGATTAGTCGGTACGGCACTCCACCCAATGGTCATGGATGACTGCATGACTTCCAAATAGCTAACGGAGTTAGGCAGAGAAATCACGTTGGCCCATGAGGGAATGGTAGTGGCGCCGATAAAAAAGAAAATCGTGAAAATAATTTTCATCAAAATCTATAGTTCATCGTGAATCGGTGCGCGAAGCCTAAATCGCCGAAGGGAACGAAAGCATAGTCAATCCCGAAGGCATTCATTACTTTAAATCCAAATCCGCCGGTAATACCCGGCTGGAAGGATAATCCTAAAATTTTGTCGGATTCCGGTGATTGCCCGCGGGCGTAGTTGTAACCGCCTCGGATTCCAAAAACGCCAAGAAACCAATACTCTGTGCCCAGGCTAACATTGGTGGTTCCATTTTGTTGACGTGTTACTTCTAAAACCTGATTCATCAAGCCGCGATGAGCGAATCCCAAATGGTAGCTTAGAGGAAGGGGGGCGCCGCTTGATCCTAAGCGAAGTTTTGGTCCTAAATTACGCAGAGCAAATCCTAAGGAGAAGTTCTGCTCGCCATACCTAAAAGGAAGCTGGGCGCCTAAATCCAGGGCCATAGACTCGCCTTGCGCGCTGGCGATTCTTTGTTGGATAAATTTGGTTGTTACGCCTAGGGCGAGCGGATTGGCGCTCGGGCGCCAGGCCAAAGATAAACCCAAGCTTCGGTCTTCCGCCGTAAAGAAGCCATCCGGCTTTTCGGTTTCTGTTGTTCTTTGCTCCAAATCGCCCACGCGAAGACTTGTTGTTAGGAATCCCCAGCTTAAGGCCGAGGAGCCTAGATTGGCAATCGCGAGCTGATCAATGTTAATGCCCTGAAACCAGCTTGAGCGAGAGGCTTGGATTTCTCGCGTGGCAAAAGGCTTATAAGTCGTTTGGGCTAGACCAGCGGGATTAAAATAAGTGCTGGAGGCATCATCGGCCAAAGCCACAAAGGCGTTGCCCAAACTTTGGGCGCGGCTACCAAAGCCGATGGTTAAGAAAGAGGCGGCGTTTGTTGCGGGTCCTTTCGCTAAAGCGAAAACAGGCAGAGATAGAACAACAACGAAAAAAACCCTCTCCCTCATTTCCCTATACATGAACACTACTTACTGCGGATCAGTGGATACTCTAGTCCAATTACGATATTTTTGCAATATGCAGAATTTTTGCAAAATCCGGTTCAATACTTAAAAAGTTTTTTGAAGTTTTTTAGGGGAGAGGGGGAGTTGGAATCGGAGCCGGCTGATGGGACCGCTTTTGTTAGAAGATCTCTGAGCTGGTCATTGTATTTATTGAGCGGCGCCAATATCCCGGACTTTTTACCAGTGATATTGGATTCGAAAGCTTTTGCTTTTTCGTTATAAAGAGCGTTGATTTTATCTTCCAATTTCTTTCTATGGCCGGCCAATTCCGTATCCAGCATTCCTTTCAGGCTTTTGGCAAGGGTGTTGCCGATATCGGATTTAAAGTGAATATCCATATTTTCTTCTTTGCCCGCGAACGCCAAGTCCACGTTGAAATTTTTGACGGATCGAAGGGTTTCTCCCAGTTTTTGAACGATCTTTGAGGATGAGTTGATTTGAGGCTCCAATACAACGGAGTTTGCTTGAAGATTAAATTGTCCGCTCCAGATTTCACCGTTATAGAGAACTTTTCCGCCCAACTTTGTTTTGGCCGAAGCTAGGTTTGCGCCAAGCTCGCCGGATTTACCCAGAGCTATGTTTTGCAGTTTTAAGCCGTCCCATTTTATTTCTACTTCATCTTGCGGTTTTTCCAAATGGTGATCCAGATTGCCTGTGATTTTCATTGTTAGGCCGTCTTTGGCGCCGTCCACATTAAAAGTGAGTGGTTTGCCATAAAGCGCCGGGTTTGAGGTGATGCCGCGCGCTTCGGCCTTAAAACCATCTCCGGATACTTCCGCGTGAACCAGCAAAAACGCCGGATAGGAAACCTTGCCGGGAAATTCTATATCCAAGCCCGCCCGCCTCGCCCTCGGTTTTTCCTTGGGGGGTTTTTCGGATTTAGTCGGCAGATGTTCTTTCGCGAGCTTGGCCCAATAAATAGCCTGGTGCGCTTTCTGGTAGACCATGGGTCCCAAAAGCATTTTGGCGATTGCTTCGGTATCTAGCGATGGAAGCCCGGCCAAGGCGGTCAGGTTTGCTAAATCTTTATTTTTTGATTCTTTGGCTTTGGCTAGCAAGCTTTGGGCTTCCTCTATATCTTTCTGGGCCTTGGATTTAAGATCATTCGTGTTTTTTTGCAATTCTTTGATTGCGGATTGGATTTCTTTTGTCTTTTTGGCCTTCGCGGGGAGAGTCTTAATGTCGAACCCACCTTCTTTAAGGGAAGCTATTTCTTTACGCAGGTCAGCTATCTTTGATTCCAGATTGAGCTGGCTCAAATCTTTTTGCCATGCCGCGGACGCTGATTCCAATTTTTGGTTGCCATCGTCTAAGGTTTTTAGAGAAGACAGATTCTCGGGCTTGAGATCTTCCACACTCGCGTCGCTTTTGATGCTGCTCAGGCGTTCTAAACCAAAACTTTTTGACGCGCCGAACAATTCTTCGAATTTTTTAGCGACGAGGGACGGTTTTTCTTCTTTATCCTTCTTTTCTTTTTTGGGCAGAGCCCCGGAAGTTTGACGGGGCGTGCCCCAGGCAAGCGCGCTAACAGATGCTTCGGGAATTACCACCTTCTTTTGCAGAAGCTGTCCCGGCATGACCTTAAAGGTAGCCTTATCCCAGGTGATGAGGTTTTGAAATGGTTCGTGGGGATTGGCAATAGCCACGTGCTCGATAGTAATTTTGCCTTGCAGCAGTTTGGTGCGCACCTTACCGATTTCAACTTTGGCTCCAATGGCAGTTTCGCCTGTTCGTATGATGGCGTACTTCAGTAGTGGATCTAAAAACAAGATCAGTAGAAGCTTCAATATTACCGCTATGCCCAGCGTGAGGATGACATTGGTCTTTCTTAACATTTCAATTAGGTTTAAATTTTTGCCAAACATCCAGCGCTTTAAAGGCCTGCGTGATTTTCCAGGAGTTAACCTTGACTTTTAAATGCGCGTCGTAGAGGACCGCCAATTTTTTAACAATAAAAAAGAGGGGCAAGAATAGAAGCAGCCCTAAAACCAAGTTTCCCAAAACAACCGTATTGTTGAATTTTGTCCAGGGAACGATAGGCGCGTTATATAAAGTGGTCCATAGCAGCTTTAGCCCCTGCGTTTCCACCAATAAAAAATATCCAAGTTTGTGGCTTAGGCCATCGAGCGCGTAACCTAGGGGCGTAAAAATAAGGGCGGCGAAAAAGGCCGCGGTTTTATCGACTTGGGTTAGGAAAAAAAGCAGAAAAAACACGATACCTAGAAGATTGCCTTTGGGAATTAACCCTAACATGGCGCCCAAGGCAAAGCCGGCCGCCAAGGCGTTCGGGCTTTTTTTGCCTTGCAAGATGCTGATTAAATCTTTTAGAAAACCAAATCCCATAAAAATTCTAACTTCCCATAGAGTAGCTTAATTAGCGCTGAGAATAATCGATATTTATTTTTAGTGTAAGGAAACCAGTAGAGTTCGGAGTTAAGCCCCCATCGATCAGCCAGTATGGATTTAGGCTGAGCGAACGCGCGTAGTCCGTCCTCTCCGCCGTGACTAAAACCAATGCCGCTTGACTTGACTCCCCCGAAGGGAAGCTCTGTCGCCGCGAAGCCGGTCATCACGTCATTAATGAGAACACTGCCCGCTTCAAGCCGCCGCGCTAGTTTCATCGCGCGATCCTGGTTTTTTGTGAATATGGAGGCGCCCAGGCCAAAGGAGGAATCATTAGCTAGGGAAACGGCCTCGTCCTCGGTTTTAAAGGTAACAATTGGCAAGACGGGGCCGAAGGTTTCTTCCTTTAAGAGGCGCATATTCGCTTCTTGGGCTTCTATCAGTGTCGGGGGAATAAATCGCTCGCCATGAACATCGGCGTGTCCCCCGTAGAGCAATTTACCTCCAACTCTAATTGAGTCTTCGAGCTGGGATTTCACTAGATGCGATTGTTTTTCATTGATCACAGGGCCAAATTCCTCAAGATGGGAACCATTGGCGCGCGTATGCAATTTTTTTACTTTTTCGATAAGTCTTTCTTTAAATTCTTGCGCCACGGCTTGCGCTACATAAACTCTTTTAACGGCGATACAGGTTTGTCCCGCGTTAGAGAAGCGTCCCCAGCAGGCGGCATTAACCGCGCGCTTAATATTGGCGTCTTCTAAAACGATCATGGGGTCTGATCCGCCCAGCTCCAAAGCGTATGGCAAAAGTTTCTTGGCCGCGAGCTCGGCGACTTTTCGGCCAACGGTGACGCTTCCCGTAAAGTGGATTTTGTTAATGTTCGATTCGATCAGCGCCTGTCCAACTTCCGCTTCACCTGAAATTACCTGGAATACTCTTTCGGGCAATCCCGCGGCGTCAAAAATTTCTTTGATCTTCTCGGCCACTCGCGGGGTGAGTTCCGAGGGTTTAAAAACGACGGTGTTGCCGGCAAGAAGCGCGCAAACAACGGGATACATCGCTAGGCTAAAAGGATAATTCCAGGGCGTGATGACCCCCACGACACCAACGGGTTCCCAGACGATATAAGCTTTTTTGGTTAAAGCGAGTATTGGTGAATGCAAATGAGTTTTTTGGACACCTAAAAACTTTTTGACTTTTTTGGAGTAGTAACTCATCGCGTCTATGGTTACTAAAACTTCGTTGACCAAAGCTTCGAAAGAAGGTTTTTCGGTGTCTAGGCTAATAGTGCGCGCGACTTCGTCGCGAGATCGCACAAGGTAATCTCGGGCTTTGAGAATGTAGCGTGCTCGCTCCTCAATAGGCAGGTCGCCCCAGTAGCTTTGCGCTTGGTGCGCGCTTCCAACAATTTGCTTAACCGTTTCAGGTTTCGTGTATTGCATCTAAATCAAAGCCCAGGGGCGGAATCGAACCGCCGACCCTTTCCTTACCATGGAAATGCTCTACCAGCTGAGCTACCTGGGCATCGTATTATCATTCGTATCTTTGTGTTGAGGCGAGCCTTGAACTGGGCTTATCGCGATATTTTAGTTTTTAACATTCCTTTGGATTGATGATTCGTTGACAAAGAACTTGGAAGCTCAAAGCCAATTTTAGCACGTGGTTTATCCTGAGGCAGAACCAAATCTCGAATAACGTCAAAAATAGCTCGTATTTTAACGTCGTGGCGCTTAAATTTTCTCTCCAAATCGCTCAATCTTTGAATAATATTGCGATGCGTGGACAGCATTTCTCTTAGCTTTGTAAAAGCTCTCATAATTTGGATATTAACTTGAATGGCTCTCTCGCTATTTAAGACGCTGGAAAGCATGGCTACGCCGTTTTCAGTGAAAGTGTAGGGGAGGTATTTTATGTTGTGACCGCGCTTCAAGGTTCCAATCTGGAACCTTGAAGCCTCTTCTGGCGAAAGCCGGAACATAAAATCCGCGGGAAATCGTTTAACATTCCTCTTAACGGCTCTGTTGATGTATTTAGTTTCAACGCCGTAGAGTTTGGCTAGATCGCGATCAAGCATGACTTTTTGTCCTCGGATGAGGTAGATTCGATGCCTGATAATTTCAGCAGAGACTAATTCTCGCATTTGAAAAATACTATCAAATAAATCATGCCGGAAAGTGGTAAAATTTTCCCATCATGGCAGAACGATTTGTTATCGCGTTAGTTTGCCCGGACTGTAAAAGGCGAAATTACTACTTTGCCCGCGGCAAAAAGAAAGAGTATAAACTCCAGCTCAGCAAATTCTGTCCTCAGTGCAGAAAGCACACCTCCCACAAAGAAACTAAGGCTAATTAGCCTTGATAAAAGTCCGATTTCCTGTTATGTTCTAGGTGTATGAGCATACAAACTCTCACGAGGACCATCCGTCATCTTGCGCCTCAAGACCGCTTGCGACTGTTTGATCATTTACGTCCCACCCTTGAAGACTATTTGTTAGCCAGAGTTGCTTCGGAGCGTCTGAGGGCCGGTTCTGGGAAAAAGCGTATTCCGTGGGAAGATTTGAAACCTAAGAACTAAAACCTGTCTTGCCTTACGTTATTCAGTTTTTACCAGAAGCCGCGGACGATTGGCAGTCGTTGGATCATTCTGTGCGCAAAAAGCTAACAAAAGCGATAGAACGCCTAAAAAATGATCCAGCAGAATTGGGCAAATCGTTGGGAGGGTCTTTGCACGGACTTAGGCGAATAAGAAGCGGTGATTATCGGATCGTTTATTCCGTTCGTAATGCCGCGAAGGTAGTTGATATTTGCGTTGTGTGTCATCGTGAGGACGTTTACCAGATTGCCGTTAAAAGACGTTTGGTTTAAAAGGCACACCACCCACAAAGAAACCAAGGCAAATTAGGTTTCGCGATTCGGACCCTTGACAAAAAGTGGATTATGTACTAAATTAGGTACGTACCATATAATGTACCTTTTGAGGTGATAATTTCATGTATGCCTTAACAGCCACGCAAGCCAGAACTCAACTTTTTCGTCTTTTGGAGCGCGCCAACAAAACTCATGAGGCTTTCCAAATCACTTCCAAAACAGGAGCGGCCGTTTTGCTGTCTCAAGAAGATTATGATGAGCTGGTAGAAACCTTGGAGCTTCTGAGCACCCCTGGTGTTTTAGAGGGTGTTCGTGAAGCAAAAAAGGACATTAAAGCTGGCCGAACCCATTCTCTTAAAGAGATCGGAAGA
>Ga0209515_10009897_pt1 | contig 10750 bp, 9 predicted proteins | sample Subgroupgradi54m_FD_187454 | JGI IMG/M metagenome (GOLD analysis project Ga0209515, IMG submission 187454) | Subsurface groundwater microbial communities from S. Glens Falls, New York, USA - GMW60B uncontaminated upgradient, 5.4 m (SPAdes)... ...
CATTGGAAGAATTTATAGGATTTTAACGGAGCAAATTGCCCTCGTCGTTCAATGGATAGGACGCGAGATTGCGGATCTCGCAATAGGGGTTCGATTCCTCTCGAGGGCACTAGATGTGATTTTTGACCGCGAGATTGGCGATTAAGCTCGAATATTAGGCCTAATTTCGCGGTTCCAAATCCAGTATCTCGTTTGTATGGAATTCCTTCGGGAAACACTAATTTTTGGAACCGAGGGCGTAATTTCGGAGGAAGGTCAAACCACTGCCGCGCGAGATCGCGGATAAATTGCGTTGCATAGGACAGCGCACCTTCGACATCGAACTGTTCGATGCGCGATTCGCTTAAAGAAATCCGAGCTGCGGCAATTTCGTTGTCCGCCTGCTCCCTGCGTTCTTGGAATTCTTCTTTTGAATAGCTGCCATCTTCGCGCATTTCGAATATCCGTTTTCGTTTTGCTTCGAGTTCTGCAAGCTCTCGTGCGTATTTCTGCGCGTCAATTTCAAAACCCTTACCTTCATCGCGCCACAAGGCCATGGATGTTTCGCTGAATACTTTGAACCACTTTTCTTTGGGGATGATTTTCGTGAGGTGTTGTAAAAATTGCTTTTCGAGATCCGCCTTACTCACGCCTTTTCCGTAAGACGGGCAATCGCTTTTATAGCAGTGGTAATAAGCATAGGAGCCGCCGTTTCCACGCGGAGAGCTTCCTGTGTATGATCGGCCGCAGTCCATGCACTTCACCGTCTTGCGTAACGGAAATAGCGGATTGAAGCTGTCGCGCCGGTAGGCCACTGATTTTCCGGCGCGCCTCATTTGAATGCGGCATAACTCATCTTTCGTGATCATGGGCTTGTGGAGGCCTTCGATTTCCTCGTTTGTCCATGGATTTTCTAGGATGCCGGCATAGAACTTGAGGTGCTGGCCGAGAATCCGATCCACGAGTTGCGGCGGCGTTTTCTTACCCCGGATTTCTTTCAAGCCCCACTCGTCGAGAAGTTTCACCAGTTCGGCTTGGGAAACTTGCCCCTTCGCATATTCCTTGAGCGCTCGTTGGATGATCGGGAATGTCCGCTCATCCGGGTCTTCGGCTTTCGTTTTCTTCTCACCATGCTTTTTGAAATGGGAGCATTGATAGCCGATCGGGGATTTCCATGGGTAGATGCCTTGATTGAGCTTGGCGATCATGCCGTCCACCGACCGTTGCCGCCGAACGGCATTGTCGAACTCAGAGGTTCCAGCAAGCACCGTTTCGATGAACTTGCCGGCCGGATTATTGCCGATCGGTTCGGAAACGGAGTGAAGCGTCACGCCGTAATCAAAAAGAATTTTGCGGACGTAAAAATGGTCTTCGGTGTTCCGCGCGAAGCGGTCAACCTTTGCGACTACGAACGCCGCTATCTTACCTTTGTTTTTTCGGCAGAACTCAATCGCCCGGAGAAACTCCGCGCGCTCGGCGGTTTTTGCCGACGCGCCTTCTTCGCGGAATAACGAAAGCACCTCAATGCCTTTTTCTTTGCAATAATTGCGGCAAAGTTCTTCTTGGAAATCGAGCGACGTGCCTTTGACCTGTTCATCGCTCGATACTCGCGTGTAGATGATGCCCTTGATCGTCATGGTAATTTTTTATGCTTCATCACGAACGATAGCCGAACCCTCCGAAGAATCAAGTTCGATTCCGCTGGAGTCCTTCGCTACTTTTTGGAGCCAACCTTCGGCAATATCGAGCGTGCCGGAAAGCGCGGCCATGCTGCGCCGTTCGCGCTTCGCATAGCGTTCATATTTTTTGGTCGGCTTGTCATTGTAATAGAAGTGGCCGATGTCATCGTGGAGGCGTTCCAATTCGGCGATCGGTGTGATCATGCCGAGCTTCTTCTCCTTACCGCTCAAGTTGCGCGTTTTGTAGGTGAGCTTGTGGCAATGCCGGCAAGCGAAATAATCGCCTTTGAGATAAAGGACGCCCACCCTCTTTTTGCACTGTTTGCCATCGTCCTTGCGAAACGGACACAGGAACCAGTATCGCTCGCCGCCGTAGTTGCAAAGAGTGGTAGCGAGGAACGCTTTGTAATCGAAGTTCTGGTCGCCATAGGTATATTTGAACCGGGCATAATGCGTCCTGTCATCGCCGGTTGAAACCTCGAGCCCGATATTGCTCGTCGCACCCGTCCATGGATTATGGAATTCAAACGAGCTGTTTTTGAAACCGCGGAGGAAGCCACGCTTTTTAAGGAGCCACACAGAAACTTTTTTTAGCTTGTCCGCCTCGTCTTTGCGCATAAATTGATAATTTTGCCGAAATCATTAAAGAAGTGGCTGGTTTGTGGGGTTATCATCAGCTACCACACCACCCGACTCACTATTGTTTTGTCCGGACGATGTAGTGAGTGGGCTAGTAGGGTAAATCAGAATTTTTCGCTTGTCGTCCGGATCGGGTTCCTGTTGGATCAGTCCGGCATTCTCAAGCATCGGGATAATCTGCTGCCGAAGCAACCAGTCGGCCAAGACCCGGCCGTGCACTTGCAGGTGTTTTTGCGTTACCTCGCGGCGGCTCAAACCGAGCTTCTTCTCGCCCTCGGCAATGCTTATATTTTTCTCCTCCCACGCAGGCACGATCACTTCGCGGTAAAGCTGGTAGATGTATGGCGGCAAGTTGAACTCCTGCGACTCCGAGATCATGTTCCAGATCGTGAAGGCCGACTCGATGTCTGCCTCGCTTGCGATGATCGTTGAGCCGTCTTTCTCACGGAACCAGAGGTTCAAAAGTGCGATCGCCTTGATGAGCGATATGATGCGGCCGATGTCGCGCTGGTGGCGCGGTTTGAGATTTTTGTTTTTGGAAAAGAACAGCTCCTCGATCTTTTTCGGGTTGCCGATGCGCACGTCCTCGATATGTGCCTGCCGGATGGCGCGGATGCGCTCCTTGAGGTGTCGGCGTTCGGGGTTCTCGTCGAGGGACGCTCGATACGATTTGCCGTCGGTTTCCTTTTTAATTTTCTCGAAGATCGCCTGCCTGATTTTCTCGGTGTCGGTTTCGGGGCTTAAAAGAATGAAGCGCGTTGATTCCTGTTCATCGATCTTGAGTCCGGCGGTACAGAAAATGACAGCAGGAAAACCCTTGAGAAAAATGTTTTTAGTTTTGATACCGGCCTTCTGGCTTTTGTCGGTAATTTTCAAATGAATTTCTTTTTTATCGTGCGAGAGAAGCGGCCGGAGGTGTTGCAAGAGAAGCGTGTGCGGCTGATCCAAAAATATGAGGATTTTCCGCGCGAGATCCACCGTATATCCTTGCTTTGCTTTTTCGTATTTGCCGACGTCATGGAAGAACGCTGTGGGTGAACAGTAGCCGACTTCGATTACGTCCTTCTCTGGGAATAGCTGCGCGATCTCCGTCGGGATATACGACTTGCCAGTGGAGGATGGCGCATTGAAGCTGATATTAAGCTGGGAGCTTTCGGTGTATGCCGAGAGTTCTCCGAGAAACGCGATGAGTTTGTTTTCTTCGTCGCGCTTGATCGTGAGCCCCAGTGTTTGGACGAGCCGGTCAGTCGCCATCGGCTCAAAGCGTGAAGTGTCGACCACTTCCTCGATTTCTGGTTCCGGCTGCGGTTCTTCGGCCGCCTGATCGGGTACACTCGGCGAAATTCGGGCGACCCCGGCGTTTTCTTCGGGAGAAGGCGTTATGGGCGCAGGAAGGTTCAAAAGGCGGAGAACCTCGTCGAATTCGGCGGTCTTCCGGCAATAGGCGCAGACACCTTTCCCGGTTGCTTGGTTCACGTTGAACGTCAGGAGTTGGCCGCCGGCGCCATCCATCTCTGCTTTGAACGGACAGACAATCACGAGATCGCTGCCGAGCGGCTCGAACGGGATGTGGTGTTTTATGAAAATATCACTGATTTTGTTTTGCATGGTGATCTAGGGTAATTTGTTTTTTATTTTCTTCCGGGCGTTCCTCGCCCTTTTCTTTTTTCGCTTGGATGCGCTCCTCCCTCCACTTCTCAAAAATTATCTCGGCAAGAATTTGGAACTCGTCCCTGATTTGTTCGACCTCGGTATCGGACAAACTCGGATCGCTAAGCAGTTCTTTGACACGCTCGACGCTCAACATGGCAATCAGTCGTAGCTGAAAATTTGGTTTTTCAAGCGTTTGACCTGATTAAAATAACTTTGTGCGTCGACTGTAGTGCGGAAGTCCCAGTAGCTTTTCGCTGCCTCATCGATCCCCTCGGTTCGCTTAAGAGTAAAAAGCACTTTATTCCTCACGGACTTATCAAGCGTGGCCAGTTCATATCCGGCGCACAGCAAAAACGCCACGAGCCCGAGATCGTGGCTGTGCCAATAATCGCCGCTTTCCGTGAGCGGCACGTATTCCAATTCGCCTTCAGGTTTTTTTCGCATAATATCGAATAATATTTTTATCCGCGCCCTTTACTTATCCATGCTGGAAGTTCAGTGAACTGGCGCGATGCGAGAATTTTCAAGGAGCTTTTCCCCTCAAGGAAACAAAAAATCCCCACTGAAGTTCAGCGAGGATGAGGTCATTGGGCAGACGCGACTATCTGGTCAGCGTATTTTCACCGGTTCTCCTCCCCATCGTCATCATTGCCGTATCGGGTGTCGTCGTAACTTTCTCCAAATTCAAAAGGCTTATCCGAGCGCAGTTCCGGCTCGGCGACGAGTTTGAATCGCGTCCGGTAATAGCCACACTGGTCATAGTCATCGAACGGGTCGTCGCCGATCCCGAATATCGCCTGCAAATTTCGCGAGAGTTTTTTCTTGATCGTCATAACGGCATTTTCACTGGTAAACCCCTTTGTGAGATCGGCGATAGTAGCTGGCACCTTCTCGATTTTTCTTTGCGCGGCGACCGTGTAGATGGCAGCCAGCGCACGCAGGAAACTCCACTGCTTGTCCGGACTCCTGTCTTGGGTACGACTTCTAAAGAAACCCGCGTCTTGGCAGTCGGCCGACTTCAAAAATTTATCGCGGACGAAAACCTCTATCTCAACCGGATTCCTGAATTTGACCTCGATGTCTTCCCACTTTGTGCCGGGAGAAAGCTGGAAGATCGGCTCGGATGGGGCGCCGCTTTTGAGCTTCGCGCGTTGCGAGGGCTTCACCTTTCCCCGGATGATCTCCCACGCTTCAAAGGGCTTCGGGTCGCTGTAGCTCATCGGCCGCACAAACCGGTTCGCAAGCTCAAAAAGCTCCGGGGCTTCTATGCCGAACTTGATGCCGTTTTTGTAGAGCTGGTAGATATTATTAAAATGTTTCCAGTCGATCGTGAGATAAAATTTCGTCGGTTGCTCTTTCGGTTCGCTTTCCATCGCGACAAAATCCAATAGATGCCACCCATGCAATCGGTAGAGGAGATTGCGCTGCGTCGTTTGAGAAGGCACGCCTTCGCCGCTTGGGTATAAAGAAAATTCGATCTTCTTGAGGATGATCAGGGACTCCTTCTTGACCGCTTGGAGCATCCACCATATCTCGCTATTGAGCGTTTCGTGAGGTGTCATGGTAATGATAATTTCTCTCAATCTACGCCGCTTCCGGCTTTTTCTCAAGACGCGCGTGAATAAGCCAGATCTATACAGGCGAAGCAAAGGGTGATATTTTATTCTTAATGACTCTCGCCGCGCTCAAACAGAAACTCGCCGCCATAAAGAAAATGGGGTTCGTCCGGACGCACCGTGCTCACGATACCGGGATCGGTAAAACACTCGAAGATCTATTGGGCATCAAAGAGAACAACTTGCGCTTGCCCGATGCTGGAAAGATTGAATTGAAAGCGAAAAGGATGGATTCAGGAAGCATGCTCACTGTCGCAACGAAATCGCCACTCCCGAAAGGCGTGAATAAAGTTTTGTTTGAGAAGTGTAAATATTTAGATAAAGAAGGCCAATATAATTTACATTCAACAGTTTTGGGATCGAGGCCGAATCGTCAGGGCTTGCAAATAACTCTTAACGACGACAACCTCGTGCTGAAAAATAATCATAAAATAGAAGCTTACTGGCCACTATCAATTTTCGATGACGTCCTTAAAAGTAAATCCAATAAAATCCTGCTTGTGTTTGCCGAAACAAAAGGCGAGCGGAAAACAACCAGCGAAAAATTCCATTATACCGAGGCTTACTTACTGTCCGATCTTAATATCAGCAAATTCAAAAATGCGATGAAAACCGACAAATTAAAAGTTGATATAAGAATTGGGGCATACCGAAGTGGCAAACATAAGGGACGCTACCACGACCATGGTACTGGTTTCCGAATCAACAAGCGCGACTTTTTGTCTATTTTCGATCGATATAAGCAGATCGTTTAGTTCTTTCTCAAAACGACGATGCTCTCTTTCGTCATTGTGTCCTCCAGCTCACCTACGATGTTGGTCGGAGAGTTTTTAATTGGCATTCTTTTGCCGGGAATATTTCTCACGAGAATATCCTCGCAGGTGAACCCGACTTTTTCAGCAAGTTCGGCAATGATGAAATCGGTGGGGATTCTAATTTGCTTGACGAGCCGATTGCCGATAACTAGGCAGAAATATTTTTTTGGCTTGAGTATTTTGTGTGCTCTTACTAAGCAATCGTTTAAGCCGATGTAGAAACTGAGAACGTCCTTCGCTCTTTTTTCATCTCTTTCTTTGATGCTTTCGATGGATTCCTTAAGATATTCCGATCCTAAAGAATGGCTGAAGTTTTGCGTCGGTTTCCCGCCAAGCAATTCATTGTCGACACCGGAAGCATTATCCGGATTGTCAAAAACATCAGTCCATTGTGCCGACAATCGCGAGAACTGGCCGTAAGCAACCGTCGTCCGACTATCTCCATAGGGTGGTGAGGTAATAATGCAATCTATGGAATTTTCTTTGATACCGTTATCTTTTGAAGAATCCCCATAAATTACTTTAGTCCATGTTTTTTTATCAACGTCTTTGTAGTATTCGGCGGCGCCCTTCATGCTAAGCTCTGCGCGCTTCTTGAATACCTCAAGAACATTGGGGCTATGATTTTTCAGATCGTTTTCTTTTATTCTCACTAGCTTGAACTCACCGTTCTTTGTGTTAGAAACTTTCCTCGCCGTCTCACTGAAAGCGACCATAAAGAAATTCCGAATATCCTTGTTTTCTATTTCTTTAATGGCTTTTTTAATCACCGCCAGCTTCGTAATGACTTCACTCTTGAACCAAAAATCAAGGTTCTTAAACTTTGGTTTTTCAAGCCCACTATCTTTTATATTTCCGATTCTCGCCAAAAGTTTTATGTACGCCGAGGAAAGCGCGGTTGGGTTAGTAGACGTTGTTTTCGCCTTTGCTAAAGAAATTGCAAGAGGGTTGAGGTCAATACCGTAGGAGTTGCGGCCGAGAAGCCGACTTTCAATTAATGCGGTACCCGATCCGCAGAATATATCGCAGATCGTATCTCCTTTCTGGCTATAGCTTAAAAGCAATCTTCTTGCGACCTGCGGTATAAACATTGCAGGGTAAGTATGAAATCCGTGGGTGTATGGCTTGGTCTTTGCTTTCTCGAAATCCCATGAGTCATCAATTCTTCTTTGAAATTTATGGCGCGATTCTTTTTCCTTTTCAATCTCTTTTTCGAAGTTGCGTATGATTTTTACCACAACGCCTCTAACTTCAACTTCTTTGGTATAGATAGGGAAAAGAGTCGGGTTGGCCGGCTGTAAACGAAAACCGTCTTTTTCTCGGTAAATTCTTTTCAGCGTTGCCTCGTTGTCATTAACGATCGCGACCACTGTTTGCCCGTTATCGGCAACACTCTGTTTCCGGATCACGACAATATCTCCATCGTAGATCCCGTCGTCGATCATGCTATTGCCCTGCACTCTCAAAGCGTAATGATCACCAGCTTTTCCAATATCGTCTTTGGTTATGGTAATGGTTTCGTTCGTCTCGATCGCCTCTATGGGCGTGCCGGCGGCAATGGTGCCTGCGAGGGGGATTTCAACAAGCCTTTCTTGCTTAAAGACATCAATGGCACGTGGCTGGTTTTCTTCCTTGCGCAGGTATCCAAGATCTTCGAGTTTTTTGACATGAAAATGGGCGGTGGAAACTGATGTGAGTTTAAGGTGCTTCTTGATCTCCTCCAGGGACGGCGAATACCCGTTCCTTTTCCCATATAACCCGATGAAATCGAGGGTTTGTTTTTGGCGCTTTGTGAGCATTGCTTTGACTTTCGATTTATTTTCGATTATACTATAAGCATACACTAAAACGAAATCAAGCGCTGTGGACAACTGCAAAGGCCGAAATCAAAATTAATACTTCTATGCCACTACCAAAACACCAAAGAACAAAATCCGGCGCCTTTACAAGGGAGCACGGCAATTCATTGGCTAAAAACCTCCGTAAAGATTATCCGGAATTCAATAACGTTCGGAGTGATGCCAAGTTGAAAAATATCAAGAAAAACCTTGGTTTACCGTCCGATGCGCCGCTTAAGGATGTCCGAAAAAAATTAAGATAAGGGCGACTGAAACTCCCCATGACAGGGCCTTCTCTTATATTCGACAAATCAGTACTTCAAAGTCTCAATCCCGATGAGGCTATGTGGCTTGATAACTTTTACACTGTAAACATCACCCCACTATTCTTCGTGGAAACGCTCGCCGATCTTGAGAAGGAAGTTCGTACTGGTAAAACGCCAGAGCAAGTTGTCGGAAGTATGGCGTATAAAACTCCAGATACTGCTTGCGTGGGAACGTACCACAGAGAACTGCTTTCTGGAGAATTTATGGGCTACGGGGTTGAAATGTCGGGGCGCCCGATTATTTCTGGAGGCCAAGCAATGAAGTTGGGAAATGAAACGGGGATTATTTTTCGAGAACCTCCAGAGGTAGAAGCATTCCACCGATGGCAAAAACACCAGTTTTTAGAGATAGAACGAACAATTGCAAAAACATGGAGGGGAAACTTGAAAAGTGAAACACCCGAGGAAATTAATGCAATATTTCAGCAGTTCGTTGCCGCATCTGGCGCACCGAAATCTCTCGATGAACTAAAAGGGCAGGTGGATCGGATAATAGACAGCCAAAATCAGAAGGCTAGTCTTATGTTCGGCCTTTCGCTCATGGGCGTTTCATCCGAAGCTCAAGAAAAAATTATAAAGAGATGGGAAATTTCAGGTAAGAAACCTATGCGAGAATTTATTCCTTACTTTGCATACGTGTTATCAGTTGACCTGTTCTTTTATCTGGGAATGGCTGCGAACCTTTTCTCAAATTTTCGTCATCCACAAACTCATAAAATTGACATAGCATATTTGTATTATCTGCCATTCTGCAACATTTTTGTTTCTGGCGATAAATTCCACATTGGCACCGCATCCTTTTTTCTCCGTCCCGATCAGACATTCGTAAACGGGTTGGATTTTAAAGCCGACCTAGTAAAGCTGGATCAGCACTATTCCGCGCTTCCGGAGGCAGTAAAAAATAGGGGTGTTGTAAGTTTTGCCTCAATCCCGCCGGACGATACTTCTTTTCTGATTACCCGCTTGTGGGATAAATATATGTCGGCAACATGGAGAGATATCAAAACGCGCAAATTTGACGGAACAGACAAGATTGATCCCGAGACAGAAAAGGCTATCTTGGAAAAAATAGGTAAGTTCGCAACAGAGGCAAAACCAGTGGATCGAGACAGTTTAGGAAATTCAGACGACGTTCAGAATATGGTTTTGAAACACATGGTGTCAGCGAAGAAGGGAAAGTGGCGCAGATTCCCACCGGAGGTTGAAAATTCTCTCAAAAGAATTTTGGATTAGTTTTAATTTATGCCTCTCCCGGTCGGTGGCGTTACGCAGTCAGCGTTGTTTGTTTTTCTTTGCTTTGCGATTAGAACTCAATCTTGCCCGGAAAGAGAACGGCCATTTGCGTAACGATCTCTCCCCAGTGCCGCACCGTATGGATCCACCGCTTTGCGATGTCATCCTGCGCGAGCCACAAAAGTTTTTCGAGCGACTCGTTGTGCGGAAATACGGTCGTCGTTTTCGTGACCTTGCGGAACTGGTGGTTCAAGCTCTCGATCGCGTTCGTCGTATACATGCTTCGGCGGATCGCCTCCGGATACTCGAAGAACGGCATGAGCTCATTCCACTTGTTTTCCCATGACTGGAGATACGGTTGGTAGCGAGGCCATTTCGCTTTGACCTTTTCGAGCGCAGTGCGTCCGGCTTCCTCGCTCGGAGCGCCATAGACCGTTTTCAGATCGTCGCAGAACTGGTCGCGGTCTTTGTGCGGCAGGAACTTTACCGTGTGTCGTATCTGGTGGACGATGCACTGCTGGATTTGCGCTTCCGGAAAGATAGCGTTGATGGCTTCGGAAAATCCGCGCAAGCCGTCGATGCACGCAATGAGGATTTCCTCAACGCCCCGGTTCTTGATCTCATTCAGGACGTGCATCCAGAACTTCGCGCTTTCGGTATCCCCGATCCAAATGCCGAGCACTTCCTTGTATCCTTGCCCGTTCACACCGAGGACGATGTAAGCGCATTTCGACACGATCTTGCCGCTCTCGCGGACTTTGAAATGCAGCCCGTCGAGATAGATGAATGGGTAGGTGGACGAAAGCGGTCGCGATTGCCACTCCTTGATGAGTGGATACACCTTGTCCGTAATCGCGGAGATACCCGACTGCGAAATCTCAACGCCGTGGTGTTCCTTCAAGTAGCTTGAGATGTCTCGCGTGGTGAGACCTTTTGCGTAGAGCGCGATGATATTCTGCTCGATGTCGTTCT
>Ga0209515_10009899_pt1 | contig 10748 bp, 7 predicted proteins | sample Subgroupgradi54m_FD_187454 | JGI IMG/M metagenome (GOLD analysis project Ga0209515, IMG submission 187454) | Subsurface groundwater microbial communities from S. Glens Falls, New York, USA - GMW60B uncontaminated upgradient, 5.4 m (SPAdes)... ...
CAGCTGCTCGCCTGGTCGCTGCGCGAGCGCTGTGCCGACCTCTGGCCGTCGACGGTGGCGAAGAGCCTGGGCGACCTCGGCCGCGGCCTGCGCGGCCTGCGCATGGTCGCGGATCTCTTGCGCGATCATCCCGGCAACCTGTCCCTGCTCAAACACGCCGCCGCGCTCGCCGGCGACACCCAGACGCGGCGCGCCGCCGCCACCGCCTGAGCGCGATCGCAGCGCTACCGCGCGGTAACGCCCTACCTGGCCGGTAACGCGCACTTCCCGAAAATCCCAATCTCATTGCCCCTCTCGACTGGCGTGGCAGTTGCAAACGCGCCTTGCATGCATCCCTTATCGCACCTACGACCCTGGCAGACATTCGGCATCTCGGCTCTGGCCGCGCTGGCGCTCGCCGCTCTCGGCAGCTGCGGTAGCGAGGCCGCCTCCGCTCCTGACACCGGCGATCCAGGCCTGGGTCGCTACCTGCCGCTCACCCTGGGCGCCTCGTGGACCTGGCGGGTGACGCCGTCCACGGGCGACGCCTTCGACAAGGTCTCGACGGTCGAGGCCTTCGAGGACGTGGGCGGCGCCAAGGCGGGCGTGATGGCCTTCCGCGTGCGCACCGCGGGCAAGGACGGCACGACCATCAGCTGGCAGGAGGACACCGGCTCGCAGGTGCTCCGCCATCGCGAGCAGAGCTTCAGCGCCAACGGCTCGATGACCTCCGACCAGATCTACATGCCCTACAAGCTGCGCGTCGACGAGAGCGCGGCGCACATGGCGGCGGGCGCCACCTTTGCCGAGAACTACACCGAGGTCGACACCAACCCTGCCACGGGCGTGATCAAGACCAAGACCAAGGCCCAGACCTGGACGGTCGAGGCCGTGAACGAGCAGCTCACCGTGCCGGCGGGCACGTTCGTGTGCGTGCGGTTGCGCCGCGTCGGCACCGACGCCAGCGCTTCCGACAAGCAGTACTGGTTCGCGCGCGGCGTGGGCAAGATCAAGGAAGCCGGCGGCCAGACCGAGGAGCTGGCCGCCTTCACACCGGGGACTCCGTAGGGAGACATCATGGGTACGCGTCGCAACGGCTTCTCCAGCAGCATCCTGGCGGTGGTGGCGGCAGCGACGCTCTTCGCGCTGAGCGCGTGCACGCGCTACGGCCAGGGCGCGCGCCCCATCGATCCCGGCCTGCTGGCCACCGAGCCGGGCTGGATCGTCGCCGCGCCCACGCCCGAGATCCGCCAGCGCAGCCAGCTGCAGTGCGGACAGGCGGCGCTCGCCATGGTCGCCGGCCGCTGGCTGGTGGCCATGACGCTCGACGACGCCCTGGCGGTCGCGCCCCCGACGCACGACCTGGCCGTCAGCGATCTCAACGTCGCCGCGCGCGCCAGCGGCCTGGAAGCCTACTCGGTGGCCGACGACCCCGATATCCTCGAGTTCGAGCTGCGCGCGCACCGGCCGGTCATCGTCGGACTGATGCGCCGGGTCGGCGGGCGGACGCTACGTCACTACGAGGTCGTGGTCGCCCTCCGTCCGTCGACGCGCCAGGTGGTCACCATCGATCCAGCAGGCGGCTGGCGCGTCCGCCATGTCGAGGAACTCGACGCCGAGTGGAGCGCCGCGGGCCGCGTCGCCCTGGTGGTCGTGGGCCGCACTCCCGAGAGCCAGGCGCTCGTGCCCCGACCCAAGGTCATCAACACGCAGCAGACGGCGGAACGCCATCGACCCGAAGCCTGGCCTTCGTATTATCCGTAGAACATTCGCTGAAACACTCAATCGCTCCGTCTGCCCAGTACCGATCTAGTTGCACTGTCCAATTGCCAGCCTGCTGCAGCTGCTTCGTTTGCCCCGCACTGTGCGCATACGCGCTTACCTGTGGGCGCCAACGTCACGTGTGGCGTACGACTCTGTCACAGGTGTGCTCGTTGGGCGCTACGTCCGCCAATGACATGGACGCTCAAATGTACGCAGCCACTCGAAAGCAGGTCTAACCGTCGGTCGTGACCCTCCGGCACAGCAATTGAAGAAGCCCCGCATCATGTCATCTGCGGCTGTGAAGTGGAATCCCGGGGATGACGACCAGCTCGAGATCCTCATTGCGGACGACAACGCGACGGCACGCACATCATTGACCGAGGCTCTCTCGGCGTGCGGCTATCGCGTCGAGACCGCGGCCATCGGCGAGCAGATGCACAGGCTCGCCGCGACGCACGCGTTCGACATCGTCATCCTCGATGTCGAGACCGCGTTCGCCGATGGCCCCGCGCTGGTTCGTCATCTACGTCGCATCAACCCCGCCACCGACGTCATCTTGCTCAGCGCACTCGCGTCGATCGAGGAAGCCGTCGCCGCCACCAAGGCCAAGGCGGTCTACGTGAGCAAGCCGTGCACGCACGAGGAGCTCCTGCGCACCGTCGCCGAGATCGTCGGGCGACGACGCGCACAGGCACGGCTCGATCGCGAGCTCGAGGCGGGCGAGCCCAACAAGCCCATCCTGGTCGGCCGCAGCCCGGCGCTGATGCAGCTCAAGCATCACCTCGACGTCATCGCACGCAGCGAGGGCACCGTGCTCATCTCGGGCGAGAGCGGCACGGGCAAGGAGCTGGTCGCGCGCTACATCCATCACGCCAGCGCGCGGCGCGCCCGCCCGCTCGTGACCGTGAACTGCGCCGCCTTTCCCGACACCCTGCTCGAGGCCGAGCTTTACGGCCACGAGCGCGGCGCCTTCACCGGCGCGAGCTCGCGCCGCGAGGGTCGCTTCGAGTCGGCCGCGGGTGGCACGCTGTTCCTGGACGAGATCGGCGAGATGCCGCTCCTGGCCCAGGCCAAGCTCCTGCGCGTGCTCGAGGACGGCACCTTCCAGCGCCTCGGCTCCAACGTCACGCTCAAGCCGGACGTGCGCGTGGTCGCGGCCACCAACAAGGATCTCGAGCAGCTGGTGGCCCAGGGTCGCTTCCGCGAGGACCTGCTCTACCGACTCAAGCTCTTCCGGCTGGTCACGCCGCCCTTGCGTGACCGCGCCGGAGACCTGCCGCTGCTGGTCGAGCACTTCTGCCGCAAATACGCCCCGCCCGACACCAAGCCGCAAGGCCTGTCGGCGCAGGCATGGGCGGTGCTGGCGCGGCATCACTTTCCCGGCAACCTGCGCGAGCTCGAGCATGCCATTCGCCACGCCATCGCCTTCGCGGGCGGCGAGGAGATCCAGATCGAGCACCTGCCCGAGGAGCTCGCCGGCGCCGCGCTGGCCCTGTCGGTGGCGCGGCCCGAGCCGGTGCTTGTCGCCAGCGGCGAGCCGGTCTCGTCGGCCACGCCGCCGGTGGGCCCGCTCGATGCCGCGCTGGTCGAGTTCGAGCGCGACTATGTGATGAAGGCGCTGGCGCAGACGGGCGGCAATCGCTCGGTGACCGCCAGCCTGCTGGGCATCTCACGCAAGGCGCTGTGGGCCAAGCTCAAGCGATACCCCGCGCCACGTCCCAAGCTCACCATGGTGCGTCCATGAAGAGTCACGGTCTGCTCGCCACCTGCTTGGCCTTGTTCATCGTCTGGCAGCTCCCCGCCACCAGCGCGCTCGCACAGCAGCAGCCGCGCTACGACGCGATGCAGGAGCTGCTCGACGGCGAGGCACGCGAGGCCATGGGCAAGGGCGACTACAAGCGCGCCCTGCACTTCTTCTGGCGCCTGCTCAAGATCGATCCCAACGACGCCAGCGCGCTGCGCGAGGCGGGCCGCTGCGCCAAGGCGCTCGGCTACACCATGTACGCCGAGCGCGCGCTGGCGCGCACCAACGAGCTGCACGGCGGCATGCTCGATCCCGAGCTGCACTTCCTGCGCGGCGAGGCCCTGCTCTCGCTCGGCCGCAAGCAGGAGGCCTGGGAAGAGCTGGCTCAGGCCGAGACCGAGCTGCGCAGCCTCATGCTCGACCGCAACGCCAAGCTGTGGCTGGCGCGCATCTATGCCCTGCGCGGCGATCTGACCCACTCGGACAAGGCGTACTGGGATCTCCTGCCCACCAACAGTGGATCCAAGGAGTACGCGGATCTCATGGCCGACATGGCCGAGGCGCACATCCTGGCCAAGGACTGGACCGGCGCCGAGTGGGTGCTGCGTCGCCTGATAAGAGCGCAGCCCGGCTGCGTGCGCGGGCGCGAGATGCTCGCCTGGGTGCTGGAGCGGCGCGGCGACACCGACGGTGAGCTCACGCTGCGCGCGCACCTGGCCAGCGAGGACGGCGTCGACGACCCGAGCGGCCGGCAGGTGCGCTACGGCCAGGCGCTCGAGCGCTCGCACGACTACGCCGGCGCGCTCGACCGTTACCGCCAGGCCGAGGAGCTGGGCAACAAGGACATGGGCACCGCCATCGAGCGGGTCGAGCTGGTCATCTCGCCCGAGACCGCGGCGGGCATGACCATGAGTGACGATCCGTCGGGCGCCACGCGCAGCTGGCTGGCCGGGGCGACCGTGCCATTCGGCTCGCATGTGCGCGTGGCTGTGGCCGGTGCGCGCACCGAGGTGCTCGAGCGCAACTTCACCCTCACCACCGTCACGCCGCGCCTGGTCCTCGATCGACGCGGCGATGTGCTGGCCCTGGGCGGCACATTGTACTGGGACGACATGCAGGCCAACGTGCAGGCGGGCGGCAACCTGGCCTTGCGCACACGCCCGGGCCGGCCGCTGCAGCTGCAGCTCACCAGCGAGCTGGCCATGCCGTGGCGCGAATCGGTCAGCACGATCGTCCAGGGTGGCGCGGTCGATTCGCTGCAGCTCGACGCGTACAGCACGCCCTTCTCCGACAAGGTGGTGTTCGGCGTGACCGGACGGGCGCGCCGGCTGGGCCTCTCGCCCATGCCCGAGGAGCCGAACCTGTCCGCGCAGCAGCTCTTCGGCGCCGGTGGTGTCGACCTGGTGCTGTGGGCCGACCCCGACCACGTGGTCCCGGGCGAGATCCTCGACGACGAGATGCTGTGGCCGGTGGGGATGGCCAGCTCGGCCGTGCTGTCCTACCGTCACTACGAGCTGTTCTCCGACGATCCATTCGGCCAGCGGCTGGTGCTGGTCACGCGCAGCCAGATCGACGAGACCTCGGGCGCCTACCGGCAGACCCTGGGCAAGGGCGGCGCGGTCGCCTTCGAGGTGCGCGGCGGCATCGGTTACGACTGGGCACGCAACGTGCAGCAATGGCGCGGGGGTGCGTCGCTGCTCCTGTCACCGACGATGAACACCCGCTTCACCTTGGCCTACGACGCCAGCAGCGAGAGTGGTACCGGGCTCGCCGGTCGGCGTCACACCGGATGGATCATGCTGCATGTCGACCTCTAGTCGTAACGTCTTCTTCGAGGCCGTGACCGCGGCCGTGCTGACCGCCGTCGCGGTGGCGCTGTGGTCGCCCGAGGACGTCTGGCTGTCCCGCCTCGGCTTTCATCCGGCGTGGATCGCGGTGCTGGTGCTGGCGGCGCACTATGGCTCGCTGGGATTGTTCCTCGCACTCGGCCTGACCCTCGCGTCGCTGACGGGGGCCAGCTACATCCTGGGCGGCTCGATCGACGGCTTGCAGGCGCGCACCGGCAACACCTCCGACATGTTCGCCCTGGCCGCGTCGCTGGCGGTGGCCTGGCTGGCCATGCTGCAGGAGCGCAAGGTGGCCCGGCTCAACCAGCACCTGGCCGCGGCCGAGCGCAACCACACGCAGGCGAACGAGGCGCTGGCCGCCTTCCACGAGCACATCGCGCCCCTGCGCGCGCGCTACGACCGCATCGATCTGTCGGTGACCATGTGGCGCGATCTGGCCAGTCGCATCGAGAGCGGCGACGTGGTGCAGGCGGCGCGCGCCGCGCTCGACCTGGGCGGCATCCGCTCGGGTGCGTCGGCGGGCGTGGTCTACTTCTGCGAAGGCAACGGGCTGGGCGTGCTCGAGCGCTTCGGCCACGAGTCGGCGCTCGAGAGCCTCAACATCGGCATCGCCATCGATCGCACCGCGCACGCGGCCGTGGATCGACACCACGCCGTGCTCGCCTTCGACATCGACGGCCCGACCGAGGGCGACAGTGACGTCGCCGCGCCCATCCTCGACGACAATGGCGGCGTGCTGGGCGTCATCGCCCTGCGCGGAGTCTCGGCCAACCGGCTGAGCAGCGCCGACATCCATGATCTCAGCGTCATCGCTCAGTGGCTCGCGCCCGCGCTGGCGCGCTCGCGGTCGTGGCGACGCGGAGCCCACACCAGCACTGCGGAGGCAGCAACCCAATGACCAGTGCCGCTCTACGCCAGCACTACGACGCCGATGTCGCGCTCATCCTCGAAGGCACCTACCCCTACGTCGCCGGCGGCGTGTCGTCGTGGGTGCACCAGATCTTGTGCTCGTGCCCGTCGCGCAGCTTCGCGCTGTTCCACATCGGTCCCTACCCGGGCGCCTACACCAAGGCACGCTACGAGCTGCCCGCCAACGTGACCACCCTGGCCGAGGCCTACTGCCGCGCCGCCGACGATCAGAAGGTGCGCCGGCCCGAGTCGGCCTTGCCGCGCGCGCGCAAGCAGCCGTCGCGCATGCTGCGCGCCTTCGCGCGCCTGCACCTGGAGGAGAAGATCGACGATTCGCTGCTCGACGACCTGGCCTCGGGTGATCTCACCATCGCCGAGTTCCTGCACGGCGATGCCACCTTCGAGCTCCTGCGCCGCGAGCTGTACGAGCGGCTCAGCCCCGACGCGCCCTTCATGGACTTCTTCTGGCACTTCCGCGCCATGCACGTGCCGCTCATGCGCCTTCTGGCCGCGCCCTGCCCCAGGGCCGCGCTCTACCACGCGGTGTCCACCGGTTATGCCGGCGTGGTCGGCGCGGTGGCCAGCCTGCGCGAGGGCCGTCCGCTCGTGGTCACCGAGCACGGCATCTACGCGCGCGAACGCGAGATGGAGCTGTCGCGCGCCACCTGGATCAAGGACGTCGGCGCGGGCGTGGGCGACATGGTCGGCCAGGCGCGCCCGTCGCCCCTGCGCCGCTTCTGGTCGCACTACTTCCACATGCTGTCGCGCATCGCCTACCACCGCGCCGAGCGCGTGCTGACCCTGTCGGAGGACAACCGCGCCAAGCAGCTCGCCGACGGCGCCGATCCGCGCAAGACCTCGATCGTGCCCAACGGCGTCGATCCGACGCTGTGGCAGACCGACAGCACGCGACCCGCGGCCATCCCGGCGCGGCGCATGCGCGTCGGCTTCGTCGGCCGCGTGGTGCCCATCAAGGACGTCATCACGCTCATCCGCGCCATCGGTCTGGCGCGCGCCGAGGCCGACCTCGAGCTGTGGCTGATCGGTCCCGAGGACGAGGACAAGGCCTACGCCGGGCGCTGCCACGCCCTGGTCAAGGCGCTCGGGCTGGAGGAGCACATCAAGTTCCTCGGCCCGCAGCGAGTGGCCGAGATGTACCCGCAGCTCGACGCGATCGTGCTGACCAGCCTGAGCGAGGGCCAGCCGCTGGTCATCCTCGAGGCCTACGCGGCCGGGCTGCCGGTGGTGGCCACCTACGTGGGTGCCTGCCGCGAGCTCATCGAGGGCGGCGACGAGGCGGACCGCGCCATCGGCCCGAGCGGCATCGTCACGCGCGTGGCCAACCCCGTCGAGACGGCGACGGCGCTGATCAAGCTGGCCCGGCACCCCGAGCTGCGCGCGGCCATGGGCAAGGCCGGAGCGGCGCGCGTGGCGGCCCGTTACCAGCTGCGCCAGGTGGTGGCCAGCTACGAACAACTCTACACAAGCATGGTGCAATCATAGCGGGCATCGGCTGGAGACTGGAGGAGCTGCTCGAGCGCGACTCGCTCGCCTCGAAGATGAGCGTCTTCCTCACCGGCGCGGCGGTGACCTCGGGTCCCTGGCTGCTGACCACGCTCGTGCTCGTGCTCATGCGCGTGAGCGCGGCCGGCTCGAGCATCTCCGGTGTCGCCGACGCCGAGCGCATCATCACCGTGGTCTACGGCGGCGTCATCGTGCTGGGCGCGCCGGTCGACATCATGCTGTCGCGCTACGCCGCCGACCGCGTCTACGAGCGGCGGCGCGACCAGATCGCCGCGCCGCTGCGCCGCGTGCTGGCCGGCTGCCTGATCGCGTTCCTGGTGCTGGGCACGGTTGCCATGTACGTCATGGGCGTATCGGTCGAGCTGGGCGTCGCCGGCGCGGTGCTGGCGGCGGTGGTGGGCGGACAGTGGCTCTTGCTGTCGGCCGCGGGCGGCCTGAGCTCGCCCAGCATCATCCTGCGCGCCTTCGCCTTCGGTGCGCCCTCCAGCCTGCTGGGCGTGCTGGTGCTGGCGCGACCGGAGCTGCTGGGTGCGACCGGTTACCTGTACGGCTTCGCCGCCGGGCAGCTGGTGACGCTCGGGCTGCTGCTCTGGGGCACGCTGCAAGCGCTGCCCGCCGAGGAAGACGAGCACGCCGGCATCCTGAGCGCCTTCCGCGAGTACTGGCTGCTGGCCGCCGCGGCCCTGGCCTTCCACGCCGGCCTGTGGGTCGACAAGCTGGTCGTCTACGTCCGCGCCGACGGCGCCCTGGCCTCGCTCTACTCGGCCATGGCGGCGATCGCCTGGCTGTCGGTGGTCCCGGCCTGCGCCTACCTCTTCGTCACCGTCGAGACCGTCTTCCATCGCCGCTTCCGCGCCTTCTACGCCGCCCTGCACACCGGCTCACGCCTGTCCGAGCTCGAGGTCCTCGCGGTCGAGGTGCGCCAGGAGGTGACCCAGACGCTGCGCGGCACCGCCGCGGTCCAGGCCGGCGCGACGCTGCTCTGCCTGCTGCTGGCCCCGTCGGTGGCCCGCCACCTGAGCATCTCACCCGGCCACGTGCCCATCCTGCGCTGGCTCCTCGTCGGCGCCGCACTCCAGGTCCTGGCCGTCGCCGCGACGCTCCTCCTGTACTACTTCGACTTCCGCCGCGAGGCCCTGGCCGCGGCCCTGACCCAGCTCTTCGCCAGCGGCATGCTGACCTGGTACATCGGCGCACCCGCCCCATTCCTGGGCGCAGGCTACGCCGCCGCGTGCGCCTTGACCTGCGCGGTGGGCATCACGCTGCTGCAGATGCGCATGTGGCGCCTGCTGGAGCACACGTTCCAGTCGCAGCCGTACGCGGCGGAGTCGTGAGAATGATGGGCGGGTTGGTGCGGTAGGAAGGCAGAGGCGAGAGGCGCCTCTGCGTTGAAGCGCGGCGTCAGTGCGTGCTGTAAGGCACCTTGCCCGAGGTGTAGTTGATGTAGAAGTACCACCCCGGCGTCACGCCATCGGGGCCGACATCCAGGTCGGTGCCACCGTCGGAGCGCGGGCACATGTTGTCGCCGCCGATGAGCAGCTGCGCCAGCGTCTTGCCGCCCACGAGCGGCAGGTCGGCCGGGAAGAGCGTCGTGCGCGCGCGCGCCACGCTGATGAAGCCGCGAATCATGCCGTCGGAGACCTGGGTGGCGGGGTTGCCCACGTAGGTGCCGCCCAGACGCGCGTCCTCGAGGTGGATGACCACCGTACCCAGGCTGACGTCGAGCGTCTCGGAGTCGCTGGAGAAGCAGGGCGCCGAGGGCTTGGTGATGGCGGGCGAGTAGCTGGGGAAGATCGTGCCCGGCAGGGTGTCGAGGCACACGCCCGAGGTCGCGTTGTTGGCCGTCGAGCTGGTGCTGTGCGTGCCGTCGCTGGTGCAGCTGGTGGTCTCGAACGGCACGCTGCAGGTCGGGCCGAAGTCGACGTCGAGCATGCCGGTGGGCGCGCTCTGCGCGAGCGGACGGAAGACCGTGACCACGCTCAGGTCGAGCGAGCCGTCGGGCGGCATCGACTTGTCCTTGACGATGGAGTCGTTGAGCAAGAAGTTGGCGATGTTGGTGATGTCGCCGCAGGTGGAGTCGTAATAGATGTGCGGGTCGCGAATCTCCATGTGATTGACCCGGAAGGCGGTCGGCTCGAACTTGCAGTGCGAGTCGCAGCCGTCACCATTGGTCGTGTCACCGGCGTCGCAGTCCTCGCCTTGCTCGAGCACATGGTTGCCACACACCGGATGGCAGTCGGTGTCGTTGTTGGCATTGCCCGCGGCGGGGCAGCAGCCGTCGCCACCCACCGGGGTGGTGATGGTGGCGTGCGTGCACACCGCGTTGCAGGTGCCGCCGGCGAGCAGGGTATCGGTGGTGCAGACCATGCCGTCGTTGCACGAGGTCGGGCACGCGCCGGTCTGACCCGCGGGGATGGCGGTGTCGCAGGTCTCGCCCGCGCTGACCAGCCCGTCGCCACAGCCGAGCGAGCAGTCGGTGTCGGTGGCGTGGGTCGCGCCCGCAGGGCAGCAGCCGTCGCCCTCGGCGGGAGCCGTGATGGGCGAGTGCGTGCACGTCGCGGTGCACGTGCCGGCGCCGCCCAGCGCGTCGGCGGTGCAAGCCTGGCCATCGTCGCAGGCGGTCGGGCATGCACCCGTCGCGCCCGCGGCGATGGCCGTGTCGCAGGTCTCACCCGGCTCGACCACCCCGTTGCCGCAGCCGGCCGGGCAGTCGGAGTCGCTGTTGATGTCGGCGCCGGGCGGGCAGCAGCCGTCGCCCGCGGCGGGCGCGGTGATGTCACCGTGCACGCACTGCAGCTGACAAGCCACGCCCGACGCGGTGTCGGTGGTACAGGACATGCCGTCGTTGCAGTTGGCCGCCGGGCACGCGCCCGGACCGGTGGCGATGGCCGTGTCGCACTTCTCGTGCATCTGCAGCTGGCCGTCACCACAGCTGAGCTTGCACGCCGTCGTGCACTCGTCCTCGTCGATGTTGTGACGGC
>Ga0209515_10009900_pt1 | contig 10747 bp, 9 predicted proteins | sample Subgroupgradi54m_FD_187454 | JGI IMG/M metagenome (GOLD analysis project Ga0209515, IMG submission 187454) | Subsurface groundwater microbial communities from S. Glens Falls, New York, USA - GMW60B uncontaminated upgradient, 5.4 m (SPAdes)... ...
TGCCTGCTACGATGAGTCCAAGCGTTTGGGCGAGACCATCGCCACTATCTACCACGAGCAATTTGGGATGCCGACCGCAATAGTGCGGCCGTTTAACGTGTTTGGCCCGGGTATGGGCCACGCCGACCGCCGGGTGCTGCCGATGTTTGCCTACAAAGTGCTCAACCGCCAGCCGATACCAGTGCACGGCGACGGCCACCAGACACGCACCTTTTGCTACATCACCGACGCCGCGACCGGCTTCCTCAAAACACTCCTCTCGGGCACTCCGGGGCAGGCATACAATATCGGCACCGCGGAGAACGAAATCTCGATGAAGAACCTGGCCGAGCTGTTTGTGGCAACCGAGGGCAGCGGCGCCTCCTACCAACTTATCCCCTACCCGGCCAACTACCCCGCGGGCGAGCCACAGCGAAGATGCCCCGACATCAGCAAAGCAAAAAACGAGCTCGATTTTAACCCTAAAGTAAATCTCAAAGAGGGCCTCGCCCGCTTTATCGAGTGGTGCCGCAGCGACCCGCTCTATACAGAAGGCGCTCCGCACGATTAAATAGATACATGGCGAACAAGCTGCTTAGGGTTGCTCTGGTCGGCACCGGTCGATGGGGTAGCATCATTGCAAAAACTCTAGGTACACTTCCCGAATGCAGACTCGCCTACCAGGCAACGCGCGAGTGGCGCAGTTTGCTAGAAAAGACTGACATCGACGGCATCATTATCGCAACGCCTCCCTCAACTCATACAGAAATCGCACTGGCGTTTATCGAGCACGGCATCCCGGTGTATATCGAGAAGCCACTCGCTGTAAGCGCGGTGGATGCGCAAAAGATTTTGGATGCCGCGCAGGCGAGCGGCGCGCCGGTGTTTGTCGGGCATATCCACTTGTACAACCCTGCCTACCAGGAAACAAAAAAATTATCAAACACTATCGGCGCACTCAAAGTACTGGTGGGTGAGGGCGCAAATATGGGTCCATACCGCGAGGACTACTCGGCGATGTGGGACTATGGCTCGCACGACATCTATATGATGCTCGACTTGGTGGGGGAAATGCCGGAGAGCGTGCAGGCGTGGGGCACCGCCGTGCTGCGGCCGGGGACGGCGCTGTGGGACATCGCGCAGATAAAGCTCAATTTCAAAAACGCCGCGGTCGGGTATATTTTGAGCAGCTCGGTGATGCCGCAAAAGCGGCGGCACCTTACGGTGGTGGGAGAAACGGGAAGTATCGTGTTTGACGACACGCTGCTGGAGAAAAAAGTGATGCTGCGCGCAGACAACGGAGACATCTCCCACCCCGCCTACGAGCCGGGGATGCCTTTGACACTAGAACTTCAAGCTTTTCTCAACACAATCAAAACCGGCGCAAAGCCAAATGCAACTGCTGCCGAAGGTCTGGCCGTCGTGCGCGTGTTGGAAACAGCAGAAAAATCAATCGCCGCAAGCGGCATTGCAACAAAAATAACTACATAAAACATAAAGCTAACACACCTAAAATTAGCTATAGCTAATTTTAGGTGTGTTTGAGAAAAAGAAAAAACGCGACTTGTGGTCGCGCTTGTTTTGTCGCCCCTATTGTGGAGCTGTTACTTTTTGGAGGAGGCGCTCCTCTTCCTTCTTCCTGACGTATTCGGCGACCGTCCCGGACAATACCGGCAGGCCGTCGCGCCAATTGAGATACTCGATCACCTGCCGGGCGGTGAATAAGTTTTTGTACTCTGGCACCCGGTAGAGCTCCAGCCGATAGAGCTCACCGGCAGACAGATTTGCACGTAGGTCTTTCACCGTACCTTGGGAATGACGGGCCTCTTCATTCCAAGGCAGCGTAATGCCCGGGTACGAGTAAACCCGCGTTAGGTGTCCATTGAGCACCGTGACGATGGTCGCAAACGCCCGCACGATGTGGTCGAACTGGGTCGCAGTAACGCCGATGTCACCCGGGTTCTTCTTGACCCACTCCACAAACGAGTCCGCCTCGCTGCGCGTATTGACGCCGCCGCCGACATCGAACTTGATGATGGGGATGGAAAAAGGAAATCCTTCCCCCCAGCCGAGCTGCTTGAGCTGGTCGACCGAGGCGTCGAAGCCGTCGTAGCCGTGGCCGAGTGTGCCGTCGCTGATGCCGAGATGTTTGACCATCCCCGCCTTCGCGAGCTCGATGGCCCGCAAGAAGCAAGAGTGGGCGTTGTCGCTGGTCTGCGCGAATATAAACAGCATCTCCAGCGGCCCGCGGGCCGGGTTGCGATAGTCGCAGTAAATCCGCGGCTGCAGGAGGATGACGTCCTCCAGCTCCTTCGGCGAGAGGTCCGTAATCCGTTCCCTGGGCATAGTGCCCTCCTTCTGTTTCTACCGCCCTGCGGTAGGTTGCGAAACTAAGTCCAAGCATAGTGTAAATTATTGAATATGACTTGTCAATGGTTTCCGAGTATGCTACTTTATCGCTAGAAGCGAAGAAGGAACAAACTGATGAGGATGGGATACGTGAAGATTCTTGTCATCCCCGTAGCCGGCGCGGGGACACGTCTGCGGCCCGCGACCTATGCGACCCCAAAGGAGCTGTTGCGGCTGGTCGACAAACCGATTGCGTGGTACCTGCTCGCAGAGGTCTACCAAGCGGGTATCCGGCGCGTGATTTTTGTCACGCACAAAGACAACCCCTTGACCCGAGAGTTCTTCGAGAGTCGTCGCGCCGACTCTCTGCTTGTCGACTTCCCCGGCCTTGATGTTTCGTTTATCGAAACCGATATGCGCGGCGGCGACGGCCAAGCGATAGTGCTCGCGAAAGATATGGTCGGGCAGGACCCGTTTGCTGTCAGTATGGGCGATATGATAACTTTGCCGGGAACTTCAATACTCGCGGAGTTGGTGGAGGTCTACAACACCACCGGCCAACCGGTCATCTCGGTCGAGCAAGTCCCCCGCGAGAAAACCCCACAGTACGGAGTCATCGACCCGGGTGGGCACAGCAGCAATGTGTATCGTGTGCGCGGCATCGTCGAGAAGCCACTACCGGAAGATGCGCCGAGCAACCTGGCGATGACCGGGAAGTACATTCTCGAGCCCAGTATCTTTAGCTACCTAGAAAAACTGCAAGGTGGCGAAGGCGAACTAAAGCTCGCGTACGCGCTCAATGCGTACGCCAGCGAGCGTGTGCTCAACGCCTGTATTCCAAACACCAAGCACTACGACACTGGCACCAAGGCGGAGCTGTTCAAAACTGAAGTCGCTTTTTCTCTCGCGCATCCAGAGTTGGGAGGTACGGCACGAGCGATATTGCAAGAAATAAAATAATCGCAGCCCGAGGAATCGCCTCGGTTTTTTATTTTACCGAGAAAGAAAAAACCGCCTTGGTAGGGGCGGTGGTTGTGGCTATTGTTTAGGTTGCCCAGGTGCGCACTTTGCTGCGCGGCACTTCGGGGGCGATTGCGCCCAACACTTTTTGCGGCACCGGCAGGGGTTGCCCGACTTCGTGATGGACAAGCTGGCTCCCCAAGCTGGTGTGCAGTGCGTAGGCCTTGCCCACCACCTCGACCGAGCCGACGCACGCGTCGAGCCGCTGCTGCAAGCTCAAACTGCTTACCTGCCCGCCGTGGAGTAGCGTAAGGTAGTCGAGCCAGGTGTGCCCGTAGCCGATTTGGCCGTTCTCGAATCGGCGCACCTCCGTGCCAGTCGAGTCGACAACCCGAAGATACGGGTCGACCTCTTCCGTGCCCACACAAATTTCGACTGATCCTTTTTCCCCCACCACGGTGATGCCGTAGCAGGTGTCCTCAAGCCCCTTGCCACAGTCGACCAGCAGCTCGATGCCACCGACACGCCCCTTGCACCAGAACGCTGTCTCGACTGTGCGCGATGGGTCGGTGCCTCCCATCACGACATCGGTGATTTCGACATCGCCGAGCTTCAGCGCAAGGACATCCAAAATCGGCGAGAACATCGCCAAGGGGTGCACCCCCGCGTCCATACCGGCGCCGCCGCCGCTTATCTCCGGCATCAGCAACCACCAGCGTTGACCCAGTTCCATCTCTATCGGCCAGCTTTCGATAAGCCGCCCGTGCAAAGCGGTAGGCGGGCCAATGCGGCCGAGCAACTCGCGCATCTGTGCGAGAAACCAAAGCATCGCATCGCTGTCGAGAAAAAAGTCGACGGCGAAGATGTTCGGGTGCTGCGCAGCAAGCTGGCGGATGTGTGGAGCCTCGGGAATCAGCGTGATGGGTTTGTCGACCCACACCAAGGCTCCGCGAGTGGCCCACTGCTCCACAATATGCAGATGCGTCGAGGTCGGCGTGGCGACGACAACGCCGTCCACAACAACCCTCTTGTCGCCGAGAAAAAACGAATTGTCGGCGTTGAGCGTAATTTGCTCAACGGATGCGTATGGGAGCTGCGGGTTCCAGGGGAACGCGAGCTTCGCCATCCGCTTTGCAATCTCTTCCCACTGCGTATTTGGGTCGAGTGTATCGACCGCCACAAAATGCACCTGCGGGAGTAGAGGCCGAGCCTCAACAAACCCTTTTGTCAAAAGCCTCTGCACCACGGCGCCCAATGCGCCATATATCGCGACTGTCTTCACTGCTCTTCTCCCTATATCAGCCTTCTTTCCCCGCTCAAAACAATACCGCAAAGGCTTATTTTGTCAAACGCGCCTACCGCGTGGCAAAAAATTCTTTGAAGACCGCGACGATGTACTCGCGCTCGGGCGGCGTGAGCATTTGGTGCGAGGCGATATAAAAGCCGTTGTTGTTGACCCACTTGGCTACGGGATACTGGCTCTCTAGGTCGCCCCCGAGCGAGCGGACATAGGGCTGGTTAATAAGCGGCAGCATATCGCGGGTCTCCACGTTGTGCTCTTCCAAAAAAAGCGTGAGGTCTGCTTTGCGCACCGGAGAGTCCTCTTTTATAACAATCGGGTACATCATAAACACATGGTCGGCACCGGGGGCAGTCGTGGGCAGCTGCAAATGCTCGGCAAATGGGGCGAGATACTCGTTAAAGTAGGCGCCATTTTCTTTGCGTGTGCGGATGATGTCCTCGCGCCGCTCAAACTGCGCGCACCCGAGCGCGCCCTCAAACTCGGTGACGCGGTAGCTGTAGCCGCGCCGCACAAAACTGAAACGCTTTGCCACAACCTCGCCAAGTGCTGCGCCAGTTTTGCCCTTAGCATCATCTATCGAAATATAAATATTGTCACGCCCATGGTTGGCAAGGCTGCGCAAAATCTCGGCGTACTGTGGGTTGTCGGTTACTGCCAGGCCGCCAACGCCGGTAACCAAAATATGCGCCACGTAGGTCGAAAAACACCCGATGTCGCCAAACGAGCCGACCGACGTACCCTTATACTTTGCGAACATTGTCTCGCAAGAGTCTTCAATAACGCGCAGGTTGTGCTTCTTGGCAAGCACCATCACCTCATCCATCGTGGCAGGCTGGCCAAACAGGTGCACCACCATAATCGCTTTTGTACGCGGTGTAATCTTCTCTTCTATCTTTGTCGGGTCGATGTTGTAGGTGCGCGGGTCGACATCAACGTACACGGGCTTGAGGTTGTTGGCGACAATCACATTGCTGGTTGCAACAAAGGTGACCGCCGGGCACAGCACTTCGTCGCCGTCTTGCCACTCGTATACTTCTTTTAAACACGCAACCGCCATCTCAAGGGCGCTGGTGCCGCTGTTGACCATCACTCCAAAGCGCATACTATGCGCCGCCGCAAACCCCCGCTCAAAACGCTTAGTATACGGCCCGTAGGAAAGCCGGCCCGTGTCGAGCACATCGGCAATGTAGTGACGCTCGGTGTCGGTTATTTCGAGACACCCAACACCGATTTGTTTTTCAATCTTTTGCATACATTACTTTTGCTTGAGGTGTGCAAGCTCCGCCTCCATCATCAAGTCTACCAGTTTTTTAAATGTCGTTTTGGGCTTCCACCCCAGTACTTTGTGGGCATATCGGGCGTCGCCGTGGAGATGTTCCACCTCGTTAGGACGATAATGTGTCGGGTCGATTTTTATGAGTACTTTGCCTGTTTTTGCGTCAACCCCCACTTCATTGCGGCCCTTGCCCTTCCAGCGCAGAGTAATGCCCACGTAGCGCAGCGCCTCTTCGACCAGCTCGCGCACCGTGTGGGTCTCGCCCGTTGCGATGACAAAGTCCTCCGGTTTCTTTTGCTGGAGCATCCGCCACGCCGCGTCCATATACTCGGGCGCGTAGCCCCAGTCGCGTGCGGCTTCAAGGTTGCCGAGCGATATATGGTCACGTTTCCCGGCAACGATTTCTGCCACGGCGTGCATTATTTTACGGGTCACAAAATTGAGCCCCCGCCGCGGCGACTCGTGGTTAAACAAAATCCCGTTAACCACAAACATACCGTAACTCTCGCGGTACACGCGCGCTATCTCAAACCCGTAGAGTTTAGCAACCCCGTAGGGGCTGCGTGGTCTAAACGGGGTTTGTTCGTTTTGGGGTGCGTGCTTTTTTTCGCCGCTAAAGAGCTCCGAAGTAGATGCCTGATATATTTTTGTTTTCTTAAGGTCGAGTAGGCGTGCGGCCTCGAGCAAAGAGAGTACGCCGAGCGCGTCGGCTTGCGCGGTGTAGGTCGGTACCTCGAAGGAGATTTTGACGTGCGACTGCGCTGCAAGGTTGTACACCTCGTCAGGCCGGACTGTGCGCAAAATCGACATCAGCGAGTTCATATCTGCCATATCACCGTAGTGGAGATGTCTGCTCCGGTGCGCGTCGGTCTTGAAGATGTGGTCGATATTGTGGCGGTTAAAGGTGCTGGTGCGCCGCACAAGGCCGTGCACCTCGTAGCCTTTTTCGATAAGGAGCTCTGCGAGATACGAGCCGTCTTGTCCAGTGATACCGGTAATAAATGCCTTTTTCATTGAAAAGTAACGCCCACGTACTATACTAAGGGTCCCTGGGTATGTCTAGAATCATCGCAGTACCCCCTTGCCACTTTGCCGCTCCGCAGCTGTTGTGTAACACAACGCTTGCGCGTATGCACACCGCGCTCGAGTTACTAACGCCAGGCGATATACTTCTGCTGTCGGGAGATGTGCCCTATTCTCCACACACCAAGACGCTGGGTATATTGATGCGCGAGTGGTTTATACAGCACGACACTCCACCGGAGTCCTTGTGTATTCTGCGCGGCGGGGTCGGAACATTCTCGGAAGCGCGGGTAACCTGCCAAACCACTCCCCATCTGGAAGCCCGGGAGATTGTCGTTGTTTCGTCCGACTGGTACTTGTTTGCAGGCAAACCTATTTGGTGCCGCCGCGCAAAGGAACATAATCTTACACTCTCGTTTGTGTCTATCCCGCACACCGGCGGGGTGCGAACCCAGCTTTTGTACGGGATTATCGGCATCGTCCTGCGTTTGGGAATCGCAGTCGGGCTTGAGGCACCACTTGAAGGACTTTTTACCTCGGTCCAAAAAAAGCGGGCCGAAGGGTTTACATTTAAAGGATGCGCGTAAGGTATGATGACAAAGATTCTTCCCAAAGAGGGAGTTTCGAGATTTTGGTGTTGAGGAGCACAACACTAGGGCGCATTGCGCTCGAGGGAAACTCTTTCGCCACCACAAGATTTTCTGGAGCACGGAGGGTGCGGGCAACTTCCTGAGCGATTTCAAAACGTGAAGCACTCCCTTCATTTACGATGTGATAGACACCGCTTTGTGGTGAAGAGTCCACAAAATTTTTTACGACTGCCGCGGCAAAATCGCCACAGTGCGTGAGGTTACCGCGCTGCCCCGAGGCCTCAAACAGCTTGCCCGAGAGTACCGTTTTAGCGACCTCGTCCACAAACGTGTCACGGTAGTGCGAGTAGAGCCAGGAACTCCGCACGATATACCATGACGCCTTAGTGCCACAGGCTGCTACCGCGTCTTCCGCCTCCGCTTTTGTCCTGCCATAGGCGTTTGCTGGACTCTTTAGAGCATCTTCTACATAGGGCTCCAGGGAATCACCGAAGACATAACTGCTGCTCACTAGCAACTGCGACACGCCGTGCATCGCGGCGGCACGCGCCACCGCCGCCGCACCCTGTACATTTATACGCACGCCGAGCGCGGGGTTTTGCTCGATAGCACCAACATCGATTATTGCTGCCGCGTTTATAATAAAATTAGGTTTTTCCTGCATAACCACCCGCTCAACTGCCGCCTCGTCGGTGATATCCAATTGTATATGCGAGGGTGCAATGACGTGATGTCCTCGCAGTGCACGGACAAGTTCCTGACCCACCATCCCCGACCCACCAAAAAGAAGGACCTTCATTGAGGCAATTTTACTATCAAAATCTCTGGGCCCATTTGCTGCATCGCAAACACCAACAGTGCTGGCCCGGGGAAATTGTCGGCAAATAGGTTAATGGCGGGGCCTTCCCCCGGGAAGTGCGCGACTACCTCGCCTTTTGCGAGCAAGGCCTCAAGCACCGGGTAACGTGTTCCAAAGCGGTCGACAACCGCATAGTCAAAATGCTGTGCTGCAAAAAATGCCGGGGTCAATTGTGCCACCCCTTTGGGAGAAAGGGTGCCTAATTCAAAAATGTTGTAGGCGGGCGCGGGGTAGCTTGAGGTTGCGAGCGCGAGCAAGGTTTGGTCGACAATCCGGCTCGATGCCGGGTCAAACGCAAGGCGCGACTGCAATGCCTCTTTTTGTGGCCATACCACTTTTACATTTGGTATGTAGGAAATGATGCGCGCGTCTTGCGAAATATTTTTTTCTATATACGCTCGCGCACTCTGCCGCGTGTCGGGTTGAGTCCAGAGGTAGCTAAAACGTAGGGAGACAAGTGTGGGGAGTGCAAAAATACATACCACGATTATTACACGCATCCACTGTATCTTTGCCATACGCACTACCTCGTATGCTCCCGCGCCAGCAAAGAGGACAAGAATGGGGAGTATCAGCAAGACATAATGCAAAAGATAATAATGGAAGAGGTAGATGCTCAACACCACAAGGAGCACACTAAGCGCCAGCACGGTAGCAAACCTCCGCTGACGTATGATAAAAAACGAGAAACCGACGAGCGCAAAAATAAGAATTATTGTTTCGGACTGTGCGAACTCGCGTAGCTCTGTGGTAGCCATATCAGCCAAGCCGTAAACCGACTTGTGGGCGCCAAGGGTGGTGCCCTGCGCGCTCCCGAGGAGGTTGTGGAGGATAAGCGGATGCACAGCAAAGGTAAGTGCGCTAAGGGCGGCAACCACGGCGAGCATAATCCAAAATATGCTGGCGCGCAGTTTTGCAACAATCGGCCCTTCGCGAAAGAGGTGTGCGAGCACGGGTGCCCACATAAGCAGGCCGGGCAAAACACCGGCGGCCACGCCAAGCCCGCCCGCGAGGCCGGCAATGATATACCAACGCTTTTGCCCCGAGTGGTAGATGTGATACGTCGCCCAGAGTAAACCGACAATGCATACCACCGAGGGTGTCCAGTGCCGCGCAATGTGCGAGAGAAAGACGTGCACAAAACTGGTCGCCAAAAAAAGTGCCGCGAAGATGCCACTCCCCGGGTAGATGCGCTCGGCGAGCCTGCCGAGGAAGTAGACCGTGAGCGCGCCGATAAAAGCGGAAACAATACGTGTCGCCACCCACGGCAGGGTTGGGTCGAGTACGAGCTGTGTTGCGTAGCCACTAAGCGAAGATGTGTGCGAGAAAAGATAGCCAACCGCCATAACCGGTGCAATCACCACAAGATAGATATATGCGGTGAGTGGCGGGTAGTACATCGTCGCAAACTCTGCCGGGTGCAAGGCCGGTATAAGCGTGTGAAGTTTGAGCATTGTCAGTGCCCCGCGGGTGAGCGCTGGCTCGTCGGGCACCGCCAGGTCGGGGAAACCGTACATAACTCCCCACACCCGCAGGAAAAAGGCACCCACTGCGACCCAAAAAATCGGCTGTTTGTGGAGCGGTGTGCGCGGTGTGATGCGCGTGTACTCCCACAACGTTTGGAAAAGCTTCATTTTGGAAGGACCTTTTTTGAGACCGTAGTCGTAGCGCAGAGGTACCTCGGCAAACTTGGAAGTATGCCGAGATATCTGGAGCAAAATTTCGGCAATAACCGCAAACGACTTGCGCGCGCGGAAAGGTGGCAGGTCGGTGATATATGCGCGCAGGGTGGAGCCGCGATACGCCCGGTACAAGACCGAGCAGTCGGTTACATTGGGGACATTCCACAAGATACGCAAAAACATATTGATTACATTGCTCCCCCACAGCCGCCACCAAGGGAACCCCAGCGACACCGCGCCCGGCGCGTAGCGCGAGGCAATAACCACATCGGCACCATTCTTAATCTTCTCTATCATATGCGGGACGCAGGCAATGTCGTTGGTGTTGTCGGCCTCGAGTGTAAAGACGATATCGTCGTCTTGCAAATGTGGCAGGAGCGCTGCAAACGCCGCTCGGAAAGAGAGTGGCATACCCTGCCTGGGTGCAAGGGTGAGTGTCTGTAGCGGGTGGGAGGCCTCGAGCCCCGCCAGCACCACGGCGGTTTGGTCGATACTGCCGTCGTTTACTGCAAGGATACGCCGCTCGTATTGCGCCGGTACTGCGGCGCCGATAATGCTCTCTACAACCGCGGAGACCGACTCCTCCTCGTTGTATATCATTAAAATAAAATAGGCCTTGGACATAAAATCAACTTGACTCTACCAAAGAGCGGCACCTGCAACAAATGGTTGACAAACCTATTGCCTATTGTTATCGTGCGATTAGATGTAAAAGGGTAAGCGAAT
>Ga0209515_10009901_pt1 | contig 10747 bp, 5 predicted proteins | sample Subgroupgradi54m_FD_187454 | JGI IMG/M metagenome (GOLD analysis project Ga0209515, IMG submission 187454) | Subsurface groundwater microbial communities from S. Glens Falls, New York, USA - GMW60B uncontaminated upgradient, 5.4 m (SPAdes)... ...
GGGCTTCGCCCTCGGCGGGGGCGCGCTGGGCGGCACGGGCACGGCCAACATCACCGGCCCGGCCAGCTGGACCGCCGGCGCAATGGTCGGCACGGGCAGAATCAACTTCAACAACACGCTGGCGATCAGCGGCAACACCACCCGGTTCCTCAACACCGGGCGGGTGGTCAACACCGCCGGCACCACGACCTGGACCAATGCGCCGGGCGGCAACCAGGGCCTGATCCAGAGCGGCAACGGCGCGGCCATCAACAACAGCGGCACCTGGCTCGACCAGAACGCCTTCGACAACAGCTTCATCCAGAACCTCGGCGGCGCGCTGGTCAACTTCAACAACTCGGGCACCTACACGAAGAGCGGCGCCGGCGCGGTCAACCTCGCCATCGGCTTCAACAACGCCGGCCTGCTCGACGTTCAAGCGGGCCGCCTGTTGTTGACAAGCGCCTCTGGATTGATGGGGAACGGGACCTTGCGAATCGGCACCGCAGGCGGCGTGACCGCATCGGCCGGCAACAACACGACGGGCATCCTCGATCACCAGGGCGGTGCCGGCAGCTTCGATATCGGCACACGCACGATCACCGTCTCCGGCGACTACATGAACGCCAACTTCGGTGTCGGCAACGCCTTCAACCGCCGCGCCAACGTGACGACCTCGGGCAGCGGCAACCGCCTGATCGCGGCGGGCAACGCGAATCAGGGTGTCTCGGGTGCGCTGATCGGCAACGGCAACAGCACGACGCCGACCTTCACTTTCGGCAACGTCCACGTCGGCGCGACCACCTTCAACTACGACATCGCCAACACCGGCAGCAGCGGCCCGGCGCTGCGCGGTGCGATCCAGACCTCGGTCAACGGCGCCAACCTGACCGACTCGCGGCTGTCGGGCAACGGCGCGAGCGCCGGCAACTGGGGCGCTGTCGCGACCGGCGGCACGCTGTCGCGCGACGTGACGATCACGATCGGCACGTCCGGCGTCTACACGCCGCTGGTCGGCCAGTCGGTCAACATCCTCAACAACTTCGACAACACGCGCAGCCAGTTGCTGACGATCACCTCGGCGCCCGGCTCGGCGGCCTACAACCTGGCCGCGGCCGGCACGGTGACGCCGAACCCGGTGGTGTTCATCAACCAGCACCTGGGCGTCTCGAGCAGCACCGCGCTGACGATCTCGAACGTGGCGCCGGCCGGCGCCTTCACCGAGGGGCTGAACGCGAGCTTCGGCAGCATCGCCGGGGCCGCGCTGACCAACGGCGGCTCGGTCAGCCTGCTGGCCGGTGGAGCGTCGAACAACAGCGCGATGACGGTGAGCCTGGACACCTCGACGGTGGGCGCCCGCAACGGCAGCGTCGTCGTCAACTTCGCCTCCGACGGCACCGGCACCAGCGGGCTCGGCCTGACCGGGCTGGCCTCGCAGACGGTGCTGATCAACGGCGGCGTCTACCGCCTGGCCAATGCCAGCCCGGCGACACCGAACCCGGTGCTGCTCGCCAACCAGCGCGTCGGCGGCAGCGCAACACGGTTCCTGACCCTCACCAACACCGCAGCGAACGATGGCTTCTCCGAGCGGCTGAACGCGAGCCTGGGTGGCGCGACCGGCGCGGCGATCGCCGGCGGTGCGTTCACGCTGCTCGACGCAGGCAGCAGCAACAGCAGCGCCTTGAGCATCGGCGTGAACACCGCGACGGCCGGCGCCAAGAGCGGCACGGCGACGATCACGCTGGTGTCCGACGGCAACGGCACCAGCAACCTCGGCACGCTCGCCATCGGGACCCAGGTCATCAACGTCTCGGGCGACGTGTACCGGCTCGCGAGCGCGGCCCCGGTCACGCCCAACCCGGTGGTGCTGGCCAACCAGCGCGTCGGCGGAACTTCGTCGCAATTCCTCACCGTCACCAACAACGCCGTCAACGACGGCTTCTCGGAGCGCCTGAACGCGAGCATCACCGGCGGCGGCAACGTGACGGCAACCGGCTCGCTGGCGCTGCTCGGCGCCGGCAGCAGCAACAGCACCGCGCTCAGCGTCGGCATCGACACCTCGAGCGCCGGCGCCAAGAGCGGCAGCGCGACGATCACCCTCGCCTCCGACGGCACCGGCACCAGCGGCTTCAGCGCGCTGGGCATCGGCAGCCAAACGATCAACGTGTCGGGCGACGTCTATCGGCTGGCCAGCGCCGGCACGACGACGCCGAACCCGGCCGTCATCGCCAACCAGCGCATCGGCGGCACCGCGACGCAGACCTTGACGATCGCCAACACGGCGACCAACGACGGCTTCTCCGAGCGGCTCAACGCGAGCATCGGCGGCACGACCGGCAACGCCACCGCGCTCGGCTCGTTCACGCTGCTCGGCGCCGGCAGCAGCAACAACAGCGCGCTCAAGGTCGGGGTCGACACGTCGAGCGCCGGAGCCAAAAGCGGCGGCGCCACCATCAGCCTCGCCTCGGACGGCACCGGCACCAGCGGCTTCAGCGCTTTGGCCATCGGCAACCAGGTCGTCAACGTGAGCGGAAACGTGTACCGCGTCGCGAGCGGGCAGCTGAACACCGCCAATCTCAACTTCGGCACGGTGCAGGTCGGCCAGGCGGTGTCGCAGGTGCTGAGCATCACCAACAACGCCGGCGGGCCGGCCGGTTTCGTCGAAGACCTGAACGCGCGCTTCGGCCTGACCAGCGGCCAGGGCGGCAACCTGATCAGCGGCAGCGGCAGCATCAACGGCCTGGTGGCAGGCGGCACCAACGGCGGCGCGATGACGGTCAACGTCAACACCGGTTCGGCCGGCGTCATCAACGGTGCGATCGGCATCAACTTCTTCAGCGCCGGCGCAGTCAACGGGGTATCGAACGGCCTCGGCGAGCTCGGCGTGGGCTCGGTCGACTACGGCGTCGTCGGCACCATCCAGGCGCAGGGCAATGTGGTCGACCAGGCGCGGCCGGTGCTCAACACGCCGACCGTCAATCTGGGCAACGTGCGGGTCGGCGCGGTGTCGCCGACCGGCTTCGTCAGCGTCACCAACCAGGCCACGGGCAACGCCCAGGCTGCGCTCAATGCAAGCATCAGCGCGCCCTTCCCGCTGACTGCGAGCGGCTCGTTCAACCTGCTCGCGCCGGGCGCCACCGACAGCAGCTCGCTGCAGGTCGGCATGAACACCGCAAGCGCTGGTTCGCGCAACGGCACGGCAACGCTGTCGCTGGTCTCCGACGCCGGCAACATCGGCAACTGCGCGCCGAACTGTCAGCTCAACCTGGCGCCGCAGAACGTCAACGTGACCGGCGCCGTCTACCAGGTGGCGCAGCCCTCGCTCGCATCCACTGTCATCAACCTCGGCAACCTGCGCGCCGGTGTTGGCGGTTCGCAGGCGCTTGCCATCAGCAACAACAGCGTCGCGCCGGCCGGCTTCCAGGAAGGGCTGAACGCGAGCCTCGGCGGCGCCAGTGCCGGCGTGACCACAGCGGGTACGCTGACCAACCTGGCGCAGGGCGGCAGCGACAACAGCACGCTGCTAATCGGCTTGGCGCCCGGCCCGGCCGGCACGCGAACCGGCAGCGCGGTGCTGAGCCTCGTATCGACCGGGGCCGGCACCAGCGGCCTCGCCGACCTGGCGCTGTCGGCACAGCAGATCACCGTCAACGCCAACTTCTATCGGCTGGCCAACCCGACGCTCAACACGCCGGCGGTCGACATGGTCGCGCGGGTAGGCGACGCGGCGCCGCAGCGCGGCATCAGCATCACCAACAGCTCGCCCGACTCGTTCACCGAGCGGCTCAATGCGAGCATCGGCGCCGCGCCCGCCGGCTTCGCGACGCAGGGCACCGTGGTGGGCCTGAACGCCGGAGCGACCAGCAGCGCGCTGGGCGTGTCGCTGAACACCGGCACGGCCGGCAGCTTCGCCGGCCAGGCGGGGGTGCGCTTCGTCTCAAGCGGCGCTGGCACCACCGGTGCACCCGATGTCGACCTGGGCAGCCAGAACGTGGCGCTGACGGGCCGGGTCTACACGCCGGCGGTCGCGCAGTTGAACACCGGCAATGTCGCCTTCGGCATCGTGCACAAGGGCGACGTGGTCACGGCGCGCGGCATCTCGGTGACCAACGCCGCCGCGTCGACCGCCCTGGACGACACGCTGTCGGCCGTGGCAAGCGGTAGTGGCGGCGCGTTCAACGTCGGCGGCAGCGTCATCGGGCTTGGCGCTGGCGCAACCGACGCGTCGGCGATGCGGGTGGCGCTCAACACCAGCAACGCCGGCGTGTTCACCGGCAACGTTCAGGTGGCATTCGCGAGCCACAACACCGAGATGGCCGACGCAAGCCTCGGCAGCGCGGGCTTGGGCCTGACGGCGCAGGTCAACAACTACGCCGAGGTCGCGCTCGCAAAGGCCAGCGGGACCGGCAGCTTCGGTGGCGGCGGCCAGCGCTTCACGCTGGACTTCGGCGCGTTGACCCAGGGCAGCACCGCGTTGAACGCAGTGCTGCAGTTGTCCAACTCGGCGACCGGCCCGGCCGACCTGCTGTCGGGCAACTTCGACCTGTCGGCCTTCGACCCGACACGCAATTTCACGCTCGCCGGCTTCGGCTCGTTCGCCGGGCTGGCAGCCGGTGACGTGCTGGCCGGGCTGTCGGTGAGCTTCGACAGCAACCTGCTCGGAAGCTTCGACGAGTTGATCGTGCTTCATGCGGCGGGCAGCAACCCGAGCGGCTACAACGCGGCGCTCGGCGACGTGCAGCTGCACCTGATCGGCAGCGTGACGAGCGGCGTGCCGAACCCGGTGCCCGAGCCCGAGACCTACGCACTGATGCTGGGCGGCCTGCTGACCTTGGCGGCAGTGCGGCGCCGCCAGTGCAAGGCACGCCTGGAGGCCGCCGTACACTGAGCGCTCGTCACGCCTTGTTTTCTTCATCGACCAAGAACAGCGCATGCTCAAGACCTGGCAATACTTCACCTTGATTGCACTCGGCGCCACGTCGCTGGTGCTCGTCGTCACCAACGCCAGCCTGTTCGCGAGCAATCGAGCGCACCAGGGTGAAATCAACCAGCGCCAGGTCTTCCTGCAGCAGACGCAGTCGCTCGAAGGGCTGTACCGCGAGATGGTCAAGGGCCTGGCGGAGCTGGCGGTGCGCAGCAACGACCGGCGCGTGATCGACGCGCTGGCGGCGCAAGGCATCAACGTCACGCTGAACCCGCCGGCCGCTGCGGCGGCCGACGCCGGCCCGAAGAAGTGAGACCGGCATGATGGACACCCAGAACGACACCACCGCGCGCCCTCACGACCCCTTCATTCCGGTGGCGCTGCTGGCGCTCGCCTTCATCGCCTGGCTCGGATTTCAGACCTGGAACCTGTCGGCCGAACGCAGCCAGCTCTCGCTGGCCCACGCCACCCAGCAGCCGCAGATCGATCAGGCAAACAAGCTGCGCGCCGCGCTCGACACGCTGGCCGTGACCACCCAGCGCCTGGCCGGCGAAGGCAGTGCCGCGGCGCGCGTCGTGGTCGACGAGCTCGGCAAGCGCGGCGTGACCATCAACCCGGCCGGCGCCGCGTCGGCGCCGAAGTAGCCTCTACTTCAAGGCCTTGAAGCGAACCCGCTTCGGGCGTGCGCCTTCTTCGCCGAGGCGCTTCTTTTTGTCGGCCTCGTACTCCTGGTAGTTGCCGTCGAAGAAGAACCACTTCGAGTCGCCTTCGGCGGCGAGGATGTGGGTGGCGATGCGATCGAGGAACCAGCGGTCGTGGCTGATCACCATGATGCTGCCGGCGAACTCCTGCAGCGCGTCTTCGAGCGCACGCAGGGTTTCGACGTCGAGGTCGTTCGACGGTTCGTCGAGCATCAGCACGTTGCCTCCGGCCGCGAGCGTCTTGGCCAGATGGAGCCGGCCGCGTTCGCCGCCCGACAGGTTGCCGACCAGCTTCTGCTGGTCGTTGCCCTTGAAGTTGAAGCGGCCGAGGTAGGCGCGTGACGGCATCACGAACTTGCCGACCGTGATGTTGTCGAGGCCGCCCGACACGTCCTGCCAGACCGTCTTGTCGCCTTCGAGCGATTCACGGCTTTGTTCGACGAAGGCCATCTTGCACGTCGGCCCGATCTTCACGTTGCCGCTGTCGGGCTTTTCCTTGCCCGAGATCAGGCGGAACAGCGTCGACTTGCCGGCGCCGTTCGGGCCGATCACGCCGACGATCGCGCCGGCCGGGATCTTGAAGCTCAGCTCGTCGATCAGCACGCGGTCGCCGAAGCTCTTGCTGACGCCTTCGAACTCGATCACCTCATGCCCGAGGCGATCCGCCACCGGGATGAAGATTTCATTCGTCTCGTTGCGCTTCTGGTACTCGATGTCCGACAGCTCCTCGAAGCGGGCGATACGCGCCTTGCTCTTGACCTGGCGGCCCTTCGTGTTGGAGCGCACCCACTCGAGCTCCTTCTTCATCGCCTTGGTGTGGGCGTCTTCGCTCTTCTGCTCCTGCTCGAGGCGGGCTTCCTTCTGCTCGAGCCAGTTGCTGTAGTTGCCCTTCCACGGAATGCCCGATCCGCGGTCGAGCTCGAGAATCCATTCGGCCGCGTTGTCGAGGAAGTAGCGATCGTGGGTGATCGCCACCACGGTGCCCGGGAAGCGGCTCAGGAACTGCTCCAGCCAGTCGACCGACTCGGCGTCCAGGTGGTTGGTCGGCTCGTCGAGCAGCAGCATGTCGGGCTTGGACAGCAGCAGCCGGCACAGCGCGACGCGGCGCTTCTCGCCGCCCGACAGCACGCCGATCTGCGCCTCCCAGGGCGGCAGGCGCAGCGCGTCGGCGGCGAGCTCGAGCTGCAGGTCGGTGTTCTCGGAGCCGGCCGCGGCGATGATGGCTTCGAGCTCGTGCTGCTCGGCGGCCAGCTTGTCGAAGTCGGCGTTTTCATCTGCGTATTCGGCATACACCTCGTCGAGCCGGGCCTTCGCCGCCAGCACCCCGCCGATGCCCTGCTCCACCGCGTGGCGCACGGTCTGGTCGGGGTCGAGCTGGGGCTCCTGCGGCAGGTAGCCGATCTTCAGATTGGGCATCGGCGTGGCTTCGCCCTCGATGTCCTTGTCGATGCCGGCCATGATCTTGAGCAGTGTGCTCTTGCCCGAGCCGTTCAGGCCCAGCACGCCGATCTTGGCGCCGGGAAAGAAGCTGAGCGAGATGTTCTTGAGGATCTGGCGCTTGGGCGGGACGATCTTGCCCACGCGGTTCATCGTGAAAACATATTGCGCCATTACATGGCCCTCCTGGTGCGAAGCGGATGGAGGCCGCCGCAGGCGGGCAATTGTTTCGCTAAAACGTACTGAGCCATGCTGTGTCCGTCGAGTCTTGAATGGGATGGGGCGACGCCGCAGAACACGGGTGCCAACACGTCTATTGTCGCCGCACTGCGAGCCTGGGGGCTTTCTGCTACGGTTGGGTCGCCCGACTCCCCCCAGGCACGTCACCCCGGCGAACGCCGGGGTCCACTGAGTTCGAAGCAATCTGACGCAGTGGATCCCGGCGTTCGCCGGGATGACAACTCAACAGACCCCATGCCGCGCCTGCTCTACCTCCTGGCCCTGTGCAACCTCGTGATGGGCAGCGGCGCGTTTGTCATCAGCGGCATCCTGGTGCCGATCAGCACCTCGCTCGAGGTCAGCGTCGCCGCGGCCGGTCAGGCGATGACGGCGTACGCACTGGCCACCGCGGTGCTTGCACCGCTCGGCCTCGTGCTCACAGGCGGCTGGTCGCGCAAACACGCGCTGGTGTTCGGCATGGCGGTGTTCGCCGCCGGCAACCTGTTGTGCGCGCCGGCGACCAGCCTGCCGGTGCTGTTGGCCGGGCGGGTACTGATGGGCGTCGGCGCGCTGTTTACGCCGGTGGCCGCGGGCATCGCGGTCGCGCTGGTCCAGCCGGCGCGACGCGGGCGCGCGCTGTCGCTGGTGTTTCTGGGCATCAGCCTGAGCTATGTCATCGGGCTGCCGCTCGGTGCATGGCTCGGCTTTCGCTACGGCTGGCAACGCCCGATCGAGCTCATCGCGGCCAGCGCGCTGCTGTCCTGCCTGGTTCTTGCGGCCCTGCTGCCGAAGACGATCGCCGCGCCCGGCGCGAGCTTCAAGGGCCTGCCCGAGCTCTTCGCCCGTGCCGACGTGCGCTGGACACTCGCGTTGACGCTGCTCTACTTCATCGCGATCTTCCTCGTCTTCGCGTTCATCGGCCCGGTGCTGCAGGCGCTGCTGCCGATGTCGGGCGAGCGCATGTCGATCACGCTGATGCTGTTCGGCCTGTCGGGCGTGGTCGGCACGGTGGTCGGCGGCTGGGCCAACGACCGCTTCGGCGCGCAGCGCACGCTGGTCGTGCAGCTCAGCGTGCTGGGCACAATGATGCTGCTGGTGCCGCTGACCGCGGGCCACTACGCCTTGCTGGTGACGGTGTTCGTCGTCTGGGGCATCGCCGGCTTCGGCATGATGACGCCGCAGCAGTCGCGCCTCGCGCTGCTTGCACCGGCGCAAGCGCCGATCCTGCTGTCGCTCAACAGCTCGATGCTGTACTTCGGCACCGCGCTCGGCGCGGCGATCGGCGGCGCGGTGGTCGGGCGGGTCGGCTTCGCGCACATGGCCTGGGTCGGCGTTCCATTCACGCTCGCCGGCCTGGCCACTTTGTGGATCAGCCAACGAAACACAAGGCTTCTCGAGCCGGCCTGAAACGGCGTGCCGGGTAGAATGGCCCCACCAGCGCAGACCCCAGTCACTTCGCTGCCGTCATTCCTGACCCGGGCCCCACGCGGCCCGAACACAAAAAATTTTGGCCTGCGACTGGCGCTCCAACCGGGCGACAGGCCGACTTCTCGTTGGATCCCCCATGTCTTTTGACACTCTCGGCCTTGCCGAGCCGCTGCTGCGTGCCGTGCACGAACAGGGCTATACCGTCCCCACCCCCATCCAGGCCCAGGCGATTCCCGCCGTCCTGTCCGGCGGCGACCTGCTGGCCGGCGCGCAGACCGGCACCGGCAAGACCGCCGGCTTCGTTCTGCCGATGCTGCAGCGCCTGTCGCTGACACCGGCGGTGCGCGACGCCAAGGGTCGCCTGCCGATCCGCGCGCTGATCCTCACGCCGACGCGCGAGCTCGCGGCGCAGGTCGAAGAGAGCGTGCGTGTCTACGGCAAGTACATGAAGCTCGCCTCGATGGTGATGTTCGGCGGCGTCGGCATGCAGCCGCAGATCGACAAGCTGCGCCGCGGCGTCGACATCCTGGTCGCCACGCCGGGCCGGCTGCTCGACCACGCACAACAGCGCACGCTCGACCTGAGTCACATCGAGATCTTCGTGCTCGACGAAGCCGATCGCATGCTCGACATGGGCTTCGTGCACGACATCAAGAAGGTGCTGGCGCTGGTCCCGGCGAAGAAGCAGAGCCTCTTGTTCTCGGCCACCTTCAGCGACGAGATCAAGAACCTCGCCGACCGGCTGTTGAACAAGCCGGCGCTGATCGAAGTGGCGCGCCGCAACCAGACCGCCGAGCTGATCGAGCAGAAGGTGCACCCGGTCGGGCGCGAGCTGAAGAAGGACCTGCTGGTCCACCTGATCAAGAGCAACGACTGGCACCAGGTGCTGGTCTTCACGCGCATGAAACACGGCGCGAACCGGCTGGTCGAGCACCTGCTGAAGCAGGACGTGAGCGCGATGGCGATCCACGGCAACAAGAGCCAGAGCGCACGCACCAAGGCGCTGGCGGACTTCAAGAACGGCGACCTGCGCGTGCTGGTGGCCACCGACATCGCGGCGCGTGGCATCGACATCGACCAGTTGCCGCACGTCATCAACTACGAGCTGCCCAACGTGCCCGAGGACTACGTGCACCGCATCGGCCGCACCGGCCGCGCCGGAACGCCCGGCGAGGCGATCTCGCTGGTGTGTGTCGACGAAAACGGCTTCCTGCGCGAGATCGAGCGGCTGATCAAGCGCGAGATCCCGAAGGAAATCATTGCCGGCTTCGCGCCGCACGCGAGCGAGAAGCCCGAGCCGATCGTGCTCGGGCGGATGGTGATCGGCGAAGGCGCCGGACGGGGCGGACACCGGCATGCGCCGTCGCCGCGCAGCGGGCATGGGCACGGTGGTGGCGGTGGCGGTGGCCATTCGGGCCGCGGCCGCAACGATTCGCGCGCCCCGGCACCGACCCGCAGCAGCGCGCCGCCGGCACGCGGCAACGGCAACGGCAGCCATCCGGCGCCGCGTGCTCCGGCGCGCGACGCACAGCCCCAGCAGCCGCCGCGCCCGCAAGGCCCGCGTCCCGACGGCCAGCGCAGCAGCAAGCCGCCGGCGCGGCTGGTGTCGCCGAAGCGCTGATCTTCTGAGCCGTCACCCCGGCGAAAGCCGGGGTCCACTCTGGGACGACGCGCACCTGCTGACAGTGGATCCCGACTTTCGTCGGGATGACTAGGCTCGCGTCGGCGCAGCCCTACACTGCGCCATGTCCTCCCGACGACGTGTGGCACTGCTGGCCGGCAGCACCGGACTCATCGGCCGCGCCCTGCTCGCGCTGCTGCTCGACAGCCCGCAGTACAACCGCGTGCACGCCCTGGTTCGCCGGCCCCCCGGCGACATCGCGCCGCACCGCAAGCTGCAGCTCAACCCGGTTGATTTCGCGAACCTGCCCGATCCGTTCTATCGCAGCGACGATGTCTACATCGCGCTCGGCACGACGATCAAGCTGGCCGGCTCGAAGGACGCGTTCCGCCAGGTCGACTTGCACGCCGTCGTCAACACCGCCCGCGCCGCACGGCG
>Ga0209515_10009904_pt1 | contig 10745 bp, 12 predicted proteins | sample Subgroupgradi54m_FD_187454 | JGI IMG/M metagenome (GOLD analysis project Ga0209515, IMG submission 187454) | Subsurface groundwater microbial communities from S. Glens Falls, New York, USA - GMW60B uncontaminated upgradient, 5.4 m (SPAdes)... ...
CATGGCGGTGCTCTACGTCGTCAATAACCGCAAGTTGCTGAATCTAATCGTCGCCTTCCAGCGGAATCCGCCGCTGAGAAGATGACAAAGTAGTGCTAACCGCTGGGCCTTCGGCCAAATCGCGGTGATCGAGGAGATCGTCAAGGCACTCTAGGTGCGATCGGGCCAGGCGTGCCGGCCGTCGACTGCAATGGCGTCCACCCACCGCGGATCGAGCAGCATCGTGTGACTGCGTGCCGGTGAAAGCTGCGCCTCCGGCAGGAGCTCGCGAACCCGCGTGAACATCAAGCGTCCCTCGTTCATACCAACGAACTGCATCCCTCCGAATCCAACCCGCGCGTGGCCGTTGGCCTCGTCGGCGAAGACGATCTGATCGGTCGGCAGCGACACGCGGACTCCGTCAGGGAACACGACGAACGTGCCTGGCGGTCCGTTACCGAGAATCGTAAGAGTCGAAGGGCGGTCTCGCTCGCGCAAAAGCGACGAGGGCGCTGCGAAGTCGATGAGTAGCGGAATGTCCGGCACGTAACCGTCTATCGTCAAGCCGACGTTAGTAGCGCGGCACCGACGGATCGACGAGCACCGACCACGCGTCGATGCCGCCGTCCAGGTTACAGAGATTGCGGAATCCTTCCCGCCGGAAGTACTCCGCGGCCTGTTGACTGCGGATGCCGTGGTGGCACTGGAAGACAATCGGCGTATCGCGATCGAGGAGGAGCAGCGCGTCGTGATACGCGCGATCGAGCAGCCTGGAGCCCTCAATCTTCGCGAGCGCGCGCTCCCAGGCCGTGCGAACGTCGACAAGCTCCATCGACGCGCCACTTTCGATCAACGCCTTCAGCTCGGAAACGGACAGCTGCCGGATCAAATGGCCGTCGTCGGATGTCATCCGGCCAACCTTACCAAGGATCGCGTAACGTCGGCTATTCTGGTTCTCGTTTCTATTTCTTTTCGCGCGAGGAACCGCGGGCCGGTGCGATCGTGCAATCATTCTTCATTCCGCTCGTTTGCCTGGGACTGCTGCTCTCCGGGCTCGTGCATCTCTTTTTTCCGGACGAGACCGAGAAGCGCATGAGCCGTTCCAGGAATGTGCGCATTGTCGGAGCGATACTACTCGCACTGATCCTGCCTGCCAGTGTGTGGGGTTTTTATCTCCTTGCCGTCCTGTTCGCTGTCTTCGGTCTCCCCCGGCTCTTTGCGCCAGACCGTTCCATTCGTCTGCAACAGCGGTTGTATCCTCGCAGAGTGCATGGAGTGCTGTTGATGATGGGCGCAGCCGGCCTGTGGATTGCCTCCAGGCTGGTGCATAGATAATCCCCATTGACCGTGCGGCTCGCGGCTAGTGACATGCAAGACGGCGTTGGCCGGCAGTCTCGCCGATCAAAAGGTGTACGTGCTTCGCTGCGGGGATTGTGGACACGAGTACGGCGCGAACGGCTGCGAGATTCACGACCGTCGTTGCCCACACTGCCAGGGCGGGCCGCCAGGGTTTTCCGTCAGGGATTGAGCTCTTCGAGGCGGCGGTTGCGAGTCTCGAGCATGCCGGCTCCAGCGATCGTCCCAATCACTCCGGCTGACGCGAACATCAGGAACACCGCGGCGGTGCCTTCAGCGGCGAGGAGATACCCCACCAGCACGGGGCCCGCGGCCGATGCGAGGCGCAGCCAGCACGTCGCCGCGCCGGTCCCGATCGCGCGCATGCGCGTTGGATAGATCTCCGGCGTGTAGAGATACAGCACCGCGTTCACCGATCCCACGATCCCGTAGCTCACCGTCACGAGGACGATGACCGCGGTGACCGACTGGGCGGCGAAGGTCCCGAGCACCGCGAGCAGCGCGGCGCCTGCCGCGAAGCCGGCGACCGTCCACCACCGGCGTCCTGTGCGATCGATCGCAAACGCGCATCCCAGGAGGATCACGACCTGCGCGACGTTCGTCAGGGTCCCCGCGCGCAGCGCCTGGCCAAGGCTCAGGTGATACACGCTGCTGTAGAGCGTCGGCATCCAGTTGTTCAACCCGTTCGTGATGAAGTACGCGCACGCCCAGAGCGTCCACACGATGAGCGTCCGCCCACGGTAGACGCCGGAGAGGAGATCGGAAGGCCGACCTTCCGACTTCGCTCTGCGAGCTTCGTCGGACAAGGAAGGTCTGCCTCTACGATCGTCCCTACCAGGGTCGGTCGGGCCTCGGGCTTCGGATCCCGGGTCCGGGATCCCGGATCCCGGATCCCCGATCCCGGATCCCGCCGGAGCGCTCGCCTCGATCTGGCGAATGACGGCGTCGGCCTCGGCGAGGCGCCCCTTGGAGATCAACCATCGCGGCGATTCGGGAAGCCGCAGCAGCAGCGCAGTGACGAGCAGCCCCGGCACGCCGCCGATGAGAAACATGACCTGCCAGCCGAGCGCGGGCACGAGCAGCGCGCCGATCTGACCGGTCATCATCAGCCCGATCGGGAAGATGAGCTCGTACAGCAGGAAGAAGCGTCCGCGCCCCTGCGCCTTCGACAGCTCGTTGATGTAGACGGCGGCGACCGGCATCTCGCCGCCGACGCCGATGCCCTGCACGAGACGCAGCGTCAACAGGGACGCAAAGTTCCCGGACATCGCGCACGCAATGCTCATCACCGACATCAGTGCGGTCGCCCCGGCCACGCTGCGAACGCGGCCGTAGCGTTCCGCAAGACCGCCAAACACCAGCGCGCCCGCGAACTGGCCCAGGTACCCGATCGCGATGAGCCATCCGATCTGTGCGGGGGTGATGCTCCACTGGCGCACGAGCACCGGCAGCACGAACGCAAGCGACAGCGCATCGAACGCGTCGAAGAAGGTCGCGCTGCCGACGATGATACGCGCGCGAAGGTGCCACCGCGAGAAGGGCACCCCCTCGAGCCGCGCGACGAGATCCTGCGTTGAGGCGTCGATCACGCGCAGGTCAGCAGCGTGCAGGGCATGGATCTCACGCGGTCTGCGTGGCTTCCGCGGTCATTGGGACAGTCCAGGCATCGTAGCCATACAGCCACGAGGTATCGTCATTCCCGCCCCTCATCCACGTGTTCGCGCTCGAGATCGCCTGGATGCGCGACGTCCGCGGCTTGCGGTGCGCTTCGTACCGCGTGAACGCGCTCACGACGTCGTCGCCCTCGACCTCCGCAAGGCAGCGCGCCAGGACCGCGGCATCCTCCATCGCGGTCGCGGCGCCCTGGGCCATGTACGGCGTCATCGGATGACACGAGTCGCCAAGGAGCACGATACGTCCCGCGCTCCACCGCGGAAGCGGCTCGCGCTCGAGGATCGCCCACTTGTGACAGTCGGGGCACGCCTCGAGCACGGCGCGCACATCGGGATGAAATCCCTCGTAGGCCTTGCGCAGCTCGCGCACGTCGCCCGTTGCCGACCACGACTCGCGCGTCAGCCATTCGGCGGGCTCGGGCACGCTCGTGACGAAGTAGATCTCGCTGCGGTCGCGGCGCGTGTAGTAGATGACGATGTGGCGGTCGATGCCCCACCACTTGGTGCGCGACGGACCCACGTCCCTGCCGCCCAGAAGCGCAGAGGGGAATACGGCCCGGTACGCGATGCGCCCTTTGTGGATCGGTGCGTCCGGCCCGATGATGATGTCGCGGACGATCGAGTGAACGCCGTCTGCGCCAATCACCGCGTCTGCCTCCGCGCGCTCGCCGTCCTCGAACGTGAGCGTCACCCGGCCACCGCGCTCATCGAGTCCGACCAGTTTCTTGTCTCGATGAATGATGTCCGCGGGAAGCACGGAGACGAGCGCTTCGTGCAGGTCGCCGCGATGCATGCAGAGATAGGGCGCGCTGAAGAGCGACTCCGGCATCGGCAGCTCGCGCATCACCTCGCCGGTATCCCATTGGCGATTGAGATGCGAGTACGGCTCGAACGAGGTCGCCCGCACGCGCTCTTCGATCCCGATCCGTCGCAGGACCTTCATCGAGTTCGGCATCATCTGAATGCCGGCGCCCAGCCGTGTAAAGCGGCCGGCCTGCTCGTAGACCTGCACGTTGAAACCGGCCTGGCGAAAGGTCGACGCGGCGGTCAGCCCGCCCAGGCCTGCCCCGACGATGGCGATGGAGAGTGGTGTGCGGGTCACGGGGTCAACGAATAATATCAAGGTGCGATCGGACCTTCGCCGTTGATGCGATCGCACTGGAAAGGAAGCCCCAAGTCCGCTAGGATGCGCTCACCATGACTACCGTTCTCAAGCCTGTCTCGGTCCTGGCTCTGACGGCGCTGGTGACGATCACTGTGGCGTCCACGGTCGTCGGGCAGGAACCGGCCGCACGGGGAGGCGGACAAGGGCGAGGCGCGCCTCCACCCCCACCACCCCCTCAGGCCGGACACCCCATGGGCAAACTTGTCATCTGGGGCGACCTCGCGAGCTTCGATGTGCCCCCGAGCCTGCCGACGCATTGCATTCTCACCAATCGCTTCAAGCGCGGTCAGCGCGTCGGTTTCCGCATGACGGCGATCGACGGCGGCTCCGGCGAGGTTGAAAACACGGCCGTCATGACCATCCATCTGAAGTACGCAGGCGCCACGATCGACGTGCCCATGCGGTGGCGCGGCGTCGGAGGGGCGCCGGCGGCGGAATATACACGACAGCCTTCGGAAATGTGGACCGGCACATGGACCGTGCCTGCCGATGCGGCGGTCGGAGTGCTCAGCTACACGATCACGGCTACCGATCGATTCGGCCGAACTGCCACCTTCTCGCCGTTCATCAACCTGGTGTCGCAGCTCGCCATCGTCGAATAACAGGAAGCGCCGCAACGCCGGCGCTGTGAGGGGGAATGTCCATGAGCACGAAGTGGAGAGTAGGAACCGGAGTAGTGGCCCTGTCGATGGGACTGGGGCTGTTGGTCGTGTATGGCGGCCTGGGAGCGCCGGCGCAGGCGCAGGCACAGGCGGCCCCGCGCTACGTGTACGATCCCGGCTGGCCCAAGCCGCTGCCGAACAAGTGGAAGATGGGCGGCATCACCGGGTTGGCCGTCGCTCCGAATGACGACACCATCTGGGCGTACGACCGTCCGAACGACCTGACCAACATCGAGCTCGAGGCCGAGCTCAATCCTCCAATTGCGGATTGCTGCACGCTGCCTCCGTCCATGCTCCACTTCGACAAAGAGGGCAACCTGATCGGGTCGTTCGCGGCGCCGCAGGGACACGGCATGGACATTGACAGCAAGGGCTTCGCGTATCTCGGGCAGAACACGGTCCGCAAATACGATACGAAGACCGGCAAGCTTGTCGGCGCGATCGAGCACTCGCCGGAGACGGAGGGCGGCGGGACCTTCCAGCAAGACGCGAACCTGCCGAACCACGTTCCGGGCCAGGGCGGCCAGGGACCGGTGGTCGGATTCCTTCCGCCGCCTCCCGGAGCCGGTGGTCGCGGCGGCGGTCGCGGCGGCAACGCACAGGACCCGGCCGCCCGGGCGGCCGCTGTCGCGGCCTTCCGCGCGAAGTATCCACCCACGACGCCGATGATCGTCGGAGGCATCGAAGAGATTCGAGTCGACGAGCCTGCCAACGAGATCTACGTCGCCGACAACTATCTCAGCGGACGCGTGATGGTGTTCGCGCTGGACACGCTCAAGTTCAAGCGCGGCTGGGGCGCGTATGGCCACAAGCTGACTGACATCAGCACGAAAGACGAAGACCACGCCTACAAACCGAATGGGCCGCAGCCGAAAGAGTTTGCCGGCCACCTGACGTTCAACTTCTCGAACGACGGAATGGTCTACGCCGCGGATCGGAATGCCAACCGCATCCACGTCACCGACAAGCAGGGGAACTTCAAGAAGGAGTTCATCCTCGCCCCCTACACGGGTGTCGGCGGCTCCACCGGCGGCGTCGCGTTCTCGCCCGACAAGGAGTCGAAGTACCTGTTCATTTCAGATCTCACGAACAATCACATCTGGTTCCTCAACCGCGCCGACGGCAAGGTCGTCGGCCAGCTGGGCAGCATGGGCGACGGCGGCGGCCAGTTCTACGGGCTTCACATGATCGCCACCGATTCGAAGGGCTACATCTACACCGGCGAGGTCTTCGCCGGCGAGCGCGTGCAGCGGTTCGTGCCCGCCGACAGTCCGAGGGGCAAGCTTCTCGATCAACTGTCTCGCGTGCAGCCGTAAGCCACAAGCGGAGTTGGCAGCCGGAGACCTCGAGGTCTCCGGCTGCAGTGCGATGGCACCTTCGCCGCCGGTGCGATTCCTTCTGACGCTGGTCGGTGCGATTCCCCTGACGCTGGTCGGTGCGATCGCTGACCGCGGTAGACGCCGCATTGCTCGCTGCTTGACGACCACTCAGGATTAGTTGACGACACTTCGCGGGTCCAGATATCCCGCGAGTCTTGCACGCCGTCCCCCTGTTATCGAGATCGGCCTATTTCAACGGCTTGCCATTGCTTGCCATCTCTAATTCGCGGTAAGTGCCCACAGCCACTGCGTCTCCGAATAGATTGTTCCAACCCAACCGTCGCGCTAAACTGCGACTCTCGCAGGCGTATCAAACTATCGAGTTCGAGCGACTACTGGCATCAATCGGATCCCAAGATGGCTGCTGATTCAGGGGTAGTTCATTGCGGTGCATGCCAAGCCGAGCTCGACGAGGATCCTCACGCCCCGGCTGAGCAACGCGGCCCGTGTCCGCGCTGTGGCTCGGTTTCACGTCACTTCGAAGTCGGAATCAGCGACACCATCACCCTTCGTAGCAAGCTAAGAGGTAAAGCCCGTCATCCAGGAGAAAAGCGACCGTCCATTGAACAGACGGTAGGCGACGACCTCCATCGTAAGACCGGGCGCTGGATGAAGCTCCACCGGGTTATCGACCGCCTGAAGAACTGGTACCACGAGCGAGTGATCGATCCCAACAGCGGCCAGGTTATACACGAGTGCGACGAGTCGCTTACGGCACACCAAGGTCATGGTTCTGCGACGCCCAAGGCTGACGCGAAAGACGGGGCTGATGCCTAACACGGTTTGCAGCCGGCGGCGGCTGGTGCAATCATGAGCCGCCGCGGCTGAAACCTGACGTTGCGCGATTAGTCGCGAGCATCTGGAGGTCTGGCAAGATGGCCACGGTCGTGTCTTTCATCAACTACAAGGGCGGTGTCGGAAAGACTACCTCCACATATCACATTGGGTGCTCGTTGGCTGGCCACCACAGAAAGCGGGTGCTGTTCATCGATATCGATCCTCAGACGAACCTGACCTTTCTTTGCGCCCCTTACGAGAAATGGGAGCGATTCAGGAAACGGGCAGGCACGATCGCCGACCTCTACAAGCGGTACCAGGAAAAGAAGTCCCTCGACACGAAGAGGTTTATTTGGCGCTCTCCAATCGAAGTCGTTAACGCTAGTAGGCGCATTGAGGGTCTTGATCTCGTTCCGTGCGACATCGATCTGATCGGCGAAGACCTCGGCGGCGCAGCAGTGGGCGGCATCTTCCCGAATGTAGAGTCCCTCCGACGCAATGCGAAGGCTTTTCTGCGGGATCGATCGTTCCTAAAAACAGTCGTCAGCGATATCGACAGCGATTACGACTACGTCCTAATCGACTGCCCACCGAATCTGTACTTAATGACCCAGAACGCGTTGGTCGTGAGCGACTACTACATCGTGACGGCTATTCCTGATCATTTATCGACCATAGGCCTCAGCATTCTGAGACAGAAGGTTGACAAGATCGGAAAGATGATCGCGTCGGCGCGCATCTTCTCCGGAGAGGCCGAGGATCATCCAGTAGTTGCGAAACTGGGTGGCGTCATATTTGTCAAGGTTCGGCTGGGCGGCTCCCGAATTACGACCGTCCATCAGGAGAAGATGCGGGAGGTACCCACGATCTTGGGCCCGGTGTGTTTCGAACGGCACACTACCGAGCTCATTGGCTATAGCGAGGCGGCCGAGGCAAGCGTGCCAGTCTGGGCTCACCCAAGTCTCAATGCGGAGAAGGCAGCAGGGAAGGGTGAATACCAGGCGATTGCCAAGGAGTTCCTCAAGAGGTTTCCATCATGACGCACCTCGGTCCGTCGAAGGCGGCGCGCTCAGCGAAGATGCTGGGTGTCCTGAAGGATTTGGTCACCGGTCTGCCAACCGCAGAAGAGAAGCAACGCGCGACCGAGTCGTTGGAGGTCGTTGTCGGTTTTCTAAAGGAGATGCAGGCGCATCTTGCTCTGGTTCCAACGGTTGAGGATACCCGGTCGCTGACGGCGGCTTTGGAGCGCCTTGATTCGTTTCTCGCTCGTGCCGAGGCGAACCCCGTCCTGGCTCGTGCTATTGGACTCGAAAAGCCGAAGCCACGCCCAGCTCAATCGGGACGTCCCCCGCTGAACCCTGTACGCGTCCAAGCCATCGTCAATGAACTCGAAGCTTTAACACTCGATCAGATCCGTGAGCGACTGACATCTGAGGACACATATGGTCTCGCCGACCTTCGTGGGTTGGCAAAGGAACTCGGCGTCAGAGTTCAAAGCCGCACGGCACGTAACGCCTTGGTTGGTCAGATTGTCACCAAACTGGGGAATACTCGCGGCTATCGGGCGCTCAGCCGGACCTCGGACTCCGACGACTAGCCTCGCTCAGGGGGTGGTGCAGCCTAACCAAGCGCTCGTGAGCGCTGCGCGGTAGGCAGCATACTTAATTCTCATGCAAAAGCGTCCCGTCTCGGCAAATGCGCCGACCTTCCCTGGCGGTTCCAAGTCGCGCGTTAATCGGGCCGGGGACAACGTGCGCGCTGGAATTGCCACGCCGGAGGACCTCACCGTTATCGAGGAATGGAGAGCCGCTCATCGGGCCGTCTTGAATACGTTCCAGGCGATTCTCCGTGAGCGCGCGCGCGAGGGTGACGCAAAGGTCGCGCAGCGTCACAAGCGAAAGCGGACGATCGTCGACAAGCTTAACCGCCTGCCCAAGATGAGTCTCTCGCGCATGGACGACGTTGCCGGCTGTCGACTAATGTTCAAGAAGGTCAGAGATCTCTACGCCTTCCGCGAGAAGTTCCATCGTGCACGCTTCAATCACAAGCGACGCAATCCTGAGGAGCCCGACAAGTACGATTACATCAAGCGCCCAAAGGCAACGGGCTACAGAGGAGTTCACGACGTCTACGAGTACGACGTGAACTCGGAGGTCGGCAAGCCGCTAACAGGACTGTATGTCGAGATTCAGTATCGAACCCTCGTGCAACACGCTTGGGCGACGGCCGTGGAGGTCATTGGGTTCATAACCGAAAGCCAACCGAAGTTTCAGAAGGGCGATAGGCGCTTCGAACACGCGATGGCGCTGTCCAGCGAGATTCTTGCCAGAGCTCACGAGGGCATGAAGGGGCCCTTCCCTGATCTTGAAGACCGGGGCTTGGTGAGCCAGTTCCTCGCTGCTGAGCAGGACATTCGTCTACTGGAAACGCTTCGCGGCCTCAATGCGGCAGATCGAGCTGTATCGACAAAAAGAAACGCCATCCTGATCTTCTCCGGCGGGACGCCTCTCGAAGTGAGGGACTTCCGCGACGCAACCGAGGCGCTCCGCAACCTCTTCGAGCTCGAGAAACAAATGCCGGAGCGCGATATCGTCCTGGTGCGTGCCGATACAAGCGATGAGATTCGTCTTGCGTTCAAGAACTATTTTTCTGACGCCAAAGACTTTATTCGTCTCGTAGAGGTCGGTTGCGCAAAGCTGTCAAAGACCAAGAAAATTCTTGACGTCTACAAGCCTAAGGTCTCGCGCCGGAGACTCCGCAAGAAGTGACACTGTGCCTGCTTCGGTTGCGTAACCGGACCTTGAAGAGGACTGCCTAACGAGCGATGGAGCCGGCGCCGCGGCGGGCCGCTCTCGCGCCCCGCCTTCCGCTCGGTGTATCGTGACTCGCGCGGCGCGGCTCATCGCCACGCCGTCAGACCGCTCCGCGACGAATCATGAAGCAACGCCCCAGGACCTTTTTCGGCGTGACGATTGCGATCGCAGTTCTTGCCATCGCATCGCTCAGGGTCGAGGGCAACTCGCACTTTCTTGCTGACGGACAGTCTGAGTATTTCTTGACCATGTCGAGATGTCAGCGGGAGGCCTCGTCAACATTCGACGGGTGGGCACCGCTATTCGGGGTATCGGTGCGCCCGCAAGCTCCTCTGGTTCACGGTGGAAACCCAGGAGCCTTACAACGGCGAGCGCACGTCGACCGTCCAGTAGACGCAGCATGGCTGTAAGTGCCTCCGGTGTAGAATCCGGCGTATGAGTTGGCACGATCGGATCTCTGTCAATCCTGCTGTGCGCGGTGGAAAGCCGTGCGTCAAGGGCACTCGTATCACGGTGTACGACGTGCTGGAGTACCTCGCTGGCGGCATGAGCGAGGACGAGATCCTCAGCGACTTTTCGGATCTCACGCGCGAGGATATTCGAGCCTCACTGGCATTCGCAGCGACACGTGAGCGGCGCCTCGCAAATTCCGTCGCGTGAAACTGCTCTTCGACGCGAACGTGAGCCAGGCGATGGACCAAGATGCCGCGGTGTCTACTAACCTACAAGCGCTTCGCGCCGAATTGCGATAGTCTTTGTCGCACCACGCACGAGCGCGGAGATCGCACCGACCGCCGAAGGTGGATCGCACCATCGTGATAGTCGAGATCGCGCCGACTGACGTCAGTGCGATCGCACCATTGGAGAGAGAGTAATGGCTGTGAAGCCGGTCCCCGAGGGCTATCACACGGTTACGCCGTACCTGGTCGTCAAGGGCGCGA
>Ga0209515_10009905_pt1 | contig 10744 bp, 13 predicted proteins | sample Subgroupgradi54m_FD_187454 | JGI IMG/M metagenome (GOLD analysis project Ga0209515, IMG submission 187454) | Subsurface groundwater microbial communities from S. Glens Falls, New York, USA - GMW60B uncontaminated upgradient, 5.4 m (SPAdes)... ...
CGCCACCAGCTCAGCCTCATGCAGGGCCGGGTCATCCGCCTGGAGAGCCTGATCGAGGGCATGCTGCGCTACGCGCGCGCCGGTCGGGTCGGCAGCACCCTGGAGCGCGTCGACGTCGCCGCCCTGCTCATCGAGGTGGTCGGACTGCTCGATCCGCCCGCCGCCGCGCGCATCCGCATCGCGCCTGGCATGCCCACGATCATGACCGAGCGCGCGCCGCTGACCCAGGTGTTCATGAACCTCATCGGCAACGCGCTCAAGTACGCCAGCAAGCCCGACCCGCAGATCGACGTCCGCTACAGCGACGACGGCCTGTTCTGGCGCTTCTCGGTGCGCGACGACGGGCCGGGCATCGAGCCGCAGTTCCACGAGCGCGTGTGGGGCATCTTCCAGACCCTGCAGCCGCGCGATCGCTGCGAGTCGACCGGCATCGGCCTGGCGGTGGTGCGCAAGGTCGTCGAGGCGCGAGGTGGGCATTCGTGGGTGGATTCCACTCCCGGGCGTGGGGCCACCTTCCGCTTCACCTGGCCCAAGCGGGAGCCGCTGGTGACGCCGGAGCAGGGCTGACGCGCGCGCGTGCGTCTCCGCCACGATGTGGCACGGCCGCACAGGGCAGACGCCGAAACCCACCGAAAGCTCGTGCCTGGTTCCGGCACGTCGCGTGCTTTCTCGGATGGCAGGAGGACATCATGCTGCGTTCGAAATGGCTCACGACCGGCACGCTGCTCGCCGCGACGCTCGCGCTGGGTGCTTGCCGTTCGGGCGACGATCGCCAGCGTGCTTCCGAGAAAGCCCAGGAAGCCGCTGACAAGGCGGAGATCCAGGCCCGCCAGGCCGAACAGAAGGCCATCGAGGCTCGCAACAAGGCCGAGGTCAAGACCGACGAGGCCGCCAACCAGGCCGCCAAGGCCGCCGACGAGGCGCGTGCGGCGCGCGACGAGTTCATCGCCCGCTCCAACGAGAAGCTGGCCAAGCTCGACGACGAGATCGCCCAGCTCGAGACCAAGGCGAAGGCGCGCACCGACAAGGCGACCCGCGACGCGATCGCGACCCTGCGCCAGATGCGACTCGATGCCACCACGGCGCTCGAGAATGCCAAGAATGCCGGCCAGACCGACTGGGCGCGCGTCAGCGCGACCTTCGACCAGACCTTCAACAAGGTCAACACGGCGTTCGACGAGCTGGCCGAGCGGGTGGGCCTCAAGCGCACCGAGGCCGAGGACAAGGCCGAGAAGGCCAAGGCACCAAGGTAGATGGCGCCCTGCTGTGGATGACTCCGTAACCTCGGACGGGTCATCTACGTATTCATGGATACGTCGCTGCCACGGCCGGCGCGGGGAGGTCCCCCCCGACCCCCGCCGGCCGTGAGCGGCATTTTTTCCCCTCCCGAACCTTCTGCACGAGACGTCGCGGTCGCCCGGGCGATCGCGCGCTGGCTCGACACCGCGATGCTCGATCCGGTGGTCGGGCTGCTCTTGCCTGGCGTGGGCGACCTGCTCTCGTCGGCGGCCGGGCTGGTGGTCGTGGGCATGGCCATCCGGCGGCGCATGCCACCCGTGGTCATCGCACGCATGCTGATGAACCTGGCCGTCGACGCCGGCGTGGGCTCGCTGCCCGTGGTCGGCGATCTCTTCGACTTCTTCCATCGTGCCCACAGCAAGAATGCGCAGCTGTTCCTCGACCGCAGCGAGCGGGCGCGCTCCAGCTGGCGCGACTGGCTGGTGGTCGCTGGCGCAGCATTGGTGTTCGTCCTGGCCCTTGCGCTGCCGGTGTACGTGGTGGTGCGCATCGTCCAGGCACTCCAATGATCCGGCCAGGTAGCTTGAGACGGTGTCAGCCGTCTGCTATGACCACGGCGTGAGCCTCCGCGCCCGCATGCCCGCACGTGCCACCATCTACGAGGTGGGCCCGCGCGACGGCCTGCAGAACGAGGCGCGCCTGGTGCCCACGCCCGACAAGGTCGCCTTCATCGAGGCGCTGGCCGCGACCGGGCTCAAGCACATCGAGATCACCTCGTTCGTGAACCCCAGGTGGATCCCGCAGCTCGCCGACGCCTCCGAGGTCGCGCGCCAGGTCCACTCGCCCGACGGCGTCGCCTTCTCCTGCCTGGTGCCCAACAAGAAGGGCCTGGAGGCGGCGCTGGCCGCGGGCATGAAGGAGATCGCGGTCTTCCTGTCGGCGTCGGAGACGCACAACAAGAAGAACGTCAACAAGAGCATCGCCGACACCCTGGCCGCGTTCGAGGAGGTCATCGAGCCGGCGCAGAAGGCGGGCGCGCGCGTGCGCGCCTACGTGTCGACGGTCTACGGCTGTCCCTACGAGGGCGACGTCGATGCCAGGAAGGTCGTCGAGCTGGTGCGCATCCTGCGCCAGATGGGCGTCTACCAGGTGTCGCTGGGCGACACCATCGGCGTGGCCAACCCGGTGCAGGTGGAGCAGGTGCTCGAGATGGTCCTGGCCGAGGTGCCACAGCAGCAGATCGCCATGCACTTCCACGACACGCGCGGCACCGCCCTGGCCAACTGCACCGTGGGGCTGCAGCTGGGCGTCGAGACCATCGACGCCGCGGTGGGCGGCCTGGGCGGCTGTCCCTACGCGCCGGGTGCGTCGGGCAACCTGGCCACCGAGGACGTGGTCGCCATGCTGCACGCCATGGGCATCGCGACGGGCGTGGATCTCGACAAGCTGGTCGGCTGCGCGCAGATGATCGCCGCGTTCGTCGGCCACGAGCTGCCGTCGAAGTACCTGAAGGCGCACCTGGGCCGCGCCGCGCGCGCGCAGCGGGCCTCACGTTCGAAAGATCAAGGAGCCGACTGATGGCGGATGTGGTGAAGGTGGAGCGGCGCGCGACCGGCGCGGCGTGGGTGACCCTGGATCGTGCCGACGCCATGAACGCGCTCTCCGGCGCCCTGCTGAGCGAGCTGGGCGCGGCGGTGGGCACGCTCGCTGGCGATGCGTCGGTGCGCGCCATCGTGATCACCGGCGCGGGCGAGAAGGCCTTCTCGGCAGGCGCGGATCTCAAGGAGCGTCGCGGCATGTCCGAGGCCGAGACGCGCGTGCGCATCGACCTCATCAACCAGGTGTTCAACGCCATTGCGCAGGTCCGGAAGCCCACCATCGCGGCCATGAATGGCGTGGCCTTCGGCGGCGGCCTGGAGCTGGCCCTGGCGTGCGACTTCCGCGTCGCCACCACGCTGGTGCAGCTGGGCCTGACCGAGGTGCGTCTGGGCATCATGCCGGGCGCGGGCGGCACGCAGCGGCTGGCGCGCGCCATCGGCGCGTCGCGGGCCAAGCAGATGATCCTGCTCGGCCGGCGCATCGACGCGCAGCGCGCCCACGACATCAGCCTGGTGCACGAGGTCGCGGCGCCGGGCGGCCTGGTCGCGGCCGTCGACCAGCTGGTCGACGAGCTGGCCGGCTCGGCGCCCGTGTCGCTGGCCATGGCCAAGCAGGCCATCGACCGCGGCATCGACGTCGTGCTCGACGAGGGCCTGCGCATCGAGCGGCAGTGCTACGAGGTCACGCTGGGCACCGAGGATCGCAACGAGGGGCTGCGCGCGTTCGCCGAGAAGCGTCCGCCCCGCTTCCAGGGAAAGTAGACCCGATCATGCATGATCAAGACGAGCTGCGCCGGCGCACCGCCGCCGCGCAAGCAGGTGGCGCGCCCAAGTACCACGCCAAGAACGCCGAGGACGGCAAGCTCTTCTGCCGCGAGCGGCTGAAGCTGTTCTTCGACGACGGCGGCAAGGACTTCGCCGAGGACGGCCTGCTGGCCAACTGCATGGTGCCCGACCTGCCCGCCGACGGCGTGGTCACCGGCATCGGGCGCGTGCACGGCCGGCCGGTCGCGGTCATGGCCAACGACTCGACCGTCAAGGCGGGCTCGTGGGGCGCGCGCACGGTGGAGAAGATCCTGCGCATCCAGGAGACCGCCGGCCGCCTGCGCATCCCGCTCGTCTACCTGGTCGACTCGGCGGGCGCGCGCATCACCGATCAGATCGACATGTTCCCCGGGCGCCGGCACGCGGGTCGCATCTTCCACCACCAGGTGCAGCTGTCCGGCTCGATCCCGCAGATCTGCCTGCTGTTCGGGCCCTCTGCCGCGGGCGGCGCGTACATCCCCGCCTTCTGCGACGTGGTCTTCATGGTGGAGAAGAACGCCAGCATGTACCTGGGCTCGCCGCGCATGGCCGAGATGGTCATCGGCGAGAAGGTCACGCTCGAGGAGATGGGCGGCGCGCGCATGCACTGCGAGGTCTCCGGCTGCGGCGACCTGCTGGCCAAGGACGAGCGAGCCGCCATCGCCGCCGCGCGCGACTACCTGGCCTTCATGCCGTCGTCGGCTGACGTCGAGCCGCCCGCGCTGCCGGCGCGCCCGCCCCGGCCCACGGCACGCAAGGTCTCGGAGGTGGTGCCGCTGTCGCAGAACTCGTCCTTCGACATGCTGCAGGTGATCGAGGCCATCGTCGACGAAGGTTCCTTCTTCGAGGTCAAGAAGCTGTTCGCGCGCGAGGTCATCACCGGGCTGGCCCGGATCGACGGCCGCGCCGTGGGCATCGTGGCCTCGCAGCCCAAGTGGAAGGGCGGCGTGCTGTTCGTCGACTCCGCCGACAAGGCGGCGCGCTTCGTCTGGCTGTGCGACGCGTTCCGCATCCCGCTCTTGTTCCTGGCCGACGTGCCCGGCTTCATGATCGGCAAGAAGGTGGAGAGCCAGGGCATCATCCGCCACGGCGCCAAGATGATCAGCGCCATCAGCGACGCCACCGTGGCCAAGGTCTGCGTGGTGGTCAGGAAGGCCTACGGCGCCGGGCTGTACGCCTTCTGCGGCCCCGGCTTCGAACCCGACGCGACCCTGGCGCTGCCGCAGGCGTCGATCGCCGTCATGGGTCCCGAGGCCGCGGTCAACGCGGTCTACTTCAACAAGATCCAGGACAAGCCCGAGGCCGAGCGCGCCGCCTATGTGGAAGCGCTGCGCGAGGAGTACCGGGAGGACGTCGACCTGTACAAGCTCGCCGCCAACCTGCACGTGGACGCCATCGTGGCCGGTGACGATCTGCGCGAGGAGCTCAAGCGCCGCTACGCCTTCACCGCCAGCAAGACCACGCGCGGCTACGCCAAGCGTCGCAGCGTCCTGCCGGTCTAGCCTTGGTAGCCTGGGTTTAGCGTAGGTCCAGCCTGTCAGTCGGTCGGCTTCTCGTCGAAGAGCGCGCCGATCGCAAGGACGAAGCCACCCACCAGCACCGCGAGCACGGCCAGTGACGTACCTGCCGAGAGCGACCCCAGCATCGCGAACGTGGTGACCAGCGTCGAGGCCAGTATGAGGGCCAGCACGAGCCACTCGACGGTCCGCGGATGGGGTTGCTCCTCCTGCAAGTGCTGCATACGTTACGTATAAAGCACGTGGCGTGCCGGGCCCAAGTCATGGAGGAGACGCGGGGTCGGGGCCTGGCGTCACCGAGGCGCGCGGGCGCCTGGCGCGCAATGTGACGCCCGCGCTCAGTCGTCGGACCAGGAGTTCCTTCCCACGGTCAGGGCGCCGCGTGCTCCTGGGCGGAGGCCACGAGGACTTCGAGTCGCCCGACCAGGCTCTGCACCTCGGGCGACGAACCGCCCTCGCTGCGTGCCTTGAGCGCCTCGAGGCGTGCGCTCAGCTCGGTCAGATCGCGCGCCGGCGTCGGATGCACGCTGGTATGCAGGGCCAGTGCGCTCTCCAGCATGGGCTGCAGCGCCGCCGTCGCCAGCGGCGCGAGCACGAGGCCGGCCAGACCATAGGCGCTGACCAGGATCATGGCGGCGAAGATCAGCACCACCGGGTTGCTCGGCTTGCGATGCAGGAGCCGGCGCGCGATCAGGTGCTCGAGCACGTACTGCACGCAGGGCACGGAGAGGCCGGCCAGGAGCGCCCAGCGCGGTCCGTCGACCCATCCGGCCAGCGCGGCGGCGGCGGTGCCGAAGAGCACGCCGACGAAGGGGAACAGCCGGGTCAGGGCCACGACCACCGACGGCAACAGCCAGTACGACATGCCGAAGGCGCGGAACAGCAGCGCGCACGCGCCCAGGGTGACCAGGCTCTGGCCGATCTCGTTGCGCAGCTGCTCGCCCACGTTGGCCAGCGTGCGCACCCACAGCTCGCGCACGCGCTGGCGCCGCCCCGGGCGCAAGAGGCCCAGCCAGAAGCTCAGCGCCTGCTGGCGGTAGGCGTCCCAGTAGAGCGCCAGCACCAGCACGAGCACGATCTGGCCCAGCATCTCGACGAAGCCCATGGTCCACGAGGCGGCGTTGCCGGCCAGGTTCTTGGCCGCGGCCACGCCGCCCAGCGCGTCGATGTTGGGCAGGAGCGTGGCGATGCGCTCGCGCATGCCGCCCTCGATGAGCAGGCGGCTGCGCAGCCGCTCGTAGCCGAGCAGCAGCTGATCGCCCGCCTTCTGCAGCTCGCCGCCCAGCTCGACGCCCAGGAAGTACGTCGTGGTGGCCACCACGGCCACGGTGCTGAGGTAGACACCCAGCAGCGCGACCACGCGGCTGACGCCGCGCGCGACCAGCGCGTCGATGACCGGACGCACCGCCGCGGCGATGGCCAGGGCCAGCATGAGCAAGAGCACCACCTGGCGCAGCTCCCACAGCAGGACGGCGCCCACCAGCGTGGTCACGCCCAGCGCGGCCAGCAGCATGGCGCGTCTCATGCGGCCTCCGCTGCGTCGCGCTGCGCCTCGGGTGCCGGCGCGGGGATGAGCCGGTCGAGCTCGCTGGCGATGGCCTCGATCTCCTCGGCGAGCGCGTGCAGCCCGGCGTCGGCGACCACCGCGGGCGCCTCGGCCAGGTGGTGGGCGTCGACGACCAGCGTGCGCACGTCGTAGAGCAGCACGTCGACGTGCTCGCGTCCGCTGGGCATCGCCACCTTGCCCTCCTTGTTGACCACGATCCTCTCGAAGGTCAGCTGCATGACGACGGCGATGGGAATGGCCAGGAAGCAGCCGAGGATGCCCAGCAACGTACCGAAGGCGACCAGCGCGATGATGCACACCAGCGGGTGCACGCCGGCCTCCTTGCCCATGAAGCGGGGGAAGAGCACGTAGGCCTCGACGATCTGGATGGTCGCCGCGGCGGCCAGCACCCAGAGTGCGCTGGCCGGGTGGATGGCCAGCATGACCAGCAGGGCGGGCGCATTGCCCAGGGTCGGACCGAGCACGGGGATGAGCTCCATGGTCGCGACGAAGAGGGCGAAGACGATCGCGTTGGGCACGCCGATCGCGACGTACGCGACGAAGGCCATCACGCCCACCGCCAGGCAGGTGAACACCTGGGCGCGGATGTACGAGCCCAGGCGCGCCTCGGCCTCGGCGATGAAGGCGCGCGCGGCGTCGCGCTTGTCGAGCGGCGCCAGCCGCGCCAGCACCTGCGCGCCCACGTCGCCGTCGATGGTCCAGTAGAAGGCGAACAGGATCACCGAGACGGTCAGCATGAGACCGCCCACGAAGTCCTCGACGTAGCGCAAGATCTGCTCGGGCGTGAGCGGTGCCAGACCGCCGGCCAGGTCGAGGTGTGCGGGCAAACGCGCCGCGGTGTGGCGCAGCAGCCGGCTGGGCGAGTCGCTCAGCCAGGCGCGGATGTCGGCGTAGTAGCCGGGAACGCGCGCCACCACGGTGGCGATCTGATCGACGACCAGGGGCAGGGCCAGCACGACCACGCCCAGCGCCACCGTCGAGACCAGGGTGAAGGCGAAGAGCGCGCCCAGATCACGGCGCAGGCCACGCCGGGCCAGTGCGGCCATGATCGGGCGCATCGCCGCCGCCAGCACGACGCCCACGAAGGCGCCCAGGAAGACCAGGCGGAAGCGGTAGAGGAAGAGGAAGAAAGCCGCGACCCCGGCGCCAGCCAGGGTCGCGTCGACGACCTTGCGGGCGTCCCAACGAGAGAGCGGCGCGGTCACGGCCATGGATGACGATCAGCTATGCATGCCACCGGGGCTAGTCTTCCCCGCCTGGTTGCCTTCTTTATTCTTGTCCGACGGGGTCGTCGTCTTGGTCGAGGAGGTGGACGACGCAGACTTGCCGCCCGCGGTCTCCTCTTCACCCTCGGTCTTCTGGCCGACGAGACCCTTGAGCTTCTCGATCACGGTGTCCAGCTTGTCCTCGAGATCGCCACGAAGCTCGAGCCCGGCCTTGGGCGCGAGCAGGAGCGCGGCGGCGCCGCCGATGACGATACCGGCGAGGAAGATGCCAGTGCCGCTGGCGAAGCCGCGGAACGACGAGCGACGCACTTGCAGCCCCATGCTCTCGAGCACCCGGTCGATCACCTCCGGCGGCACGATGTCGCCCAGCTCGTGCTTGATGCCCTTCAATTGGGACACGACTTCGTTCATCTTCATGGCAGTTCTCCTTTGAGGACGGATTCACGGACGCTGACGGCTGCCCTCGCAGCCTGGTTTCCTCGCCTTTGCACTCGACGTGCCGCGGCACGACATCAACCTCTCGACGGTGCTGGCACCGCCGAGACCCCACCTGGCATGACTTCGCACGTGCGTCGAGGCACGTTTGTGTCGATTCCGCACAGTCGGGTCAGACGAGCGCGCTCACGTGGTGAGCCGAGGTCGCGAGACTCGACGACGACGCGTGACTGGATGTGATTGTGGCGCTACGCGCCAGGGCAGGCAAGGACAGCGCGAGGACGAACGCCAGCGCGGTCGAGCCGCGGCCGCCCATGAGGAAGCTGATCACCGCGAGAACCAGTGCCACCACGAAGACGATCTTGGCCAGCTCAGTCGCGGTTCCGGCGATGCCGCCGAATCCGAAGACGGCAGCGATGATGGCAACGACGAGAAGTCCTAGTGCAACGCGAAACATGGTGACCTCCTGTGGGTTCGCTTGGTTGCGTCAGGTAGGCCGTCGCCTCGGGCGATTTGCCTACGAGTAGGTCTCGTTTGCACCACCTGTGCCGTCGGACAGGAAGATCAGTGCGAGGCCCCGCTCTCGGCGTCTGCCTTGCAAGCCTTGCCGGCAGGAGGGAATCCATGCCCGGAAGTCACAAGGAGCCACCGCCCCCGCCGACGCCCAGGTCGGCCAGGCAGACCAAGCAGGCAGCGCCGCAGCGCGAGCTCGAAGTCTCCGACTCCGACGTCATCAATGTGGTGATCGGAGTCGACGAGGAGAAGGCACACGCGCGCAAGCGGCAGCACGAGCACACCCCGCCCGTCGAGCCGGGCGTGCCCCGGCGCGTCGAGCCCGAGTCACCCGACGCGCCCATGACCGTCGCGCCCGAGCAGAACGTGCTCGAGGACGAAGAGGACGAGCAGGTGCGCAGGATGGACGGCGAGGGCGGAAGCGTGGAGAAGGCCATCGGCACCGCCGATACCGCACGCCTTGCCGGTGATTCCGATATCGAATCGGACTCGACTGACGACACGGTCAACCTGCGCAAGCCGAGGATCTAGTCGACCGCGCAGCGCGACTACTTCTGCGGCACGCAGTCCTTCACGCCATTCAGCTGCTCGACGCGAATCAAGCAGTTGTACTGCGCGCGCGTGGTCTCGCCTTCCTGGCACTCCTTGATCAGGCGCGCGCGGTCGGCGGCGAGATCGTCCTTGCCCGCCTTCCATTCATCGGGCGGCATGCCTTCTTCCATCAGCTTGGCGATGTGATCGAGGAGCGTCGTGCACTCCGCCTCGCTGAGCTTGCCCTGGGCGGGCGCAGCGTCGGTGGGCGGCGGCCCGTCCTGCCACTGCCTGGAAGCGACCGGCTCGCCCGAGCCGCCATGCTTGCTACCGCCGCAGGCACCCGAGACCGCAGTCACGACGACGAACAGGAAGGCTAGCCGACGCATCGTGGGTTGAAAGCTAGCATGAGCCCCGATAAGGTTCCGCCCACATGAGTCGTGCAGGCCGCGAGCCGGATGTGGTGCTGATCACCGGCGCCTCGAGTGGATTCGGTCTCCTCGCCTCGATCGAGCTGGCGCGGCGCGGCTGGCGGGTGTTCGCGTCCATGCGCGACCTGGCCAAGGCCACGCCGCTGCTCGAGGCCGCGGCCCGCGCGGGCGTGGCCCTCGACACCGTCGCGCTCGACGTGACCAGGCCCGACACCATCGCCAGCGCGGTCGCCGACGTGCGCGCGCGCGCCGGGCGCATCGACGTGCTGGTCAACAACGCCGGCTACGCCCTGGCCGGCGCCTTCGAGGACGTCGAGATCGACGAGCTGCGCGAGCAGTTCGAGACCAACTTCTTCGGCGTGGTCGCGGTCACCAAGGCGGTCCTGCCCGAGATGCGCGCGCGGCGCTCGGGTCGCATCGTCAACATCTCGTCGATCTCGGGCCGCCTGGCCAACCCGGGCACGTCGTCGTACTGCGCGTCCAAGTTCGCCCTCGAGGGCCTGTCCGAGTCGATGCGCCTCGAGCTCCTGCCCTTCGGCGTGTTCGTCGTGCTGGTCGAGCCGGGCTCGCACAAGACCGACATCTTCGAGAAGAACCGGCGCATCGCGCGGCGCGCCCTCAAGCCCGAGTCGCCCTACTACGCGCAGGCCAAGGTGCTCGAGGACTTCGTCGAGCGCATGCTGCGCCGCTCCAAGGCCGACCCGCAGGCGGTCGCGCGCGCCATCGCGCACGCCGCGTCGACACCCTCGCCGCGCCTGCGCTACCAGGTGGGCAAGGACGCCCACGGCGAGGAATGGGCCAAGCGCCTGGTGCCCTACCGTGTGCTCGAGCGGGCCATCCTGAGGTACACCGGCCTCGACGCGAGCGGAGGCTAGCGGCGGCC
>Ga0209515_10009906_pt1 | contig 10743 bp, 9 predicted proteins | sample Subgroupgradi54m_FD_187454 | JGI IMG/M metagenome (GOLD analysis project Ga0209515, IMG submission 187454) | Subsurface groundwater microbial communities from S. Glens Falls, New York, USA - GMW60B uncontaminated upgradient, 5.4 m (SPAdes)... ...
CCCAAGATTGCGATAACGATTAAAAGTTCAATGAGAGTAAAACCCTTGGAGGAAAATAATTTACTTAACGCTGACTTTATTTTCATTCAATAAAAATTATAAGCTCTTATTTGAGTTAAGCACAGTAAGTGTTGCTTGTCAAGAAGTATTTAAAATTATTTTATTGAAGAAGTAATCTGATAAATAGGAGTGAGAATAGAGATAACCAAAAATGCGACTCCAACACCCAAAAATATTAGAATAATTGGCTCCATTGCGGCTGAAAGAGTTTTGACAACTTGATCTACTTCATTTTCAAAATACTCAGAGGCTTTAATAAGTGTTTCGTCTAGTTTTCCCGTCTGTTCTCCAATTTTTACCAACTCTACCAGGTTTTGGGGAAAAATGTAGTATAAAGACATAGCATCCCCAATACTTACTCCTTTTTCAACTCTTTTCCCAACATCATCTATTGCATTTTTATAATGAATATTTCCTGTGATATTGGATACCTTATCCAAAGCCTCGACAACCAAAGTTCCGGATCCTAACAAAATGCCTAAAGTCCTTGAAAATTCCGCAAGTATTGTTTTTTTTGTTAAATTTCCAAAAATCGGAATTTTTAACAACGTACTGTCTATGGCAAGTCTACCCTCAACCGTCTTGTGCCAACGACGATAAGCAAATCCTGTAATTGCCAAAAATATTAACGGGATCAACCAAAATGAAACAAAAAAATTTGAAATCTGTATCAAGATAAGCGTTGGCAGCGGCAAAGAAACATTCAAACTTTGGTAAAGGGTAGAAATTTGAGGAATGACAAAAATCATCATGACAAAAACAACAATAACCATCATGGCAACGACAATGGCCGGATAAGTAAGCGCGGACTTTACGGTGTTTTTTAATTTTTGCTGTTTTTCCAAAGTATCCGCAAGCCTTAGAAATGCTTTATCCAAAAGCCCTGATCCCTCGGACGCCTCTATTAATGCCACATAAACCGGGGAAAAAACCTCCGGATACTTTGAAATTGCACGGGAAAAACTTGCCCCTTCCTGTATATCTTTTATGATGCTGTCTATAATCTCTACCAAAGCACTGTTTCCCACCTGATTTTTCAAAATCTGAAGGCTTCTTAAAAGAGTGAGTCCGGAGGCAAGCATCGCTGCTAATTGTCTTGTAAAATTTACTACGTCTGGCGCTTTAACTTTATTCCCAAGAAAAGGAAGAATACCCTCCAGTTTACTTTTTTCTCTTTTAATTATTTTGATCGGGGTAAGTCCCTTACTTCGAAGGTATACTGCGGCCTCACTTGGGTCTCTTGCCTCAATTAATCCATCTATTGATTCTGCTTTGTCGGTTACTGCTTTGTAGTACAGTTTCATATTAACTAACCATTCTTAAGAAGTCCTCTGGATGTAGGGAGTAGCTTTTACCCATTTCCAAACTAATATTTCCGGATAGAACCAGTGAAGCTAAAGATGAATCAATCCCAATCATGCCTTTATCTTTGGAAGTCTGTATAACCGAATCTATTAGATGAGTTTTTCCTTCTCTTACAATGCTCGCGACTGCCGGAGTTCCGAGAAGAACCTCCACAGCAGGAACTCTTCCTCCGTTTATCATAGGCAAAAGTCTTTGGGAAACAACACCCTTAAGGGTGGCCGCAAGCTGAATTTTTATCTGGGCCTGCTGTGCTCCCGGAAATGAATCTATAATCCTATCTATACTCTGAGCCGCGGAATTAGTGTGTAATGTTGAGAAAACCAAATGTCCTGTCTCAGCAATAGTAATGGCTGCGGCAATTGTTTCCGGGTCCCGCATTTCTCCAACCAAGACTACGTCCGGATCTTCTCGAAGGGCCGAGCGAAGTGCGAAATCCCAAGAATGCGTATCTATACCCATTTCTCGCTGGGAAATTATACTTTTTCCCGGGGGATAAACGTATTCAATGGGATCTTCAATAGTTATTATGTGAGATGCTCTTTTGATATTTATTTCATTTATAACTGATGCGAGAGTTGTAGATTTTCCGTGCCCCGTCGGACCCGTGACCAGAACAAGACCCTGAGTCAAGTTCGAAAGAGTATGCAATACTTCAGGCAAATGAAGTTCTTCTATTGTTAATATGCCAGGAGGAAGCAAGCGGAAAGCGCCACTTAGATATCTCCTTTGATAGTATAAATTTGCGCGAAAGCGTCCAAGATCTCCATAGGTTCCGCCTCCAAAACCAATAGAAAAATCTAATTCTTTGTTAGCTATTAGAAGTTCTTTTTGGGCAGGCGTAATTAAGGAAAATATCATTTCTTCTATTGCCAAAGGTTCCAGAGCAGCATATCCTGTCAGATACCTTAAAGAACCGTCTACTCTAATGGTAGGAGGAATTCCCGCCAGAAGATGCAAATCAGATGCTTTTTCTTTAACTGTAATTTTAAATAATTCTTGTATATCCATAATCGCTTCCTACGGTCGCTCAAATTCAAAATTTAAAATTAAAAATTCAAAATTCCAAACGTTCCTAACTTTTAAATTTTAATTTGTGATTTTGCATTTTGACTTTTGCATTTTTAATTTTTATTCCTGCGCTACCCTAAGTACTTCTTCAACCGTTGTTATTCCTTGCAAAACCTTAAGATATCCATCCTGCTTCATGGTAATCATTCCCTCTAAAATTGCTTCTTTTTCCATTGTAGCACTATCCGCATTTTCCAATACCAAACTTGCAATTTTCGGTGTAACAGGAAGCGTTTCGAAAATTCCGATTCTACCCAAATACCCGGACTTGCCGCATTGATCGCAACCCCGCCCTCTACTTAATTTTATCTCTATTTTTGGAGAGGGAAAAATTTTTCCCAATGTATTCCTAATTTCATCAAGAATTTGGGACAGGGGAACATATTCTTCCTTGCAATTATCACAAATTCTTCGGACAATCCTCTGCCCGACAATCGCATTTATTGTGGATGCCAAAAGAAAATTTTCTGCTCCCAAATCCAAGAGTCTAGGGAGTGCACCTGATGCATTTGAAGTATGAAGAGTAGAAAAGACCAGATGACCTGTCAAAGCCGACTGCAACGCAAGCTCATTAGTTTCCTTATCTCTTATTTCTCCAACCAATATTATGTTAGGATCCTGGCGAAGAAAAGCTCTAAGCCCGGTTGCGAATGTAAGACCAACCGCCGGATTAACAGCAACCTGATTTACCCCTGGAAGCTGGTATTCAATCGGATCCTCAAGTGACATAATATTAACCCTTGTAGTGTTAAGTTTTGAGAGAATGGAATAAAGAGTTGTGGTTTTACCAGACCCTGTCGGACCACAAACAAGAATAATTCCATGGGGCCTTAGCACTGCTGTCTCTAAATTCCTAAGTGAGCTTCCATTAAGCCCTAAATCGTCCAGCGTTGGTATTCCGCCGGTTTTCCTAAGAAGTCTCATAAGTATTTTTTCTCCATGTGAAGTTGGCAAAACGGATATACGCAAGTCTACTTCTTCATCGCTTACTTTGAAGTTAAATCGGCCATCCTGAGGAAGGCGGTGCTCATCAATTTTCATTTCGGAAAGAATCTTTATACGTGACACCACAGCATCCTGAACATTTTTCGGAAGACTTAGTTTGTCATACAAGATCCCGTCTATTCTGTATCTAACTCTAACCCTATCTTCCTGAGGCTCTATGTGAACATCCGAAGCCCTGCTTGTTACCGCGTATTCCAAAATGGTTGAGACGATTTTTGCAATGGGGGCCTCTTTAATTATTTCACCGATTTGCTTACTGTCAACGGTTCGGGTTTTTTTATAATCTTCTGTTTCTGCAAGAGCCTCTCCAACCTCTCCCACAATTTCTTGACTGTACTGCTCACTTATTGCCTTTTCTACCTCTTCCTGTGATGCGGCAAAAGATTTTATTGTTAATCCTGTTTTCTGTGTTACGAACTGCAGCGCTTCCAAATCTACCGGATTACTCATTGCTATAGAAAGACTTCTTGTCTTCTCGTCATACAAGAAAGGAATCAGAGAAAATCTTTCTACAACTGCTTTGGGGATAAGGCTCAAAGCCTGAGGAGCAAAGGATGTCGTTTCTAAAGATATGAAAGGAACACCTAAAAGTTTTGCTTTTGCCTGCGCTAAGTTCTTCTCCGGAATTATATTCATTGACTCAACAATGCTTGCGCTTGATACTCCTTGACTAGTACTTTTGACTTTTATATCGTCGTATTGTGCCTGAGTGATTAGATTATCCGAAAGCAAAATATCCAAAAGTGTCTTATGTTCCGGTAATTGTTGCGAATTAAAATCTGAAGTAGGCATTACTTTAATAATAAGGAAAAATAAACTATAATTCAATAGATAAATTCTATGCAGAGTTTTTTGATTACAGCAAAAGATAAAAATAAAGCATCTATCTACATATCGGACTTTCTGAAAGAAAAAGAAATTTACCCAATAGATGTTAATCAGCAAATTTTTGAAAAAGCAATGGGGATTGAAGATGTAAGAAATATCCATAAAAAAATTATACTTAAGCCCTTTAAGGGAAAAGCCAAAGCAGTTGTCATTCAAGCTTATGAGAATATCACTACGGAAGCGCAAAATGCGTTATTAAAGGTTTTGGAAGAACCACCTGCAAATACGATAATTATAATTAATACCTCTAAAAAAGAACTCCTGCTGCCAACAATTATTTCACGCTGCAAAATTATTGAGCTGAAAGAAAAAGAAACCAACTTAGCTGATGGAGATCTGCTGCAGCTTAGCGACATTTTAAATATTTTATTAAACGGCAAAATAGGTGATAAGTTGAAAGTTGCTCAGGATATTTCGAAGAATAAAGATGAAGCTGCATCGTGGCTTGAAAAAATGTCCCTTTTTGTCAGAAAGAAATTAATTGAAAATCAAAACGACTCCAAATATCCTAGTCTTTTGAAATCGCTCCAAACAACTTACAAGGCTATCAAAAATACAAATGTCAACCAGAGAATTGCTTTAGAAAATTTATTTTTGTCATTCTAGTCCACTTTCTGCTAAAATTAGGGGATGATTACGGGAATTAAGCAATTATTTTATTTTCCCATTGCTTATTATTTTAGGTTTTGGGCTCAAATCCAGCTTAATCTTTGGAAACCGAAAATAATAGTTATAACTGGATCCAGTGGGAAAACAACGCTTTTACATTTGATTGAGTCCCAAATTGGAAATAAGGCGCGATATTCCCATTATGCTAATAGTTCTTATGGGATTCCTTTTGATATTTTAGGATTAGGTAGGAAGGATTTAACTCCAAATGAATGGATTTTTCTTTTCCTTCTTGCACCTTTTAAGGCTTTTAAAACAATACCTAATGAAAAACTTTATATTGTTGAAGCAGACTGCGACAGGCCAAACGAAGGTAAATTTTTAGCAAGGCTTTTAAAACCAGAGATTACACTTTGGATAAGTTCAAGTCTTACACACAGTGTGAATTTTGATTATTTGGTAAAAAATAAATGTTTCCCAACGGTTGAGGAAGCTATAGCTTATGAGTTTGGATACTTTGTGCAATATACTCAAAAAATGGCAATTGTAAATGGAGATTCTCCACTTATTCAAAAACAAATTGAAAGAGCACAGATTCCCGTCAAAACAGTAACTAAAAAAGCATTAAAAGACTATAAAATTCATCAAAATAGTACAGAATTTGTTATCGAGGATAAAAAATATTCGATTAATTTTATTGTTCCTAAAGATGTTTTTTACTCTCTTCAGATGACTTTTGCTTTACTGCAATATCTTAAAATTAAACCTGACAATACATTTTCAGAATTTAGCCTTGCACCTGGAAGGTGTAGTCTCTTCAAAGGCATTAAAAATACCACCATTATAGATAGCACGTATAACGCAACCCCTGATGGAGTAAAAATCATTTTGGAAATGTTTGATAAATATCCCTCAAAAAACAAATGGGTTGTCTTGGGAGATATGATTGAACTCGGAGATGAGGAACAAGAAGAACATGAAAAGCTTGCAGAAATTATTAATGATATAGATCTATCAAAAGTAATTTTAATAGGACCCCGTGTTTCAAAATATACTTATCCGAAATTAAATCATGAGCTTGCTAAAAAAGCAGAAAAATTTCTAATGCCAAAAGAAGGCTTAGATTATGTTCTGAAAAACCTTAAAGGAGGAGAAATAATGCTTTTCAAAGGCGCAAGATTTTTGGAAGGGATTATAGAGCATTTATTAGCAAGTAAAAATGACATTAGTAAACTTGTAAGGCGTGAAAAAGCCTGGCAAAATAGAAGAAAGTCTTGGGGCTTATGACCCGAAAGGTCATACTGAGCTTGTCGAATGTATGAAAAAAGTAATTATCCTACACGGTTGGACAAAAAATTTAGATAAATGGAATAACTTTCTTAAAATTGTGGGGAAAAAAGGAATTAATTATAGTTTGCCACAAATTCCAGGCCTTACCGAAAGTTCAGAAAAAATTTGGGATTTAGACGATTATGTAAAATGGCTTAAAAATATTGTAGATAAAGAAAAAGGGAAAATTATACTGATTGGTCACTCTAATGGGGGAAGAATAGCGCTTGCTTTCACAAATCAATTTCCTGAAAAAGTAGAAAAATTAATTCTCATAGATTCTGCTGGAATTTATCACAATGAATTACCAATTAAAATCAAACGAATTGTTTTTAAAACTATTGCGAAAATTGGAGCGCAGGCCTTTGGCCGAGCTCGCCTGCTTGACAGGCGTGGCGGAATAAAAAAAGTACTTAGGAATCTGTTATACAAACTTGCTCAAGAATCCGATTACAAAGACCTCAATGATAACCTAAAGCAAACAATGATTAACCTGATCTCCACCGATTTAAAATCTGTTCTTGCGGAAATTAAAATTCCAACTTTAATTATCTGGGGAGCACAAGACACAATCACGCCCTTGTCAGATGGGAAATTAATGCATAGCCTTATTAAAAATTCAAAATTATACATAATAAAGGACGCACAACATTCACCCCATTTTACTCACGCAGAAGAAATAGCAAATATTATAATTCAACAATTGAGCAATTTAACAATTTAACAATTTCGCTTATGAGTACATTTAATTCCTTAGGCTCAAATTACAACTTAAAATACATCTTGAATTCTCTAATCTCAAATTCTAGCGGAAAAAATTATGAATTAAAAAATTATCTTGAGGAAAAATATACAGGCAAAGCCATTCTGACTTACAAAGGCCGGGAAGCATTAACTTTGGCTCTCAAAATCTTAAATTTACCAGAAAAATCCGGCGTTGCGATTAATGGATTTACCTGCTTCGCTGTTTACAAAGCAATTGAAGAGGCCGGTTTGACGCCAATTTGTTTGGACTTGGAAGAAAAAAATACTGATCTAGATTTCACAGATGCAACTTTGGAAAAAATATTAAAAGAAAACAAAAATATAAAAGTCTTGGTTGTTCAAAACACATTGGGCTACCCAACTGACATTGAAAAAATTGCAAAAATATGTAACGAAAAAAATATTATTCTCGTTGAAGATCTAGCACATTGCATCGGAACAAAATATGAAAATGGCAAAGATGCGGGTGGTGTTGGGGATTTTGTTGTTTTATCATTTAGCCAGGACAAAGTAATAGATGCGGTCTCAGGCGGAGCATTGATAATTAGAAACAAACTTTACAGCAATAAAACAATTCAGCAATTTAAAAATGTTAATAGTCTTCAACAATTAAAAGATCGTTTATATCCTCTTCTTACTTATAAAATAAGATTTCTATACGACTCGGGGTTGGGAAAGATTTATCATTTCCTAATCAAGAATTTAAATCTTTTATCAAACCCAATGCAGGAAGGCCTGTATAATTTTTATTCTCTTCCAAATTGGTATTGCAATTTAGCGCTTAATGAATTTAAAAATTTATCTGAGCAATTAAATCACCGAAAAGAAATTGCAAAAATTTATGTGGCTAATTTAAGCAAGCAAGTATTGTCCAAAAACATTACTGAAGGAGTTTATCTTTCTTCTAATTTGAGATTTCCTATTTTTGTTGAAAATAGAAATAGTCTAATAAAATTTCTTAAGAAATTTAAGATTTTTGTCTCTGATATTTGGTACGATGATGTTGCGAAAGATTGTCCAAATGCAGTTAATATTTCTCACCTAATTTTAAACTTACCAACGCATATAAATATATCAGAAAAAAATGCAAAGAGCATCGCTGATAAAGTAAACATATGGCTGAAATTACAGTAAAAAATATTGAGAATAAAAAGATCTGGGAAGATTTTGTTTTAAGTCAAAATGAGGCAAATTTTCTCCAAAGTTGGAGCTGGGGAGAATTTCATAAAGCCTTAGGCAAAACTATTGATAGAACAGGTTTTTACGACAAAGACAAGTTAGTTGGAGTAATGCTTTCTGTTGTTGAGCCGGCAAGACGGGGAAAATATTTAACAGTTCCGGGCGGACCAATAATCAACTGGCAAAATAAAGATTTAATAAATGCTTTTGCTAATCAAATTAAACAAATCGCTAAAGAAAATAGTTGTGTTTTTGTTAGAGTAAGACCTCAATTAAGATCAGATGAATTTTCAAAGAAGATTTTCAAGGACTTGGGATTTATGAAAGCACCAATGCATTTACATGCAGAGCTAACCTCACAACTTGACATTACAAAGTCAGAAGAAGAATTAATCACACAAATGAGAAAAACAACAAGATATGAAGTGAAAAAAGCAATGAAAGAAAATGTAAAAATAATTACTTCAAGTGATCCATCTGATATTAAAAAGTTTTATGATTTACAAATTGAAACATCAAAACGGCAGAAATTTGTACCTTTTTCTTACAAATTTTTATACGAGCAATTTAAAGTTTTTGCTGAAAATGGAAATGCTCTTTTGTATAAAGCAGAATTTGAAAATAAATTATTAGCCCAGGCGTTTGTAATTTTTTATGGCAAAGAGGCAGTGTATCATTATGGGGCAAGTACCGATGAAGGAAGACGTTATCCTGGAGCGTATTTAATACAATGGGAAGCAATTAAAGAGGCAAAAAAACGCGGAATGACTCGCTATAATCTTTGGGGAGTTGCGTCAATGGATAAATCCTATCATCGGTTTGCCGGTCTTTCTTTATTTAAACGCGGCTTCGGCGGCGAAGACTTCGAATACCTTAACGCCCAAGATTTGATAATCAACAAACCCAAATATTTATTAAATTATATTATCGAATCTCTAAGGAATCGTTTAAGAAATTTATGAAGCTCATGTATCTTACCACATCGTCGTATCTGTACCGATCCCATATCGAAAGAGATCTCAAATTGTATCAAACTAAGAAAGCGCGAATCGAGGCATTTGCAAAATCGTATCCAATGTCATCTTTATTCACATCTTTATCTTCAGTTTTTGCAAGATGCTTACTCAAAACTTCCAAAACTCCTCCGTGGCATACAAGAAGAATTTTTCCGTCTTTATGTTTTTGAACTATCTCAGTAAAAGCGGCTAGCACTCTTTCTCTAAAATTAGAATAAGATTCTCCGTCTTTTGGACTAGATAGTTTTAGCGTAGTATTATTCTTTTTAAGCTCCGCATTAACTTCATCAAATAACTGACCCTCAAATTCACCATACGAACGTTCTTTAAGTCCATCATGACTAATAATAGGAATTTTTAAATTATCACCTACTATCCTAGAAGTCTCAATGGCACGAAGAAGAGGAGAGCTATATATTACAGAAATACCCGACCCTCTGACTTGCCTTCCTAGTTCCTCTGCCTGTTTAATTCCTTCCGCCGACAAAGGAACATCTATCTGGCCTTGAATCCTTTTTAATTTATTCCAATCTGTCTCTCCATGCCTTACGAGATAACCCTCTGCCGTCATGCCCCAATTATACAATTAAACCCTTTACAAAAACAAATAAACAAAAAATAGTTAATCTGCCTCTGGAAATTTAGGTGATTTTTTGGTAAAATGTATTTATGGCAATAAAAAAGACTACGAAAAAAGCTCAAAAAACCCCACAGCCGAGTAAGACTCGATCAGATTATTCGGCAAAACATATTCAAGTTTTGGAAGGCTTGGAACCTGTCCGAAAACGCCCGGCAATGTATATCGGATCAACAGATGTAATCGGACTTCATGAAACACTTAGGGAAATCATAGATAACGCTGTGGATGAGGCATTGGCGGGATTTGCCAAAAATATTTGGATAACATTAAACAATGATGAGAGCGCAACCGTAATAGATGACGGGCGAGGAATTCCTATTGACATAATGCCCGCATACAAAAAATCAGCGCTTGAAATTGTTATGACCAAACTTCATGCGGGAGGAAAATTCGGAGGATCCGCATACAAAATTTCCGGAGGGCTTCATGGAGTTGGAGCATCTGTTGTTAACGCCTTATCGGAGTGGATGAGAGTTGAGGTAAAACGCAACAATAAAATATACTCCCAGGAATACGCGCGGGGAATTGCAAAAACAGGTCTTAAAGAAGTAAAAACAGATAGTATTACAGATTTTAATCCCAACTCCTCAACAGGCACCAAAGTTATTTTCTTTCCGGACAAAAAAATTTTCTCAACAATAGTTTTTGATTTTGACACAATCAAAAAAGCAATTAGGGAAAGGGCGTATTTAGTTCCAAAACTATATTTCCATTTTAGAGACACAAGGATTGGTAAAGAAAAAGGGGTACATTATTATTTTGAGGGCGGAATTACCTCTTTGGTAGAAAAGTTAAATGAAAATAAAGGACCATTGCACA
>Ga0209515_10009908_pt1 | contig 10741 bp, 10 predicted proteins | sample Subgroupgradi54m_FD_187454 | JGI IMG/M metagenome (GOLD analysis project Ga0209515, IMG submission 187454) | Subsurface groundwater microbial communities from S. Glens Falls, New York, USA - GMW60B uncontaminated upgradient, 5.4 m (SPAdes)... ...
TCCTCGCCTGGTTCCGCGATGCGCAGGAGCACGTGCGCTCGGTGGCGCTGGTGCCGCTGGGGCAGACCCGCACCATCGGCCTGCTGGCGATGGGCAGCGAGGATCCGCAGCGCTTTTTCGCCGAGATGGGAACGCTCTACCTGCGCCGCATCGGCGAGCTCACTGCGGGCGCGCTAGCTGCGCGGACGTGAACGATTCCGATCTGAGTAAGGCTTGGCTCGAAACGCTCGAGCATCAACGCAGGCTCTCCGGGCACACGCTGGCGAATTACTCTCGTGCTGTTAGTGTTTTATTCAAGTTAAAAGAAAAAACCGCGCTGCGCGATCTCGAGGCCGCGCAGATCCGGCGCTTCGTCGCACGGCTGCACGCCGCGGGATTCTCGGGCAGGACGCTGGCGCTGACGCTTTCGGCCTGGCGCGGGCTGTACCAGTGGCTGGTGCGGCATCGCGGTTTTGCCGCCAACCCGGTGCAGGGCATGCGCGCGCCGAAATCCCCGCGCCACCTGCCCAGGGCGCTCTCGGTGGAGCAGGTCCAGCAGCTGCTCGAGGCCGCGACGCCGGGGACGCCGGCGGACGCGCGCGACCGGGCGATGTTCGAGCTGCTTTACTCCTCGGGCCTGCGCCTGGCGGAGCTCATCGCGCTGGACGCCGGAGCGGACACGCTCGACTTGAAGAATGGCGAGGTCACCGTGACCGGCAAGGGCAGAAAGACGCGCACCGTTCCCGTCGGCAGCCGCGCGCGCGAAGCGCTGCGCGACTGGCTCAAGGCGCGCGCGCTGCTGGCCGCGCCCGTGGAACGCGCCTTGTTCGTCGGCGCGCGCGGCCGGCGCATCGCGCCGGGCGCGGTCCAGGGCAGGCTGCGCGCCTGGGCGAAGCGCCAGGGGCTGGGCGCATCGGTGCACCCGCACATGCTGCGCCATTCGTTCGCCAGCCATGTGCTGCAGTCCTCGCAGGACCTGCGCGCGGTGCAGGAGATGCTCGGCCACGCCAGCATCTCGAGCACCCAGGTCTATACCCATCTCGATTTCCAGGCGCTGGCGAAGGTCTACGACGCCGCGCATCCGCGGGCGAGGAAGAAATGAAGGCGCTGCTGCTCAAGGCGGGGCGCGAGAAATCGGTGAAGCGCCGCCATCCCTGGATATTCTCGGGCGCGGTTGAGCGCGTCGAGGGACGGGATGCGGGCACCCCGGCGAGCGGCGAAACGGTGCTGGTGAAAAGCGCCGATGGACAGATGCTCGCGCTGGCCGCCTGGAGCCCGCAGTCCCAGATCCGCGCCCGCGTCTGGAGCTTCGATCTGTCGGTTTCCATCGACAAGAAATTCTTCAGGGAGAAAGTGCAAAAAGCCGTTGCTCTGCGCGCCTCTCTTCCCGCGGCCGGGCACACCAACGCGATGCGGCTGGTGCACGGCGAGTCGGACGGCCTGCCGGGCCTGGTGGTGGACCGCTATGCCGACGTGCTGGTGGCGCAGTTCCTGTCGGCCGGCGCCGAGCATTGGCGCGAGGCGATTCTCGACGCGCTTGCCGAGGCGACCAGCTGTGAGGCGATCTACGAGCGCTCCGACGCAGAGGTGCGGACGCTGGAAGGCCTGGAATCCAAGGCGGGGTTCGCCCGGGGAAACCGGCAGGCCAAGCGCTGCCCGATCATCGAACACGGGCTGAATTTCCGGGTCGACGTCGAGCAGGGGCAGAAGACCGGCTTCTTTCTCGACCAGCGCGAGAATCGCGCAGCACTCGAGCGGCTTTGTCGCGGCAAGACGGTGCTCGACACGTTTGCCTACACCGGTGCTTTTTCCGTGTATGCGGCGAGGGGCGGGGCATCGGAAGTCACGAGCATCGACGTGAGCCGACCGGCGCTGCGCGCGTCGAACGAGAACCTGCGCCTCAACCACGCGTATCGTTCGGTCGCCGCGGTCCGCCAGCATCTCATCGAAGGCGACGTGTTCGATGTGCTCAAGCGGCTCGCGGCCCAGCGCGCCCGCTTCGACGTGGTCGTGCTCGATCCGCCGGCGTTCGCGAAGACGCGCCTGGAGGTCAACGCCGCGATGGCCGCCTACGAGGGCATGACGAAGCTCGGCCTCGAAGTGCTGCGGCCCGGCGGCGTGCTGGTGGCCTCCTCGTGCTCGAGCCACGTCAGCGACGAGACATTCTTCAGCGCGATGCACCGCGCCGCGCGCGCCATGCGCCGGCCGCTCGAAGAGTTGCAGCGCACCGGCCACCCGCTCGATCACCCCGTCGGCTTCGCCGAAGGCGCCTACCTGAAGTGCCTCTTCGCCGTCGCCGCCGGCTGACGCGCCATGAAGTTCGCAGGGCACGGCCCGATCAAAAATTTCGGCGGCAGGTCCGGTGGGATCGAATGTTTGCTAGGATGAGGGAGGGGTCGGCGTCTCCTAATTTACTTCGGCGAGGGCGATGATGCGAAGCATGCGATTCGGCGTTTCACTTGTTCTGTGCGGCGGGCTCTCCTGCGGATTGGCGACCGCGGCATCGGCGGCAGAGCGACGCGATACGGGCAGCCACCAGCCGCTTGATCCGATGACCCACGACGCCGCGCCGACACCGGAGCAAGACACTATGGTCGTCCCGGTGCCCATGCCGATCCCAGCCCCGCTGCCGGTCGCGCCCGTCGTGGCCAACACCAAGCCGAAGCACATCGTCGTCACGCCTGAAAACATCGCCTGGGACCAGGCGCCTCCATCGTTGCCGCCCGGCGCGCAAGTCATGATCCTCGACGGCGACCCCGCCGCGCCGGGCCTCTTTGCGATGCGCGTGAAATTCCCCTCCAACTACCGCATCCCGCCCCACTGGCACCCGGCCGACGAGCATGTCACGGTGCTGTCCGGCACGCTGCATGTGGCGATGGGCGACCAGTTCGACACGACCCAGGGCGATGCGTTGCACGCCGGCGCCTATGCGGTCATGCCGGCCCACGAGCACCACTACGCATGGACCGCAGAGGAAGCGGTCGTGCAGCTGCATGGGATTGGCCCGTGGCAAATCAATTATCTGAACGGATCGGACGACCCGCGGAACCAGACGCACAGCTCGAGCGTCTCTCATTCGATCGACGCGTCCGTGAGCGTCGAGCAGCCCGCGCAAGCGCCGACGGCGGCCACATCGAAGGCTGCGCGCAAGCGCAAGCCATGACCCCGAACACCGCAGCAGCCTCGTCGCGCAAGTCGACAGGTGTCACGCCCGAGCACATCTTGCAGATCGGCTTCGGCTTTTGGCCGGCGAAGACGCTGCTGACCGCCGTCGAGCTCGGCGTGTTTACGGAGCTCGCGAAAGGTCCGCTGGCGTTGGATGCGCTCGCGCGGCGGCTCGGCTTGCAGGGGCGCGGCGCGTTGGATTTCTTCGACGCGCTCGTCGCGCTGGGCTTGCTCGACCGGCAGGACGATCGCTACGCGAATACGCCCGAGACCGCGCGGTTCCTCGACCGCGAACAGCCCTCGTACGTCGGCGGCATTCTCGAAATGGCCAACGCGCGCACGTATGGCTTCTGGGGATCGCTGACCGAGGCGTTGCGCACGGGCCAGCCGCAAAACGAAACCAAGCAGCATCAGGGCGAGCACTTCGAGGCGATTTACGCCGACCCCGAGCGGATGCGGCAATTCGCGCGCGCCATGACCGGCATCAGCACCGGGGCGGGCCAGGTGATCGCGCAGCGGTTTCCGTGGAAGCCATATCAGACGTTCATCGACCTCGGCACCGCGCAGGGCGCGGTGGCCGCGCAGATCGCACTGGCCCACAAACATCTCACCGGTGGCGGGTTCGATTTGCCGCCCATCGCACCGATCTTCGACGAGTACATCGGATCGTTGGGTTTAGCACCCCGGCTGCGATTCTACCCGGGCGATTTTTTCAAGGACGCGATTCCGACGGCGGACGTGCTCATCCTCGGCCACATCCTCCACGGGGTCTCGCTCGACGAGAAGCGCCAACTGCTCGCGAAGGTGTACCAAGCGTTGCCGCGCGGCGGGGCGGTGATCATCCACGAAGCGCTGATCGACGACGAGCGCCGGCGAAACGCCTTCGGACTCTTGATGAGCTTGAACATGCTCATTGAGACGGAGGCGGGCTTCGACTACACCGGCGCCGATTGCCAAGGTTGGTTGCGCGAGGCGGGATTCTCCGATACGCGCGTCGAGCCGCTGACCGGGCCGGATTCCATGGTGGTCGGGATCAAGTAGCGCTTACGCGTTGCGCATGGCCCGTCGTTCCTCCGCACCATCGACATTCCTCGCCCGCCTCGCTGAGTGCGGCTCCGCGTCCGATGCCGTGTGGGCCGCGGGCATGCTCATCGGCATCGTCTTCACACTCATCGCTGCGTATCGATTTCCATATCCGGATTCTCCGTCGGGGAAATTCTGGGCGTACGCGGGATTGTGGGTCCGGGCAAGCTTGTATCTGTGGGCGGGCGACGCGCTGGCGCGACGCGGCGGCCTGGTGCTGGCGAGACTGCTGGCGATGGGGTTGGTCGCGGGGGTCGGCGAGCTGCTCGTCGACTGGTGGCTGATCCACGGCGTGGCGCACGGGCGGCTGGTGTATCTCACCGGCAACGACATCGTCCTGCTCGGCTCGCCGATCTGGATGCCGCTGGCATGGGCGTGCGTGATCGTCGAGCTCGGCTACCCGGCGCTGCGGATCTTCGCCGCGCTGCGCGCACGCATCGGTGAGCGGGTCGCGGCCATCGCCGCATCGCTCATCTGCGCGACGTCCGCCGGGATCACCGTCGGCTTCTACGAATATTTCGCATACCGAGCGGGCTGGTGGAAGTACGAGCCGGCGCGCCGCATGCTCGGCGGCTTTTGCGCGCTCTATATCCCGCTCGGCGAGTTCCTCATGTTCCTCGTGCTCCTCCCGATCGCGCAACGCGCCATTGCCGACGACCAGCGCCCGCGCGCCGCGGCCATCGAAGCCGGTGCCATGTTTGCCGTCGCCATCGCGCTCGGCTACGCGCTCGCGTATGCGTTGCTTGAGCGCTGACCGGTTAAATCGGAAAAATCCACGAGAAGAATTCGCTGCGGCTGGTGACTTGCGCTTTCTCGAAGATCTGCGTGATGTACTGTTTGACCGTCTGCTCGGAGATTTTCGCGAGCTCCGCGATCTCCTTGTTGCTGAACCCCTTCAGCATGAGTCGCGCGACTTCCATTTCGCGCTTGCTCAAGCCGATCGTCGCCAGCCCGCGGTCGACGTAGTCGTTCAGCGAGCGCGGCGACGCCAGCACCTTGCGGATGACGCCCATGAGCGTCGAGAACGAGAACGGTTTCTCGAGCAGGTAGTTCGCGCTGCTGTTGAGCGCCTCGCGCGCGTACTCGAGGCTGCTGAACGCCGTGATCAGCACGGCCGGCGTAAAGATGTTCCGCTCGCGCAGCCGGCGCAGAAGCTTCACCCCGTCGAGTTTCGGCAGCCGGATGTCGATGATCAGCAAATCGTACGCGCCCGGACCTGCGACCTTCAGAAAATCTTCCGCGCCCGTAAACGCATCGCACGTCCACTGCTCTTCGCGCAGCTGTTCGATGATCAGCGCTCGGGCGTCGATGTCGTCCTCGATATAGGCGAGCTTCATGCGGCCCCCGTCGGGATCCAGAGCGTCGTCACGGCCCATCCGTCGTCGTTGGCGAGTTGCAAAGCACCGCCGACGTGCTCGAGCGTGCGTTGCACTAAGAGAAGCCCGAGCCCCAGCCCTTGCTGGCTGTGCACCGGCTCGCGGCCTTGCTTGCTGAGCACGTCGCTGGGAAACAACGCGCCGGTGTTGCGCAGCGTCACGCGCGCGAAGCCCGGGCGGTCTTTGCTGGTGTACGCCGCGACCCGAATCGCGCGCTCGCTCGGTTCGCTCATCACCGCGGTCAGCGCATTGTTGAACAGCGTTACGAAGCATTGCTCGAGCAGCACCGAATGCATCCGGACCAACACCGGATCGAGGTCCAGCTCGCACGCGACGTCGGCTCGGCTGAGTTCCGATCGCACCTTGTCGTGGACGAACTCCTGCAGCCACGGTCGCAGCGGGACGGGCTCGTGCAAGTCGATCGTGTCGTCGAGCGTATGCCAGTTGCGCAGCTGGCGCGTGACGGCGCGCAGCCGGTCGACGTTGCGCTGCAGCATGGCGATCTGCTCCGGCGGCAGCTGATGCTGCCAGCGTTCAATCGCGACAGTCAGGTTGTGCAGCGGGTTGCCGATCTCGTGCAGCAGGTGCGAGCCGAGCAGCTGCGTGAGTACGTCGTGGCGGCGCTTGGCGCTGTCCGTCGACAACGCGCGGTTGATACGGCCTTGCCGGTGCATGTAGTTGTACACCAAGCCCGCCAGCGCGCCGAGCGCCACGGGCAGGCAGAAGACCACGAGGTCGTCGAGGATGAGAAAAATCTTCGGATATTGCAGCGCTTTGAGGTCCACGGCGTGTTCGAGGATCCCGTAGGCGAAACCGATAGCCATGCCGAGGGTGGGGGCAAGCCAGGAACCTTGGTGGTGAGAGTGTACGCGTTGGAGGCGGCGAAGCCACATGGCTGGTGTCGACCGATAGAAATTAGTATAACAGAGCTTATTGACGAGTGTGCCCTACCTAAGTAGGATGGGCGGGATGTTGCCAACGAGCTACGATTCTAGCCATGCTGCCGCGGAGTCTGGCGCGTCGCAGCATTGGGTCCGTTATGCACGCACTGAATCAGCTCATCCGTGAACACGAAACCATCCGGGCGCGATTGTCGCTGTTTGAGGCGGCCATCGGCTTGGAGACGGACGCGCGGTTCGTCGCCGGCGAATTGGCGGTCGCGCTGGCGGGCGAGTTGGCCGCGCACAGCCGCCACGAGCGGCGGTTGTGCGGAGCATGGCGATCAGCGCTGCGGAGCTCCGTCGCCGACTCAGTGCCGATGGACCATGCGCGCGCGTGCGAGGAATTGGCGATCCTGAGCGCCCACGAGTTGGCCTCACCGATCCGCGCCATGCTCCACCCATCAATGACAACGTGGATAGCGGCACTGCGGTCCGAGATGCACGAGCAAGAGCGCCGGTTGTTTCCGGCGATAGAAGGCACTCGGATGCTGCAAGAGCTCGGACGCGACAAGACGAACGACCTCCGCCTTGACGTGCGCCCGGACCTTCGCGAATTTTCTCGACCATCGTTGTTTCGACAGCCCGGCCGACCGTCGTGACGCGGCGGCATCCGAGAAGACCGATGTTAGCGCGGCATGACATGCCGGCGTGGGAGCGAAGACCGCTTACCACTGGACAGCGGAAATTGGGGTACGTGGGGACGACAGCGCAGGAGGAACGGTGATGAAGTTGTGGCAAGCAGGGATGCTGGGATTGATCATGTCGGTGCTGGCGGTCGGACACGTTGGTGCTGCGGAAACAGGCGGATCGACGACGGCGCCGGCGAAGCCGTCCAAGTCGTGGGCCGCTCGGCGCCACCACTCGTCGACGAACGCGCAAGCCTCGACAACAGGATCGCACAAGCCGCACGTCTCGAAGAAAACGCCGAAGAAGCCGACCGAAGCAGCCAAGACTCCGACTCCGGCTCCGACTTCGGCAACCGGCCAGTAACATTTGCACGGTTTCGTCGCTCGTCTCAACTCACGCGGTACAAGGAGGAATGGTATGCGGATGCGTCTAGCGTGGTTGGTGATCCTCGGTGTGGTGAGCAATGGTGCGATGGCCGGCCTGGTGAGTGCCGAGGAAGCCGGGGCGGCGGGGTCGCAGTCGAAGCCGGCGACCAGCAGCGCGCCGGCCGGAACGGCCCAACCCGCGAAGCTGATGGTCGCCTCCGGCTCCGTCGCGATGATCGATTTGAAGGCCACACCTCCGACACTGCAGATCGCGGCGCCGGATGGGAGCACCAAAACGTTGCGTCTGGATCCGACGCACACGTCCGTCAGCGAGGCCGGGAAGTTGATGACGCTCACCGATGTTGCCGTGGGGCAGACGGTGAATGTCCGCTACGCCGCGCAGCCTGGCCAAGAGCTGGCCCGATCAATTCAGATCACTACGCCCGCCGCGCCGCCGACCAAGGCTCCCGCCCAGAGCGGCGCACCGCACTAACATCGTGTGGCCGGGCCCTGGACCCGCTCGGCTATACGGTTCGACGCAAAGCCGTGGCCTCGCGCCACGGCTTTGTTGTATCCTCGTCGATGGTCGTGTATCAATGTGGGCGGGTGCGCGCAGCGGCAGGACCCGCCCCTTGCGCAAATTGAGACGCCACCTCGTCGATAAAACGGTCGCGGCTTGATCAGGCCCGGAATATAATGACCGCATGATTGTCTCAGCGACGGTTCGCCGCTCCGCGTCATTACTGCCCGACGTGACGATCATCGTCGCGTTGGCGGCGTTCATCTATGGGCTGACGCACGTCGCGAACCATTGGCACGCGCAGTTGCAGCCGCAAGTCGACATCAGCCTCAGCTTCTGGGCGCTGCCCGGCTACGCGCTGCAGTCGCTGCTGCGCAGCTTCCTCGCCTACGGCTTGTCGCTCACCTTTGCCGTCGCCTACGGTTATATCGCCGCGCACAATGCGCGCGCCGAACGCCTGATGCTGCCGCTGCTCGATATTCTTCAATCCATCCCGGTCCTCGGCTTTCTCCCCGGCGCGGTGCTGGCTCTGGTGACGCTATTTCCACGGACGAACACCGGCCTCGAGCTGGCGTCCATCCTCATGATCTTCACGGGCCAGGTGTGGAACATGGCATTCAGCGTCTATCAATCGATGCGCAGCATTCCTCCGGAGCTGCGCGAAGCCGCCTCGCTCTATCGCTTCAACTGGTGGCAACGGTTTCGCCGCGTCGAGCTGCCATCGTCGGCGGTCGGGCTGGCGTGGAACAGCATGATGGCGATGGCGGGCGGATGGTTTTTTCTGACGGTGTGCGAGGCGTTCACGCTCGGCGCGCACGATTTTCGTCTGCCGGGCCTCGGCGCGTATATGAGTGTTGCGATCGCGCACCGAGACGTGTCGGCGATTTGCGCGGGCTTGGCGGCCATGGTCACGATCATCGTGCTCGTCGACGTGTGCCTGTGGCGGCCGGTGTTGGTGTGGACGCAGAAGTTCCGCGTGTCTGACACCGCCTCGGCCGAGACGCAAGACTCGCTGGTCCTGAGCTGGGTGCGACGCTCATGGCTCGCGCAGCGCGCGGTGGACCGCGTCGCGCATCCGATCAGCGAATGGCTCGCCGCTCGGACGAACGCGCAGTCGGACCACGCCGCGTGGCCCGCGCAGCGCGCGCTAACACCGATCATGCGCTATCTGCGTCTTGGTCTGCTGACCGCCGGAGGCGTGGTCATCGCGCGAGCGATCTGGCGGCTGTGCCGGCTGCTGGCGTCCTTGTCGCCGGCGGTCTGGATGCAGATCGTCGGCGGTGCCGCGTTGACCGCGTTGCGCGTCGGCGCGGCGGTGCTGCTCGGCAGCCTCTGGGTGATTCCCGTCGGGATTTGGATCGGCCGTTCGGATCGCCGGCGCGCGCGGCTGCAGCCGTTGGTGCAAATCGCCGCATCGTTTCCCGCGCCGATGTTGTACCCGTTGCTGCTGCTGATCCTTCACGCGCTGCGGATCGGCATGGGCTTTGGTGCGGTGGTCCTCATGCTCTTCGGCACGCAGTGGTATACGCTCTTCAACGTGATCGCGGGCGCGTCAGCGGTGCCGCCGGAACTGCGCGAGGTCGCGCGCACGTACCGCTTCGGGACGTGGCAGTCGTGGTGGACGGTGTGGTGGCCGGCGGTGTTCCCGTACGTCGTGACCGGGTGGGTGACGGCCGCGGGCGGCGCGTGGAACGCGAGCATCGTGGCGGAATATGTCACGATGGGCCGTGACGTGTTCGTCGCGCACGGGCTCGGCTCGCTGATCTCCGTTGCGGCAAGCCAGGGGCATTACGAAGTGCTCGCGGCCAGCGTGTTGACAATGGCGATCGTGGTCGTCATCATCAACCGGGTGATTTGGAAGCCGCTCTACCGCCACGCGGAGTTACGCTATGGCCTCTGACCCATCCGCCGCTCCGGCGGCACGCGAGCTGTTGGCCCAACTCTCACACGTCGAGCACGTCTTTCACTTGCCGTCGGGCAAGTCGGTGCCCGTATTGTCCGATATCAATTTCACACTGTCGTCGGGCGAACTGGTCGCGATCCTCGGCCCATCGGGCTGCGGGAAGTCCACACTGATCCGCATCGTCGCGGGGCTCTTGCTGCCGGACCGCGGCGACGTGCGCTATCGCGGCGAGCCCATCACCGGCCCAAACGCCAAATCGGCACTCGTCTTCCAGCAGTTCGCGCTGTTTCCGTGGATGACCGTGGCGCAAAACATCGAGCAAGTCTTGCTGCCCTTGGGCGTCTCGACGACCGTGCGCCGCCAGCGCGTCACTGACGTCATCACGCTGATCGGGTTGGATGGGTTTGAGGAAGCGTACCCGCGCGAACTCTCGGGCGGGATGAAGCAGCGCGTCGGCATGGCGCGCGCGCTCGTCGTGCAGCCGGAGCTGTTGTGCATGGACGAGCCGTTCAGCCAGGTGGATGCGCTGACCGCCGAGACGTTACGCAACGAGGTCATCAACCTGTGGCGCGACCGCGCGCGATATCCGGAATCGATCTTGATGGTCAGCCACGACATCCAGGAAGTCGCGTTCATGGCTAGCCGCGTGTTGATCATGGACGCGAACCCCGGCCGGATCAAGACGGTGTTGGACAACCCGATGCCGTATCCGCGCCAGCCGGGCTCGCCGGAGTTCCTCGCGTTCGTGGATCGCGTGCATGGCATTATCACGGGCTTGTACT
>Ga0209515_10009910_pt1 | contig 10741 bp, 17 predicted proteins | sample Subgroupgradi54m_FD_187454 | JGI IMG/M metagenome (GOLD analysis project Ga0209515, IMG submission 187454) | Subsurface groundwater microbial communities from S. Glens Falls, New York, USA - GMW60B uncontaminated upgradient, 5.4 m (SPAdes)... ...
ACATGAATAGACTGAAGAATGGCAAAGCACCGCTTGAGTTAGCTGGAGTAAATATTGATGGCATTGATTACCTAAACCTTTGCTAAAAAGCAACCGATTATTGGTACGCTATCTATTATTTGTCCGGGTGATGATATTCTGGCAGTAACTGCGGCAACTACTTTAGAATTTAGGACTTCTGATATACCACGAGAAGCTGTACTGCCTGATTCCATTAAAATTAATTTTCGAGAAGAGAATAAAAATAGAAATAAAAACAAAGTATAATTTTTTCTTTCCGCTTTTGCCGGAAGGGAGGGTTGCAGAACAGCAGTAGAATTTATTATAATATCCTTTTGCAACTATGAGATTTACGGCAGAGGCGGCCCACGGGTTTACCCCTGATGATGCCGAGACAGAACAAACAATTCTCCAAGGTCTTACTCACGAGGATTTAGTAGATCTGGTGGGACCAGAATATCAACAGCTTATCTTTAAAACGCTTAATTACCTTAAAATTGTTCAGGATATAAGTGAATTAGATTTTAAATCTCCTACTGGAAGACACGAGAGGCCCAATGGTCAGAAATCTCACGGCCACTATATTATTGAGCAAAAAATTGGCAATCATCGAGTTTATGCATATCTTCTAAAACCAGAACCCAACGAAAACGGAGAACCAGTAGGTAAAACTTCGGAGCACAAGCATGAAGATTATGAAATAGAAGTCTTAGAACATTACTTCTTGCTTAAAGGGGCAATGAAGCTTATTCTAGATGAAGAAGACACTGGGAAAAATTATAGTATAGAGCTTGATAGCGAAATAAACCCGTATTTTCTCGTTAAACCCCGCACTTACCATCATGCAGAAATTACAGATAATGTCGCACTCGTTTTAGTAATCATGCCAGATGCTGCACAGATTCCAGATGATAGACTTCATATTCCCCGCGCTGCTTAAGATTTTGACTCTTGACCTTCAAGTAAAAATATTGTATATTGCTTTTAGCCTTAAATCTTTTAAGGTGTATTTTTTCTTGTAAAAATTTATAAATTATGGCAGACGCAAAAAAATTTGAAAGAACAAAACCACACGTAAATATCGGTACGATCGGTCACGTAGATCATGGTAAAACTACGCTAACTGCGGCAATTACTGCTGTTTTGGCAAAGTCAGGCGGAGCAACTGCAAAGAAATATGAAGATATTGATAATGCACCGGAGGAAAAAGCAAGAGGTGTCACAATCAACATTAGTCATATTGAATACGAAACCGCAAAAAGACATTATGCTCACATTGACGCCCCCGGTCACGCAGATTACATAAAAAATATGATAACAGGAGCCGCACAAATGGACGGTGCTATTCTTGTTGTCTCTGCCCCAGACGGTCCAATGCCTCAGACCAGAGAACATATTCTTCTTGCACGCCAAGTCGGTGTTCCTGCTATTGTTGTTTTCTTAAACAAGACCGATATGGTCCAAGACGCAGAGCTTTTGGATTTAGTTGAAATGGAAGTAAGAGAACTTCTTACAAAATATCAATACCCGGGAAATGATGTGCCAATTATTCGCGGTTCAGCACTTAAAGCATTAGAAGGAGACGGGGAAGCAGAAAAACAAATCATAGCTCTTATGGATGTGGTTGATAATAACATTCCTACTCCAAAAAGAGATATCGAAAAACCATTCTTAATGCCCGTTGAAGATGTTTTTTCTATCAAAGGCCGTGGTACTGTTGTAACCGGAAGAGTAGAAAGAGGACAAGTTAAAGTAAATGAGACGGTAGAAATTGTAGGAATAAAAGCAACAAAATCAACTGTTGTAACAGGAGTTGAGATGTTTAGAAAACAGCTTGATGAGGGACAAGCAGGGGATAATGTTGGACTTTTATTGCGAGGTGTTGAGAAAGACGATGTAGAAAGAGGTCAAGTTATTGCAAAACCCGGAAGCATCACTCCTCACAAAGAATTTGAGGCAGAAGTTTATATTCTCACAAAAGAAGAAGGCGGGCGCCACACGCCATTCTTTACAGGTTACAGACCGCAGTTTTATATTAGAACAACCGACGTAACTGCAGAAGTTACCCTTCCTAAGGGTGTTGAAATGGTTATGCCGGGAGACAGTACCAAAATGACAGTAAAGCTTATTGTACCGGTTGCTTTGGAAGACGGACTCAGATTTGCAGTCAGAGAAGGCGGAAAGACAGTAGGAGCCGGAGTCATCAGCAAGATTATTGCCTAATTTTCTAATCGTCAAGTTATTTTATTCCCCTGTCCTTTAGAGGTGAAATTATGGCACCAGCAGAAATTGAAACTTTTATATTAGGTAAAGGTTCAAATCAACAGACAGTAAAGAGCGTACAAGAATTTGAAGTCGGAACAATTCAAGCTAACGTAGGACCGAATACTAGTTATACCTCTGTTAAAATCTTAGGAAATGAACCACATTTTGTAATAAGAAGAAGAAACTCTACAGTTATAGCATCAGGAAAAATAGGTACAAACCCACCTCAACTATTCTTAAATACTGGTGAATCTGTCGAAGTAAATGATATACATAATAGAATCAAAGTTACAGACAAGTATACGCTTACACGATAATTAAATTTTTAAGTTTTAATCCCTGCCTTTGACCTACCAAATCTTAGCACTCGCCTTTTTAGTATTTTTCATACACAGTTCGTGCTACGATTTTTGGCGGGCCTGCTATCCGAAGTGACGTCGGACCTTGACTTTTTTCTTCATTCTTCATCATCAAATCCCTTATCATTAAATAAATTTCCCTTTGAGGTTTATTGCAACTCATTTGATATGATGACACCTCTTTTGCGGGGTTATAGTTTTAATACTTATCTTCCACTTCCTCCCATGATATATTCTCCATTCCTTGTGTTTTAATCGCTTCTTTGTTTGTTAAATAAAATGGCAGAGAGGAGAAACCTTCATCCCGCACTCTTTGTATGAGTTTTCTCATACTTCTCTGTTTGTATTTATTCTTTGCAATCAAAAGAATGATAGGAAATTCAGTATTGTTTGTTTGCTCTTCCCACTCACCTTTTTCAGACTCAATGTAGCGTCGTATTTTTCCCTTGAGAGCTCTATTTGGAATGTTTAAATCAAAGACTTCAAGGAAGTATCGTCTCGTTTTCACCCCTTTCTTCCTAACGGCAAAGTATGCATCGGGAAGGGGTTGGGGGAAGTGGTTGTAGCCAATAAGCTCTACCTTTGTATAGAAATGCAGGGTTTCCTTTTCTGTGCTGTACACAATGTATTCAGCAAAAGATACAGATTTGCGATATAACAACAATGGTTCTTGAATTCTTCTGATCTGTCTTTCTCACGGTATATCTGGTTTAATACATATACTTCACACTCTTTTTGTTCCTTTAATATCTTCCGTGCTTTGGTACTAAGACAATATACTGCTGGCTTTGTTCTCTCAACAAATGATGTTCTGTCATAGAACTGATGAATATATCCTTTTCTAGTTAAATCCTGTAACCATGATTGGATACGGGTTGGTAATTTATGGTGAAGAAGGAGTTGAATAGTATGAGTGTCTAAGAATCGAAACTGATAGAGTAATAGAAGTATCCCCAGCTGTTTTTTAGTAATAGGCTGTTTAATTGATTGTTGTTTCATAGAGCAAGAGAAATTAAAGATTACAACACTTATCTCTATTTATAGAGATAAAAAAAGCTGTATTCCTTTCAAATATTATGCGTACATTGAACAAATTCTTGCATGTACGCTGCATGCAATCAGGACAGGAGAAAAAGTGGATCAGAGTGTATCATGGAAGGGAAGAGAAAGTCAAATCATCGGGATAAATCAAATTTCCCTCTTTACTTTTAAAATCTTCCGTGATATATTTCTGATTACTAATTATGGCACCAGAAATTAAATTCGCTGATTATCTAGAGCAAAAATCGGTAAAAGAAAAACTTGGGGGTTTTATAGAAGCCAGAAAAGGACGTTTGGTTGAAGAGGTAATTGATATCGAAGAGGATAAGGCTCTACAAATTTATTTATTAAGGGGAGAACCATTGGCTGTTTTGGTAGCTGGTTATCGTCATATTTGGGGACCACCGCGTGTAGAGAAAATAATTGCTAGCACATTAGTTATTCAAAAGTTACAATCAGCAGGGGTAATTTTTGACAGAGAAGCGGACAGACTATCGCTTAAGCAAAGGTGTTAAGGTTACCTACAGGGGAGACCCTGGAGATGAGTTCATATCCTTATGAAGTGTGAGAATGGAGTCAATAAACAAAGTCCAACGGAATGTTCCGGGCCTTTTTGTAAACCAGATCTTTTTGATGCGACAAGAATTGCAGAAAATTTTACTGAGCAAGAACTTAATGAAAGAATCGCAAAAGTGGAAGAGAGCTTAGGCCTTAAACCTGAGAGTTGTGACGTTCAAGCTGGATATAATCAATTAATGCAAGCAGCTCAAGTAAAGGGAATGCCACGCACCCAAAAGAACTAGAAGTTTCTGCCCGCTTTCTCCTTGATATAAATCTTCAGAAATGCTACAATTCATAAATAAATTTTAAGTTTCGCACTTTAAATTTTGAATTTATCTTATGCCAAAAGGGAGAATTAGAGTACGTTTAAAAAGTTATGATGCAAGGGTTATAGATCTTTGCTGCCAGCAAATTTTGGATACTGCTATAAGAACAGGAGCCAAGGTTATTGGTCCTGTTCCGCTTCCTACGCAAAGAAGCGTTTACGCGGTAAACAAATCCCCTTTTATCGACAAAGACGCAAGAGACCATTTTGAAATAAAAGTCCACAAAAGATTAATAGATATTATTTCCCCAACCGATAAAACTATAGATTCTCTTACTCACCTCGAACTTCCCGCCGGGGTGAATATTGAAATAAAGATGTAGATCACATTTAGGACTCCTCAAGTACTAAATTTAATTCTTGAAATATCTTGAAGTATTATGAAGTATATTGAAATATTGTGAAAGATAATGTAAAGTATTTTTGTGGTTAATAAATACTCTTATACAGAAACCTCTAGAATTCAAGAGTTAGCGACTAAAATAAATACCTATAAGGATCTTTTTGAAAAAACTCCAAAACTTCCGAAGATTCAAGAAAATCTTTTGCGGCGCTCGACTCTTAAAAGCGCGCTTTACTCTGCACGGATAGAAGGAAATACTTTAGAATTTTCCCAGATTGAAAGAGGTTTCTCAAAACAGCTCGAAAAAAAAGAGGTATTCCAGATCTTTAATGGCTTGAAATTCGTATACGGGCACAAAACAAAGGTAACAAAAGAATTTATTTGCCAAATCCACGAAATTGTTATGGATGGATTAACTACCGAATTGGGTAGGCTCCGAAGCGAACAGTCGGCAATATTCAACAGCGCTGGAGTTGCTATATATGTAGCTCCGTCTCCTGAGAAAATGCCTGAATTAATCCAGGAGTTTATTAACTACATTAATAGACTTGATACAGAGCTTCCTGATGTTGCTATTGCTCATTTCGCTTTTGAAAAGGCCCATCCTTTTTTGGACGGGAACGGCAGAGTCGGACGAATTCTTATAAATTGGCATCTTAAAAGACTTGGCTATGGATTTGCGGGCCTTATTTCATTTGAGGAATATTTGGAAAACAGCAGAACTAAATATTATTCCAAACTATCAACAGAAGGTAATAACATTACAGGATTTGTAGAGTTAATTCTTGAGACGATCGCTGAGAGCGCACAAAAAGTCATTTTGGAGCTTGAAATGCATACAGAAGAAAAGATAGAAGATACCCTTCTTCCCAGAAGAGCAGAGATACTTGCCATTATACGTGAGCATCAAATGGTAAGTTTTGATCAGATCATGCGCCGTTTCTTCTCGGTCAATCCGCGAACACTTCACTATGACTTACAGGATCTAATTAAAAAAAACTTAATCCGCAGGCTTGGTGCAACCCGAGGCGCCGTTTATACACCAAGATAATTTTATGTGCTTTTAGGCAGAAGTGAATATGTAGATAAAGATGAAATTATTCTTCAAGAATAAGTAGTCTGGTTATATTCTCAAAATCATGTTGCATTTATGGCAGGCACGGTATATAATTACATTAAAGTCATGATAAACAACCGAACGGAGGTGTTTTTGGCTACATAATAGGGTCACAGATTTTTAGAAAGTCAAAGCGACTCTATGTTGTCGCTTTTTTTTGTGTTTATGGGAGTACAAACAATGCTTGGGCAAAAAATAGATCAAATTCAAAAATTCCTGGAAGACGGAACAAGAATTCCTGTTACTTCTTTGTGGGTTAGGGGAAACGTTGTTGTTGCGATTAAGACAAATGATAAGGATCATTATTCCGCAATTCAACTCGGATTTGGAACTAGAAAAAAGGCAAACAAATCACGCTTGGGACAAATTAAAGGGGCTAGTTTACTAAAAGCCCCTAAATTTTTGAAAGAAGTAAGGTTAAACGGAGAAGATTCTCCTCCGAATTTGGGAGAAGTAATAAATGCTGCAGAAGTTTTTAAACCGGGAGATGTAATTGATGCAACAGGAGTTTCTAAGGGAAAAGGATATGCGGGAGTTGTAAAAAGACATCATTTCAAAGGCGGTCCAAGAACCCACGGACAATCAGACAGAGAAAGAGCTCCGGGATCTATTGGACAAACAACAACTCCGGGGAGAGTCTATAAAGGGAAAAGAATGGCAGGAAGAATGGGACATGAAACCGTAACAATTAGAAATTTGGAAGTTATGGATGTGTCGGGGGATTTGATTCTGGTGAAGGGCTTAGTTCCTGGAGGAAGGAATACTTTGATAATGCTTAAGAAAGTCGGAGAAAATAAAAAGTTTGTACCGCTTTATAGAGATGCTGAAGAAATCAAGAACACTGAACAGACTGGACAAGTCTCCGATTCAGCAGAAGAAACAAAAACAAAAGATGAGGCTGCTATCAGTTCATCTGAGAGTGAGCAAACTGCCGCTTCTTCAGTCGAAGATTTAAATGTTGAAAACAAAGAGAATAAGAAAGATAAAGAGGAGGTAAAAGAAAATGCCAAGTAAAAAATCCAAAATCACAAATTCCAAAACCCAAATAAAAAAAACAAGCTCAAAAACTATTAAAAAAGCTACAGCGAAATCAACTGATAAAAAGATTTCAGTATCAAAACCCAAGGCGGTCAGGTCAGCTACGATTAAATCAGGGCCAGCCAGGCTCGCCGCGGATGTTTATAACATTCAGGGAAAAGTTGTGTCTAAAGTTAATTTACCCAAAGAAGTTTTTGGCGCAAAAGTGAATGACAGTTTAATGGCTCAAGCTGTTAGAGTTTATCTTGCAAACCAAAGAATGGGGACTGCCTCAACAAAAAACCGAGGTGAAATAACAGGTTCTACGAAAAAAATTTGGAGACAGAAGGGAACGGGAAGAGCGAGACACGGTTCAAGAAAAGCTCCGATTTTTGTTGGAGGAGGAGTTGCTTTTGGACCGCGACCAAGAGATTACTCCCTGAAGATGCCAAAGAAAATGAAAAAAGCTGCTCTTTTTTCGGCTCTTTCCTACAAACAAAATAATGGAGAAATAAAAGTTGTAACAGGTCTTGCAAATCTTTCACCAAAAACAAAACTTATGGCGCAAATTGTCAAAAATCTAGGCTTTGATTCTAATAAAATAAATGTTCTTTTGGTAACACCCGATAAGGAAAAAAACGGTTTTGAAAATGTTTATAGAGCCGGAAGAAACATAGAAGGTCTTAAAATTTTAAATGCAAATGCACTGAATACTTATGAAGTTTTAGATAATCAATCAGTCGTTTTTATGAAAGATGCAGTGGAGGTAGTGGAAAAACATTTTGTTAAAGGAGAAATGATATGAACTTCGATGTTATTATAGCTCCTCTTATTTCGGAGAAGTCAATGAATGATGCGGGTTTTGGAAAGTTTACTTTTAAGGTTTCCAAAAAAGCAGATAAAAAACAGATTAAAAAAGAGGTCGAAGCTAAATTTAAAGTGAATGTCTTGTCTATAGCAACGTTGATAGTTAAAGGAAAAAAGAGAAGATTTGGTGCAAAGAGAACAGAAGTTACCTTATCATCTTGGAAAAAAGCGATAGTAAAACTCAAAGCAGGACAAAAAATTGATGTGTTTGATGCAGGAGGAGGCGCTGCTGCCCAGAAAGCTCTGCCGGGCGGGAAAGAATAAAATGAAAAAACTTAAAACTATAAAAAAGAAACAATCGGGAAGAGATGTCTGGGGACATGTTGCGGTTCGCCATCAGGGCGGAGAGCACAAGAGATATTTACGTGCAGTCGATTTTAGAAGGGAAAAAACAGAAATTCGCGCCAGAGTTATTGGAATTGAATATGATCCAAACAGAACCAGCGATATTGCTCTTGTTCAATACGAGGACGGAGAAAAAAGATATATTCTTTGTCCCGAAGGTCTTAAATTAAATGATGTTGTTATCTCGGGCAAAGAGGTGGATATTAAAGTTGGAAATGCAATGCCGCTTTCCCAGATTCCAATCGGAACATTTGTTCACAACATTGAACTTACTCCCGGGCGAGGAGGACAAATGGCAAGAGCAGCAGGAACTTCTGCAATGATTGCAGCCCATGAAGAAGGTTATGTTCACTTACGACTTCCTTCAAAAGAAGTTCGAAAAGTAAGAAACAGCGGTTTTGCGACTATAGGAAATTTGGGAAATATAGATTGGAAAAACGAAGTTATTGGAAGTGCCGGGCGAAAAAGGCATATGGGAATAAGACCGACCGTAAGAGGAGTTGCGCAAAACCCAAGATCCCATCCTCATGGAGGAGGGGAAGGAAGAACCGGGATAGGTATGTCGACTCCTAAAACCTATGCGGGACGGCCTGCTGTCGGAAATACTAGGAGAAAAAACAAATACTCGAATAAATATATCCTGCAAAGGAGGAAGAAATAATGGTTATTCAGAAGGAAACACTTAAAATTTCATCAGTTGGTACTGTGTCAGGCATTAACGATGCTGACGGTGAAGAATACTACCAAGTACTGAATGCCAATGTTTATACAGAATATGGCGGGAATGTTGAAGCAATATGTGGAGCTTTCCAGCAAGTGGGCGCCAAGTCGTTTTTAGATGTTGCAGTTGATCATAAAGGAAACGTAATACCAAACGAAAAAGGTATTTGGCTTAGAACTGCAGATTCAAGTGGAAGGAGTCCAAATGTCACGGTCTAGTAAGAAAGGGCCGTTTATCGACCCTAAATTATTAAAAAAAGTTATGGCACAAAAACAAAGCGGTGAAAAGACTGCTATAAAAACATGGTCGCGAGCGACTCAAATTCCGCCTGAGTTTGTAGGACATACTTTTTCGGTTCATAACGGAAAGAATTTTATAAATGTTTTTATCGTTGAGGGAATGGTTGGGTATAGGCTCGGAGAATTTGCTCCGACTCGAACATTTAGAAGTCATGGAAGAGTAGTCGCCCGAGAAATTTCTAAGACATAAGACTTAAGATTAAGAATATGGAATATACAGCAGTTGCAAAGGGAGTTCGAATGGGACCAAGAAAAGTGAGATTGATTGCGGATTCTATTCGCAAAATAGACTCAATAGACAAATCGCTCAATACCCTTTCTCTTCTTAAAAAAAGAGCGGCAAATCCAATTGAGAAGACTTTAAAAAGTGCGCTGGCAAATGCAATAAATAGAGGTGCTAAGAAAGAAGACCTTTTTATAAAAAGCATAGAGGTTATGGAAGGACCTGCTATTAAACGATTCAGGCCGTCTACGAGAGGAAGACAGCATCCGTATAAAAAGAGAAGCAGTCATGTAAAAATCGTTCTTGAAGAGAAAGAAGTAAAATATGGGACAAAAAATTAATCCAAAAATTTTAAGATTAGGACCGGTTTATAACTGGAGCAGCCGCTGGTTCGATGATAAAAGATACAAGGAGACACTGCTTGAAGATTATAAGCTAAGAGCTGTTCTTATGAAAAAACTTGAGGCGGCCGGGATTTCTAATATCGAAATAGAAAGATCAATAAATAGTATTAAGCTTATCGTCTATGTACTCAGGCCCGGTATGGTAATTGGGAGAGCGGGTACGGGAATGGATGATCTAAGAAAGTTTTTGCTTTCTATCTTGCCGGGAAAGCAGAATGGAAAAAATGCTGCAAAACTTGATATTAGAATTGAGCCGATTAAAGAACCAAACCTGGACGCATATCTAGTTGCAAAAAGCATATCCGATCAGCTTTTAAAAAGGTTTCCGCATAGAAGAGTTATGAATCAGTCGATTGCGAGAATAATGGGGGCCGGAGCCAAGGGAGCAAGAATAGTTCTCTCAGGAAGAATAGGAGGAGCAGAGATCGGGAGACGGGAAAAACTTCAGCAGGGCAAAGTTCCGTTGTCAACGATTCGAGAAAATATTGAGTTTGCCAGTGTTCCCGCACTGACTAAAAAAGGATATGTTGGAATAAAAGTCTGGATAAACAGAGGAGACAAATAATATGTTAGTTCCAAAAAGAGCAAAATACAGAAAACAACAAAGAGGAAAAATGAAAGGAAATGCGACTGGGGGAAATAAACTTGCCTTCGGCGAGTTTGGCATCTTATCGCTGGGAACTGCCTGGGTAACGTCCCGACAAATTGAGGCGGCAAGACGTGCTATCACTCATTATATTCAAAGAGGAGGAAGAGTCTGGATTAGAATTTTTCCGGATAAGCCTGTTACAAAAAAACCGGCCGAAACAAGAATGGGCGGAGGAAAAGGAGACGTTTACGAATTTGTAGCGCCG
>Ga0209515_10009912_pt1 | contig 10740 bp, 10 predicted proteins | sample Subgroupgradi54m_FD_187454 | JGI IMG/M metagenome (GOLD analysis project Ga0209515, IMG submission 187454) | Subsurface groundwater microbial communities from S. Glens Falls, New York, USA - GMW60B uncontaminated upgradient, 5.4 m (SPAdes)... ...
CCCTGGATCGATGAATGGTGGACGAACACGTCCTTCGAGCCGTCTTCCGGGGTAATGAACCCGTAGCCCTTCTCGTCACTGAACCATTTCACGGTGCCTGATGCCATCTCTGTCACCCCCTTCCCCTATGTGTGCTAACTGCGCTAGCGCGTGAGCCAATAGACGATCCGACCCTGCATCAGATCGTAGGAGACAGCTTGATACCCACCGTGTCGCCGATGAGAATGCGCCACGATTGAAAGCGGATCTTCCCCGCGACATACGCCAGGATCCTGTGTCCCCCGGCCATTTCCACTTGATACCGCAGGTTCCGCATACGCTCCGCCACCGTGCTCTCGATACCGATCGCCTCTTCTTTCGACATATCGCTGTCTCCTGGCGAGGGGGGCAGATGCGCCCGAAAAGGAAAAGCCGCAGAGCGTCTCGCAACTCCACGGCTTCCCTGAGTGGGTGCACGCTGTAAAACGCTGGGTTAGTGTACGCTGCCCGCTGCAGATTGTCAATTAGAATGGCCAACATCAGAATGGCCGAGCTGGCGCGCCTGAACGCAACTCGACAGTCGAAAAACAGAAAGCCGTTATCCATTTTGGGATAACGGCTTCCGTGAATGGCAGGGGGCCGTCGCGCTAAGGCGCGATGGCACTCCCTTCGGCCGCTTTCCACGGCCTCGGTCGCGACCGGGACGATTGTAGAACTGGGGAAGCCGAGTGGGGGAGATTTCTAGCCGAGTTCAGCCGGAGCCCTCCCGGCTCCGGCATTCCGCCCCGGCCTCGATGGCCGGGGCTTCAGGGCGTGGTGTGGGTCGGAAGACGCGCCGAGCGTCGGTCAGCCATTCTAAACGTCCGGCGTAACGCGGCCCGGGCGGCATGGTGCCCGCACATCCCGTGCACACCACCCCCTGGCGGTGTGGAGGACGAGCACAGGAACAGCCCTGGCACTGGAATGGCGTATGGAGTCCAAAGGCCGCTGGGACGCGTGAACAGCTGCCGAAGGTCTTGGACTCCCCCGGTAATGTCTCCCCCCACGCAGTTGGGATTGTAGGCCTCAAGCTCCTTCGGCGAGCGCGTATGGCGGGCAAGAATTCGGTCGCGAAACCCCGGAGCAAACCGTTCGATCTGCCGCTCGATTCGCTCCGTCATGTCCATCGTGGAGCCATGCGGCACGTGGCAGTAGGCCCAGGCGACGTGCTTCCCTGCCGGGGCTCGTGTGGGATCGAACAAGGTCGGCTGCGTCACCAGAACAAACGGGCGCTCTGAGCACCGGCCCTGCCATGCGTCGTGCTCGGATTGTGCGATGGCGTCCAAGGTCCCTCCCACATGCACCGTGCCCCCGCGCCGGCACTCTACGGCTTTCCAGGGGATGGGGCCATCCAGCGCCCAGTCCACTTTGAAGATGCCTGGACCGTACCGGTAACGGGTCATCTTGGCTCGATAGCCGGTAGGAAGCCTGTTGCCCGCCATGCGCAGCAGTTGGCGCGGCGTGATATCCAGCAGCACCGCCCGGCTAGTCGGAAGTTCCTCCAGGCGCTCAACGAAGATGCCGGTCTGGATGGTCCCTCTAAGCGATCGGAAATGCGCCGCGAGGGCCTCCGCCACCTGTTGGGAGCCGCCGCGCGCGATCGGCCACCCGCCCCGGTGAGCCAACGCGCCCAGCACCAATCCCACGGCGGCGCTGGGCGGCTGCTCCAATGGGAGAATGGCGTGTCCCGCCAAACCAGCGAAGAGCGCACGTGCACGCTCGCCGCGAAACAGCCCCCTCGCCAGTTCGGCCGCCGACCGGAGCGCATACATTCCGAACCGTACAGCGACGATCGGATGGCGCGGCAGCCGCAACGGCCCGAGGAGGGTCGATTCCAGGGACGGCCAATTGGACTCGATTGCCCCGATGAGCCGCTTGTAGGCGCGCCCATCCTGCCCAAGCCCGGCAGCGGTCTCATCGACGGCCCGCTCCAGCATGACGGCGGATCCATCGTCTAACGGGTGGGCAGCCGGCGCTCCGGGCAGGATCCATTGCAGCCCATGCGCCTGAAGCGGCATCTCGCGGAATGCCGGCGACAGCTCCCCAAACACATGACTCGTCGCGCAGACATCGTGGGTATAGCCTGGCAGGGTGAGCGGTGCAGAGCGGCAGCCTCCTCCAATCTGCTCGTGGCCCTCAAAGAGGGCGACCGACAGACCCGCCTGCGCAAGGGTGATAGCCGCCGCGAGGCCGTTTGGTCCCGATCCAACCACGACGGCGTCATGACGTGGGGTCATGACGCGCTCCCCCACCCACACCGCTCTTGATAAAAGAAGTGGCGCCCAGCTCTCGCTGAGCGCCGCTCGTCTCCGGTACGTCGCATCCCGTCGCATGACCCAATTGTCCGGCCACACGCTTTGGTCCCCGGCTCATGCGCACGGCTCCAGACTGCAGGGCTCCCACCAGCCAGTCAGTGATGCGGCTCGTCAAGCCGGTTGGGTTCTCCCGAAACGGCATCTCCGCATGGCCGCCGTCCACAATGAGTTGCAGACGCTTGGGCTCGCCTTAGTGTTGTGAAAATATCAGCACGCTGTAGGGGCCGATCGACAGCGCGGCGCGGCAGGGCAAGTCGTCGTGCTCGCCTGGTTCGGCAAGCACGTCGGTGCTTGGATGATTGTTGAAGTCGTCGCTGGAGCCTTGCCCATCGCTGTTGAAACGCAGTGTCCACGTGCCGACCGCCGGGAAGCTGATGACGTAGCTATCCTGCGGATCGTGGAGGAAGTTGGTGACCACCACGACGTCGTCCGCCGGTCCGCCCTTGTCCCAACGATGAAAGGCCAGGACTTTGCGTTCGTCGTTCACGTGATAGACTTGTGTGAATTACCCGCAGAGGCTGCGTGTAAAGCCGCCGCGGTTGAGCCGCAGCCGGATGAGGTCGCGGTAGAGCCGAACAATGCCGTGGAACTCTTCACGTTGGTCCCCATTGACCGGGACGGTGTCGCGACCCCCCCCCTTCGAGGAATTCCTGGCCCTGGAAGAGCATGGGAATACCGGGGGAAAGACCAGGGCGGCGGCCAGTGTTGAGCGTTTCTGCGCGTACCAGCCCGTGGGGTCTTTCGGGTTGACTGCTTCTGGCACACGCGCTTTGCCGTTGGCCACCTCATCATGCGATTCGCTGTAAATGACCCTGTCGAAGGCGTCGTCGTTGTAGCGGTAGCACAGCGCATCGCGGATGGCGATCAATGAGCGCTGTGTATTCTCGGGGGTAATCACCGCCTGGCGGATCGGGTGGACGCAATTGGCATCCCATTGTGAACCGAACCCGGCTCCTCCGGATCCAGTGTCCTGGGTGAGCCGCTTGTCATTCTGCAAATCCTCGGCAATGGTAATCCGGCCAGGAAACTTCTGGGCGACCTGGCTATTGACCCATTGGAGCAGGCTCCAACCCTCGGGCAGCTCGTGGTCGTTTGATCCATCCATGGTCCGGCTGAATGGGGTGCAGTCGTAGCGGAGGCCGTCGACGTGGTACTCCTCAAGCCACATAAAGACATTGTCGCGGATGAATTGCCTCACCTCGCCGCGTCCGTAATCCGGCCGGGTGCCCCCCCACGGCGTATGCGCCCGGTCATCGTTGTAGAAGTAGATCCCGCCGCGATTGTTCTCGGACCAACCGTCAAACTGCCACAGATCGAGGTCGCTCGGACCTAAGTGGTTGTACACCACGTCCAGAATCACCGCCATGCCTTGCTGGTGGGCCTGTTTGACGAATCGCTTGAATGCCAACGAGCCTCCATACGCGGTCTCAATCGAGAACATATGGGCGGGATTGTACCCCCACGACCGCTCTCCTGCAAACTGGGCTACCGGCACGCGTTGACTCACAGGACATGTGACCGAACCAGACCTAACAAGGATGCGTGGACGCAGCCTCCCTGTGACCGAAGCCCGGGAGGGGAGCAGGAGTCCCGTGTCGAGGACGGCCGCTGGGCAAGCGCGTGTCGAGCGCCCCCCCCGGCGGGAAGGACGGCGAGGCCGCGGCTGCTGGATGCGTGCTGCCGGCTCTGTGGGGCGTCGTCAGCCCGGCAGACCCTCGCGGGATGCCCCGCCGGAGATGGGGGCGGTCCGGCGCGGCCTCTGGTCACCCGCCCCCTCTCCCTGTACCCAGCGCCTCCACGCCCTCATGGCCGGCTGGCTGCCGCCCCCGACGCGCCCCCCGGTGGCCCGGTGGCTCCTGGAGACAACGAGGCGCTGGCCCAGCTCGCTCCCTCGCCCCTCGACCGTCGGCTGGTCCACGAGCGGCTCCGGGTCACGCGCACCGGGCGCGCCCCCACCCAGCCCGGCACGCTCCTTCAGCCGCCACGCCCCCGCACGCCCACCCACGGGGCGGCTCCCCGCCCCGGCTTCCTGGACGACGAGACCGTCGCCCACGGGGGGGACTCGCTGGCCGGGCCGTGTGTCGGCCGCCGCGCTCTCCCCGCCAGCGCCACCGGTGGGACCGCACCACGCGCGGGCTTGGGCCAGGGGGCGCGCGGGGTCCGTGCGCCCGTCGTCTCCCTCGATGCGGCCTGGCCCGTTGCGCGCCTCGGCGTGGCCGGCGCTCCCGGCCACGCGGTCCTCCCGTGGCCCCGTCTCCGCGTCTGCCAGGCGCGCTCCGCCACGGTCCCCAGCCCCCGCTCCAGGCCCGACACGCCGGACGGCCCTGCCCCGCTCGCACCAACGCCCTGGTCGCCTGTCCGCCAGTGGCGTGGCGACCAGCGAGTCGAGCCACCCCGCCTGGTTGAGCGGCTCCACGCCCTCGACCCCACAGCCTGGCGGCTCGTGCCCCCCGGCTTCCTGCCCTCCCCCCAGCGGACGTCCCCCCCGCGCCTCCGCACTGCTGCGCACGTCCCTCCACGCCTCACAGAGACGCGCACGGCCCGTTCTCCCCCCCTGTCCTCCCGTCCCCCTGCGCACGGCTCTCGCTCCCACCATCGCGCCCCTCCAACCGCTCGGACGGGCACCCCAAGGCGGTGTCCACGCATCCCCCCTTCGGGCCCCTGCTCTTCTAAGTCAACGGGCCGATAACCTTGAACAGCTTCCGGCGGGTGAAGCCGCCCTTGACGAGACGGAGCCGCTCCCGCGGGATCTGCAGCGACCGCGCCAGCAGGTGCGCCAGCGCCTCGTTGGCCGCTCCATCCTGCGGTTTGGCGCGGACCCACGCCTCGAGGCGGCCTGGGCCGGTCTGCACCACCACGTCCTTCTTGGAGCCTGGGTGCACGAGCACGCTGAGATATTGCGTCTGCATGAGGATGATTTCGCGGATTCGCCCAAGAAATAGCTTTCAAGGCAGATGACGCAGATAAAACAGGTCATCTGCGTAATCTGCACTGAAAGAGCGTTCTACTCCGCGAATCGGCGTAATCCCCATCAGTCTTATCCTGTATGGCGCATCCCTGACGCGATGCCGTTGATGGTGAGGGCAAGCGGCCGCTCCACCTCGCGGCGGTTGGAGGAGGAGCCCGCCTGACGGCGGCGCTTGAGGAAGCGCACCTGGAGGAAGCTGATCGGGTCCACGTACGGGTTGCGCAAGCGGATGGCGTTGTGCAACACGGGGTTGTCGACGAGGAGCTCGCGCTGTCGCGTGATGGCGAGGACCGCGTGCTGTGAGCGGCGGAACTCGCCGTCAATCTCGGCAAAGATCCGCCGGCCGAGCGCGCGGGGCTTGACGAGTGCTGCGTATTGCGCCGCGATGCGCATGTCCGCCATCCCGAGGCTCATCTGCGTGAACTCGACCATGACGTGGAACCACGGGAACTCCTGGTACATCCGCTGAAGCAGCGCCAGGCCTCCGGGATGGGTGCGGGTGAACTGCTCTACCGCCGAGCCGAGGGGGAACCAGCTTGGCAGCAGGTGGCGGCTCTGGATCCAACTGAAGACCCACGGGATGGCGCGGAGGTCCTCAATGCGGCGCGCGGCAGCCCCACCTGCGCCCTTGCCGGGCCGGAACGCGGGCCTCGAGCCGATGCGGAACTCGCTAATGGCGTCGATGGGAGTGGCCTGCTCGAAGTACCGCACGAACGCGCGGTCTTCGTAGAGGACGCGCCGGTAGCGCCACCACGCGGCCTGCGAGAGCGACTCGACCACCTCCTCCCACTCGGCCAGCTGGGCCGGCGGCTTGGGCTCGAGGAGCGTCGCCTCGAGGACGGCGGCCAGCACGAGCTCCAGGTTGCGCATCGCCATGAGCGGGTTGGCGTACTTCGCCGCGATGACCTCGCCCTGCTCCGTGATCTTGATACGCCCTTCGAGCGTGCCGCGCGGCTGGGCCAGAATCGCCTGGTGGAGCGGTCCCCCGCCCCGTCCGATGGTGCCGCCCCGCCCGTGGAAAAGCTGGAGCCTCACGCGGTGCGCCGCCGAGACCGCATGCAGATGCCGCTGGGCCTGATACAGCTCCCAGTTCGCCGTGAAGAAGCCGCCGTCCTTGTTCGAGTCGGAGTAGCCGAGTTGAATCTGCTGGAAATTGCCCCGCGCCTTGAGATGCTGGCGGTAGACCGGGTGGCGGTAGAGGACGCGCATGATCTCGTGGGCGCGGCGCAGCTCGTCGATGCCCTCGAAGAGCGGCACGATGTTGAGCCCGCTCCACCAGCCGCGCGTCGTCCGGCGGAAGAGATCGGCCTGCTGGAAGAACCACAGCACTGTGAGCACGTCGCTCGGCTCATGGGTCATGCTGATAATGTAGCTGTCGATGGCGTCCGCATCCACGTGCTCGAGGTACTCGGCGATGACCTGGAACGTGCGGATGATTTCGCGCGTCCCGGGCGAGGCCTGCTTGAGCAGCTCGACGTAGCGGGGCTGGGTGAGGAGCGTGTCGAGTAAGGCACCGCGCTCCGACTCGCTCATTGAGAGCGGGTCCTGCGGCGCTAATTCGTGTGACCGGACGAGCTCCGCGAACGCTTCAAGGTGGCGGCGGCTGTGCTCGCGCACGTCGAGGCGGGTGAAGACGAAACCGAAGAGCGAGACCTGAAGTGCCAGCTTGGCCACCTCCTGCTGGGCCACGGCGTCGGCACGGTGGCTCGCCAGGCTGCGCTGGATCGCCAGGACATCCTGCAGAAAGGCCTGGGCGCTGTCGTAGCCGTCCTCCGACGCCTCGGAGGCGTAGCGGAACATCTGCCGCACGCGGTAGATCATGACGGCGAGCTTCTGCCGGTAGAGCTGGTGCGGGAACTTGGCATCCAGCGACTCGACGAGCGCCGGGAAATTGCGCCGGTCGTTCGCCACGGCGCGCAGGAACGAGCGCGGAAGGCGGCACAGCTGGTCCGAGTGGGTGAGCCGGTCCTGAAGCCGCTCAAGCGATGCCAGGTATTTGGTAAGAATCGCCTGCCGGTAGCGCAGGAGCGCCCAGCGCAGCGACTCATGGGTCACGTTGGGGTTGCCATCCTTGTCGCCGCCGATCCAGCTGCCGAACCGGACCGGGGCTGAGAGCGGCATCAGGCGGCCGTACACGCGCTCCACCTCGGCGCGGAACGACAGGATGACGTCTGGCAGGGCGTCATACAGGACGGTCGAGAGGCTGTAGAGCCCCTGCTCCACCTCGTCATGGATGGACGGACGATCGAGGCGGAGCTCGTCGGTCTGCCACAGCTCCATGATGACCTCAAGCAGTTCGCGCGCGATCGCGCGCTCTTCTTTCGGGACCGGGTTGAGGAGCTGGCGCTTGATGAGCAGGTCCCAAATGGCGCGGTGCTTCGAGAGGACGGTCGGCGGCAGCGCCTGGGTCGGGTGGGCGGTCAGCACGAGGACGATGGAGAGATCGGCCGCCAGCTTGACCAGTGTCTCGTAGGGGATCCTGGCCGCGTGGAGCCGGTGGACCACGTCCTCGATGGAGCCGCGCTGCGGATGGAACCCGGGGAGCGACTCGTAGTGCCGCTTGCGGCGAAGCCGGTGGGCGTCCTCGGCGAGGTTGACGAGCTGGAAATAGACGGAAAAAGCTCGGATGACCTTCTCGGCGGCGGGTGATGGCAACCGCTCCAGGAGCCGCCGCAGCGCCGACGCCTGGCGGGCGCTGCCGCCGCCTGCCTGCCGCGCCCGGCCTGTCTGCCGTCCCGGGGACGGGATAGGCAGGCGCCGGGCCGCGATCGCCAACCGCCGGATGCGCTCTTCGGTGTCGAAGAACGCGCGGCCTTCCTGGTGGATGAGCACCTGGCCGAGGAGCTCGCCCAGCATGTGGACGTCCCGGCGCAGGGGCAAGAGTTTATCTTGTTCCGCAGCACTCATCGGTTACCAACTCCAATCACCAAACCGTTTGATGATTGGTGATTCGATCATTGGGGATTGTTGGGTGATGGAGATTCGGTGATTGGTGATTCCGCACCGGAATGACTCTCTAATTGCGCGAGGACAGCGGAGTAGTCGAGCTCGGCCCGCCCGGACGCCTCGGCCTGCGCGAAGAGCTGCTGGATGGCGCGGGTGATGGGGAGGTCCGCCCGCACATCCGAGGCGAGCTCTCCCATGAGCCGCAGGTCCTTGTGCATGTGCTTGAGCGCAAAGTGGACGGCGAACTCGCGCTTCACCATACCGACCCCTTTGGTCTGGTACCAGGGTGAGCGGAACGTGCTCGCCTCAAGGACCTCAAGGTAGCGCTTTGGGTTGAGGCCGGCGCGCTGGACGAGGAGCAGTCCTTCGGCGAAGCCGGCGACGAGGTGCGCGAGCATGAGGTTCGTCGCGAGCTTCAGCGCCGAGCCCGACCCCACCCCGCCGGCGTGGATGATGGGCTTCCCCATCGCCTGCAGGATGGACCGGCAGCGCTCGAGTGTCTGCGGCAGGCCGCCGACGAGGATGACGAGCTCGCCGGTGGTCGCCGGACCTTTCGAGCCGACGACCGGCGCGTCGAGGAACTCGGCCTGCTTGGCCGCCATGGCCCCGGCCAGCTTGCGCGAGGTGGCCGGCAAGACGGTACTCATGTCGATGAGGACCGCGCTACTCTTGACCCCTTCCGCCACACCGCTCTGGCCAAGGACGACCTGCTCGACGTCCAGCGGCCCGCCGAGCATCGTGATGATGACGTCGGACTCAGCGGCCACGTGGACCGGGCTCTTGCCGACCTTCGCACCCAGCGAGGCCAGTGGCGCGGCCTTGGAGGCAGTCCGGTTCCACACCTGCACCTTGAGGCCCGCCCTGAGGAGGTTGGAGGCCATCGGCGTCCCCATCGTGCCGAGGCCCAGAAAACCGACACGGAGAGAATGGTGCGGCATGGCGAGGCTAGGATAGGGCTCGACGAGGGGCTTGTCAACGATGACCGACCGCAACCTCTCTTCACCTTACCTGACAGCTGTTTCCGCGGTAACAGCTACCGCGGTAGCTGTTACCCGAGTAGCTGTTACCACGGTAACTGTTACCGGAGAGGGAGAGTGAGGGGCTGGGTGGGTGGACCGGGGTTACGACCGGGCCAGTGTCATGGGGGTGTCTTCAGCGATTGAGCGGAGGAGAGCGGGGGAGGCGTCCGTGTGGCCGACGACGGTGACGTCGCTGCCGGCGCGCGGCTGCTTGTCTCTCGACGCCGGCGTTTTGCCGAAGAAGATGCACAGCGACGGACCGTCTGGCCAGTAACCGATGTCGCCGATCTCGACGTCGCGCGTCGGCCTGGTGTTGTGCATCTTCACCGGCACGTCGAAGTAGATCTCATCGCCCCACCGCATCGCCGTCGCGGTGATCGGCAGCGCCTTCCCAATCGCCGCCCCGATTCCCTTCCCTTCCAACGTTCCCTCAAACGTCCCCTTCTGTGTCGTAAACCGCACCTTCGTCATCTCACCCACTCAACCTCAAGAAGGAAATCGTCTCGCCCGTTCATCACCCATCCGTAAGTAACCAAGTAGAGACGTTTTTGCATCTCTTTCTATAACTGAGAGTTAACTCGCATTAATAGCGCTGGACTCCTGTTTAGAGTGCGGGGAGGTTGTTTGTTGTTTCAAAAGCCAGTTAATAAGCGCTGCACGCGCCACCTGTGCCATTTGCCAACCAAGACTTAGTTCCCCTGCGCGTTTTGGTTCTATCATCCCAAGAAATGGGAACCTGTCATTGTCAAACAGGAACTCTCCATGTGTCAAACCGGATCTAATTCTGTAGAAGGCTTCCTTGGCACCACTTTGCTTAATCCCGGGCACGAAAGTTTCCAAGAATTGTTGAAAGCGTTTAGTAATTCTCTCGCGAGGCTGACCACATTCCTTACCGACTTCACCGGCTCGATCTAATAGAGACTCGATGGCTTGTACCAGTGCAATGTAAGAAGCTGACCGAGACACGTGTTGGATTTCCCAAGCGTGACGAAGCCAGTAACATGCCCTAACCAACCTATCCTGAGCATCGCGAGGGAGTGAAAAGAAGCGATCAAATAGGTCCTCCAGATTCTCAGGAATCTCTAGGGTCTCGTTACCTGAGAGTCCTCGTGGTACGTAGTAATTAGTACGACTCGTCGTTTTTATCTTAGGGGTGTGTTGACTAGGTGAAAAATCTGCAAGTTCACGTTTAAAATCCTTGAAGGTATACATTCCCTGGCAGTAACTGACCCTCAAATCAGCGATGTTTCCCGGGGCGGTTTCAAGTTCCTAGCGCAAGAGGGACGTTGTGAAACGCTTCGCTCGGTGTCTTCCAGTTGAGCACCTTGCGTGGGCGACCGTTCAAGAGGTCCTGGACATGCGTGATCTGACGACGCGAGACCCGCGAGAAGTCCGTGCCCTTCGGGAAGCACTGCCGGATGAGGCCGTTGGTGTTCTCATGGGTGCCCCGCTCCCAGGGGCTGTGCGGATGCGC
>Ga0209515_10009913_pt1 | contig 10740 bp, 9 predicted proteins | sample Subgroupgradi54m_FD_187454 | JGI IMG/M metagenome (GOLD analysis project Ga0209515, IMG submission 187454) | Subsurface groundwater microbial communities from S. Glens Falls, New York, USA - GMW60B uncontaminated upgradient, 5.4 m (SPAdes)... ...
TCCCCAAAAGGCAAGTGTTGCAATAACGATGAGGTTCCACCATGGAGTAGAAAGATCGTTAAACGGAAGATACTCGGCGATAAGTTTGAGATCCGGATTCATGAAGTAACGCAGAGTATCCTTATATATCCCTAATCCAAATGGGTTGATGAGCGAAAACATAACAGATAGGAAGAAGACAGACCCTAGAAATTTTCCTTCAACTAGTATCTTATTTAAATTAATTTTAAAAATAAAATAATTATTTAAAAGCCTGACGATTATCCATCCTAAGAAAAGTAATAATCCTATCAAGAATTCACCGTGTATATTTGACCACAACAAAAATAAGAGAGGAATAAAGTATGCTGCTTTTTTCTTTTGCTCATAAATATTCAATAGATAAAATAAGATTCCAAGGAAAAGAAGACTTAACAGCTGGCCGCGAAAAGAAATTGAATTTAGCGGATCCATAAAATAAATGACAAAAGGAAAGAGTAAAGATTCTTCAAAAAAAGAAAGTTTTGCCGCCCTTGAGAAAAAGTAAAAAGTAAGAGTTATTATAAATGCTCCCAAAATTGTAAGACCAAAGAAGCCAAAATTATGAAATGTAAGATAAGAAATAAGATCTGTTCCCCAGGAGGTATTTGCCCATTTAAAATCCGGCATAAGCTGAGAAAAAGTGTTGTCCCGCAAAACTTTTCCGTATCGAAAAAAATACTCCCCATATTTTAGGTGCCATCCCAAATCCGGATCTGTTGGGAAATGTATGGAAGCCAGGAATACAAATATATAGGGAAAAATATTAATCAATTTCGTAAAGATATTGTATTTTCTAAACATAAGACGTAGAGTATAGCAATATTTCAGGGGCTTGACAACAAAAAACCTATCTGGTAGTATCCTGTTTACTGTTGAACTGTCCTACTAAATAGGGCAGTTTTTTAATAAAATACATCGCTATGGAAGAAGAAAAACAAACAGCATCGATTACAATTCCGTCATCTCCGTTTGATATAAGAAAGATAAAGCAAAAAATAAATGAACTTTTTGAACTGCCGGATAGAATAATTCGAGAGAAAAAATTAAGATTTAATTTTAAACTTTCCCAATTTGCAAATGGATTTAATCTCCAACAATTAAAATTTAATAAGTCAAAGCTTCTTAAATGGCTTTTTATAATTATTCTAGTTGTTATTTTAATAGCTGGTATTAAGATGATAACTTCGGGACAAAATTCCTCAACGCAGACACTCGGAAAATCAGGTGGGATAGCAATTGCTTCTCCAATATCAACCAAAAATATAAATAAAGATTTTAAGTTTTCACTAAGAGATGATAAAGGAAAAGAAATATCTACCTTTACCTATGTTGTTGAATCGGTAGAATTGCGTAAAGAGATCATGGTTAAAGGACAAAAGGCCACGGCAATAAAAGGAAGAGTTTTTTTAATTATAAATCTTAAACTTGTAAATACTATTAAGCAGGGGATTAATGTTAATGCGAGAGATTATTTAAGATTATCTGTTAACGGTAATGCCAGTGAATTGCTTGCGCCAGAGATTCACAGTGATCCAGTTGAGGTACAGGCAATCTCTACCAAGTATACACGTGTGGGATTTGCGATTAATGAGAACGATAAAAATTACTTGTTGCAAATTGGAGAGATTGACGGAGGAAAAGAATCAATCAAGCTTAACTTCAAATAATATGGTTCATTCTCAAAAAGATAAAGTAGCCATAATAAACGAAATACAAAAAGCTCTTGGTGACATCATATTTGGGAGCGTTGAGCTTTATGTCCAAAACCGCAAAGTCACTCAAATTACGGTACGCCATATCAAAAAAACAAATGTCGAAACGAGAGAAACACCAGATATTAGAACTCAAGATGAGGCAAATATAAAAATAGGTCTTGACAAACAGTAAGAGAGCATTATATAAATAGAAATAACAATATAGTTTAAAGATATAAGCTGACCGCAAACGGAGGCTTTTCTAGCCGAATCATAGAAGGTTCGGATAGAGGAGCCTCCGTTTTCGTTTTAAAACGATTACGGAACTAGGAAGTGCATCCACTCCCGATTTAATCGGGGGATAAAGGAAATATATAAACGGGAGGAGGTGAAACATAAATGAATAATACGAAACAAAAAATAGGAGTAGCAATTGCAACCGGAGCGCTTTTACTTAATGCTTTTGCACCACTCGCATTTGCAACAACCACAATCCAGATTTCTGGAAATGGTGCTGGTTCGAATAATTACGCAAACGTTACCCAAACGAGTAACACAAACGTAAGTCAGACCAACAATGCAAATGTTACCAACAACGTCAATGCAAACGCTGATACCGGAGACAACCAAGCCAAGTTCAACACCGGAGGAAATGTAACAGTTAACACCGGTAATGCGAACATTACAGCTAATGTCTCAAACACATTAAATTCCAATGCCGCAGAGGTAAAATGCTGCACAGCTGGAAATACAGATGTGTTAATTAAGGGTAACGGTGCAAATTCAAATAACGTCGTTGACCTTACTAAAATCGGTACTACTAATGTTACCCAAAACAACAATGCAAACGTTACCAATAACGTTACTGCAAACGCAGACACGGGTGACAACAGTGCAAACTCGAATACCGGCGGAGATGTTACTGTTAAGACCGGTAACGCGACGGTAAACACAAGTGTTTCAACCCAAGCAAACTCAAACTGGGCAAAAGTCAGCCCGGCAGCAGGTTCTGGGAGCAGCACTGAAGTAGCGCTTAGAATCTTGGGAAATGGTGCCGGAAGCAATAACTTTATCGGCGCCACTCTTATCAAGACGACTGACGTTAATCAATCCAACAATGCAAACGTTACCAATAACGTTACTGCAAACGCTGATACCGGAGACAACGAAGCAAAATTTAACACCGGCGGAGATGTAACAATCAAAACCGGCAATGCAAAAGTTAATGTTGACGTAGATAATATGGTCAACTTTAACTCTGCAGATGTTGATTGCGGTTGTGCCTTTGGTCTTTTAGCAAAGATTGACGGAAACGGAGTTGGTGGTAAACCAGAAGATGAGGATCCAAACGTCATTACTGCTACATTAATAAGCGTACAAGATGTAGGTCAAAATAATCTTGCACGCTTAAAGAATAAAGCTAATGGCTCAGCTGATACCGGAGACAACGAAGCTAAATCGAACACCGGCGGAGTAGATGGTGGAGATCCATCTGTAATAACCGGTAATTCAACAGATAACTCCAGTGTTAGCAACAGCGGAAACGTCAACTCTTTAGGTAGTGTACCGCCATTGACATGGCCAGACATGCCCCACGTTGGTGTAACAATCGACTGGTCAGCTTTTTTGGCATTCTTTGGAATGTTTGTACATAGTAGCTAAATCCTGAAAAAGTAGGGTTGTCATACTAGCACTTCAGTGAGACAACCCTACGGAGGCAGGAATCCTGCAAAGCAGGATATAGAAAAATTAAAATTAAAAATAAATTAAATTTTAAAAGAGAAAATATGAACGTAAACAAAAAAATTAAAAAAATATTAACGACATTGCTCATAATTATTGTGCTTTTTGCGCAAGTTGCTCCTGTTTTTGCAGAGAATATTCCAACTGCACCAACGACACCGACCGCGCCAACTCCACCTACAGCTCCGACTGCGCCAACTCCACCGACTCCGCCTACAGCACCCACGGCTCCAACTCCGCCCGGTGCTCCTGCGGCTCCGACGCCTCCTCCTGTGCCGGAATCAACCATTACGCCTCCTGCGGCTCCGATCGCACCGACTGCACCAACAGCTCCGATTGCACCAACTCCGCCAAGCACACCAACTGCTTCTACAGCGCCGACTGTTCCATCAGGTGTTAATAATCAGGGAGGCGTAACTTCCAATAATAGCGTCGGAGATCCATCAATTACTACAGGGGATGTAAATAATACTGGAAATATCTCAACAGCAGGTAATAATAATATCTCAACAACGGGTTCGGGATGTTGTGCGAATGGAGCCTCGGTTATAAACAGCGGTAATGGAGCAGGATCAACTAATAATGGATCAGCTACTATTTCAAACGGCAATACTTCGTCTGCGACAAACAACGCTGCGGTTGGAAATAACCTTGCAAGTTCATCTGTTTCAGGAAATAACTCGGCATCATTTAACGTAGGGAATTCAACTATTACAACAGGTAATACAAATACAACGGGCACAATAGTCACCGGCGTAAATACCAATGTGGATGGAGTTGCAGTGGCAGAATTTAATGTGGCAGACAATCATACGGGAGATATTGTTTTGGATTTTTCGGCAAATTGTATTTCGGGATGCGGTAACGGAGGACTTCTTACTCAGAATTCAGGAAACGGAGCAGGATCCAAAAACACTTCCTCTCTGGATAGCACTGCGAACAATACTACCCTTCAAAATAATGATGCCGCAGTAACGAATGCTTTGAAACTTGGGTCCAACTCCGGGAACAATAAGACGAGTTATAATACCGATGGGGATTCTTCAGTTGCCACGGGGAATGCCAATGTAGCAGCCAATGTGCTTTCATTTGTTAACAATAATCTGTCCGGAAATGTAGTATTTGGGGTTGTAAATATTTTCGGAAAGCTCATTGGAGATATAATTCTTCCTAATAATCCGGCAGGTAATGTTTCTTGTTCTACTTGCGGAGGTTCTTTATCAGCACAAAATATTGGAAATGGCGCCAATTCTACAAATGTGGCAAATGCAAGCAATACTTCTAATAATGCTACATTTCAAAATAATGACGCTTTAATAAATAATAATTTAGTGCTTTCAACTGCAACAACCGGAAATAATAATTCAAGTTTTAATACAGGCGGTGACTCAAGCGTTATTACGGGAAATGCCGGTGTTAATGCGCAGGTTCTAAATGTGGCAAATTCTAATATCAACGGCGGTAATTGGTGGCTGGTTATAGTAAATAGAGCAGGTCAATGGGTAGGACAAATTTTGGGGGCGCCGGCAGGAAGCAATTTTGCAGGGTCGGCCGGCACAGAATTTGTAGTTAATGGAAACGGAGAAATAACAGCGGTAAATTCGGGAAATGGAGCAGGATCAACAAACACATCAGGCGTTTCAACGACAACTAACAATACCGTAGTACAAAATAACAAGGCAGAAATTGTAAACAACATTAATCTTTCTGCAAATACCGGAGGAAATACTGCAGGCTACAATACCGGAGGGAATTCAAGTATAAAAACCGGCGATGCACAAATCGTTGCCAACCTTGTAAATTTTGTAAACAATAATATTACCGGAGGCGGAAAGCTTGTCGTTACTATGGTAAACGTCTTTGGAAGCTGGATTGGGGATTTTGTAACACCTGGGACTCATAAAGAGAAAAATAGCAATCTTGTGGATCAGGGAATAGGAGGAGCACAGACATCTGGCTCGTCGATAAACAATAGTTCACAGCCGAATTCGTCTGCGGGAAATAGTAATTCTAGTAATTCCCCCACCGTATCAAGCAATTCAATTCCGTTTGTGGGCGGAGTAATAAGCGGCCTTGAAAGAAATACTCATATACTGGCTATTTCTACACAAAACCTTAATACCAATCAAATACTTGGAGTAAGTAATATTAGAAAATCAGACGATGCGCAAAACAAAAAAATAACGATTAACTTAGTATGGGGAATTGTATTTTTACCAATCTTAGTTGCGTTCTTTTTATTAAGAAAAAGACTGATTTCAAGAATAAGGATGGTGGGTAGAAATGTTTAAAAAAATATCTACATCAACAATTTTTGTACTTTTATTAAGCGTTATTTTCGGCTCTGTGGTAAGAGCGCAGGAAACCGTGATATCCATAACAGGAAACGGAGGATCTTCGCAAAATACAGTTGAGGTTAATGCAGTTTCTTCAATAACAGTACAGCAGTCAAATAATGCTCAGATAACAAATAATGTAAATAATGATTCAAATACCGGAGGGAATCAGGCTTCTTCAAATTCAGGCGCGTCAAATATTCAAACAGGATCCATTTCAAGCACTGCAAATGTAAGCAATCAAAATATAAATTCAAATGTGGCAGAAAACAAAGGTTGCGGCTGTAATAGCAGTACGACCGTTACAGTTGATGGAAACGGATCTAACTCTATAAACAATATCAATTTAACGTCTACGAACTCAATAAACACTGCTCAAGCAAATTCAGCGCAGATTACCAATAATTCAAAAACAGATGCGAATACCGGAGGCAACCAGGCAAATAACAATAGCGGGGACGTTACTATAAAAACAGGAAACATAACTTCTCTGACTGCGATTCTTAATAAAAATATAAATCTTAATCTCGATCCGCAGGGAAATAGTAACTCGGTTTTAGCTTCCGTTAACGGAAACGGGAGCGGATCGACCAACAGTATAGTGCTATTTTTTGGCAATAATCTTAATTATAGTAGCAATAATTTTGCAGACATAAGAAATAATGTAATACAAAATCTAAATACAGGAGAAAATACCGTCAATAATAATGACGGAGCGGTTCTTATTGCAACAGGAGATATTATAAGTGTTATAACAATTGGTAACGAAAATATTAACGGGTCATTCTTTAATCCTCCTCCAAGTCAAATCATTCCGCCTCCGGGAGGCGGCGGAAATCCTCCGGCTGGCGGTCAAACCCCTCCAATTAGCGGACAGCCATCTTCTTCTCCGTCAAACAGCAGTGGTGGAGGATCTTCCGTAGGCGGAGTAGGACAAGTATTGGGAGCAGCAACGGGAGCTGTTCTTCCGGCAACAGGAAGTTTTTGGATGTTGCTGATGATTCTTCTTTCTATTACAATGTTTATCGCGGGATGGTATTTGCGCTTTGGCTCCGACCCATCCCCTCCTTTTGCATATGCGGTCTAAAAGACTCAAACACTTAATCGGAAACGCCTTAATGGCGTTTTCTCTTTTATTGCTGGTATTTATTTATTATCCGATTATATCTTTATATCTTTTTCCTCCCAAGATCGATAAAGAAGTTTTAACTAAATCGTTTTATATAGAAATTCCCAAAATAAATATTGCCTCACAAATTATTGCAAACGTAGATCCATTCAGCGAATCACAATATAGAAGAGCGCTTGAAAAAGGAGTAGCTCAGGCAAGAAATACTTCTCTTCCCGGAGAAAACGGAACGGTATTTCTTTTTGCCCACTCATCTGATTTACCGTGGAGAATTACAAGATATAACATTGCATTTTTCAGGCTTCCCGAACTTAAAAGAGGAGATTCGATTATTATTTCAAGAAACGGGAAAAGATATAAGTATAAAGTAAGTGATAAAAAAACTGTTTGGCCAAGTGAGGTTAATTATCTCTTAGATACTAAAAAGACTCAGTTAATTCTTCAAACCTGTGTGCCAATCGGTACATCTTTCCAAAGACTTTTGGTATTTGCCGATCCTAATTGACCGAGGTGTCAATAGAAATCCACCTCTAAGGTGGACTATCCCTTTTAAGGTAGACTATCGTTTTCGCAGAACCTGCTCAATAAAAAGCCCCGCATTTCCGCAGGGCTTTTTTAAACACACCAAAAACGTTATGGAGTAACGTTCAGTGTGTTAGATGGCGCAGTGACATTGACTGTTGCGTTGGAAGTACTATTCCCACTCGTAACATTAACTGTGCCGTTGGTGTTGTCATTGGAACTGTTTCCACCGGTTTTCGCCTTAGATTCTTTCTTTACTCTTACCTTTGTCTTATTGTGCTGAGTAACAGTTGTTGGATTTGTCGCACTCGACGTTACGTTGCTCGTCGAATCAACGCCATTACCCGATATAGTAAGATTAACTGTGCTGTTGCACGGACAGGTAGTTACATTTGCGTCATTAGAACTGCCGCCTACAGTAACATTTACGGTAGAGCTTGCATTTCCGGTATGAATTGTTACATTTCCGCCTGTATTATTATTCGCATCATTTCCACCAGTCTCTGCCGAAGAGGATACGTTTATGTCTATATCAGTGTCATTATTCTGGGTAACGTTTGTTGAACTATTCGAGCTAACATTAACACTATTATTCGAATTGGCTCCATTACCAGATATAGTAACATTTACATTTGCGTATACACCTCCAGGCAGAAGAGCTGAAAACATCACAGAACCAATCGAAAGCGCTGTTACCAATCTTCTTTTATAATCCATTTTATTCACCTCCTTTCCAATAAAAAACCAGCCTATTTTACTAAGCCGGTTTATTTTTACTTACAAAAATTATATAGCAATCTCCGGACAGGTTTTTCATATTGATAAATTTTCTCTGAGTGGACAGAGCACAAACAATTGCCGTGGGCAGTTCGACAGTGGATTAATTAAACTACATTTGGATTATCGTGTCAATACGACAAACTAGATAAAACTAATAGTTAGTTATATTTGAATATAAAACCCATTCGGATGTATAATGTAGTTCTATGGCGCAAATTTTGGGGTTGATGCTCCTTTCTCTTTTTATAACCTTTATTCTCCTTATTCCCTTTATAGACTTTCTGTATAAATTAAAAATAAGAAGACAAAAGCAAAAAACTGTAGATATTTTTGATAATCCAACTCCCCTTTTTGATAAGTTTCATTCTTGGAAAAAGGGAACACCTTTTGGCGGCGGGGCTTTGATTATAGCTATAGTGTCGATTCTCACTCTATGGTCGTTGGGACTCTTGAATGTTTCTGTAAATCTGTGGGAAGTTTTTGTGCTTTTATTTACATTTATATCTTTTGGTTTTTTGGGATTCTACGACGATCTTAAGAAGCTCGTCAACGGCAAAGGGTCTCTTTTTTTTGGCCTTAGGTTCAGGCATAAATTTTTACTCCAATGGATTTTAGCTCTTATTATAGCAACCATTTTATATACGCAATTAGGGTATACCTTTATTTTTATAAAAGGTTTTGGTTTAGCGAGCTTAGGTTTTCTTTTTATTCCGTTTGCTGCATTCGTTATTGTTTCTTTTACTAATGCATTTAATATAGCAGACGGTTTAGATGGACTTTCCTCCGGTCTTCTTTTAATTTGTCTCGGAGCGTTTTTAGCAATTTCGCAGGATCAGTTCGATCAGACTCTTAGAATTTTTATTGCTGTCCTTATGGGAAGCATAGCGGCATTTTTATATTTTAATATTTATAAGGCAAGAATCTGGTTGGGAGATGTAGGGTCAATGTCTTTAGGTGCAGTTCTTGCGGTTATTGGGCTTTTAACCGGAAAAATAATTGCCCTGGCTTTTATAGGAGGAGTGTTCGTAATAGAAATTGGATCTTCTTTAATACAAATTCTCAGCCAGAAATTCTTAGGAAGAAAAATACTTCCCGTTTCGCCATTTCATCTCTATCTTCAAAAAATCGGCTGGGATGAGCCAAAGATTGTTATGAGAGCATGGCTTTTAGGATTTTTCTTCGCAATCCTGGGTCTTTACATAGCCTTTATTCGATGAAGAAAATAGATATAGCTCTTCTTGTAAGTGTTGCTTTCCTAACTCTCTTTGGGCTTTTTATGATATACGATGCTTCATCCTTTGTTGCCTTTAGAGATTTTTTAGACAAGTATCATTATATAAAAGGGCAAATTTTTTGGGTTGCCTTAGGTTTTATGTTTCTTGCCCTATTTTCTTATTTTGATTATCATAAATTATACAATTTGTCGCTTCCCATACTCGTTGTCGCTTTAGGACTTCTGATTTTGGTATTTGTTCCGGGAATTGGAATTCGCCTTTTGGGAGCGCACAGATGGATAAATACAAGATTTTTCCTGCTTCAGCCGGCGGAATTTATAAAGCTTGCCCTTGCGATATATCTTGCTTCCTGGCTATCCGGTAAGGAAAAAGGAAGACTTATGGCTTTTTTACTCCTGTTGGGGCTTATTATACTTCTTGTTATTTTAGAGCCGGACATGGGAACAGCAGTCGTCATTCTGTCAGAGGCGCTTATTGTATATTTTCTATCCGGAGGAAACCTCTTATATTTTATGGGAATTATCCCAACCGCATTTGTACTAGGATTTATTTTAATTAAGATATCTCCTTATCGCTTAAAAAGACTAGAATCTTTTTTTAACATTAATGAATCAATTCAGTCATCATCTTATCATGTAAAGCAGATCTTAATTGCGCTCGGATCTGGAGGTATATTTGGGGTAGGTCTTTCGAATTCGCTTCAGAAATATGCATACTTACCGGAAACAACTACAGATTCTATTTTTGCAATTATTGCAGAAGAACTGGGATTTGTTGGCGCAACTTTCGTTGTAATTATTTTTGCGGCAATTATATGGAGAGGATTTCTTATTGCAACAAAGGCAAGAGACAATTTTGGAAAACTTTTGGCAGGGGGAATCACCGCATTTTTGGCTGTTCAAATAATAATTAATCTTTCTGCGCAGACTGTTCTTTTGCCCCTAACCGGCATTCCTCTTCCTTTTATATCTTACGGAGGATCGGCTTTGATTGTAGATCTCTGTTCAGTCGGAATACTTCTTAATATTTCAAAACAATCTTTATGACCCTCCTTCATTAAAATTTCGGAAGGGTCATGCATCCGAAGCATTATGTTTGTTAAAGAAAAAAATTGTAAAACAGTTCTTTTGAGAGAATTTCAATTGAAAAGGAGCGAAGGAGCATGAAAATTTTAATAATAGGAGGCCATTTGTCTCCTGCCTTGTCTGTTATAGATTCAGTTCCCAAAGATTGGGAAGTTTTATTTGTTGGCAGAAAATATGTGTTTGAAGGCGAAAAAT
>Ga0209515_10009925_pt1 | contig 10731 bp, 11 predicted proteins | sample Subgroupgradi54m_FD_187454 | JGI IMG/M metagenome (GOLD analysis project Ga0209515, IMG submission 187454) | Subsurface groundwater microbial communities from S. Glens Falls, New York, USA - GMW60B uncontaminated upgradient, 5.4 m (SPAdes)... ...
AACCGGCCGATCGGATTCGCAACGTTGACGCCGGTGCACGGCAGCGCCAGACACCTGGAGATGATCCCCGTCACGGGGTTGATAGTCACCGGAGTGCCGTTGGCGTTCACCGTTTGGACGAACGTGTCCGCCAGCGCAAACGGCGTGACGCCCGGGTGGTACGGGTTGGACTGCGGCAGTCCGACGTGCAAGGCCGGCCGGACTTGAGCAATCGCCGTCGCCCGGACGGTGAAACCATCACGACGAGCCGAATATGCCGATGACGGATCGTCGCCGGCAATCGTCGTCCCTCGTCCGAACACCAGCGGTAACGACGGTCCGCTGGACGCGACATCGGGCTCCGTCTGCGCGCCAAAGTCCTGAAGCTCGTTCGAGCGACGCAGCCGAACCAGAAAGGCGCTGTCGTCAACGCCCGTCAGCGAACCCGAGCCTGGAAGCGGCCACGGATCCGGCGGCGGTTCGTCGGCTGGCGGACACCCAGGAAGATCCGCAGGGGGTTGTGGAACGGTCGGACTCGGGTTGAAGTCATTTCTGGCGTACGATCCGCTGCCGCGTTGCGGTTCGGTGCACACGACCAGGTCCTCCAGCCCGTACACCGAATTCTCGGACGCAGCAGGATCCGTGTTGTAGCAGAAGCGCCCGCTCACCATGTCGCCGTGGATCTGATTCTGCTGATTGAGCTGCAGCTCAGGTTTGTACACGCGAGAATCTGACACGCTCAGCATGGCGAGCCCGTGCAGGTTGGTGATTCCGTCGGTGACGTCGATGATCGGCCCCGCGCCGAACTGATAATCAGGATCGCCATTCTCCACGTTGAAGTCGTCGTCGAACACCCAGTGCACGACACGGTTGGCCGCGGTACGTCGCAGGCAATCGCTTGCAAACGGATCGTCGACTGTCTGACCGGTCGCCGGATCCAGAACGCCGATGTCGCGCTTCCGTATCCCTTCGAGCGCCGCCGTGTCTGCGGCGTTTTGCATCTGCGCCTGCGTCAACCGGGCGTAGCCCACGTCGATCACCAGCGACAACACCGCGAACATCGCGAACACGACGAGAGCGAACTGCGCCAGCACGTCAGGGCCTGGGAACCGCGGCCAACTCGCGCTTCTTTCCCATGATGGTCTCGACGACCCGGAACTGAGACGGGTCCTGCCTGGCTGCCGATCCCGACGCGGCCGCGGTCACCGCTCTCGACCCGGAAGCCGCGAACGGGCTGACGGGATCCATGTCTGGCGTCATGCTGTCGATCGGGTCGCCCGGACGTCCGGACCGGGGAATCATCCAGATCTTGGCGTCGACCGCCATCGCCTCCGTCAGGCGCGTCACCTCTTCGGGATCGATCGCGATGACGACGTCCTGTACCGGTCGCATCCGGACGCCTGCGCGCTCCGTCAGCGAGCTCTGAACCATCGGCACCTGACGCGTGGTCATCGGCTCGACGATGATGCCGTTCTGTACCATCACGCGCACGGTCGCCTGTTTCTGCCAGTTCGAGAGTCGCGCTTGAAGCGCCATCTGCTGACCGTACACGCCGCCCAAACCGAATGTCTGCGAGCCGCTGCGATTCGCGTCGATCGGCATCGTCGCGATGAGATCGAAGCGGTCCTCGGCGTGCAGCCCGTACAGCCCGTCGACTCTGTCGGCCGGAATCCGAATGGCTCGCTTTCCGGCGGGAATGCCGGCGACCAGGCCTTCGCGCGTCCCTCGCGGCAGGAAATCGGTCTCGGTGAACACGTAGCCGGGCGCCTTCTCGTGATCGAGCACGCGACCCATCACGTCCGAGATCTTGACGAGCATCTCCGGCGTAACCGACCGCGGCGGCAGATAGACCACCGACAGACGGTTGCTTCTGGGATCCCACAGGTGATCACGCCGCACTCTGGTGTACGCGGGAATCGCCTTCGCTGGCGTGGGTACCGCGATCAGCCCGACGGTGGAACGTTCGGGCGCTCGGAATCTCGACATATCGAGCAAGCCGAAGCCCCACAACGTCGCGATGATCACCACGACCGAAGCGACCGCCGCAAGCGCGACGAGAGGCCCTGCAAACGTGGACGACGCGCCGGGACGACGGGGACTGATCCTCATTCAAAAACCTCGCGACGGAAGATGGCTTGCGCCGAGATGAGCTTTCGAAACGGTCGAACCGTCTTGCCGGCCAACGTGAGCTGACGGCCCAATCCAAATGCGCCCGCGTAGGGGCCGACGGCGCCTCCATCGTCGACAGGGCCGCCGGGCGGCTCGTTGTTCTGCTGGACCCCCCCATCGTCGGCCACGATGGGGTTGGACATGTTGGGCGGAAGCGGGTCGGTCGCGGTTGGCGGAGACGATCGAAATCCACTCAGCGTCGCCGCCTGGTACGGATAGTTGATGCGAACGGCGGCCATGCCGCGACTGCCGTCCGGCAGCGGGTCAGCGCCGAGCGGACCACAGGCGTCCTGCGCGGCGAGGTAGAGAAGGCTGAACGGTCCTCTCGAAGGACAATTCAGATCCTGCGCTGCGCGAATTTCCTGCAGAACGGGCACCCAGGTAATCGTTTCCAGGCCGGTCGAGTTATCGACGATTGGAATTCCGACCGTGAACCCTGTGGGCCCGGCGGCGCCATTGGGCCCAGCCGCACTGCACGCCCCACCGACGCCGTCGCTCAGCAACGCGCCCGGATAGCGCAGCAAGTTGGGTTGGGACGGCTCGCTAATCATCAATGTGCGAAGCGCTCGATTGACCACCGGCATCGCGGCAAAATACCCGTCCACATCGGATGCGACGGCCGCATCACTGAGATCGACTACCAGGCAGGCCGGATCGAAAATCCGCTGTTTGAGGTCGGCCAGGCAGTTGACGGGATCGGAGAGGGGATCGCACGAGAGCGCATACTCAAAGGTGACGTTGGCCCTGAGAGGCGCCACGGCCAGCTCTCGAGCGGCGACGCGCGCGACATCCTGCAGGGCGTTGGCGCCGAACATCAGCCGCCCGAATTCGATCGTGCCCGCGAGCAGCAGATACAGCACCAGCGACACGAGCGCGAACTCGATGAGCGCGGCTCCTCGTTCCGAATGCCCGATGCGAACGGACCGGCACCGCTTCGCACGCTGGATCACTGCACTCCTCGCGTCATCATGAGCATGAACAGCCCCAGCGCCATTGCCGGGGTGTACGCGATATCGCGCCTCCCGCGCAGGAGGGCGATCGCCGCCAACTCGGGAATTTCTCGTTTCCGGAAATCAATGATCGTGGCTAGAACGAGCGACAGCAAGGACACCCAGAGCACGTCGGCAGCTCCGCCGCAGAAAGCCCCGGCCTGCTTACTTCTTGGTTGATTCCAGGACAAGCGAGCTCAACTGCCCGTCGCTGCCCACGCCGTTGGACAGCCGGGTCGTGCCGTTGGCCTCGGTAATGGCGTTCACGTCGAGCCCGATACCCGTCGCGGAGTTCCCCTGATCGGTCCCCTGCGTATTCGGCGACGTCTCGATGACCTTTCCGCTGACGATCGGCGCGTTGTCCTCGGCGTGAGCGCCCGGTAACACGGCCGCCGCCGTCGCGAGCATGTCATTGGTCTTGTGGCCGAACACCGAGACCGTTGCCGCAGCGATGAGCGCCACTCCCGCAATGATCAGCGCGTACTCGACCAACGCCGCGCCCTTCTTGTCCTTCACCAACCGTCGCATCAGCTTGACCATGACCATCTCCTCTGACCGAAGTCCACGCCGCTACTGTTTCACCGATACCGCCGTACCACCCATCACCGAGCGCATCATTTCGTCCCGACCGGGAAACGCCCACATCGCCGCATCGGCGAGAGGCGTCCGGAGAATGACCGGGTTCACGACCACGATCAAATCGGTACTTTGGTCGTTCCGGTTGAAGCTTTGAAAGAGCTTGCCGAGAATCGGCGTGTCCCTCAGCCCCGGCGTCGACGCCGTGTTGGTGGACGTGCTCGTCGACGTCAGGCCGCCAATGACCAGCGCCTGGCCGTCCTGCAGCCTCGAACTCGTCCGCAGGGCGCGCGTCTGGAACGCCGTCGTCGGCACTGCGGTGCCGGTCGCCTGGCGAATCACGTCGGTGAGGACCGCGTCTGGAGTCACGACGAGCGGCTGAACATCCAGCGTGATCGTGTCATCGTCGCCGACGAGCGGCCGAATCTGGAGTTGCACGCCGAACGGCACGAATTCCACGGAGCTGAACACGCCGGGAGTCCCACCGGTGGCTCCTGCGCCCCCGAACGCCGGCGCGAACGCGGTCGGCACCGGTACTTCTCCCCCGACCTGCACCTGAGCCAGTTCTCCCGACAACACGGTGAGCGACGGTGAGGACAGGCTGTGCGCGATACCCTCGCGTTCGAGCAGCGATAGGGCCGCGTCAATGGCGAAGCGACTCCCCGAGTACTGAAGCTCGTTCAGCAGTCCGCCGTTCAGAAACGACAGGACGTTCTGAATCGCGGCGCCTGTGGTGCCGACGCGAGCGGCCTGATCGCCCTGGACCGTTGTGGCCGATTGCGCAGGATTGATCGACGGTTGCCGGAAGTTCGAGAGCGCGAGCACCGAACTGGGACTCATCGTGCGCAGCTTCGTCCGGTTCACTTCCACGAGCCGGATGTCGACCCGGACCTGCGGGAGATCGACCACGTCGATGAACGACAGAATCCGGCCGCCGGCCGCCTCGATCGCCGTGGCTCGACCAAGGTTTGTCCGCACCTGGTTCGTGAGCCGAGTCCCCCTGGCACCGCCAAACAGCGACGAGGAGGCTCCCCCTCCCAGCTGCGACTGACCCGATTGCGACTGCGTTTGGGTCCGCTCGGCAAGCGCGCCGGCCTCGTCGGCCACAACGCGAATGTCTTCAGCCGCGATCGCCTGGCCGGCAAATAACTGAGCCGCCACGGTCAGCACACGCATGAGCGCAATCTGGTTCGGCACGCGGCCTTCGAGAACCATCGTGTCCCTGGCGTCGTCGCGCACGTTGCCATGAAGCACACGCCGGATCGTGACGCCCTGGCCGCCGATCGAGCGAATCGCATTCCGGATCTTCTGCTCCGGCAGCGGCGGCAACGTTTCGAGCTGGATCAGGTTGATGATGGTGCCCGATGGGGGAACCGCCCCCTGGAGCTGAGTGGCCGCCGGTTGATTCGACGCTCCAGCAGGAGCTGTCGGCGTCTGCTGAGCTCCCGCAGCTTGCGGCGTCGTCGGCGCGTTCGGTGCCCCCGTACTCGGTGCAGCTGCGTCCGCTGACGGAGGTGCCGCCACCAAGGCTTGCGCCACGCCGCGCCGATTGCTGCTCGCGTCCAGGTAGTTGCGCGCGACCGCTTCGGCCGTCTGCGAGACCGCGATGTCGGGGACGGTACCGGTGAGCACGATTGCGTCACGATCCGGCGCGCTTTCGGCCTGGATGGATGGATTCACGAGCTTGAGGGCACGGTCGAGGACCGACAGATCGTGCTGGACGGAAACAATGTATTCACGAGACGACCCGTTCACAAACCACAGGATGATCGTGGTCCTTCCCGTGTCGCGACCGAGCACCAGCACTTCGCGGCTGGTAATCAATTCTGCTGACAGGATTTCTGTGTCGCCGACGGCGATCCGCTTGATGTCCTGTGTGAACTGTAGCCGCAGGTGCTGCGACTTGATGACGATCGTCAGACCGTCGGCAGCGGTCTGGGCGCTCGGCGGCTGGGAACGCAGCGCCCCGAACGGTGCCTGGTAGGCGAGGGCCGGGCCCGATCGAAGCGACGCGACCAAGGCCAGCACAGCCAGGCTGGCCACCTGCTGTGGTGACGCATGTCTCATTGGAACAAGAGTGCGCCGGTCAAATGACCCAGCGTCGCAGCCAGTATATACCGCGAATTCATTTCTTTATTCTGTCTTCTCCGCTCGACGCAAGGTAGGGAATCTCTGTGACAAGAGTGTGTCACTTGTGGTCTCAGGGTGCTGGAGTATCACTGATGGAAGGATCGCCGCAGCCGGCGGCCCGGGTGTAGTATCTGCCTGATTCTTGCAGCCAAGAATGGACGTCCTGGTGAAATGGCTCGGAGTCGGGGTCTTGGTGTTCGCGCTGGCGCAAGCCGGAAAAACGGTCGAACCCGAGATCGCCGCAGGTCTTCCCGGTCCCGTGGGAAGCGAAGACCTGTCCGTCTGGGTTCTTGAAACGCACAACGAAATAGCTGTTCCCTTCTCCAGTTCGAGGACCAAGTCCCCGCGGTCGGTCGCGAACCGCAACAGCAATCCGCTGAACATAAAACTTGGATCGAAAACGCGGCGGTATGTGGATATCGGCTTGGCGACGATCAGCGACGTCATTCCGAAGGACGGCGGCCGGTTTCTCAAATTCGATTGCCCTGAAACGGGATTCAGGGCCGCGGTCGAATTGTTGAGCACGCCACCATATGACGATCTACGACTGGATGGGGCCCTTCGACGATGGAGCAACAACGGCTTCGGCGCGGAGATCCTCGCGGGTACTCAGCTTGATGCCCTGCGGCCCGTCCATTACTTAGGTCGGGATCATCTTAAGATCCTCCTCAACGCAATGGCAGTGGCGGAAGGCTACAAGTCTTCCACGATCACAGATGAAGTGAAGAACGCATTGAGGCCTTAGCAGTCAGAACTTAGAAGAGACGTCCGAGCACTGGGTAACCCCAGACGAGACCCAGCGTCGTCGAGATGCAGCCGACGAGGAGCGACAGCGCGCGCGCCAGACCGCGATGGCTGCCCGCGTGCGCGAGCGGCCAGCCGAGCAGTCCCGACAGCGCCGCCATGCCCAGCGTGGATCCCAACCCGAACACGACCATGTAGGTGAGCCGCGCGGCCGTTGACGGCAGCGTCGTCAGCACGAGTGCGGTCAGCGCACCGCTGCCGGCCAGTCCGTGAATCGCGCCGACGAAGAGCGGCCGACGGGCGAGCGTCCAGGTGCCGATGTGGATGTGCGCCGGTGCGCCCTGGTGCACGTGCACCGTGTGGCCGTGATGATGGACGTGCGCCGGTCCCGCCGGTCCCTGGCGCGCCGCGAGGTACATCGCGCGCAGGCCGAGACCGATCAGCATCAGCGCGACGCAGAATTCGAACACGTCGGCGGCGCGTACGGGCATTTCCGCGCGCAGGATCACGAGCACCGTGCCGACCACGATCAGCGCGAATGTGTGGCCGAGCCCCCAGCAGATGCCGAGAAACGCCGCTTTGTAGCTGTTGCGCTCCCCGGTGACGAGCGTCGACACCGCGACGAGATGATCCGGTTCGAGGGCGTGGCGCATGCCCAGCAGCGAGCCGAGGCCCGAGCTGGTGATGAGTTCGAGTACTGGCATGATGCGGTGGCGCTGTTATTGTATCTCAGGAGTTGCTCATGATCTGGTTGGCAGTGGCCGCAGGCGGCGCGCTGGGATCGATGGCGCGGCACGGCGTGAACATGTTCTTCGCGCACGTGCTCGAACGTGCGACACCGTACGCAACGGGAACGGTGAACCTTGCCGGCTCCGGCGCGATCGGTCTGCTGGCCGCGCTCATCGCGACCGGACGCCTGCACATGTCGAGCGAGATGCGCACGTTCGTGTTCGTCGGCATCCTCGGCGGCTTCACGACGTTCTCGAGTTACATGCTCGACACGTTCACGCTGGGCCACGGCGGCGACCACGCGCTGGCGTTCTGGAACGTCGCGCTCCAGACTGCGTTCGGGCTCGCGGCGGTCTGGGCCGGCTATCGCCTCGGCCTGTCGATCGGTTGAGGGGTCTCCGGTTTCGGGTTCCGGGGCGTGCTGCTCGCCCGAAGGCTCGCGCGACGTCGGCGCTCCTCCCTCCCGTCTGCCGACACCCGCCGTTCACCGGGATTCTGCCCCTGTTCACCGAAATCGCCGATCGGGCGGCCGTGCGCTGACGTAACTTCTCATGAGCGCACACGGGCAGGTGAACATGACAGCACGCAAACTGGCGATGACGACGGCAGGAGTGGTGGCGGTGACCGCGTGGGCCGCGGCGAGCGTGACGGCCTGGCTGCTGGTCACGGCGCCGGCGACGGTGGCCCTGGCGGTGCAGGCCCGCGACGTGCAGCCGCTCGCGCAGATCGCGATGCGCGCGCTGTACGAAGCCGTGGTGCGGTTGGCCCGGTATTTGTGAGAGGGTGAGATGCCTGACGAATTTCGACGCGCACCGCGCCTTGAGGGAGTTGTCTTCGGCCTGATCATCATGGCGCTCGGCGTCGCGCTCTTGCTCGACCGGGCAGGCCTCGTCCGGCTGTTTCGGATCCTCGACGTTCTGGCCGTTCCTTGTCATCGCTTTCGGGCTCGTGAAGCTGTCGTCTCGGCAGGACGATGGGCGGCGCGAAGGGGCATCGTGGGTGTTCTTCGGCGTGTTGATGCTGCTGGACGAGATGCAGGTGCTGCGGTTCCGCGACTCGTGGCCGTTGTTGCTCGTGGCCATCGGGATCAGCATGGTGTGGAAGGACGTCGTCCAGCGTCGTGGAACGCCGAGTCCAGGAGGACCCGGCCTACTGAAGCCTGAGAGAGCGGAGTAGCCAGATGAACTCGCACATGGAATCGCAGCCACGAATCCGCATCACCGGTCAATTGATTCTCGGCGTGGCGATCGCCGTCGCCGGGGTGTTGTTCACACTGGACAATCTTCATGTCCTGCGCGCCAGGGAATACCTCGAGTACTGGCCCGTCGTGCTGGTGGCGATTGGTGTCGTGCACATCTCGCAGGCGAAGACGACCGCCGGCGTGGTCGGGGGTGGCATCTGGATTCTGGTGGGCACGGTGATGCTCGGCAACCGGCTGGGCTTCGTGCACACGAACATCTGGAACTTCTGGCCATTGGTGCTGGTGCTGGTCGGAGGGCGAATCGTGTGGCAGACCTTCGGAGCCAATCGTTCGGACGAGCGAGGCGCCGACACCAGCGCGACGGTGTCGGGCATCGCGGTGATGGGCGGTTTCGAGCGCAGGATCACATCGCATGAGTTCCGCGGCGGCGAGCTGACGGCCTTCATGGGCGGCGGCAAGCTGGATCTGCGCGACGCGGTGCTGGCCGATGGGCAAGCCGTCCTCAACGTGTTCGCGATGATGGGCGGCTTCGAGATCCTCGTGCCGGAGACCTGGCACGTGATCTGCGAGATGACGCCGTTCATGGGCGGCATCGAAGACAAGTCGCGATCGTCCACGAACCCGTCCGCGCCGCGCCTGGTCATCCGCGGCGTCGTCATGATGGGCGGTGTGACCCTGAAGAACCCATGACGCGGCGGAGCGCCTGACGTGCATCCGATTCTGGGCCGCGTCGACCGGCTCGCGGCGTATCTGTGCGCGTGGCTGATCGCCGGCCTGCTGCTTGCCGCGGTCTTCACGCGACTCGGCCTGAGCTGGCTCGAGGCGCTCGCGCTGCTGGCGCCGCTGTGTCTCGTGTATGCCTTCGTGTGCCTCTCGGCGTGGTACGTGAGCCGCGCGATGCCGCTCACCACGAGCAGCGCGATCCGCGTCTTCGCCTCGTCTGTCTTTGCGGCGGCGATCGCGAGCGGCCTCTGGCTCGGCCTTGCGCACGCGTGGGTCGCGGCGCTGGCCACGACGACGATGTTCGCGCCGGCGGCAGACCGGTACGGCCAGCAGATGCCGTTCCTGTTTGCCATCGGCGTTCTGCTGTTCCTGCTCGCGCTCGCAGTGCACGACGTGCTGATCGCGTTCGAGACCGCGCGGCAGGCCGAACGGCGCCAGCTCGAGCTCGAGATCCTCGCGCGCGACGCCGAGCTGCGGGCGTTGCGGGCGCAGATCGATCCACACTTTCTGTACAACAGCCTCAACTCGATCAGCGCGCTGACGGCGAGCGATGCGCCTGGCGCGCGGCGCATGTGCCTGCTGCTCGGGGAGTTCTTGCGCAACACGCTGGATGTGAGCACGCGCCAGCGCATTCCGCTGGCCGATGAGCTCGCGCTCGCCGATCGTTTTCTGGACATCGAGCAGGTCCGCTTCGGTTCGCGCCTCCAGATCGAACGGCGCGTCGACGAAGACGCGTCCGCGTGCCTGGTGCCGCCGTTGCTCCTGCAGCCGCTCGTCGAAAACGCCGTCACGCACGGCATCGCGCGGCTGCTCGAGGGCGGGCTGATTCGTCTCGACATCTCGCGGCACAACGGCCATCTGGCGATCGTGATCGAAAACCCGTGCGACGCCGACGCCGGCGCACCGGCGCCGCGGCCCGGTGGCATGGGCCTGGACAACGTGCGCAGCCGGCTGGACGCGATGTTCGGCCGCGAGGCGACCATGAATACTCGCGCCGAGGCGGGGCGGTTCCGCGTCGACCTGTACCTGCCGTGTGCCGGCGATGAGTAGTGGCCCATCTCCACAGAAGACAAGCGCACCGCTGATAGCGGACCTGTGTGTCCGCGCGCGGTGCGAGCGTAGGGGCGGACCTGTGTGTCCGCCCGACACCGAGGAGTGAGCACGCTGTGACACGTCTGAGAATCGCGATCGTCGACGATGAAGATCTGGCGCGCGCCGTGGTCCGCGAGTATCTCGCGGGCATGGCCGACGTGGAGATCGTCGCCGAGTGCGCGAACGGGTTCGAAGCGGTCAAGGCCGTGTCCGAACTGCAGCCCGACTTGTTGATCCTCGACGTGCAGATGCCGAAGCTCAACGGTTTCGAAGTGCTCGAGCTTGTCGGCCGCGATGTCGCCGTCGTGTTCGTCACGGCATACGATCAATACGCGATCCGCGCCTTCGATGTGCACGCGGTCGACTATCTGCTGAAGCCGTTCAGCGCGGAGCGGCTGG
>Ga0209515_10009929_pt1 | contig 10727 bp, 14 predicted proteins | sample Subgroupgradi54m_FD_187454 | JGI IMG/M metagenome (GOLD analysis project Ga0209515, IMG submission 187454) | Subsurface groundwater microbial communities from S. Glens Falls, New York, USA - GMW60B uncontaminated upgradient, 5.4 m (SPAdes)... ...
ACTTCCTGGCCAGCAATATCATGGCAAGCCTCCTTATTGTAAAAGGACATTTTTTGAGATCAATTAGATAATGTTATTCCAACCACGAAAAATGTCAAACCACCAACCATAGAAAAAGCCCATGTTTAGCATGAGCTTCGGCTTGGTAATATGTTCACAACCACCGGTCGTGCATCTGGCGGACAAATGCATGCAGGTCTGTGGGAATCTGGACGGAACGAGGAGAGATTTCGTAGATGTAAATGATCACGTCTCCAATTTTTCCATCCCACCAACACTGGCGATGTCCCCGGCCTTCTCTGATCTCTTGAAGGCCAAGTCCTTTAATGAGAGCTTCTTTTGATAGGGCCTCGACCTGACAACTGGACGGCTCCCCTTCAGGTGAGTCATGAATGTGGCCATTAAGCAGGTCTTCACAAACCAACAGAAAACATTTCATAGAGAACTCCTTAAAGGTGCGGGCGAAATTGAGTTTATACTACACGATATTTTAGATTAGTCAAAAAAAAGCCGCTCCCAGGGGGATGGGGGCGGCGATGGAATGGGCTATAATTTGGCCAGGAGTTTGAAGATCTGCGGGAACCGGCTTCCCCCGCTTATGTCGCCGGCCTTGAGGGCGGGCAGATAGAGGGGGTCAAACAGTTCCCGGTGCTTGAACGCGGCCAGCCAAATGGGCTGGTGGCGCCGAAGGTCTTTTTTGAAACCTTGCATGGTAGCGGCAAAACTTTGGCCGGCCTCTGCCAAGGATAATTCCATGGCTTCACAGAAAAAGGGTTTCCCTTCAAGATTGCGGGCCATGCTTTCGGTAAACACCTGCAAGCCGGGACTACGGCCAAGCTGTTTTGAAACATAGTTGGCCGGAAGTGCCTTGTTTCTGGCATATTGCATCAAGCTGGAGGCCAAAGTTTCGTCGCTTTCGTCACGCTCGCCTTCCTGTACCGCTTCAAGGAAATCTTTTCCCAAGAAATCCTGATGGCGATGCAGTTGGGAAAGCATGGGGAAACCTTCGCTCATAGCACTGGCAACCTCACCCAGCATCCGACGGATTTTGGGGCTTGGCGTGCATGAAATTACAAACGGGATGCCAACAAAGAAAGGGGTGCCAGATAACCCAAGCACTCCCAGCGCCTGAGCCATAGCGGCAATTTCCACGGCAGAGGGTTTATCAGAGGCGGCAAATTCCCTTGGCGAAACCACCGGATGATACGTGATCATGCTTTCGTCCTCCTAGGTTGTGAAAGGTACGGATGAGAAAATTATACTATACTTTTGGCGCGTTTCAAGTCTTGGTAAATAAAATACCCGAAAATGGCGCAAAAAGGCACAATGAACAAAAAGTTAATGGGGTCGCCCAAAATGGGAATCAAGGAAATAACCATAGAAAGAAGCATCAGCAAAAAATACCGGCCAAACACCGGCCACCAGTATCCTTTTACCAATTGGCGGCTGGCCGAAAGCGCAGCGCCGCCCCGCTTGCCCTCAAAAACAAACATATAGGTTGAAAAGATAAACCAAACAGAGAAAATGATTCCAGGCACGACAAATAAAATAAAACCGGCCAGAATACAAATGCTTTCTAAAAATATGATCCAGGCGAAAGAACCGGTTTTTTTTGAAGCCAGGTAAAATAGATCCGCCACTTTGGCGGGCGCGCCGGCCGGCTGGCTGCGTTCTTGAATAATGTAAAAAAGGGCAATGTACACTAAAAAGTTAACTACAAAAATGATCAGCGAAAGAATGAGAAAAAGTAACATGCGTGAAAGCTCAACCGCCTTAAAGGAAGAAAAATCCATGTCATGGTTGAAACCGGCCAAATAGGAAAGCAACACCGGCACATAACCAATGCCGCACACTGTCAAAATTACCTTGATATTTTTTTTATAAAAACCAAAGCTTTGCTTGAACAAATCGCCAACAGAAATCAATTTTTCCATAAAAATTATGCTCCCAGCAACTCCTTAATAATTTTGCTGATTTCGCTGTTTTCCGCCCTGCCTTTTACCTGGGGCATCAGGTCAGCCATAATGCGGCCCATGTCTTTCATTTCTTTGGCGCCGGTTTTGGTGATAGAAGCTTCAACCAGTTTTTTCAATTCATCAGCTGAAAGCTGCGCTGGTAAGTACGCCTGCAGCATGGCAATTTCTTTGGTTTCAACTTCCGCCAATTCCGGCCGCCCGCCTTGCTGGTAAAGCGCAATGGCGTCGCGGCGCTTTTTTATTTCACCGGCAATAACCCCAATGATTTCGTCATCAGTTAAAACAACTTCTTTGCCCAGCTTGTAAAACTGCTCTTTTTCCTTGGCATTAATGGCCGCCACCGCCATGCGCAAAACACCCACCAGTTCCTGGTTTTTTTGTTTCATGGCTTCTTTGGTGTTGGCTTGGATTTGCTGTTTTAACATATTACCAATTCCTTCCGGTTTTTGGCTTTGGCTTTTCCAACTTTTCCCGGGCGATTTTTTCTTTCTTTAAAATCACTCTGCGCAAAGCGGATCTCTTTTTTGCCAACGATGACTTGGCCCTTTTTTTAAACTGCTTGCTGCGTACTTGCAGCAATAGCCCAGACCCCCTGACCGTTTTGGTAAAACGGTGGACCAAATTTTGCGGAGTTTCCCTGTCTTTTTTTATTACCTGTACTGGCATAATTGTATATTATTTATTGTATATTATTTATTTGCTCACTTTATTTTTCATTTCTTCCACGACCTTGTCTAATTTGATTTCCGTTTGCACCCCGCTTTCCATGTCACGCAGGGTGATGAATTCTTCCAGCGCCTCTTTTTGGCCAAAGATCAGCACCCAGCGAATCCCCATTTTGTCCGCCGTTTTCAATTGGGCGCGCAGGGAATCTTTTGAAAATGATTCAGCCACCGGAATTTTCTCTTCGCGGAATTCTTCAAACAGTTTCATGCTTTTGCGCTTGGCCATTTCCCCCAATTGTGCCAGAAATATTTTCGGGCCTTCCGCCGGTTTTTTTTCCGTTTTCATTTCTTTTTCCATCATCAGTTCCATAATCCGCGAAATACCAATGCCCACCCCGCAGGCGGGCGTGTCTCTTCCGCCCAGTAATTTTACCAAGCCATCATATCTTCCGCCGGAAGCCAGTGCACCGTACATAGCTCCCACTTCGCTTTTTTCAGAAATTTCAAACACGGTTTTGGTATAATAATCCAGCCCCCGCACCAAGTACGGATTAATCACATACGGCAACTCCAATTCATCCAAAAATTCCAGCACCTGCTTAAAGTGCGCGTGACAGTGTTCACACAAGTGGTCAACGGTTTGCGGAGCCCCTGCTTTTACCTGCTGGCACTTTTCTTCTTTGCAATCTAAAATACGCAGAGGGTTTTCTTTCAGCCGGCGCTGGCAGTCATTGCATAGCGATCCACGCTTTGACTTAAAATACCCCACCAAAATTTTCTTAAAATAGGGCCGGCATTCGTTGTCGCCGATACTGTTAACCTGAATATTGATATTCTTAAAACCCAAATCTTTCAGCACATCATAACTCATTTGGATAATCTGGCCGTCAATGGAAGGGCTTTTATCTCCCAGCGCCTCAAGGCTGGCCTGGAAAAATTGGCGGTACCTGCCTTTTTGCGGCCGGTCATGCCTGAAACATGGGCCAGAAGCCCACACTTTCACCGGTTGGGGCAAATTGTGCATGCCGTGTTCAATGTAAGCCCGCACCACGCCCGGGGTAAATTCCGGCCTCAAACAAACCAAGTCTCCCCCCTTGGTGCGGAAGGAATACATTTCTTTTTCCACAATATCAGAAGTGTCTCCGGCGGCTTTGGAAAAAACCTCGGCGTATTCCAAAACCGGAACTTCAATTTTTTGGAAGTTGTAATAACTGGTAGTGCCTTCAATAGACTTTTGGATCTTTTTTAAAAACGGCTGGTCTTTTGGCAGCACATCATTCATTCCGCTCAAACTTTGTAATTTTAGTTTTTTTTCAGTCATATTAATAAGAAGGCCTTGCCATATATGAAATAGTGGAAAGCGGGAAAATTCTTAAAAAAGCTTTGCCGATAATGTCTTTTTCAGGCAGCACGCCCCAGCGGCGGGAATCGTAAGAAAAGGGCCGGTTGTCGCCCATCACAAAATAATTGCCCTCGGCCAGCGTAACATGGGCGGTGCCGTCGGTGGCCAGCGCCTTAGGCAAATAAGACTCTTCAATGGCCATGGTTTTGCCGTTTTTGGTGACGGTTACCTTGCCGTTTTTTACATCAACGGTTTCCCCTGGCAAACCAAGAACCCTTTTAATGAAGCGTTGACTGGGGTCTAGCGGATACCTAAACACCACCACGTCGCCCCTTTGCGGGCTGCTCAACCGGTAAGAAATTTCATCGACAATCAAATAATCCCCGGAATGGAAGTTGGGCACCATGCTGTCACCTTTAACAATAAACGGCTGGAATAAAAAGTAGCGGATGGGCAGAACAATAATGGCCGCGATCACCAAAATCTTGATAATTTCCCAGCCTAAAGCCAAGTATTTTTTAAAAACACTTTCCTTTTGGGGTTCAGGCGCGCTTGGCGCGGGCGTTTGATTAACTGGCAAAAACTCATCCATAATGGGTTATTTGTATCACATTTTTCAAGACATTGCAACAGCTAAAATGAAGAAAGCCGCATCACTGATAGATGCGGCTTTGGGGGTGGGGAAAATTTCACCTTGCGAAATGGGGAAGCATGCGGGGATATGAGAACTTCTTCTTGGTCTTCTTGCGGCGAACCGGGGCCCGCTGAGACTGGATGTGCGTAATACGCCTTTCCATCTCCGACGGGAACACGTACCAGTGGAATTCATCCCAGAATTGCTGGCACATTGCCTTGAGGTCCCACATCATGAGGGCCCTCTTCAGTTTTGCCAACATGCTGGCAAACAGGTGGGCGATGAAGCCCCAGTGACGACGCGAGAAATTTCCGAAGACATGATTCCACGCCATAGCTTTCCTTTCAAAAAGAATGCAATGCGGAAACGACGCGAGTCTCTCTCATTCCGGCCCCGCTTGATTTCTACATCCAGCGAGGATTCTTCTCTTCCCTCAAAAACTCCTTGACCTGCTCGGCCGTGAAGGTCTTTTCGGGGAAATGGTCGTGCAGAACATCAAGGATGCATTGCAGGGCATGCCCCCGCTCTTGTCCCTTGAAGTCGTGCTCAACCATGCGAATCCGCTCCTTATAGGGTTGCAGATTCGTGACCAGAGTCCGCTGACGAGAACGCGCCCGTGGGGCTGTTGCTACCGCCATTGTAATCCCTTTCCGTTTAGACTAAACACAATGGGAATTCCGAAGAACACAAACCTCTTCTCTGTTCTAGCCCTCTGCTTGTTTATTGCTTGCCGCCTCCTTTCATGCGGCTGAAAAGAACATTAAATTCTCATTAAAACCAGTATATTCCTTTCAAAAATTGTGTCAATAGGCTAATATGGAAATATGATTATTATCGTCGGCCTGGGAAATCCCGGTAAAAAGTTTGACCATACGCGCCACAACGCGGGTTTTGAGGTGTTGGATTTTTTCGCCAAAGAAAATGATTTCCCAGAAGACGAAGTGCTTTTGATTAAACCGCAGACGTTTATGAATGAGTCAGGGAAAGCGGTTCTACCCTACAAATTCAAAATCAAAGACTTGGTTGTTGTCCACGATGACATTGATATGCCTCTTGGAAAAATAAAGTTTGTGAAAGATTCTACTTCTGGTGGGCATAAAGGTGTAGATTCAATTATCCAAACCCTTGGTACCAAAGATTTTATTCGGTTAAAAATCGGTATTGCCACGGGAGATCATAAAGCCGAAGAAGTGGTGCTGCAAAAATTCAGCCCGCAAGAAAAAGAAATTCTGGATGAGGTCATCAAAAAATCCGCAGAAGCCCTGAAATACTTAATTGAAAACGGCCTGGAAAAAACGATGAATGAGTATAACAAGTAAAAAAGTGCGCTCCGGGCGAAAGAGCGCTTTTTGCTTGGTATGAAATTAGTCAGGAGGAATCGAACCTTGGAAATTGAAACCTTCCTCCAGCGATTCCGCTAGCTGATTGGTAATTCTGCCAGTCTCAGCGTGAGCCCACTTCAGCCATTCTTTGGAAGCGCCGTAGCCGAAGGCCATCAGGATTTCCCAGCGTAATTTTAGACCCTCATCATCATTGCCGGCGAGAGCATCAGCAAGAATGCTTCGCAGAGTGACGAGTAATTGGCCCGGGGATTCGTAAATGGGCAAATTGATTTTTTCTTTATCCGCATCAGCGCGCCAAAGAGCCAGAATTTCCAGATACCTTGCCCACAGCAAATCCGAATGCCACAGTAAGATATTCGGCTCCACAAAATTATACGACTGCATGATCGAGCCCCTTTGTTAAAGTCCGAGCGATTTGTTTATTTATTTCTACCAGTAAATTTTACTTTTTGCAAGATTTTTTATATGATGGGCTTGCGAATGGAAAAATTAAATCACCTTTTAATTGTGTCCCTGACACCCTACTTTTTAGAGAAGCAGGTTTTTTGGTTTGAAGAAAACTTGGAAGAAATACTAAAATCTGTTAAAACCCAGCAGTTTTTCCAAGATAATACCGTATTTCTAGAAAGCGGGAAAAACTTTGAGTTTATGATGCTTTTGCGGAAATTAGATGAAATGGGGTATGAAAAAGTGTTTAAGGTTTCTGACCCCGGTGAATTTTCGCAAAAGGGCGGGGTTATAGAAGTTTTTCCGGTAAATATGTTAAACGCAGTGCGCTTGGATTTTTTGGGAAATAAAATAGAAAGCATTCATGCGCTGAACATTAAAGTTGAAAATGAAGAAAAAAGCCGCGAAGTTTTAAAGAAAAAATTAACTTCGCAAAAATTATTTTCTGATTTGAAGAATTTGAAAGTTGGTGATTATTTGGTGCATCTTGATCATGGCGTCGCAAAATTTGTCGGCATGAAAACATTAGATGGCCAAGATTATTACGAGTTAGAATACGCGGCGCAAGACCGGCTTTTTATTCCGGTTGGACTGGAAAGAAAGTTATCGCGCTATGTGGGCTTTGCTGATCCTTCCGTTTCGCGCCTGGGTTCGGCCATCTGGCAAACCACCAAACGCAAAATAAAAGAAGATGTGGAAAAAATGGCGCGGGAATTGTTGAATTTATACAGCCAAAAAGAAATCGTGGTGCGCGCGCCGTATGAAAATGATGAAGAGTTAGAACGGCAACTGCATGCGGGGTTTCCCCACCAAGAAACGCCAGACCAGCTGCAGGCTATGGAAGATATTAAAAAAGATTTAGCGCTGGAAAAACCCATGGACAGAATTGTTTGTGGAGATGTGGGTTTTGGCAAAACAGAAATTGCTATACGCGCCGCATTTTTAGCAGGCGCATCAGGCCGTCAATGCGCCATCATCTGCCCCACCACCATTTTAGCCAGCCAGCATTTTGCTAACTTTAAAAAGCGTTTTGAAAAACTACCATTTAAAGTGGCTTTGCTTTCACGCCTGCAAACCGCCACCGAACAAAGAAAAATCCTACAAGAAATAAAAGAAGGTAAAATAGATATTACTATTGGCACCCACCGCGTGCTTTCAAATGACATTGAGTTTAAAAATTTGCAATTATTAATCATTGATGATGAGCAAAGATTCGGCGTAAAACAAAAAGAAAAACTGCGCGCCAAAAACCCGGCACTAGATCTGTTAAGTTTGTCAGCCACGCCCATTCCCCGCACCATTTATCTGGCACTTTCCAGTTTTAAAAATATCAGCTTAATGCAAACTCCGCCGCAGGGCAGAAGTGCCATTGAAACCAAAATTGAGCCTTACAGCAAAGTAAAAATTAAAGAAGCCATTGAAGCGGAACTGGCACGCCAAGGCCAGGTATATTTTTTGCATAATCGCGTGCAAACCATAGAAACCACCAAAGCCAATTTACAAAAGTTAGTGCCTAGTGCCAATATCGGCGCCATTCATGGCCGAATGGACGAAAAAGAAATCATGAAAGTCATGTCAGATTTTTCTTCAGGCAAAACCAATATATTAGTTGCTACCACCATTATTGAAAACGGTATTGATTTGCCAAATGTGAATACCATTATAATAGAAGACGCCAGCCGACTTGGGCTTTCACAGGCCTACCAAATCCGCGGGCGCGTCGGCCGCAGCCACATAAAAAGTTTCGCGTATTTATTTTATCCAAAACATATGACCGAAGTTGCAAAGGAAAGATTACGAGCCTTGGGCGAAGCCAAAGAACTTGGCGCCGGCTATCAAATCGCACTGCGCGACATGGAAATCCGCGGCGCCGGAAACATTCTAGGCCGCGAACAATCCGGCAGTATCAACAAAATCGGTTTGAATTTGTACTGCCAAATGCTAGCGGAATCAGTTGAAAAAATGAGAGGATAAAAAAAATCGGCGACCTGGATCGCCGACTACTGCATGGTTTTAACACAAATTACAAGCTCATAAATCGCCACTTCCTGTCTCCACCATTGCCGCCCGGCTCTTCGCGCACGTGACCCTTTAATTCAAGGGCTGACAACGATTGCGAAACGCCATTCACGTGCAGTCTCAACTTCCCGGCGATCTCGCGTGTTGTTATGATCTCCTTCCGGGCCCGGATCATGGTTTCAAGGATCTCCCGATGCCTTCGTTTCAGTTTGCGCTTTTTGAGTTGTAGCATGGAAACTCCTAAAGAAGGGTGACCTGTGATTCGAATTTCTTCTATCCTATTTGAGATTATTAAAAAATACAAGATGATAGCATAGTTACCGTATCTTTTGAAAGCTTTTATAATATACGACAAAAAACAAGTTATCCAAGTTTTTCAATCAAAAATATGTGCACATACTCATCTAAAGAATATCGCTGCAGTAATTCCTCAGTTTTTTCAGAAACATCATATTGGGTAACCCAAACACTGTGCTGAAAAAGTTTATATCCCAAATTCACCAACACGCTCCTCAACAAATTCCTCGCTTTATTATGTCGCTGGGGAATATCAAAAATAATCATAATCCATTTACCATCGCTCCGCTTTTTAGCTTTACCATGATCCATTTTCAAAAAAACTTTAGCGGCCTTATCCCTCCCCTTTTGGGTAAGCACAGCCGCTTCTTTGCCCTCTAATTTTTTGACCTTGATATAATTATTTTTCTTCAAATGATATATCATGTCATTAAATCGCCGGTGCCCTTTTTCCTTCCGGTATTTTTCAAAAACAGGATTTTGCTCTGCCCAAAGCCGGCCCCACTTTGCAGCTCGAGGATTCAACAAAAAACCGGCCACATCTTCCACTCCTTCAAGTAGGCCATACAAATCCCAAAGAAATTGATCAGTAACTGGAACTTTCATAATACGTATTTATATAATAATTATAGTATATTTTAAAAGCTTTTTAAAGATACGATATTTAGTAACTATTAAAGAACCCCATCGGAAAAATGAGGCAATAAAAAACCAGAGGCACAGAAAGCCACTGGTTCGATTGGTGTAATTCTTAAAATCGCGTATTTTGTACGACGAGCGCATCCAGATCACATTGTCGTTGCCTTTCGCTCTCGATTTGCGAAGCACACCACTGACGCAATTTGGCGTAGGTGTCAACAGACTTCGGGACTTCCACTCGTAGCGCCATTTCTGAGCAAATGACCGCATTGCAATTTGCCAGCTCCAAGAGCAGGACATCGTCGCAACAAATCCCGTGCTCGCCAATTTTGGCGCGCCGGAATCCTGGTTGGTGGAAAAGCGGAGTTACGTCAGAAGACGCAAAGGGGCCCGGCAAAAGAATATCACCGGCCGCATTCAACATAATTGGTTCAAAGGCCATAGAAAGAGCTCCTTTACAAGGTGAAATTTTTCCCCGCCCTCATATTATATGATATCATTTATACATGCAAGAGATTAAAACAGTAAAAATTACTGACAAAAATTATCCCGAAGCCATCAAATCGCTTTCTGATGCGCCGAAGGTGCTCTATTATAAAGGCGTACTGCCCGCACCAGAAGAAATTTGCGTGGCGGTGGTGGGCACGCGCCGGCCTTCTTCTTATGGTGAGCAAGTGGCCTTTCAAATTACGGGAGAATTATCAAGTGCAGGATTAACCATTGTTTCGGGGCTGGCGCCAGGGGTGGACACGTTTGCACACAAGGCTTGTGTGGAACGGGGTAAGCGCACCATTGCCGTGCTGGGCAGTGGGATTGATGAAAGCGCCATGTATCCGCAAGAAAATGTGGAACTTTCCCGCCAGATTGTCAAAAACGGCGGCTGCCTGATTTCAGAATATCCACCCACCAAGCCGGGCATGCTACACCAATTCCCCGCCAGAAACCGAATTGTGGTAGCATTGAGCCAGGGTGTGCTGGTGGTTGAAGCCAAAGAACGTTCGGGGTCACTAATTACCGCCCGCCTGGCCAATGAACAGCATAAAAAGCTATTTGCGGTTCCCGGCCCTGTTTACACCCTAAATTCCAAAGGGCCGAATAAGTTAATCAAAGCCGGGGCAACGTTAACCGAAAGTGCACAGGATATTTTGGATGTGCTTGCCCTGAGCGGAGTCGAAGGGTTGGGATTGGCTCAACGCGTTGAGCCATTGGCTGGGAACCCCACCGAGGCCGCCATTTTCGCCGTGCTTGAAGAAGGCTCGCTAGATATTGATAACATTATCGCCAAAACTAAATTAAGCGCGCCGGTGGCCGGTTCCACCCTTGCGCTTATGGAAATTTCGGGTAAGATACGGAACTTGGGAGGGA